>Ga0307440_1001503_pt1 | contig 11269 bp, 20 predicted proteins | sample SalMarWE160410MG_FD_202150 | JGI IMG/M metagenome (GOLD analysis project Ga0307440, IMG submission 202150) | Salt marsh sediment microbial communities from the Plum Island Ecosystem LTER, Massachusetts, United States - WE1604-10 | ecosystem: Environmental > Aquatic > Marine > Intertidal zone >... | reverse complement strand
TCCGATGTGAGAAACGCGCCCCCTACGGTTGCGCTCCCATTAATAGCAAAGACCGCGACGCTTGCGGCGTTTGTCATAGACTGGGAAGATCTCACCTCTACCCATTCTTTGCGATTGTCCGCATAATCCGTAACTTCTGTCCATCCTGCATGACTCGCCATTGTATCGGATGCATTTACCGTGGGAGTCCCGTCAGTTAATCCTAAATACCAGGGAGATTCTTCAGCTAGCGCCGAAAATGTGACGTCTAAAATATGCTGCAACCCTTCGTTTACAACTGTATTTTTCCATTTATCTGTCCATTTTAATTTTCCATTTTTATCGTAACATACCATCTCGAATACACCACCGAGTTTTATCCCTGCATACATATTATACCCCCGTTATTGTAATTTTCGATCTCGTCGCACTTATACTTATGTCTGTTTTTGTTGCCGTTATATTTACATATGATTTGTTACTTGATATTGTAACACTCAATTTACCTGTTGTTAAGTCGCCAGATGTACAAATATCAGAGACACCCATAGATTCGGCGATTGATAAAGCGAATGCCCCTATTGATGCCTCTAATTCGCTTAGTCCTATGCTCTCTGAAATACCGATTTCAATGGTGAATGATCCATCTTGAGATTCAGACATTCCGATACTTTCAGATAATCCTATTATAAATGTGGCTATAATATTTTGTGTTTCTGACAACGACAATCCTTCTGAAATTGATAGAGGAAGCAGCATTGTACTGGATTGTGTTTCTGCCAATGTTATTGATTCAGAATACGATTCATTGTAGGTCGATCCTGACGTAACATTTGTCCATGTCCCCCAGAATGTTGCATTGTCTGATACCTGAATATACTCTTGGCTTCTCTCTGCATCACTCCTTGATGAGTTAAATGCTTTTACGTCTTGTATATTGCCTTGTGTCGGTTGATAAAGAGATCCATTACGATTAAATGTTCCTATTCCTGCATTGTCATATGTACCAGCTTGTATGTAATCTGATCCAGACACTCTAGATGTAGAATCTATGTATATATTGGTACTATTTGCGACAAGATTTCTCCACGAATCATCTATATCATCTGTTGTAGCAACTGCCATTGCAGCTGTTGCTCCAACAATTTTGTAGTATGATGACTGATGCATAAATAATAATCTTGGATTATTTGATGTTGTTAATCCCTGACCAAAATATTGATTATCTCCGTCTGTACCCTTATACCATAAATCAATTTCAAAATCAGCTGCTCCGCTGGCAAAAACTGTACTAAGCTCTATCCAATCATCGATGCCGTCAAAAGATGTCGCATTGCCTATTTTGCCGGATACACCGCCTACAGTTGCACCCCCCTGAGCAGTTCCGTTATTTTGTGTAGATGTCCTATCGTTTGCATCTGATTGTAGGGGCCAGTAACCAATCCAGTTGGAATTATATGCATTATACTGACCATAAGTATCAGTCGCCGCATATGATGCGTTTGCTGCCTGTGGAGGATATATCTCTACTTCCTGTGTTCCGGTTGTAGCTAACGTCCCGGTCCATTTAATGCGTACAAGGCCCGTTTCGCTTCCATTATCGAAATCGATCCAGTCACAGGCAAGCTCAGTTGTTCCGTCACCCTTCGCTGCCCTTCCTTTCGTCCCATCGGTCGTATCAACAGCGGCCCACCATGCGGAGGACATGTTTGACAGATCGACGATAAGAGAAAAATCAGTTAATGCCGCAGAGGGATTTGAGATTGTAGCTATGTCATATGTGCTGGACGGGATCGACATTAAATGAGCATCAAGCCTGCTGCTGTGACGGCATCATCGAGCTGATTAAGAGTCGATATAAATCCATCCCGTTCCTGTTCATATATTCCGAGTTCTTCAGTAAAAAGGGCACCATTAGCTGTTCCAGCAACTTCGCTTATTTTTATTTTCAGGTCTGCATATTTCGACTCAATGGCATTCATGTTTTTGAGCGAATCGGCAATGCGGGCAAATGCGGTTTTCACGGCCTGTCTTTCTGCGATCAGTTCTTTCCCGTAACTACCCAGTCCGGGTTTAATCTCTGAAAATTCCATTTTAATCCTCCAAAAGTGGTGATGTGATTATATCTCCGGGAGCGGTGAACTCTTCCATCTGGCCGACGAGGAGATCCTTTCCGGCAAATTTACATGCAGTATCAACAGCAGCAGAGCAGAAATCTCCCCATATCCTGTTTATAGCCATAGGGCACCATCCGATTTTATTCCAGATCGGCTTTGTCTTTGCCAATGTCAGATAGACAAAAAGTTTGACAAGCCCATAACCTGTCTTTCTTTTAATCTGGTATTCCCACCATGCAATAGCAGCGCCCTTTTCCCGTTCGGTCCATGGCTCTTTGAATACCTGGACTTTTACGTTCTCGGATTTGTTCGGGACATAGCCTTCAGTCTTTTTGAAAAGCGGCCACGTTGCCTCATAAAGCGTCCCATCAATGCACATTTGGGAATGAGTCCACGGAGATCCAGAGACCTTCTGAATCAATTTCTGGACTTGGTCCATTGCAGAATTTCCGAGTTTTCCCGGTTTCCTGGTTATTATATATACGCTCATATATCCCCCGTTTATTCTATGATAGCATTAATTCCTGGATCTTTCAATTGATCATTCTGGCCGTTTCCTTTTTCATAATATGGGCATCCCTCGCAGTAAAAAGGGCCTGCTGTCCATTGCGCCAGACATTCTACCTCCCCTTCGACATGAATGTAGTGCTTGCAGCTTTTTTTATATTTTGCCATTTATTCACTCCTTACCTGCATCTTGGCGGGTGTTCGGTTTGCCGTTATGATTGGCTGATTGTTTATAGTCTTCCCAGGTTGTCAAGGTGTATGTTACATATTCGCCATTTGCATCAAACAGAGTATCTTTTCTCCATACTGGACCATCATCAGGATAAGTCTCGCCTGTTCTTGATTCCCACTGATCTACCGTTTCGGATATAGGTTCGTGGTTATCGTTCATCTTCATACCCCTTTGATTTCGTGTATTCCCATTTCGCTTGCAGCATATACCAGTCATCGGCGTCGTCTATATCCTGGGATTCCCACTCTTTGACTATTATCCATTCGATAACCCTTTCGGCCAGAGGAACCGCAATATCTGCAGTAGATGAAAATATATATGTCCCTGCATCATGATATATATCCGGTAGTTGCTCTGATGCCCTGGAAACGTCTCCTTTGTTGATATACACACCATTTTCATATAACCCACGGATAGGATTATGTCCGTATTTCTGGCACTCAAGGACTGCGTCACAATCAGAGTCGTACATATATCTATTATATCCATTTCTCAATCTTTGTGGAGTCAGAAGTACGGCGAAAGGATATATGCGGCAAAATACAGGGCTATCATATTCTTTGGCGGTCCACCTAAGTACTTCATCCTCTGCGACGTCACCCGAAATAAAATCAGGCCGGATCGATATAATAGCGTCTTTTACAATGCTGGCAATATCCATGCTGTCAGTGCTGACTATAATTTTGTCGAATATGCCACTTATTTTTGCTATCTGGATCACTCTGTTTATGAGGTATTCACAGTCCAGCTTGAGAAGGTTTTTATTGGGCAGTCTTTTGCTGCCGCCACGGGCAGGGATTATACAGATCATTTTTTATCCTCCGGCGTGAAAACAAACCACATCGAATCCCACATTTTCCCGTCATGGAATTTTCTGTGCTTCAGGTCGGTTCTATATGCTCCTAGCTCTTTTACACGGTTCTCCCAGAAGCCCCGGTTTCCGCAGTCATACACCTCTCCATATACCGATTCAAGGCGCATATTGTTGAATGCTTCATCGAGTAGCAGACTGACCGATACTTTGCCTTTCCCTTTACCTCTGTATTCTGGGTTTATGATAAGCGATATCTCAGCGGTTCCGTTTTCCCATTCGATATTTGTAAGGCCACCAATTCCGTAGAACCTATTTATAGTTACATGTTTTTTTGAGATATCACGCTCAAGTGCTTCGTATGTCAATGCAAAATACCGGTGCTTTGAATTTCTACTGTTTATGACATTAGTATAGAACTCTTCCTGCATCTTCTCTGTGATCAGATATGGTGTTCGAAGGAACTGAAGCTCATTGTTGCGCCATTCCCTGACCTGTTGAAGCTGATCGAGCGTTAAGACTTCTAATTTCATAGTATCTCCTTCAGGTCATCAGGCGTAATTGCGAATTTCCCGGCATCCGGGTTCTTTTTGGTATGCTTCAGGACATAATGCTTTTCCCATACTTCGGGCCGATATTTGTGATAAAGCTCAAATCCTTCCGTGTGGTCTGATATGCCCAGTGACAGCCATTTTCTAGTAAAGATGGCCTCGTATTCATCCGGTCGCGCTGGATACTTGGAGACGCAGCATAAAGGCGTAATAGCCTTGCGCTTCCCCATTTCGGCAGGTGATGGATAACTTACGATCAACGGGCGGTTGATCCCTGATGCCAGCTTACGGCACCGGTAACTGTTCGCCAGCTTGATAAATGGGACATCGAACTCTTCCAGGAATTCCAGGCTCTTAAGGTCAAACACGCTTGCCGTTACTTTCAATCCGTGTTCGGCGGCGTATTCATAAACGTATCGGAATATATCATGTTTCAGTGGGATATTGGGTCTGGCCTCCGTGAAAAGCTGGTATTTTAGCACAACGTCTTTACCGGCCAGCGAATCAATTAGGTCTTCCTGATATTGGATATCGTTTCCGTTTCCGTTTCCAGATCCTGTGTCAAGTATTATCATATTCACTCCTTCCCTTAATTTTATTGCGCATAACGTTTTAGAAATACAGGAAGTCGGTACTCCGATTTGGGAAACGTAGTTTCCATGTATTTCTTGTTATGTGTAGTTTGTTCCAAACTCGGATTCGAACCGAGTACGCTACTGTATGTATTTACTATAGAGGAGTAAGGATTTATTTTTCCTACCTCGCCTTAGTGTAGCACTAAAGCCCAGCCCTCAGTAAATCATGACCTGTATACCCTTTCCAGCATTGGAACAAACTACACATAACGTTCCGAGAATAAGCGAAGTTGCCAACGGCAATTTGGGAGAGCCGAAGGCGAACCGCTTATTCTTTGTTAAGCGAAGTTCTTTAGCCAATCTTCACCCTCTTGTTTTGTAATTCTCCAAAAATGCTTATAGTAACGATTTCCCCCACCATCAACTCGACAAACGATACTGTCTTTATCTTCTAATATATGCGTAACCGTAGATACAAACCACGGATCGTGGGGGTCTTTATCAGAATAATGAGTTGCTAAAACATATTCACCTATTTTTGGTCTTTTAATTTTTGTCAAACTATTCTCCTTTGGCTAAATAATTTCGCCTAACTACTTTTATACGCAATGCGCTTATTCATCTTTAATTGTTGATAGGGCTTCTTTTGCAATCTTCACAGCAACAGGCCAGTTCATCACATGTGTTATCTTTTTAAGCGCTTCAATAAGCATATCACGTTCCTCTATGGCTTTGTTGGCGATGGTGACTAGCTCTCTTACTTTCTCGATTGAATACATAGCCATATCAGAAGGAAATTTTCCGCCAATAAGGCTGTTTCTCTGTTCAGGCATTTCAATTTTAGTATTTTGATCTTTCACGATTAGCATCCTTCATCCTGTAAATTAAGTTGGTACGGGGGGCAAGGATGTGCAGCCCCCCCGGTATGCCTACCGCCAACTATTATAGTATAGTCTGTTACTTTGTATTTATCAATATCCATTTTTGAATATTTGATACTTTGACAGATCAGGATAGTCTCCCGGGAGATCGTCATTGTAATCTTTTACACCGGCCATCAGCATATGTCCTCTGGCTGCAACATCCGGTTTCATATGACAATGATAGGCAGGAAGAGTGAAATCATCATCGAATACAGACATCCCCGGAGTCCGTCCGTCAAACCTCATTTGCCTTAACGCATCGTATGCTAATTTACTATCAGTCAAAATCATTCCGCCGTCACCGATTGATAAACATTTTGTCTCATGGAATGATAGGCAGTAAAGAGACCCTGAGATATACATGTCCCTTCGGAATCTTCGCGCAGCATCGATTATTCCTAGTTCCGGGATTTCATAGGCACCGGTCCAGTCGTAATCATCAAACTCAATTTTGTATCCGGCGTTTATCAGTGAATACGGGACGCCGACATAGGTATGACATGGGAGTGTAACGTAATCCGAATTCAGGCTTACGGCTATCCCGGTTATTTTACGATAAACAGCTGAGAGAAGAATCGCATTGGTACAGGAGTTTACGGCCACACCGTATTTAGCCCCGGCGTATTCGGCCACTCGTTTTTCAAATTCGTCTACAATGTCATAAATATTATTCATCAGAACACCTCTATATCTTCCATGTGTTTTATCCTTGGCGAAACAATAACATTCAAACCAAAGATTCTTTCTATTCCCTCAAAATGATCATCATCAGGAACTATTAAAACATTTGGGCATTTTATGTTGTCCTTCTGGAAATTGCATCTTTTCTTTAGGATCAAATATTTTGTTTCGTTTGAGATATTATCGTATTTTCTTGTAAAACAACAACGGCACTGCTTCGTTATTTTTTCTTCTATATTATTCATACTGCCCCTCTATTGTATCACAAAATGCCCTAAGGTTATTTACTACATTTCCTATTTCTCGACCCGTACAGGATAGGCTAAAATTAGCGAATATGTCACATGCTATCTGTTTATCTCCGATTCTCACTCGTAGTAATTTGCCAAATGTGGTTTCCATGTCCTTAAGAACTACTCCGTCTACTATATCATTAGGACTCATTTATTAACTCCTTTATCTCTTCGATTGTCATTTTACGGCAATCTTCAGAGGATATCACAGGCGAATCACTCAACAATTCTGCTAATTTTTCCCCCGGCTGAATTCCGATTTCCGTGAACCGCGCTTCCTGGTCGAACGCATAGGCAAGATCGGATATATTTATCCCGCGTAGATTCGTCGGCAATGTTATGCTGCCTGAATCAGAGTGAAGCGCTTTATTTGCAATAGCGATCGCTTCGTCAAATGTGACGATAAACCTGGTCATCCGGTGGTCTGTGATCGTAAACAAGTGTCCGCGTGATGCTTGCTGCTTGAATATATGAAGAATAGATCCACTTGAACCGAAGACGTTGCCATACCGACACACCCGCTGGCCGCCACTTATTGTAATCTTCTCAGCCGCCATCTTGGACGCCCCGTAAAGATTGACTGGCTGAACTGCTTTATCCGTCGAGAGTAGAACCATATTCGCGCCCCACTCATTGGATGCATCCACGACGTTTTGTGTCCCGTTTACATTTGTCAAAAGGGTTTCCCATGGCTGATTTTCGCCGGTAGCTACATGTTTGAGAGCAGCAGTATGGACAACATAATCAGCTCCCCTAATAGCATTACCAACAGCGTCCCGGTCTCTCACATCGCCGATGATGTATTTTACATCCGGGAATTCTTTGCGCATCTTCCATTGCTTTTCCTCGCTGCGTGAGAATACTACTATCTCGCTATCAGTGTTTTCAACCAGCCATTTTACATATCTCTGCCCGAAGCTTCCGGTTCCTCCGGTTATTACATATTTCATTTATTCTCATCCTTCTCTAATTCATAATCAATAAAATCGAAACCGTCCCCAGATGGTATCATTAAAGATCCTGGTAATAATATATACTGGTCATCGTTTAGATCATTAATTGATATATTATCCCTTATCCATGTTCTTATTGCCATCTCTTCTATCTTAGATTCAGTTATAATTACCAAACTTCCTGATTCCTTTAGTTCTGCTTTCATATTTACTCCTTTTTAAGTTTATTTAAGTATCGTTTTCTAAACTCGTTAATATTTCCCAATGTTAAAACAGATTGCTTTCTTAGCTTTCCATTTATAACATTTGTCCTGAGCGTTAAAACACCGCAATCGAGTGCTTTCTGACGAGGAAGATTCACAGAATCTATCAGCCCCTTGCTTCTCAGTATGGCGAACATTTCCGACATTCTAAGCCCGAGTTGTTTGCCAGCTTCTGTTATTGAATAATGTTCGGATTTGTCCCTTAATGCGATATCTGCCAACTCAGCTTTTGGTCTCATAATATCAATCTGATTCTGTAATGACGTTATCTTTTCGGCCTGGAACATCATGGCCTGCTGAATGATAAGCTCTTTTTCTAAGTCTGTTTTGGGTAGCTCGGAATTTTTTCCGAGGTTCAATTTTATGGCTGTTACCTGTGCCTCATTGAGATATGTTGTTATCCCGTTTTTGAATTCATCATGGAAAAGACTCTTGCCTATTTTCCTGATTGTGCTCTCGTCTTTATTGAGAACTTCGGCAACTTCTTTGACTGTCATAAACACGTTTGTTGACAATTCTTTCATAAAAAAAAGACTCCTATGGCTTCCCATGCTGACATTCCGATTATCCTGTCACCAGGGAAACAGGGCGGGCAAGGGAGGCCATAGCAGCCTTCTCGTCCCCAGTTAGTCGCCTGTCAAAGCGATAGGCCAACGGCCTGTTATTATCGTAGTCTATCGGTATGGATATGTCAACCGTCAATCTTTCCGCTGTCATTCATCCCTGCTTTGTAGCCAGCTTGATATCCGTTGCATAGTCCGGAAAATACCAATTTCTTTTCGAACTCCCTCAATTCGTTATATTGCGGGATCGTATAGATCTGTGAATATGCATAATCAACAGCTTTTTGCTCTTGATCGGTCATTTCTTAACCAATTCCTCAAATTCTTCCAGCGCCTCTTGCCTGCTCTGTTTTTTCCATACCGTTGTGAATTCCAGTGTGAATTCCAGGATTATAAGCGCAATGCACATTACCAGCGGCAAAATCATCATCAGTATTCCCATTTTTTATATCTCCTTGTTTCGATTTATTATCTTTAAACGTTCAAATCACCTGTAAACGAGTCAATTACAGCTTGCCTTATATCAAAATCAAATTTATCTGCAGGCACGACATTAAGACCGTCTCTTCCAACTTGTGCGGTTAATATAAAACTTGCCTTTCCTCCAATTTTACCATAATTGTTTTTGTGACAAACAAGCTCTATTACACCGATTATTTCCTGGCTCCTAAACTGTCTGTAATTGTATTTTGACAATGTTTTTGTCAATTCCCTCTGGAATGACCTGACATTCCTTGTGTGCTCCTCGTTCTCTTCAAATTTGTTTTTACGTGTCGAATGCGCCTTTCTGTATCTCTCTTCAAGCCTGTTTATAGATATCCCCATCCTGGCATTATCGACAAGAGCAGACGCCCCACGGGCTGATGTCCTTATATCCGTCGAGCTTTTAGACTCATGATGTGTATAGAGTATTGTTTTTCCCATTTTAGCAGTTATCCCGTTAAAAAGCCTTAAGAGTTCAGAAGCTACTCCATTCTCTGTCTCTACTCTTCCCCATTTTTCACCGGTGCAGAAACTAGATAATGGGTCAATTACATAAAGATCATAGTTGGATGAATATATATAATCCATCACACCAGATATATCCTGATTATCAAAATGGGCGAAATCTGCATTATTATTTGAGTATAAAGGCTTATACGGTTGCAGAAGCATTGCCATAATACCCGAGCTATCTTCTCCCGAAATATAACACGCCCTCACTCCGCTTGCCATTACTACTCTTTGGAGTAATATTGATTTCCCGGTTCCTCCCGGGGCATGTATACAACAGGTTATCCCTTTCGGTATTTCTATTTCACCTATTTTAAGTATGATGTCAACTTTGACGGGATCATAATCCATGAAGTTTGATATTTTCGGAATAGGGGCCTTTGGCTTTATCCTTTGTGACCAGTTCTCGATATATCTCAATATGTCAAGTTTTTTGAATTGGACGGGGTTGCTTGAAACAGATTCCATTTCTGATCTTAACTCTTCAAGCTTTAATTGTTCCTCCGCTTCTTTGGCTTCAATCTCTTCCCTGGATTTCTTCTCTCTGTAAAATTGGCGATATTCAAGCACCATTTTTTTTGATATTTCAAGAGTTTCACCGTAATGATTACAGAATAAATCAAGTATGTCTGAAACATCATCGCCGGCATATTTAAACGTGTATAAAATATTATACAACTCTTCTGGTGATGAAGGCATATTGGTTTCGAAATATGATATTACATACGCCTTGCTGTCTATTGTGCTGTTACTTTCCATTTGTGTGTCCATCTATCAGTGCATTGAGCCGTTCTATATCTTTTTTGAAATGGAAAACATCCTTCCTAGTTCCATCTATCGGTTCAATTGCCTTAAGCAATTGTTGAACTTCATCTCTCTTCTTGTACAATATCATTAATGATGGATCATAAGAGCCACTCCCCTTTTTAGGGGATGGCTCTTTATAATACTGTGAAGGTGAAGGTGAAGGGCATTGCTCAAGCATTGCTTGATGATTGCTTGTAGTATTGCTTGTAGCATCATTTTCTGAATTCCATCTTGCTTTTGCTGCTTTTTTTGCCTTTTCTCTCCTTTTATCTTTATTTTCTGACGCTATTTTTAGTTCTCTATCGACTCTGTGATGTATCCAAGTACCGTCCGAGCATTGCTCAAAGAATTCATCAAGCAATGCTTGAGCAATGCTTGTAGCAACCCTACCAATCTTTGCAATCCTCTCTACATCCGATCCGATTGACCCTTTTTTCCAGTAGTGAAGCATCATTAAAATATAGGCTCCGTTCTCCTCTGCTGTAAGATGGAGAGTATCTGATAAATAATCATTCACATACAACGGCATCCAAATGTCTACTTTCATATATGCCTACTCTTCTTTAAGTTCCGGGAATTTTTCAATCAAATCTCTTCTTGATCTCTTCCCTGGATTATTAACATTCTGTTCCCATTTACATACAGTGACGACAGACACCCCTAGAAAGATGGCTAGTTCTTCTTGGGTATATCCGTACTTTTCGCGTATAGCTTTAATATCCATTGGTAAACCTCCTTTGACATATTAGTATTTATACCAGTTTAATGCAAGCCAATTATAAATAAAAATCCCCCGCAATAGGTCGTTCCAGCAGGGGATAAATCAAAAGGAGATACGAAATGAAAGAATTAAGCATCTTCATTGTAGTCCGGATTTCCTTTGTTGTCAAATGGATCTATACGAAATTGATCGTATGATATTCAGTATAGTGATAGATGGCGAAGTTTTCAGCTTCGGCCCGGACTGTGAACTCGTGAAGCTCGCCTAGAGCGTATACGTAATATATTGTCATATCGTTTC
>Ga0307440_1001501_pt1 | contig 11273 bp, 8 predicted proteins | sample SalMarWE160410MG_FD_202150 | JGI IMG/M metagenome (GOLD analysis project Ga0307440, IMG submission 202150) | Salt marsh sediment microbial communities from the Plum Island Ecosystem LTER, Massachusetts, United States - WE1604-10 | ecosystem: Environmental > Aquatic > Marine > Intertidal zone >... | reverse complement strand
CCAGTCCCAGGAAGCTCGCGCCGTAAAAGACGAGTACGCCCCAGACCATGGCGATCACCTGGGTCTGCCGGATCTTCTCCTCTCCGGAGGCGGCCATGTAGCGGGTCAGGACGTGCGGCTGGCCGGGATAACCCAGCCCTATCCCGAAGAGTCCCGCGATGAGCCCGAAGAGGGCGAACCCGGTTTTGCCCCCGGTCACGGTTACCAGGTTCGGGTCGACGGCCTGGAGCTGATGGAGCATGGCCGAGTATCCGCCGACCTTCGCCACCACCAGAATCGGCATGAAGACCAGAGCGGAGACCATGATCAGCCCCTGTACGAGGTCCGTCCAGCTCACCGCCCTGAATCCGCCCATGAGCGTATAGACGATGATGATGGCGCCACCGATCCACACGCCCGTCTGGTAGGGCAGACCGAGAATGGCTTCCATGGCTTTGCCGGTCGCCGTCATCTGGGCGGCCACGTAACCACCCAGCGACAGAAAAATAATGACGACGCCCACAAGCCGAAGCACGTGCATGGGATCGCCGAAACGGTCCACGAGAAAATCCGGAATCGTGAGCGACCCGGTTTTCGCGGCCTCCCGCCTCAGCCTGGGCGCCACCCAGTAGAGGTTGATCCAGTAACCGAAAAGGCACCCGGGCGCGAACCACATGGCCGAAACGCCGCCCTTGTAGGCCATGCCGACGGCGCCGAGCACCACCCATCCGCTCTCCGACGAGGCCGTGGAGGAGATGGCCGTGACCCACGCGCCCAGCGAGCGGCCCGCTAGAAAGAAGTCCTCGGAGGATTTCGTGAGGCGGGACGCGACGTATCCGATGCCGAGGAGCACCGACATGTAAACCACGACGATGACGCCGATGGTCACGTCAATGCTCACGGCGCCTCCCGACGGCGTAATAGACGAGCGCTCCCACGAGTACCGCGGCGGGAAATGCGACCAGGAACAGTTCTGTAAGCAGAGGTATGTGCAATGCCCTCTCCCGATGGTTCCAGCTTCCTCTAAATTATAAATGTAGCATGTAAAAGGACGTCCGGACAAAGCCAAGGGACGGAGATAGGTGTCCCTTTTTAACGGTTTTGAAGCCCCTGGATTCATCCATCGGTATCGGCCTCGGCTCCCCGTAGACACCTTTGCGACTCGATCCCCATTGCACTGACATCCTGTTTCTCCTATTCTGTCATCTGTTTTCCCGGACTGCCGAGGGTTCTAGACGGAATGTCTTTTCGTGCGTCTTACAGGTAGTTAAGGGAAGGCTTTATTGTCCATCACAAAGGGAGGGAAGAACAAACCATGAATGAAGACCGCTGCCGGGTCGCCACCCTTGCGTTGCCGCTGCTTATCATTTTGTCCTTTGTTTCGTTCACCCAGACTGCCAAAGCACAGACTCTCCTGTGGGTCTATCACACGCAGGATCCCGTTCTCTTTGCACCTGCCGTCGGGACCGACGGCACGGCCTACTTCGCCGTAGGCGGCAGCCACATAGATGCAGTCTCCGCCTCCGGCACCCTGCTCTGGGGCGTGGACCCCGGCGGCCTCCCTTCGGCCGGGATGGCCCTTTACAACGGGTTTCTCTATTTTCCAACCAGCCAGGGCGAACTTGTGGCCTATAGCGTGAGCGGGCACCTTGCCTGGCGTTTGGACCTCCATTCGGACATTCGCACGATTCCGGCCGTAGCGGGAGACGGGACCCTCTACGTAGGCACCGTGGACGGCAGGCTGGTGGCGATCACACCGGCCGGACAGATCAAGTGGCAAGTGGACCTCGTCGATCCGGTTATTGCAAATCCGGTCGTGACCCACGCAGGCGACATCATCGTCGCCAGTTACGAGAACCTCTTCGAGTTCGATAGTTCAGGCAAGCAGGTTTGGTACCTGCCCGCTTATTCCCACGTCACCGGAAGACTCGCCCTGGATGCGTCGGACAACGTCTATTTTACGGATGGTGCGGGCAAGGTCTGGAGCGTTTCTCCGGAAGGCGCCAAGAACTGGACCACCACTCTTACTGCCGCTGCGGCCTCGCCGGTTGTGTCCAAGAACCACGTGTACATAGTGACCTCGGATCAGAACCTCCACCGGCTGGCCGCAACCAGCGGCACCGAAGATTGGACCCTGGCCAAAGGGTCCGACGGGACACCCGCCTTGTCCGAGGGAGACATTCTGTGTCTGGGCAGCGCGGACGACAAGGTCGTATACGAGTTGAATACGTCCACAAAGGGGACCGCCGGCCAGACGTCTCCTCTCCCGGATGCACCGGGAGACACGGTTCTCGTCCAGACCACCAAGGGGCCGAGGCTCTATTTCACGAGTGGCGCCAACGATTTATTTTGCTTTTCGACGCCCGGCGACCCCGATCTCACGATGCCGTGGAACCAGCTTGGGGCGGGGCCCCGCCACCTGTTCAGGCGCGACGACCCGCCGACGGTCACCATGACCTCGCCGACCGATGGAGACTCTGTATCCGGAACGGTGGCCATCGTCGCAGACGCGAGCGACGACTTTCCGCAGGGTCTCCAGGTGCGTTTCTATGCAGGCGATGCACTGATCGACTCGGTAAACAAGCCGCCCTTCGAGACGTCCTGGGTCACGAGCACAGTAGCCAATGGATCGTACACACTCTCGGCGAAGGTGAAAGATTCTGCGGGCCAGATCACCACGAGTCAGATTCACGTCACCGTCGATAACTCCGGCGACGCAACGACCATCTATCCGGACACGCCTCCCCCCGCATTCTCCTGGTCGTCGGAAACAGAAGATCGCTTCCGGGTAGAGTTTTCGGTGGATCAGACTTTCGATTCACTCTTGACCAGTTCGAAATCCCGTGCGCATTCTTGGCTCAAGGGATCGAACTGGCAGCCATCGAAAAGGAAATGGAAAAAAGTCCTGGCAGCCGCCGACGGCGCGACGGATGCCGATACGCAGATCTACTGGCGCGTCGTGGGAAAGAGCGGCACCCTGGTTTCGTCCGGCACGTTCAAAATAGCCCGGCCCGGGGCCGCCGCGCTTTCCGCGCCGGCCGACGGCGCCGAAATCCCCGCCGGGGCGCCGCCCACCTTTCGGTGGGGCGCATCGCACAACGATCGCTATATCGTGGAATTCTCGGCGACCGCGGACTTCTCGGGGGGTGTGCCCGTATCCAGTTCGAAGCATGGCAAGAAATGGCTCAAGCAGGTCACGTGGACCCCCGGTGCCAAGAGATGGAAGAAGATCCTGCAGACCGGAACAACCATCTACTGGAGAGTGAGGGCGAAGGACGCCATCGGGCGCGAGACCGTGAGCTTGTCGTCAGGCCTCGAGATCACGTCCTGAAAACGAACTTCCGCGCACAACAAGGGCCCGCCGGCCGGACATCCGGTCGGCGGGCCTCTTCTTTTCCAGGTCGGCAGTCCGCGGGCTACCGCTTGATGAGCCGGATGCTGCCGCTGAGGGTCTTGACGCGCACGCTGGCGCCGCCCCCGCCGCCGGCCGTAAAATCCAGGGACTTGCCGGGACCGTACTTGGAATCCCGCGTGGCCGAAGGGCCGAATTCGTTGGTAATCTCTCCAGAGAAGCTTTTCAGCCGGAAATGCGCGGCCGCGTTCGCGGGCAGTTCCAGTTTGACGCTTCCGCTCACGGACGTGGCTTCCATCCGTCCGCTGGGATCCAGGGCTCCCTTGATCAAAATGGAGCCGGACGTGGTCCGGAAGTCGCCGTCCTTTATTGCCCCGGCTTCTATCTTGACGTCGCCGCTCACGCTCGAGGCATCCACCTCTCCGTGGGCGCCCCTGACGTTCACCGTCCCGCTCACCGACTTGGCGCGGACATTCGCCGCTTCGGCCGAGACGTCCACGTCGCCGCTCACGCTCGAGACCCTGATCCGGTCTGATCCCGCCCCCTTTAGGGCGATCTCTCCGCTCACGGTCTGGCCTTCGATGTTTCCCTTGACGGAGTCGATTCCGACGTCGGCGCTGACGGTCTTGAACTCCACGCGGCTACCGGCCGGCACCCGGATGTCGAGCACCGAGCCCTCCACCTCGCGCGTGTGCCGGGGCAGGACAACCCGGATGGTCGTCGTTTTTCCGTTCACGTCGAAATCAAGGCGTTCGGCGTTTTTCCAGAGGGTCCCCCGGACGGTGACCTCCGCACGATCCCACCCCGTGACCTTGACCGAACCGGCAATGTTGTTGATCTCCACGACGCCGTCTGGAGCGGCCGGACGTTTCTCATCGATCTTCTGTTGCGCCAGAGCCGGCAGGGCGCCGGCGATCACCAACGCGACAGCGAGCAAAACTCTAGGACTTTTCATTTTTTCCTCCTGTCCAATCGTCGTTCGAAAGCTGGACCGCCTGCCTCAGGAGATCCAGCTCCTGCCTGTACGTCGCGGCCAGCAGGAAAGTCAGGTCCCTATTGCCCGGGTCTTTCCTCAGGGCCGTCTCTATGTCCCCAAGCGACCGGTCTATGATGCGGAGGTTCTTTTCCACGACCGCGACCGTCGATGGCATCAAACGCCCCTTGCGCGCCTGGAAGGCGGCGAGAAGCTGGCGGCGTTCATCCTTCAAGCGAACGCCTTCAGGGGCGAGAGAGGCCGACCGCGTGTCTGTTCCGGCGGGACGGCGAATGTCCACGGTTCTCCGTCCGACCAGCCACGCCGTGGTGAGGGCCGTCCCCGCCACCAGGACTATGGCGGCAGCCGCCAGACCGAGCCACCGCGGAGGCAGGGTCCGCCTTCGCCACAATGACGGCCCAGGCCTCCGCACGATCTCGTCGCCAAGGCGCCCGGCGATTGCCGGCCAGAGATCCGACGGCGGTTCAACGGGCCGGGCAAGATCGTGCGCCTGCTTCACGAGAGCGATAATACTTTCCTCGCGGGTCCGGCACGCCGCGCAGGTCTGCAGGTGCGTGCGGACGGCCTGCCGCTCCCGCGGAGCGAGGAGGTCGTCCACGTAATCGTCAAGCCGACTCAACACCTCTCCGCACTTCATCCTAGCGCCTCCCGCAAAAGCCGGCGGGCCCTGTGGAGCTGAGCCTTGGTCGTTCCGGTGGACAGCCCCTGCATGGCCGCAATTTCTTCGTGCCGGTACCCCTCCACGTCGTGGAGGATAAAGATGGTCCTCGCGCCTTCCGGGAGGTCGGCCATGGCCCGTTCGAGGTCCATCGTCCTGTCCGGGGATTCGGGTTCCGCTTTCCAGTGGCGGGCCGGATCTTCGACGGATACCACACGGGCCGACCTCCGCCTGGCCGAGCGCCTGTTCTCGAGCACCACGTTGACGGCCAGCCTGTGCAGCCACGAACCCAGAGCGGCTTCCCCGCGGAACCCCCCCAGCGCGCGCCATGCCCGGACGAATGCCTCCTGGGTCAGCTCCTCGGCCTGCGCGTGGCTACCGCTCATGCGGAGGCAGAGGCCGTAGACGGAGGCCGAGTGGCCGCGGTACAGCCGTTCGAAAGCCTCCACGTCGCCGCGCCGGGCGCGCTCGATTTCCTCGGCCTCCGAATCGTTCAGCTTGCCGTGGTCCGTGCTCTCCAGGATGTCAGCCGCCAGGCCGTCCATACGCCACCACCTCTTCAGTTCAGATTAGATGCCGGTAGGGCCCTGAAGGTTTGAACGGATCAGGGGCGCTCAGGTTTCAGTCGATTTGAACTGACGAGACGGGGCCGATCAGAGCCGTCGGCCCTGAAGGTCTCAGATGGGCCCGAATCTTTGCGGGCCCGGCCTTTCGACCGGCGTAGCCGTCATCGGCTCGAGTCGATCTCGTTGACGAGCGAAACGATGGAGGCCCGCAGAGAGTCCAGGCTCGAGTCGTTCCGGACCACCTCGTCGGCGAGTTTGAAGGTCGCGTTCAGGCGCTGGGCTGTCGGGTCGTTCGTATTCTCTTCCGCCTCTTTGGCCATGAAAGCCTCGAGGCTTTGGACGGCATCCCCACGTCCCGTTCTCGCCTTGGCCCTTTCGTAACGCACCTCGGCGGGTGCCCACACACCGACGAGCCGAAATCCGGGAAGCCGGCGCAGGACCTCCACCTCCGCGGGGTTCCTGATCGAATCGACGATTTCCCTGTGACCCAACCGCGACAGAATGCGTTCGGCCAGGATCCCAGCGCCCCCTTCTGCCCGCAGGTCGTTGCCCGTTCGGATGAGGTCGTCGCGCGAGGTGGTCAGGCCGCGGGAAAGAGCCTCTTCCCTCACGACATCCGACAGGCTGTGGTAAGTGAAGCCAAGGCTCTCCAAGACCTTGGCAGCCTCTCCTTTTCCTGCGGCGTTCGGGCCGGTCAATCCGATTACGAGGGGCTGGCTGGAGGTCATTGAATCTCCTTCAAACGTTTTTTGGCGAGCTTGACCAGGAGGTCGTCGTCGGGCGACAGGGACGCCAGCAGAAAGTGGTTGAGGGCCAGCGGGGCATATCCCGACAGCTGGTAGCAGCGTCCCTGGAAGTACTGGGCCTTCCCCTGCCACGACGTCGTATAGGGCGCATTGACGAGGAGGTCCGTAAAACCGTCGATGGCCCGGTTATACCTTCCGAGCCGGAAGCGGGCGTAGTTGAGGTAGTACCGGGCGTTGCCGGCGTAGAAATCGAGAGGATGGTTCTCCACGAAGTCCTTCAGGACCGGAAAAGCCTCCTCCTCCTTTTGCTGCCTCAGAAGGGCTACGGCGTCCAAGAGGACCTTTCGGTTCGCGCACCGGTCCCCGATGTAGGCTGAGGCCCAGGTCCGGTACCTGGATTCGAAGGCCTCGAAGGACTCCCCCGTCGATTGCTGGAGGGCCGCCTTCCACCCCAGTCCCGACCGCATCCCCTCTATCCAGTCCTTGACCGCCCCGTCTCCACGGTGGGCCGCCAGGGCCCTGACTGCCCAGTAGCCGTCCACCCAGGCCATGTCGACGGCATCGTTCAGCGGCCTGACAAGCTGGAGGGGCGGCCTGTCGCTGTCCAGAACCGTACGCCGGCTGTAAACCTGGCCGAAGCCCGACAGGTAGAGGGCTGCTCCGTAGCGGAACCAGACGGGGGCATTCGAGTACTCCGGAACTTCTTTAAAGAGGATCCCGGCCGCCAGTGCGGCGGACATGACGTCGCGAGCGGACCACCACCTCAGCGCGAGGGGCTCGATGGGCAACATGACCCGGACCTTCCCGTTCTCGAGAGATGCGGAGAAGGCCTCGGTGAAAGAACAGTCTCTTGCGGAAACGGGAACGAAGGTGATGACGTCCTGCGATGCGGGAAAAAGGGCGGACCGGTCCTTGAGGTCCTTGACCGCGTCCATAAGATTGGCATCGAGCACGCCGAGCGTCTTCTCCACATTCGGGTCGAGGGCGAGTTCTCCGGTGTAGGCTTTGATGGAGAGTCCCTCGATGGACAGGACCCTGGGCGGCGGCGGTGCTGTCGGACGTACGGCTTTGTCGGCCGACTCAGGCGGCGTAGGCGGCGCGGGCGCCTGTCGGATCGCGGGTGCCGTCTCAACAGCGGGCGCCCAGAGCCACTTCAAGTCGTTCCTGTAGATGTAAACGACGACGGCCAGGGCCGCGAGGGACAGGAGGACGGCCCCGAGTATCTCCGTCCCATAGCGCCACCATCGCATCACGGCACCTCCACGGCGCGCGAGTCGGTCCAGCCCCTGCCCTCGCCCCAGAGGACCAGCTTCCAGTTGCCTGCCGTCGAGACCTCGACGACTTCCGATCCGGGCGGAAGCTCGGCCAGCGGCTTCCCCTTCCGTTCCGGCTGGGGATAGACTTTTGCCGCTTCCACGATCACGGCCGGCTTATGGGAAGGCAGGACCGCATCGGCGTAGGCGATCAGGCCGCCCGCAGCGGCCGCGACCACGAATGCCGCCACCAGAGCCTGAGCACAGGTGCGTCGTGCTCGGCCGGGCCCGAGGAAGAGGAGCGCCGTCAGAAAAGCGTTCCCCAGGAACACGAAGACGAGTACGACGATCTCAAGGAGGCCGGGCGGAAGGTCGCGTACGGCGGACTCCCAGGGAGACGGCTGCCACATGGCGACACGGGCTGGGAGGAGCCGCCGGGCCACCTCGAGGTTGTGAAGGGCGGGCTTCAGATGCGGGTCGTCCTTGAGCGAGCGTTGGTATTCCAGGATGGCCCTGCCCAGGTCGCCTTCCTTGAGGTAGCAGTTGCCCAGATCGTAGTGAACGTCGGGGCCCCGCGTCCCGGCGTCTCGCAGCATCCGGTACAGGCGGGCCGCCTTGCCGTAGTTTCCGGCTTCGTACGCCTCGGCTGCCTGGCGGGCCAGGAGGTCGTTGGACGCGGCGTTGGGCGCCCGGCCCATCGACAGACAGGCCGCGAGGATGGCCGCAACGAGGATGACCCTACGCATCGTGGCCCCCTTTCACCCACTTCGACACCTTGCCGTAACGGTCCTGCATATCTTTTCGGGTGGGCCTTTCGGGCGCGTACCGCGCCTTTTCCATGAGGTCGACCAGGTCGATAGCCTCACCGCGTGCCCCTTCCGAGAGTCCCGACTCCTCGAGCGCCGCCTTGAGCTGGCTCCGGTTGAGCCCTCCCGTGGCTCTGCCGGTTTTCAGATCGAGGACGGCCGCGAGCGACCTGGAAAGGCTCTCATGAAAGGTGTCGGATTTCCTGACGTCGAGGTGCCTGTGGGCCCGGTACAGGGCCTTGCGGGCGCGATGGCGAAGCTCCCGGACGCGCTTTTTTTCCGGCGCCAGCAGGAAGCTCCGGTAGACCCAGAGGAAGAGCGCGAGGAAGGCGTTCAACAGGAAGGGAACGGGCAGCAGAAGCCAGAAAAGCCGCCGTGGAAGGAAGTGGGGCGGAATCGGCCTTCGGCGTGGATCCCGGATTATGGGCGCGACCTGGATATCCTTCCCGCCGGTCGATTTTACGCTTTTTACGTCGACGCGCCCCTCCCCCACCGTGAGCGTCCTGAATGCGGCCCGGGACGGATCAAAATAGACGAGGCTGACCGGCGGGAAGGTCACCGCGCCGGCCGCCTTGGGCAGGAAGGCCCTCTGGATCAGCCGCCGCGTCTTGTAGACCCCGCGGCTGAATCCGCTGGAATCTTCGGTCGTCGCCGGATAGGGGCTGAAAAAGGGCGATTGATGCCATTCCAGGGGCGCCTCGGGCAGGAAGCCGCTGCCGTCGACGGACAGGCCGACGGTGAAGGGTTTCCCCATGTCAACGTGCCCGGGAGCCGGTGCGATCACCTTCAGGACGAAATCGCCTACGGCGCCCTTGAAGCCGTCCGGCGGCTGTGGAAGAGGCTTGACCTTGAGCGAGCACCGCCCCCCTACGACCGTGGCGATCGACGGACCTCCATAGCCGGCCGTATCGAGCCTCAGTTCGGCCTTGAAGGAGCCGATGTCCAGGTCTCCCGGCTCGAGAGGGAAGAGGGTGGCCCTGATGACCACGGCGTCCAGGTAGAGCCGCCCGTCGAAGTGCACCTGGTGAGTGGGCGATTTGGTGGCGTCCGGATCCTCGACTTTGCGGAACCCGGAAAAGTCCGGGGAACGGGTTACGTCGAGCCCGCGCACGGATCGCCGCGTAAGAAGATGGAGCGTGTAGATCACGGGTTGCCCGACGTAGGCCGAACCCGCCGAGAGGGTTCCCCTCAGGAACACATCCCTCGCAATGGAAGGTGCGGCGGGGCGTCTGCTTTGCGGCACGGGTTTCCTGGGTTCAGGACGGGGAAGGCCCGTTTCGACCTGGACGGTGAATCCGGAAACGGTACGTTCCACCCCCCCTATCCGCAGCGTCATGTCAGGCACGCTCAGGCGTCCGGTCTCCGTCGGCGTGAGAAGGTAGTGAAAAAGGAGGGCCTTTCCCCGGGGCGTATTTTCCACGGACTGGTAAGTGCCCACGGACTTGAAGCCGTTGAGGGGAGGCAGGATGGGCTGGGTAATGGCGTGGTCTGCACTCAGAATCCGGAGGGTGAAGACGAGATTATCACCCAATCGCAGGTGCGTGCGATCCACGGAGGAGTCTACCTTCACGTCCTGCGCCGGGACGGCCGGAGCGACCAGGAGCACGAGCGCCGCAAAAACGAGGACTTTCTTCAGTACGGCGGCGGTCGACATTGCGGATCTGGTCATCGCTCCCCTTTTCCGGTCAGGATTCATCCGCAGATTCCCGCCCTTCAGGGCGTCCGGCGGATCACCCGCCCTGCGCCATCCCGAGGCGCTCCGCCACCTCCGCCATGCGGACGGATACCATCTTTGAAACCCCTCCCTCCGCCATTGTCACGCCGTAGAGGACCTGGGCGAGTTCCATCGTCCTCTTGTTATGGCTGACGACCATGAACTGGGTCTGGCCGTGGAACTGCGAGAGCAGCCTGTTGAACCGGTTGATGTTGGCCTCGTCCAGAGGCGCGTCCACTTCGTCTAGGATGAAGAAGGGCTGGGGCCTGTAGCGGAAGAGGCTGAAGAGCAGCGCGAGGGCCACCATGGCCTTCTCGCCCCCGGACAGGAGCTGGAGGCTCTGCAGTTTCTTGCCCGGCGGCTGGGCGAATATCTCCACGCCGGTCTCGAGGGGGTTGGCCTCGTCCAGCAGCGTCAACCGCGCCTCACCGCCTTCGAAAACCTGCTTGAACAGGTGCGCGAAGTGTTCCTTGACCGCGTTGAAGGCCTCCATGAATCGCTCGCGGGTCGTCCTGTTGATCTTCCGGATGGTCTCCTGGAGGGAGGCGACAGAGGCCTCCAGATCGGACCGTTGCTCTGCGAGAAAGTTGTACCGCGTCTCGAGCTCGGCATACTCCTCCCTGGCCAGCATATTGACGGCACCCAGCGCCTGGATTTTCTCTTCCATGCGTCCGAGTTCCCTGATCTCGCCCTGGTGCTCTTCCGGCCCCAGGGGCGGCTCGTCCGAGAACTCCGCGGCCAGGTCCGACGGGTCCTCTTCGAAGACCTCGCCCATGCGCTCTACCAGGTGGCGGAGATCAGACTGCACCGAGGCCAGGGCGAGATCGTGGCGGTTGACCTCCTCGCGCGCTTCGTCCACGGTCTCCCTGGACTGTTTCACCTGCTGTTCGAGCCCCTGGACCTCGGAGGCGAGGCGACGCAGATCGTCCTCGAACCGGGTCTTCCGCTCCCGGCTCTCTTCGAGGGCCAGGAGAAGCGTCCGGAGGCTCTGATCGCCCTCCGTGACCGCCTTGGTCAGGCCGTCGATCCGCGCTTCGAGTCCCTTGACCTCTTCCACCAGCCGCTTGTCCGTCTCGGTCAGCTGGTCGAGATAGGCCCGCGACTTTTCCAGGGATTCCAGGGCGGCCTTGTAGCGCTGGCCCACTTCGCCCTGGCGCGTGCGGCTCTCGGCAACGGATTCGTGGGCGCCCTCCTGAGCCTGTCGG
>Ga0307440_1001500_pt1 | contig 11291 bp, 8 predicted proteins | sample SalMarWE160410MG_FD_202150 | JGI IMG/M metagenome (GOLD analysis project Ga0307440, IMG submission 202150) | Salt marsh sediment microbial communities from the Plum Island Ecosystem LTER, Massachusetts, United States - WE1604-10 | ecosystem: Environmental > Aquatic > Marine > Intertidal zone >... | reverse complement strand
AAGTTTTATTCTCTCTAGATTTACTCCTGCCTGTGATGTAATTTCAATTAACAGATCAATATCTTCAACTGTAAATCTTGTTTCCGATTTTTTTTCACCTAAAACAAAAAAGCCTAACAGTTCTTTATTAGTCGAATGTATTGGAAATACAAGTGCCATTCCCCAACGCCGGAATACATTATTATCACCTACTTCTATAGGAATCCCGGGTTCGACTTTATCTTTTAACGCAACAGGCTGCTGCAATGCTGTTTTCAATTTTTTCCTATCTAGAAATACTCCCCTATGTTCAAGAAAATCAAAATTTCTATGTGCTGCTAAACGTAACCTGCTTGTAAAAGGATCGAACAAAAAGAATCCAGTCTTGTCGACAGGTATTATAGCATCATTTTGTTCAACAATTTTGTTTGCAAGTGAATTAATATCGTTGCAATTATTTATCTCATCCAAAAATATTCTAGATGCAATTCTGAAATTGTATTTGACACGGAAAAATTTCTTATCAATAATTTTTTGAACCCGGTCTTTTGCCGGGTGAAATAGAAGAGCAATAATTACTGCAGCTACCCCAGCTGAGAAATATTCATTTATATTCTTAATAAATTCCGTCAGGATAGATATTATTGCAGTATAAACCAAAATTAAAATGCTAACAGATAAAAAATAAATTAAGCTTCGTTCTATTATAAGATCAATATCGAATATATGGTGCTTTAGAATTGCAATTGCAAAAGTTACCGGTATGAATAACATAAAAATTAATACAAACTCTTCCGGAACCAACCCGTAATTTGTTATAGCTTGTGGAATAACCCATAAACATGCAAACATTAACGGTCCAAGGATAAACCCCAATAATACCCATCGTAATTTTATCCTTTCAGAATAACTTTTAGAAGTAACATATGTATGGATAAAAATAACCAGGCCGGAAATTATGCAAGCAGCCATATAAATGCGGCTATAATTAAATACTACTAGGTATTTTTGTATATCGGGTACGGATGAAGAAGATAAAGCCTTTAAAAAAAATATTGAAGAAAATAGTGATATAAAAAAAGCAGAAGAATATAAAAGTACAATAACAACCCTGTGGACATTTTTTTCTCTTGGAAAACTTAAGGTAAAATGAACAAATAATGCAGGCGCTAGCGAATATGAGATTGAAAATATTATATGTAAAAAATAATCATAAATAGTTAGTGGATTACTATAGTTGCCCCATGTCATCATAATTACTGCGGCAGTAAATAGATTAACCCAATAGAGCAGCTTTGCAGGTTTATTGTCAAATTTCTTCCATAAAACAAAAGTGCCAATCAAAATAAGTAATAAACCGGAAATGCATGCCGTTATTAAATAAAAGGCCGAATAAAATTTTTCCAGTTTTGGATATATTGAAAATACTCTACCTTTTTTTAAATATTTAATTTGAACAATCGAACCTTCTTTGAAGCCGTCAAGAAAAACTTCAATTTCATCCTGGGAGTTAAAATGCTTATTGTCGATAGATAAAACTGTATCACCAACAGAAAGATTTAAATCTTTTTGGTCTACTTCTTTGACAATAAGAATTGAATCATCAGAATCGAATTTTATTGGCAGGTCGGCTTTAAGGTAAATATGATATATGCCGAAAATGCAAAAGACTAAAACGACAAAATCAGCAAGTAGGTAAAGGAATATTGAATTATTTTTATCCTGCACAGTAAATCCCCTAAATTTAGAAACTGTTAACAGAATTATTCCAAAAATGAAGTGCTGGCTAAAACTTAATTAAAATGAGGTTGATTTGCAATCAAAAATATTATTTTAAAAATAACTGACTTAAAATACTTTTTTCATTACTTTTAACTGATAAATTTATACCAACAAATTTGGAAGATAAGAATGAGAAAGGTACTATACCCGGGAACTTTCGATCCAATTACAAATGGCCATATTGATATTATTAAAAGAGCACGAGAATTGTTTGACGGAGTTGTTGTAACCGTTGCAATTAATCCTGGTAAAACTCCATTATTTTCCGTTGAAGAGCGGGTCAAAATGATTAAAGAAAGCGTTAAAGATTTTGATAATATCCTGGTTGATTCTTTTGACGGACTGGTTGTTGATCATGCACATCAAGTTGGTGCTGTAGGAATTATCCGGGGCTTACGGGCTTTAAGCGATTTTGAATATGAATTCCAAATGGCATTAATGAATAGAAAACTTGCCGGGGATATTTCAACCGTTTTCCTTATGCCGCATGAAAAGTATACTTATCTTAATTCGTCTATTGTCAGAAATTTAGCAGGCCTTAATAGTGATGTTAGTGATTTTGTTCCACCTATTGTTCAAAAAGCATTAAAGAAAAAATTTTCAAAATAAGGAAATAAAATGCAGGGACAAGGTTTAAGGGAAAATGTTCTTGCAGCTTTAAGTAGTTTATTTATTCCTGGCCCCGAACAGTTTCTTCAGGAAAAACTCTTAAAAGTTTTTTTTATCTTTTCAATCGACCTTACATGTTTTTAAGTACTATTTAATTTCTTGAATATTTATTAGTTTTCAATTCTAATAAAATAAATTATCTAACATTCCTCATCGAAATCACTTTCATTTAGAAATTAATTTATTAAATTTGCCTTCAAATTTTTTACTTCCGTTAAAGCGGTAATCTCCCCAATATAAAAATAAAACGGATATAAGTTCTTAAGTAGTTAATTATATAGATTTAATAAGCACAAAAAATTTAATAATAACATCATAATGAATAAGGATAACATAAAAACTGCGAGGTTAAAAATTGAATAAATATTCAGAAGTTATTTCATCGATAGAAGAAAGTAAAACTATGGCAATTTCTTCCTTAGTGAAGAAATTAAAAGCAGAAGGAAAAAATGTTTTAAGTTTTAGTGCCGGTGAACCGGATTTCCCTACTCCAGAATTTATTAAGCAGGCGGCTATTAAAGCAATTAATAATAATTTTACACGTTACACTGCTAATGAAGGTTATCCGGCTTTATTAAATGCGATCATAGAAAAATTTTCACATGATAATAATCTTGAGTTCAAACCTCAGAATATTTTAGTATCGGACGGAGCAAAACACTCGGTGTACAATTTGTTGATGGCACTTTGCAATCCTGGCGACGAAGTAATATTTCAGGCACCTTACTGGGTTAGCTATCCAGAAATGGTAAAGTTGGCTCAGGCTAAATCTGTGATTATCGATGCCGGAGTTGAGCAGAATTATAAAATAACTCCGGATCAGCTTAAAAATGCAATCACTCCTAAAACGAAAGTTTTTATTTTCAACACACCTTCGAATCCTACAGGTGCGGTATATAGTAAAAATGAAATACTCGCTTTAGCTGAAGCTTTAAAAGATAAAAATATTTATATCATCTCTGATGAAATCTATGAGAAAATAGTATTTGATGGTGAAGAGCATTTTAGTATCGGAAGTATAGATTTTCTAAAAGATAAAACAATTACCGTTAACGGAGTTAGCAAAGCTTACGCAATGACAGGCTGGCGAATTGGGTATGCCGGCGGAAATTCGGAAATAATTAAGCTCGCAAGAAATCTTCAAAGCCATTCAACATCAAATGCATCGTCAATTTCTCAGGCCGCCACTGTGGCTGCATTAACTGAAGAATCTACTGAAATTGAAGAAATGGTTGAGAAATTTAAAATAAGAAGAGATTATATATACGATGCACTTAATAAAATTGAAGGAATTAAATGTCCTCTGCCTAAAGGCGCATTTTATGTTTTTTATGATGTCAGCAATTACTACGGCAAACATATGAACGGATACGATATTAAGGATTCAGCCTCATTTTGTAATTACTTATTAACCGAACAAAATGTCGGACTTGTACCCGGCCTGGCTTTTGGAAATGATAATTGTGTAAGAATGTCGTATGCTTGTTCGATGGAAGAACTAAGTGATGGGATAGAAAGAATAAAGAAAGCTCTTCATAAATTAAAGTAACTTGATTAATAATTTTAACAGTAAATAAAAAATCCTTCTTTATAAACAAGAAGGATTTTTTTGATAATTTTATAAAAACTTTGTAATCAGCTTTTTATAAAAAGCTGCAAAGATTTATGAAGCTGCTCAGCCGGCATTTCTTCACCTGTCCAAAGTTCAAAAGATTTTGCCGCCTGGTAAACCAGCATTTTTATTCCATCCAAAACTGTAGCACCTTTAGATGCGGCAAGTTTAAGCAGCTGTGTTTGGGGAGGGTTATATACCAGGTCAAAAACTATTTGTTCCTTATTAAATGAATTTCCCAAATTTGTAATTATATCATCGGAATCAGGGAACATGCCTACAGAAGTAGCATTAATTATTAATTTAGAATTTTGAAATACTTCCACCAAATCCGGTGGAAACAGTTCTTTAGTTCTAAAATTATCAAATCTCATTTTATCAATAAAATAATTTTTTAAAGACTCTGCGCGCTGCTCGGTTCTGTTTACCAAAAATATTGTAGAAGGTTTGAAATGCCTAATCAAAGTATAAATTACTGCACGAGCTGCTCCCCCGGCGCCTACAACACAAACATCAGTCCCAATTATTTCTTCTTTATATGGCAAAAGAGTTTCATAAACCCCATTAACATCTGTATTATAACCGTTAAGTTTTCCCAAATCATTCACTACGGTATTAATCGAACCAATAATTGAAGCTTCTTCCGAAACATTATGCATTTGCTGAACAATATTTTCTTTATGAGGAATCGTAACATTAAATCCTTTTATGCCGAGTGCTATCATCCCTTTTACTGCTGTTTTTAAAGTAGAAGACGGAACATCAAACGGCAGATATATATAGTCCAATTTCTTTAATTCAAATGCAACGTTGTGTATAAAAGGCGAATAAGTATGCTTTATCGGATGGCCAATTAAACCTACCAGTTTAGTATTTAAGTGATAAGAATCTTTTCCCATAATTCAATATTTTCCGCTTTTAAAGAAATGTAATGTAATTCAACATTAAATAAGCATAATAGAATTTACAATCCTTAATCAAAGCTCTAAAAAGTTATAACTCCCCGAGCAATTTTTTGAAGAGTTTAGAGGATTTAATTTCCGGATATTCTTTTGCAAATTCCATTCTTATTGCAGGGTCAATAGTAAAAGCAGATTTTAAACAAACCACAGCTTCCTGAGTTCTGCTAAGAATGAAATTAATTTTTGCTTTGCCGTAAAATGACGCTGCATCTGACGGATTTATTCTGATACATTCATCATATGCATTCATAGCATCAAGCCAATCACCCATTTCCATTAAAGTCTCAGCCAGATTATTCCATATCTCATAATTATTAGGCTCAATCTTTAATGCAGATTTATAACTTGCCACGGCTTCCTGTAATTTACCAAGGGAATATTCCAAATCAGCTTTGGCATACCAAGCATCGGCGTTATCCTGTGATAAAGAAATTGCTTTGTTAAAATCTTTTAATGCAAGATGAAATTTACCTGCTGAGTCATAACAAAAACCTCGAGCTAAATATGCTTCATAATATTGCTCATTTACTTTAATTGCTTCAGTATAATACCTAATTGCATTTGGTAAGTCGCCCAATTCTTCATAGATATTACCAATATTATAAGATGAAGCCTCATCAAATCTGTCTATTTCAAGAGATCTTTTAAAACAATCTATTGCACTTTGAAATCTTCCTAAATCTGCAAGAGCATTACCTTTATTAAACCACGCGCTGGCAAAATCTTCCTTTATTGCCAAAGCTAAGTCATAACTTTCAATAGCTTTTTCAAATCTATTCATTTTTACCAGTACTATTCCACGGTTGTACCAGCCGTTAGCATTATAAGGTTCATAATCTAAGAACTTATCATAAGACTCTATAGCGTATGTAAAATCATTTAAGTTTTCGTAACAATAGCCTATTTCGTAATAAGCTTCGGAAAACTCGTGATCGATTTCAACTGCCCTTTTCAAATAGCCAATAGCTTTTTTATATTGTTTTTGTCTTTGGTATAATAATCCTAAACTGTATAAAGCATCTTCATTATTTGGATCAATTAATATTACTGATTCAAGTGATTCTTTTGCATCTTCAATTTGACCGATATTTTCTTCGGCGGTCGCCTTATCAATCAATGTTTCCGAATCACCGGGATTTAGAGAAAGGGATTTGTTAAAACTTTCTATAGCTTCTTCATAGCTTCCGACAGCATTAAGGAGTGTACCTTTTTTAAGCCAATACTCAGAGTTATAAGGAAATGTTGCTAAAAGAATTTTGATAAAATAAAATCCATCCTCGAACCTATCATTATCAATACATTCCTGTAATATATCTTCTATAGATTCTGTACATTTATATACTCCAGAAGAGTCGATTGATTCCTTGCATTTTTTAATTTCTTCATCAAGATTTTTTTCTTGATCGAAAAAATATTCTTCACCGTTATAGTCAGAATCTAAAAAAGACATTTAAATCTCCAAAGGGTTGTAAAGATTGCGAAAAAATGTATTACTATTATAATCTAAAATCAAGTTGATTTTAACTCAATTTTGTTTAATAATGTATAGCTTCATTAAACAAATTTCATAAAAAACCCTGTGAGTTTTACACATGGTTCTTTTAAGCTCGTTATTACAGCTTTTCGCTTAGTTTCTTAAAACAGCAGTAACTTTTTCAGCAGCGTCTTTCAAACTAGTTGCAACTTCAAAATTCAAACCGGATTCCTTCAAAAGAACACCGGCTTCTATTGCATTGGTACCTTCAAGTCGAACTACAATCGGAATATTTACATTAATTTCTTTTGTAGCGTCAATAACTCCTTGAGCTACACGGTCACATCTTACAATCCCGCCGAAAATATTAATTAATATTGCTTTCACATTAGGATCAGAAAGAATAATCTTAAAACCGTTTGAAACAGTTTCTTTATTTGCACCGCCGCCGACGTCCAAAAAGTTTGCAGGTTCTCCGCCGGCAAGTTTAATAATATCCATTGTCGCCATTGCTAATCCTGCACCGTTAACCATACAGCCTACATTGCCATCAAGTTTAATGTAATTTAAGCTGAACTTTGATGCTTCAATTTCGAGCGGATCTTCTTCATCAAGATCACGATATTCGACTACATCCTGATGACGATAAAGAGCATTGTCATCAAAATTCATTTTGGCATCAAGCGCAATTACACTTCCTTCTTTAGTAACAACCAAAGGATTTATTTCTGCCAAGGAACAATCGCTTTTTATGTACGCATTATATAATCCGATTAAAAATTTAACCGCGTTTTTATGCTGAGTCCCTTCCAGTCCAAGGGAAAAAGCTAATTTTCTTGCTTGATATTGCTGCAAACCTAATTCAGGTTCGACAACTTCTTTAACTATTTTTTCAGGAGATTCGGCAGCAACTTTTTCTATTTCAACCCCGCCTTCTGTTGAAACCATTACGACATTTTTAGAGATTGCTCTATCCAAAGTAATTCCCACATAAAATTCTTTTTCTATATTAACGCCCTGTTCTACAAGAAGACGTTTAACTATTTTTCCTTCCGGGCCGGTTTGGTGGGTTACCAGATTCATCCCAAGTATTTGATTTGCTAAATCTCTAACTTCAACTAAATTCTTTGCTACTTTAACACCGCCGCCTTTACCTCTGCCACCGGCATGTATCTGAGCTTTAACAACCCAAACATCTCCGCCAATTTCATTCTGTGCTATTTGAACTGCTTCATCCGAAGAAAAAGCGACCTTCCCGTTGGGGACCGAAACATTAAACTTTCTTAAAATTTCTTTTGCCTGATATTCGTGAATTTTCATTTAAAATCCTTTTATTTTTTAACGGTATGTTTTCTAGTTAGACCAAATGATTGGCTGGTTCTAACAAAACTTCTTAAAAATAATTCAAAAATTACATCTTTTAGGATATATAATCAATTTAAACAATTTGACATTTTTAAAATGTTATCTTTTGTACTTCGGATTACAATTTGATGTTTTACTTGCCGGCAAATTTTTTTTAGCCTGAAATTAGCCGTTATAACCATTTTATCTAAGAATTATGGTAGAAATATAATTATCGGATAATTTTATTGTGGATTATATATGAAATTTAGACAGAGTCTAGGTTTAATTTTCTTGTTTTTCTTAAACATCGAAGTTATCTTCACAAATGTAATTCTTAGGAGCAATAAATGGCAATTTTAAAAGCCTTCAAAACCATACCTGAAATGTTTGTTTATCTTACCGAAGAACACTCTAAGACAGCAAAAAATAATTTAATAATGCGAAAGGTTGAGGGTAAGTACGAAGGAATTTCTTATCAGGAATTTAAAGAGCAAACTGAAAACTTTGCAAACGGACTTGCCTCGCTTGGTATAAAGCAAGGTGATAAAGTCGCTATAATTTCAGAGAATAGGCCGGAATGGGTTTTTTCTGACATGGCAATCTTAGGTTTGGGTGCTGTTGATGTCCCGATTTATCCATCTCTTACTGCCGAATCTTTTGAATTTATTTTGAATAATTCCGAGTCAAAAGCAGTAATCGTATCAAATAAATTACAATTGAATAAGATTTTAAAGATCATAGATAAATGCAGGTATTTAAAATTTATAGTAGTTCTTAATGAAAAAGATATTATTGTAGATAATAAACAGCTTCATTCATTTAAAGAAGTTCAAGACACAGGAGTTATTTTTAAAGCAAACCATTTTAATTTTTTTAGTGACTCAATCAAAGCAATCAAAGATACCGATTATTGCACGATCATTTATACTTCCGGAACTACCGGCGAACCCAAAGGTGTTTTACTGACTCACAAAAATATTTTATCTAATGTAAATTCAGCACTGGAAACTTTCCCGATTAATCAAAACGATGTATTCCTTTCTTTCCTTCCTTTATGCCATATATTTGAAAGGATGGCTGGCTATTATACGGCTTTCTCTTCAGGCGGAACAATCTATTACGCGGAAAGTATTGAATCTGTTGCACAAAATATGGTTGAAGTACACCCGACAATCATTACCACTGTCCCCCGCCTTTTTGAAAGAATTTATTCAAAATTAATTAGGAATATCGAAAGCCAACCGGCATCAAGACAAAAAATATTTTACTGGGCAATTGAAATCGGTAGAGAATATGCTAAGGCTAAAAAAACCGGTTCGTCTACAGTAAGTTTATCGATTAAACATAAGTTAGCCGATAAACTGGTATTTCAAAAAATAAGAGAAAAGACAGGGGGAAAACTTAGATTCTTTATTTCAGGTGGCGCACCTCTTTCCCGGGATTTAGGTGAATTTTTTGAAGCCGTCGGGCTACAAATTGTTGAGGGATATGGATTAACAGAATCTGCGCCCGTAATTGCGGCAAATAAAATTGATGATTATAAATTCGGAACCGTAGGCAAACCGTTTCCTAATGTTGAAATTAAAATTGCAAGTGATGGAGAAATTCTTGCCAGAGGTCCGAATATTATGCAAGGTTATTTTAAGAATAAAAAAGAAACTGAAGAAGTTTTAAAAGAAGGCTGGCTGCATACCGGAGATATTGGAGTTTTTGATTCCGAGGGCTTTTTAATGATAACCGATCGGAAGAAACATTTATTTAAAACATCTGCAGGAAAATATATAGCTCCGACTCCAATTGAAAATCTCTTTTTGGCCAGTAAATTTATTGATCAATTTGTACTGATTGGCGATAGAAGAATGTTTCTAAGCGCTTTAATTGTACCGGATTTCGAAGCAGTTAAAGAATATGCAGATTCCCATAAAATCGAATATGCTAGTCTGGAAGAATTAATTAAAACCAAAGAAATTTACAGCCTAATCGAAAAAGATATGGCAGGTGTACAAAAGAAGCTTGCAAACTTTGAAAGAGTACGTAAGTTCGCACTGCTAGATAAACCGTTCAGCCTTGAAGGTGGTGAAATTACACCAAGTTTAAAGGTTCGCCGTAAATTTGTTGAAGAGAGATACGGACATTTGATTGAGGAAATGTATAATAAATAATTTATTCAGCATTATTATAAAATTATTGATTAAAATAAAACAATCAAACTAATTATTTTCCAAAAATTCAATCATCACATTATGGATTTTTCCGTTGGTTGCTAAAATCTTTTGAGAAAAAATATCTATGTCTTTCCCCTTAAAATCAGTAACCAAACCACCTGCTTCTTCAACAATTAATTTACCTGCACACATATCCCAAGGATGCAGCTGAACTTCCCAGAACCCGTCAAATACACCTCTGGCAACATAACAAAGATCAATTGCCGCCGATCCTAATCTTCTAACTGCTCTGGAAGCTTTGGTAAGTGCTGAAAATTTTTCCAGGGCATTCTCAGGATTATCAGCAATATTGTATGGAAATCCTGTAACTAGAACCGCATGACTTAATTTATCATTTTTATTTACACTAAGCTTTTTACCATTTGCAAATGAACCGCCGCCTAACTCGGTTGAATAAACAATATCATTCATTACATCATAAACAACCCCTGCGATTGTTTTACCTTTTTTTTGAACTCCGATTGAAACAGAAAAAATAGGCAAACCATGTGCAAAGTTTGTAGTTCCATCAATCGGATCAACAACCCAAACATATTCAGAAGTACTTTTAATCTCCCCGCCTTCCTCGGCAAGAATTCCATGCGAAGGGTAACTCTTTTTTATGAACTCAGTAATTAATTTTTCACTGGCTTTATCAATCGCAGTAACTAAATTAGATTCGTTGGTTTTATATTCAATATTAAAATTTGTTCCAAATCCTTCTTTAACAACGGCACCTGCTTCTTTGGCAATTTTTATAACATCTTCAATCATATTATTCCTTTATTTTGATTACAAATATAAGAAAAAATTGGAGACAAGAATTTGAGCGATTAACATAAGGATCAAATGATTAATTAAATAAATTATTTAAAACATTTATGTGTTTTACTCGGTAACTACGCTTTTTCATTCCTTGATAGCAGGAATGAATTTTGGTATATTTCAAGATCAATTTACGTTGTAAAATTAAAGGAGATTACGCTTGAAAGAATTTAGCGAGTTGGACAAAAAGACAAAGGATGATACATCGATAGTAGATAATATACCGGGAACACTTCCGATATTACCGCTGCGCGATATAGTAATTTTTCCATATATGATTTTCCCTGTGTTAGTGGGACGTGAACAATCAATTAGAGCTGCTAATTACGCAAATGACGAAACTAAATATATTTTTCTTTCTACACAAAAAAGATCGAATATTGAAGATCCTAAAAAAGAAGATATTTATGCCGAAGGAACGATAGCCAAGATTGTAC
>Ga0307440_1001498_pt1 | contig 11306 bp, 10 predicted proteins | sample SalMarWE160410MG_FD_202150 | JGI IMG/M metagenome (GOLD analysis project Ga0307440, IMG submission 202150) | Salt marsh sediment microbial communities from the Plum Island Ecosystem LTER, Massachusetts, United States - WE1604-10 | ecosystem: Environmental > Aquatic > Marine > Intertidal zone >... | reverse complement strand
TCAGAACGGCCAGGCCGAACGCCAGCCCAGCCAGTGCGAAATCTCGGCTGCGCCCCTCGGATGCGCCGCGGAGCAACATCAGAAAACCGGCTGCCAGGAGCGGGATGAAGAGGTTCTCGGTTGCCAACGCCAGAGGCAGCGCTACCAGCATCGGCCAGACGGAGACCACGCCAGCTGCGGCGAGCGAGGTCCTCGCGGATCCGCCGAAGCGGCGAGCCAACGCGTAGGTCAAGGGAGCCAACAGGCCGCCGAGCAGCGCCTGCACCAGCCGAACTGCGAAGTACCGCCCCGACAGTCCGTTGACGGCATAGATGATCGCCAAGAATGCCGGGTAGAGCGGCGCCCGAAAGCTGGTTTCCACACCGCGCGGGTCGGTGATGGGTGTCATCTGGCTGACGTCGATGCCGGCCACCCGTTTGAGTTGAGACTTGATCAAGGCCTGGTCGAATGGGGCGTACCAACGGAAGCCGTGGCCGGCAGCCAGGCTCCGCCCCAGCATGTCGTACTGGTACATATCGTCGAGCCCGATGGGAAGATTTGGGGCGGCCAGCACCGGGATCATGCGCAACCCGGCGGCCAGCAGGAAGAGGAGAACAAGCCGTCTGAGGCGCGTTAGGCGCGGCGCGCCCAGCCACGTATTCGGCGGGGACTCGTGTCCTGCGTCGGCGCCGTCGGGCTCCACGCTATTTGGCTGCGAGAAAGTCGTCGATGGTCTCGAGCAAATGGTCCACATCCCCCGGCATAATCTCCCCCATGTGGCCGATGCGGAAAGTCTCGCCCTTGATTTTTCCGTAGCCGTTGGCGATCACCATGCCGTGCTCGGCGAGGAAGTCCGTCAGGCCGGCAAAATCGAAATCGGCGGGCTTGCGAACTGTGGTCACGGTCTTGGAGCGAAAACCCTCGGCGGCAAACAGGCCAAATCGGGCATCGGCCCATGATCTGACTCGTTCGGCCATGGCTTGATGCCGTGCGTAGCGCGCCGGCATGCCCTCAGCAAGCATCCGTTCAAGCTGGGCATCGAGGGCGTAGAGCAGAGAAACGGCGGGCGTGGCGGGCGTGCTCTTCTTTTCAAGCAGGTACTTCTCGAGCAGGACGAAGTCGAAGTACCAGCCTCTTCGTTCCACGCCCTTGGCGCGCGCCAAGGCCCGATCGCTGACGGCGGCGAAGGCCAGACCCGGAGGTAGGGCGAAGCACTTCTGGGACGATGTCAGCAAGACGTCGATTTCCCAGTCGTCGATCGGAATGTCCACTCCGCCGGCGGAGGACACCGCGTCCACCAAAACAACCAGGTCCGGGTTCAAACCCCGGGCGCGTTCTATGATGGCACGCACTGGGTTCTCCACGCCAGTCGAAGTCTCATTGTGGACAACGGCCAGTGTGTCGTAGTCCGCCTGGCTCATGGCGGCCTCAACCTGGTCGGGTGTGAGCGGTTGGCCCCATTCGGTGGCCAGCAGGTCTGTGGGCGCACCGTTGGACAACGCCACGGCGTGCCAGCGCTCGCCGAACGCTCCGGAGGCGCAGAGCAGCAGCTTCTTCCCAACACAGTTGCGAACAGCCGCCTCCTGCAGGCCGCTGCCAGATGAAGCCGTGATGTACACCCGGTGATCCGTCTGGAGCACGGTACGCAGGCGCGACTGTATGTGTTCGAAGAGATCGGAAAACGCCTGGCTCCGATGACCGATCATGGGTTGGTCTTGAGCCCGGAGAATCTCCGGTGATACATCGGTCGGACCCGGAATGAACAGCTTCGCCATGGACATACCCTTCCCATAACAATCGAGTGCGGCGATTCTATCAGATCGGTTGAGGATCGGCGAGGCGCAAGCCACCCGAAACCTGAAAGGTCCGCTCCAAATGGAAATTGAGTAATATTAAGTTGGAGATCAATATAATCAATATGTGTATTGACAAACTGAAGGATATGTATATCATTGCATACAAATCCTAACTTTGGTTTCAATAACCTGCACGCGGCCAATCGGCGTGGCTTAGGCGCCCGAGGCAGGCAGGTCAGGCGAGCGAGAAAGGCACACAGGCACATGGCAAACACGATGCTGACTCTCTGTCCGGTATGCGGTGAGCGCCTTTCCGCCACGCGGCTTCACTGCCGCAGCTGTGACACGATGATCGAAGGCCAGTTCGAGTTGGGGCGATTTGGGCGCCTGACAGCCGAACAGCTCGGCTTCGTTGAGACTTTCGTTCGCTGCGAGGGGAAGCTCAACCGGATGGAAAAGGAGCTTGATCTTTCGTACCCGACGCTGCGTTCCCGGCTGACCGAGGTCATTCATCAGATGGGATACGAGACAGGGCCGGAGGCGGAGAGGCTCAGCGACGAGGAGCGGCATCAGATCTTGGACGAGCTTGCGTCCGGAAAGCTCTCCTCCGAGGAAGCCATGCAAATGCTGGAAGGCGAGTAGGCGTCAGATTCGATCGAAGCCATCTGGAGGAACACACGACATGGGGCAACAGGAAAGCATCCAATGCGGCGAGACTCCCACCGTGCGGGTGGAGAAAGTTCTGGGCGCTCTGGACGTCAGAGGCACGGAGGACAATCAGGTTCAAGCGACTGCCAATGGCCGGGACCAGGTGAGCCTCCGGTGGGAAGGGGAGGTGATCGTTCTGGCGGCCGACGGCGATACCCGACTGCGGCTGCCCAAGGCAGCCAAGTTGCAGGTCGTGGAGGTCCGCCACGATCTCAAGGTGCGGGATCTTAAGGCTGAACTGGCGATCGATCACGTGCGTGGCAGTGCTCAGCTTGACCGGGTGGCTGGCGCACGCATCAACAGGGTTGGCGGCAATCTCAATGCCGCCCATATCGATGGGGAGCTGACTCTGGGCGGTGCCGGAGGCGATGTCCGGTTGAGGGACATGTCCGGCGCTGCACGAGTTGCTTTGGGTGGTGACCTGGTGGTGAAGGGCGCACACTCGCCCCTGGAGGCGACGGCCGGCGGAGATGTGGTGCTGCGGGTGGAAATCGCCCATGCTGAGCCGTTGACCGTTGTGGCAGGCGGAGACATTGTCTGTCGACTTCAGGGCTCGCCTTCAGCCACGGTCACCTTGACTTGTGGTGGCACTCGGACGATCGATCTGCCCGAAATTGCGCGAGACGAATCTGATCCTGGACACGTCAAGCTTGGAGAAGGAGAGGCGGAAGTGAGCCTGCGCGCTGGTGGCGACATCTGGCTCGGCGGGATAGGTGCTTCCTCTGGGGTGGAAGACGCCGATGCGATTGGGTCCCGCGTGGCGGCCTCGGTGGGGAAGACCTTGGCCGAAGTCGAAGCCGGCCTGGCGGCGATGGGGGCGGTGATGGAGTCGGTCCCTGAAGCTGAGATCTCTTCCAAGGTTCAGAAGGTCGTCGAGCGCGCCATTCGGAGAACGCAGAGGAGCCATCTGAAAAATGTTGCGCCCCTGCCGGTGGCTGTGGGGTCCGGGTCGGACCCGGGAGGCGCCAGCGACGAGGAGCGACTGAAGATCCTGAAGATGGTCGAAGATGGCAAGCTCAGTGTCGAGGACGCCGAGAAGCTGTTTGAGGCCTTGGGAGTCTAGAGTGACGGCGGCTGCGAAGATAGGGACCCAATCCCAGACGCATGATGGGCTTAGGCCCCTGAATGCTCGACGCGACATGAGCCAAGTGGCGAAGGTGATAGAGACCGCCTTCGCGGGTCAGCTTGATGCCAACGGCCGGGCCATGATCCGGCAGATGAAGGCCTTGGGCAGGTTCGGCTGGATCGGGTGGTTGATCGCCCAGTTGATCCTGCCGCCCGCGGCGTATCCGCTCGGCTTCGTTTGGGAGCAGGATGGGACCGTGGTCGGCAACGCCAGCCTGCTCCCGGACGGCCGTTATCCCGGGCGGTGGATGTTGGCCAACGTGGCCGTACTTCCCGAGTACCGGAAGCGAGGCATCGCCAGGGCCTTGGTGACATCGGCCATCGACCTGGCGGCTCGCCGTGGAGGCCTTGAGCTTGTGCTCCAAGTCGATGTGCGAAGCGAACCCGCTCACCGTTTGTATGAGAGTCTGGGGTTCGCCACCCAGACCACGCGCACCACATGGTGGCGTTCCAGGGAGGCCCGCCTGCCCGTGGATCAGGCCACCCCGGCACACATCCGCCCGAGACGAGATGAGGATTGGCCGCAGCAGTATGCATTGGCGAGAAGCCTGTTTCCAGAGGGCTTGCTCTGGCCCAGCCCGCTGAGAGCCGATGTGTTTCGACCGGAGCCGTTTTCCGGCGCCTTGGGAATGCGGCGCACGCGGCACTGGGCCTGGTATGAGGAATCGGGCAGGATCGGGGCGACGCTCACGGCCCGGTTGGGAAGCGAGGCCCGACACTGGCGCTTCATTCTCCTGGTGCCGCCGGACCTTCAGGGCTTTGTCGAGAAACCGCTGCTCATCCACGGATTGAGAGAGCTCAAGGCTGCCCGACTTCCGACCACCATCGACTACCCCGCCGGTTTGGCGGTGGATGCCTTGCAATCGTTGGACTTCCAGGCCAGGCGTTCTCTAACCTGGATGGCGTTGGATCTGCGAACCGGTACCGCCCAGAAACCGAGGATCTAGCGTGAAAACCGACCACCGGTTTGTGAAAGAATTCACAAGCGGATTTGTGAGCGAGAGACATGTTGCGTAATCGGAATTTTGGGATGATGGTGGCATCGTTGTTCATTTCGCGGGCCGGAGACACGTTCACTTTCTTGGCTTTGGCCATTCAGGTGGATTCCCTGTACTCCGATCCGAAGCAATCCGCCGGTGCCTTGGCCTCGGTCCTGATTGCTTTTGCCCTTCCCCAGCTCGTGTTCGGCCTGTTTGCTGGGACACTCGTCGACCGCTGGGATCGGCGCCGGACGATGGTCGTAGCGGATTTGGCCAGGGCGGCACTTATCCTTGGCTTCCTGTTCCTGCGCTCGCCGGCGGATGTCCCGTGGGCGATGGCGCTCGCATTCGCCACCTCAAGCTTTGGGGCCTTCTTCTATCCGGCGCGAACGGCGCTTCTGCCCTCAATAGTCGAGGATGACGAGCTGATGCAGGCCAACAGCTGGATGCAGGTGGGCGAGACCTTTTCCAGGCTGGCGGGCCCCATCCTGGCCGGTGTGGTCATCGGCACTTGGGGAAGCCGGGCGGCGTTTCTGGTGGACAGTGTCAGTTTCCTGGGATCTGGGCTCTTCCTGGTGGCCATTCGTGGAGTCAGGACGCGGGCAGCCGATGCATTGGAAGGTAGTATCACGTCGCCGATCGAGGATCTTCGTGCCGGAATTCGGTTCGCGCTTGGGAGCAAGCTGCTCCAAGGCATCACCATCGGTCTCGTCTTGGCTCTGTTGGGAATTGGCGGAGTAGACGTCCTGATTGTTCCGTTTACACGCTTTGCCTTCCATGCCGCGCCGGAGGCACTGGGCTTGCTGCTGACCGCACAGGGGGTCGGGATGGTTGCCGGCGGCTTGCTAGCAGGTGTCCTGGCGCGCAAGCTGAGCCCGCTGGCGATCTCTATCGCTTCGATGCTTGTCCTGGGGGCCGTCATGGCAGGTTTTGGCATGGCGCCTAGCTATCTTGTGGGATTGCTCTTGATACCTTGGGCGGGCCTAGCCCTAGCACCGCTAAACGCTAGCTTGCAGACCATGCTGCAGCAAGGCGTGCCGAGCAACATGCTGGGTCGTGCCGGCGCGCTGACCGAGATGGCCTCCACCACGGCCCAACTGGCATCGATGGGGGGTGCCGGGGGCATGGCGGCGCTTGTCGGATTGCGACCGACGTTTGTGCTGGGTGGGGCCTTGATCGTACTCGGTGCCTTGGCGATGGGTGGTCTATTGCGCGTCAGGGCACCGTCAGGCATGCCGGCCGTCTCGGCGGCCCAAGCCGGGGATTAGAAGCCGTCCACCAGAACCAAAAGAGGATGGATACAAGCGCATGAGCACAGACGATAGCCAGGAAATCATCAAGAGTCTGGAAGAAGGACACATTGACGTCGGGGAGGCGTTGAGGCGCCTTGAGCCACCGCCTGCCGAGCACGTTGAGCCGCCGCCAAGACCACGTTTGTGGCGAATCTGGTGGGCGATCTGCTTCGGCAGCGGCATTGGCTTGGCGGTCATCGCGGCGGGTGTGGCGACGCTCGGCGGCTGGTGGTGGCTGGCTGCAGTCCCGGCTGGGCTGGTCGCCTTGCTTCTGATGGTGGTTGGTGCGCTCAGCGCAGACGCACCCTGGCTGCAGTTCCACGTCGAGACCGGCTCCGAGACCTGGCCCAAGGTCATTCGGCTTGGGCTGCCTTTGCCCCTCCGGCCGGCGGCTTGGATACTGCGCCATTGGCCGGGCCACAAGGCGGCCCTGGGCAGTACGGCCTTGGATGAACTCATCTTGACATTGGAAGAGAACTTGAGGGCCGGACAACCCCTGGTGATCGATGTCCATGAAGGTCGTGCCGGTGAGCGTGTGCGCCTGCACATAGGCTGAACGGAGGCAATGATGGTTACTTCGGAAGAGCGTATGAAGATTCTGAAGATGGTCGAGGATGGTAAGATCAGCGCCGAAGATGCTGCCCAGTTGCTTAAGGCGCTTAGTAAGCAGGAGCGCCGCCGGACGCCTCCTTCGGAGAGTGACGCCCGTTGGCTGCGGGTACGGATCACAGACTTGGATTCGGATCGCGCCTCGGTGAATGTCAACCTTCCGATCAACATGGTCAACGTGGGGCTGAAGATGGGTGCCCGCTTCATTCCGGAGTTTGAGGGGCTGGATTTGGAAGAGCTGGCTGAGGCCCTTCGCCAGGGGCTGACCGGGAAGATCGTCGACGTCGTCGATGAAGAAGACAGACAGCACGTCGAGGTGTACATCGAATAGACTGTAGGGGCCTCGAACAGCTGGCTGCATCCACCCAACCAGCCGATGAGGCGCACAATCATGAGGAGGCAACCATGGAGAGACTAGCACTTCGATGGGCGATCAACGCCCTGGCGCTCTACCTGGCTGTGGGGACAGGCTGGCTGGCTGGGATCCAGGCTGAGAATACGACCTGGTGGGCGTTCCTGCTCCTGGCCCTGATCTTCGGCCTGATCAACGCACTTGTACGCCCCATTTTGAAACTGCTTACATGTCCCCTGATCCTGCTGACATTGGGGCTGTTCACTCTCGTGATCAACGCTTTTATGCTGTGGCTGACGGGGGTCATCGGACAGCAAGTTGGCCTGGGAATCAGCTTTGCCGATCCACAGTGGTTGTGGATCCTCTTGGGCAGTCTGGTGGTGTCCATCGTCAGCGCTGTGCTGACGACCGTGCTTCGGGAGGACCGGCGCAGGCGCTGAACTCAAAGTGGGGTCTGGTGATCGACGGATCGCAGCGCACCGCAAGAGCGGGGCGCTGCTTTTTCGTCGCTTGAATCTAGGGTATGCTCAAGGTTAACAGGTCCAGACAGGAGCGAAACCGGATTGGATATCAAAGACAAGTCAATATTGGTTTTGGGTGGCTACGGCCTGGTCGGGTCGGCCGTGTGCCGTGAGCTTCTGTTGCGGCGCCCATCACGCCTCTTGGTGGGATCGCTGAGGCGAATTCAGGCCGAATCGGCGGTGGCCCAGCTGAAAGCGGGCACGCCTGGGAGCGACACCGAAATCGTTCCTGTGTGGGGTGACGTGCTTCTTCGGGCCGAGTGGCAGACGGAGGACGGAGAGGTGCACCCGCGTGTCCGGGTGCTGGAACAGCCCGAACAACGCCGCCAGCTGGTGGGAGATATCCTGGATGAACTAGAAGCTGACATCCTCCAGGCCTCGCTGCTCTACCAATTGATCACTGGTACGTGGTCGGGGATCGACGGCCGCGGCGCCGACATTGTGGTGGATTGTATGAATACAGCTACGGCCGTCGCCTACCAGAACATCTATCAGGCGGCCCGGCACTTGGAAGGCCGAATCCAATCGGAGCAGCCGACAGATTGGCCGGAAGAGGTCGAGCGAGTCTTCACCTCCCTGTACATCCCGCAGCTTGTGCGGCACATGCAGATCTTCTACGAAGCGATGGTGGCGGCTGGGACCCAAGCCTATGTGAAAGTTGGCACAAGTGGCACCGGTGGGATGGGCTTCAACATTCCCTACACACACGGCGAAGAACGTCCGTCCCGGGTCTTGCTGTCGAAATCGGCCGTGGCTGGCGCGCAGACAATGTTGATCTTCCTCTTGGCCAGGACTCCGGGTGCGCCCCAAGTCATGAAAGAGGTCAAGCCGACGGCAGCCATCGCCTGGAAAGAGATTGGTTACGGGCCGATCCGGGCCGGGGGGCACGAGTTCCCTCTGTACGACTGCGATCCGGACGCGCCCGCGCCGCTGGATAGCTCAACCACCACCCAGCCCCAAGGGGATTTTGGGATTGACACGGGAGAGATCCTCGAATCGGTCTACATCGATTCGGGCGAGAACGGCCTGTTTGCGGCTGGTGAGTTTACGGCCCTGACCACCTTGGGGCAAATGGCCTTCGTAACCCCGGAGGAAATCGCCCACAATGTGGTCAGGGAAATCGAAGGTGGGAACACGGGCAAAGACGTCGTGGCGGCTATCGATTCGTCGGTGATGGGGCCGTCTTATCGGGCAGCCTTCCTGCGCAGCGCGGCGCTGAATCGCCTCCACCAACTGGAACAGGAACACAAGGTCGATTCGGTGGCCTTCGAACTCCTTGGTCCGCCCCGGCTCTCCAAGCTTCTTTTTGAGGCCTACATCATCAAGAGGATCGCGCCCCAGATCTCGCTGGCGGTTGGGGCCGATCCCCAGGATCTCAGCCAGCAGGCTTATGACCTGGTGAGAGAGGATGAACCTCTGCGTCGGCAGATGATTTCCATTGGCATTCCGATCTTGGTGCCAGACGGCAGCGGTTTGCTGCGCGGGCCGGTCATCAAGTCACCTGATGCCGAGCACGGGTGGGTAGACTTGCGCCCCGACAACCTGCGGCTTTGGCAGGATCGGCTCAAGGCCGTCCAGCAGGAAGTCGCGGCCAGTTTGGATGGGGACACGAGTTCCCAAATCGACCGCCCATTCGAGGCAAGCCGCATCTGGCAGGCAACCGATCGTTTTGACGTGGGGGAGATCGTCGGATGGGTCTTCAATGAAGAAGAACAGGGCCGGCGGGGAAAAGGCTAGGGGCGAAGGCCGCGTTCCGCCTATGCTATACTCGTTTGATTCTTTCACCCAGCCCGCAAAACCGCCGCACGATGGTCCGGAAGGCCCCGGTTTGATCGATGGGGTGCCCTCAAACGCCAGCCTCGGGCCGCATGCACGAGCGGGATCCCCTGATGGATATGTTGCTTGGGCGTCGTTAACAGACCAGATGACCGATGACTGCTGACCTGCCCGCCACCGAGCGGGCGCGTACCTCCCTTGAACTCCTGTACAGCATCAGCCGTGAGCTTGCCGCTCAGCTTGATCTACGCGAGCTGCTCCAACGCGTGCTTCAACTGACAATGGAGAACGTGGGCGCTGCCAGCGGAAGCATCCTTGTCTTGGACGAAAGCGGAGAGGTTATCGAGGGCGCCCTGGCCACCGGAGGCCGGGTTCATGACCACACGGCCGAGCAGTTGGCTGTCACCTATGAGCGCGGCCTGGCAGGTTGGGTGGTCGATCACCGTGAACCGGCACTGGTGGCAAGCACCAGGGACGACCCGCGCTGGCTCAAGCGTCCGCAAGACTCGAGCAACGGCGATTCCCGATCGGCGATCAGCGTTCCGGTTACGGCGCGTGACCGTGTGGTGGGCGTTCTGACCCTGGTTCATCCTGAAGCCGAGCATTTCAATCAGGATGATCTGACCCTGCTCAAAGCGATTGCAGACCAGGCGGGCATCGCGGTGGAAAACGCGCGACTGTTCGCCGAGAGCCGGCGGCAGGTGGAGGCGACGGTGGCCCTGGCAGAAAGTGCGCGGGTCGTCACCGCCAGCCTCGACATGGAGGACGTGCTCGACCGGATTCTGGAGCAAACCATCCGCACGCTGGACGTGGAGGCCGCCTCATTGGCCCTGTTAGACCAGGAGACCGGGGAGCTCGAGTTCAAAGTAGCTCGGGGCGGTGGGGGGGAGGCGATTGTGGGTTTCCGCCTCAAGCCTGGCCAGGGGATAGCCGGGTGGGTTGCCGAGCATGGAGAAGCTGTGGCCATTGACAATGCGCCGGACGACCCGCGATTCTTCCCTGGCGTGGACGAGCGAACCGGTTTTAGGACCCGGTCGGTGGCATGCGTCCCAATCTTCGTGCAAGAAGCCCTTATCGGTGTGCTCGAAGCCCTCAATCCGAGACGGCGAACTTTCGGCTCGGAACAGGTCGAGCTGCTCACCGGAATCGCAGGTTTGGCTGGCACGGCGATCAACCACGCGCAGTTGTTCGCTGACACCCAGGCGGCGCATGAACGGTATGCAGGCCTGTTCAACGACAGCATCGATCCGATCATTATCACGGACCTGGCTGGCAAGGTAACCGAAGCCAACCACCGGGCTGAGGCCTTTCTCGGCCTGGATCTGTCGTACCTCAAGGAACAGACCATATTCTCGGTGCACCTGCCCGATGCGGAGAGACTGCCGCAGGACCTGAGCCAGATCCAGGTCGGCGAGACGATTGCCTACGATGGAGAGGTGACGCACAACGACGGTTACCGGATGCCGGTGGAAGTTCATATCAAGCGGATTGACATCGAAGGCCAACCGTTCCTTCAATGGATCCTGAGGGATATCTCGGAGCGGCAGGCCTTGGATGAACTACGGACCGATCTGACGTCGATGATTTTTCACGATTTGCGATCGCCGTTGGGGAATGTTATGTCGAGTCTGGAGATGCTCCAAGCCAGTCTTCCAACCGACAGCGAAACCGTGCAATCCGTGCTTTCCATCGCCATGCGGTCCAGCCGCCGGCTGTCCCGCCTGGTGGAGTCCCTGCTGGATCTGGGTCAGCTCGAAACCGGGCAGGCGGTGCTGCACAAAGAGAGCGCCTCGCTCGGCGCGGTCATTACGGAGGCGGTGGAGGAGGTGCACCCGGTGGCCGAGGCCAAGGGCCACACGCTTCGTTTCAATCTCGCCCGTGACCTGCCGGACATCCAATGCGACGTGGAAATGGTACGGCGGGTGGTCATCAACTTGCTCGAGAACGCGGTCAAATACACACATTCAGGGGGGGACATCACCGTATCGGCTGCCCTGACCGAGGCCAGAGACAAGCTGGCGGTGAGCGTAGCCGACACCGGCCCTGGTATTTCACAGCATGACCAACAGGCGATTTTCGACAAGTTCGCCCGCATTCACGGGGAGGGACGCCCCAAAGGACTGGGCCTTGGACTGGCGTTTTGCCGTCTGGCCGTCGAAGCGCATGGG
>Ga0307440_1001496_pt1 | contig 11313 bp, 13 predicted proteins | sample SalMarWE160410MG_FD_202150 | JGI IMG/M metagenome (GOLD analysis project Ga0307440, IMG submission 202150) | Salt marsh sediment microbial communities from the Plum Island Ecosystem LTER, Massachusetts, United States - WE1604-10 | ecosystem: Environmental > Aquatic > Marine > Intertidal zone >... | reverse complement strand
AGCTGCAGCATCGGCTCAGGTCCTTTTGTCACCCCGATGTCACGCATCGCTTTGTGGAAGAAGCGCGTGTAGAGCAAGTGCATCGTGGCGTGTTCGATGCCGCCTGTATAGCAGTCGACCGGCATCCAGTAGCCGTATTGCTGAGGATCGAATGGACCCTCATTGAAGTGCGGGCTCAGGTAGCGCAAGTGATACCAGGACGAACACATGAAGGTGTCCATGGTATCTGTATCACGTTCGGCTTGCTGTCCGCAGATGGGGCATGTCGTCTGCTTCCAAGATTCATGCAGCTTTAACGGGCTCTGGCCAGTCGGCAGCCATTCGACCTCATCGGGAAGTCGGACCGGGAGTTGGTCATCCGGGACCGGTACTTGGCCATGTTCTGGGCAGTAGACGATAGGAATCGGTGCACCCCAATAGCGCTGGCGCGAGATCAACCAATCGCGCAGCCGATAACTGACCGCGCCTTGCCCGACATCATGCGATTCCACGTACTCAATGGCGGCCGCGATTGAGCGGTCTCCTGGCGTCCCAGTCAAGCTCCCCGAGTCCACCATCGTGCCGTGGGCCGGTACGGCCTCCGTCATCTTGTCGCCACGCAATGCGTCGATGCCTTCCGGCTGTATCACCGGACGGACCAGCAGGTTGTACTTGCGGGCGAATTCGAAGTCGCGCTGATCGTGAGCCGGGACGGCCATGATGGCGCCGGTGCCGTAACTCATCAGCACGTAGTCAGCGATCCAGACAGGGATGCGTTCACTGTTGACTGGATTGATGGCGTAGCCTCCAGTGAAGACGCCACTCTTTTCCTTGTCGGCAGCTTCGCGCTGGATGTCGGTCTGTCGAGTGGCTTGGGCAACATACGCATCAACCTGGGCCCTTTGTTCGGAGGTCGTCAGCTTCTCGACCAGCGGATGCTCGGGCGCCAACACCATGAAGGTGGCACCCCACAGCGTGTCGGGCCGCGTCGTAAAGACCTCTATCGGGTCACCGGCCTCGGTTTTGAAGGTGACATTGGCGCCTTCGCTGCGGCCGATCCAGTTGGTTTGGAGCAACTTGACCGGCTCGGGCCAATCCAGATGCGAGAAGTCCAGCAGTTCATCAGCGTAATCTGTGATCTTGAAGAACCACTGCTCCAGGTTCTTCTTGACCACCGGTGTTTTGCAGCGCTCGCACAGACGCTCTTCGCCGATGACCTGCTCGCGAGCCAAGACCGTCTGATCTTTGGGGCACCAGTCGACGGGCGACATCTTCTTATACGCCAGGCCATGTTTGAAGAGCTGGATGAAGAACCACTGCGTCCAACGATAGTACTCGGGGTCCGCCGAAATGGCCTCCCGCGACCAGTCGAACATGGTGCCCATCGACCGCAGTTGACGACGCATGTTGTCGATGTTGGCATAGGTCCATTCTTTGGGATGGATGCCGCGCTCGATGGCTGCGTTCTCGGCCGGCAGCCCAAAGGCGTCGAAACCAATAGGAAACATCACGTTGTGGCCATTCATGCGCAAGTAGCGCGCGCGTGCGTCCGATGGTGCCATGGCAAACCAATGCCCAATATGCAGATTGCCCGACGTATAGGGCAGCATAGTTAGGAAGTAGAACTTCTTGCGGTCAGGCTCGATCTCGGACCGGTAGAGATCATCTTGCGCCCAGCGCGCCTGCCATCGGGCTTCTATTTCCCGGGGATCGTAGCGGTCGATATGGTCATCTTCAGACGCCTCAACCGTGGCTGTCTTCTCACTCAAGAGCCTACCCTCCAAACCGTCCAGCGCGCCTTCGGCGTCGGCGGCCCTTCTCGTCAACCGGAATGGGAACCCAGTCCAGTTCCTTGCGACCCAGAAGCTCCTCGAGGGCGTCGAGCGCCGCCCGCCAAGTGTCCTTCAAGTTTGGTCTTTTCTTCTTCTCACCCATGCAACACCTCCCGGGCACCAAAGAGCCTAACAAAACACCCCTTCGTCAAATCAGGGACGAAGGGGCCTCCGCGGTGCCACCCTGCTTGCCCGCCGGGGGCGGGCCGCTCAACGCGATAACGGGCTGAACCGCCTCTGGCTACTTGGGTTCACCAGAGGCGCCTGCCCCGCAGGAATTCTGCGAGGCGACGGGCGAGTTCGACCATGTGGGGCACGCCGCTGGTGCCTTGTCGGGCTTCCACCATTCCCGACTCTCTGACGGCTGGTCTACTGCTCCCGCCTTGGCGAGTGTTTGATTGAGTGGACCCAGTGGGATTCGAACCCACGACCTTCTCAATGCCATTGAGACGCGCTCCCAACTGCGCCATGGGCCCATGCGGTTTTCCAGTGGACCTGGCGGGATTCGAACCCGCGACCTCTTCAGTGCGATTGAAGCGCGCTCCCAACTGCGCCACAGGCCCCCGCTGGGGTGGAGAGATTGTATCTCACGCCGGAGACGGGTGTCAAGGCGGGCTCCCCGGATTCAAATGTGACCAATTTGTGACACTTTTCACAATCGGTCAGATGGGCAGGGGAGCCACCGCCAGCCTGCATAAGCACGCGACCTGATTTGCCACACAAGCGCTCTCACGCGACAATCCCCAATGTCTCGCTTGGGCAAAGTCGGTGAGACCCTGGCCAGACCGGATATTTCGGGGCCTGTTTGTAAGCCTGGCGATGGATGCCAAACGGGCCGTGGGCCGCATCAATGGCAGTGGAGGTACGCTAATCGCTGGCGGCGCAATCACACCCGCCCTTGATGACAATGTCAGCACCGCACCGGCGCCCCTCTCGAAGGAAGCAGAGCAGACGATAGTCGCGCAGCCCAAGCCCGGCGTCATCGCAGGCACGCTGGTCCTATGATGTACCCGGAAATCGCAACGTGAGGTCGATGAGCAAGCGCCTGATCTTGCCCTTTCGGCGCTCTTTGTTGACAAGCTGGGATGGCTCATCATGTCCAACAACCCGATCAACCTTGCTGTCCGATTCTTGCTTGAGTTGGCGGCGCTCGCTGCCCTTGGGACCTGGGGTTTCCACATGCTTCAGGGACCGCTGCGCTTCGTCATAGCCGTGATAATCCCGGTGGCAGCGGCCGCCGTCTGGGGCGTCTTCAGGATCCCCGGCGACCCGGGGCCACGCCAGGTCCGGGACAACTGATGATTGAGATCGACTCCTTGGGTTTGGCCACCTTCGGCTTAGCCGCTGAAGGTCTCAACGCTACCGTCTGGATCCTTGAGGCCCCTACGCTCCTCCACTTGCCTGGCATCTTACGATCGGGTGGCGAACCTGCCGAGGAACAGAAGCCACAAAACCCTGCAATGATCATAGGGCATGAGGCGATCCGACAAGGTGCCCAAGCACAATGGCTAGGAAGGTTTGATTGCGCAGCATCGGCCCTGTATCATCCTTGTAAACGTGTTCAACCTTTGCCGACGAACCGGATCCCGCTTTTCTACGCCGGTTTCTTGCCGATCCTTTACAGCAATTTCAAAGTCTATCCATCATCATGTTTCGTCAGCATTGCACCGGACATTAAGGAAGTGAGAATCGGTCCATGATCCGCCAGAATCCGTCAGCAAGTCTGACCCGAGAAGACGCGCTTCTCCTTGCGACCCTGATTGCTGTCATGGTGTTTCTTCAGATTCCCTGGAGTCCGCCAAACCACAAAGTTGAAACCGATGTCACCGTGTATTCATACGGTGGCCAAGAGATCCTTAGAGGCCAGCTTCCTTACCAGGATTTTTGGGACAATAAGCCCCCGGGAGTATTCTACTTCTACGCAGCGGCGTTTTGGCTCTTGGGCTCGGATGCATGGTCTGTCTGGTACCTGACAACCTTCTGGACCGCCTTGATCCTTACCATCTTCTACTTGTTCCTCAGAGAGATTCTGGTCAAGAAGCATGCGTTCGCCGGAACTGCCCTCCTGCTCGGCATTTTGCTGAGGGGGGGATTCTATCAAGGGGCTGCCACACCTGAGTTCATTGGAATTCTTCCGGCAATCGGCTCCCTCGTTCTCGCATTGGCCTACTTCCGATCACCCAGGTGGACGGTGCTGCTCTGGTTGGGGTTAATGTTGGCTGTCGAGGTCCTCCTCAAGCCGACGAACATCGCAACCACGACCGCCTGCATCATCGCAATACTGACCTACAAGGTCACGCAAGGCGAGCTGCGGGCGGCTGTCAGATCGATTGTCGTGGTCTGCATCCCACCCGCAATGTTCCTGATGCTGGTCATGGGTTACTGGAGCTGGAATGGGGCCCTGTTAGATTTGTGGCAGGCGACCATCATCTATAATCTGATCCACTTCGAAGGCGGATTTACTCTCCGCTCCGTCTATGCTGTTGCGAGAACATTCACGACGGATCCATCTCTGTTGTTCCTTGTCGCGCTCGCTCTAGGCACAGCCATCACTCTGTTGAAATCTTGGACGCTGCTTTTCACCCGCCGTCCAGACTTGAACTCGGCAGAGGCTCTGTCCTCACACAGCCTTTCATGGGCGTACGCGGCCTTCATAGCTGCGTTGCCGCTGGAAGTCTTGTTCATTGCCTCCACCGGCAAAGATTTCGGGCACTACTATCAGTCGGCTTTCCCGGCTTTGTGCGCCTCGGCGGGCTTCTGGCTCAGGTCCAGAACTACTTTTCCGCCCGAGACTTCAGGTGGACGATTGACTCCGAGGGCGTCCAATCTCGTCCTTGGTATCCTGGCCGCTTGGGGCTTCGGTATGATCGGATTTCTGCGGCCGTCAATGAGCGATCTTAGCGCGTTTTGGAGAGATGCACCTGGCAGAGTCCCCAGAAGGACCGAAATTGGGCAGTTCATCACCAGAGCCACAAGGCCCACAGACACCGTGCTTGTGTGGAGCATAGGCGCGGGATTGAACTTCGAGACACACCGCAGGTCTCCGACCCGGTACGTCTATGATCACCCTCTTCTGCAAGAGGGCTTTCAGAACGCATCTCGTTGGCACGAGTTTCTAGCTGGATTGCGAAAGAACCCTCCCGCGCTCATCATCGTCGACACTCGTCATGAGTTTGCGCCTGACCTGTCGGTTCCAGATGACCAGCTCGCGCAAGCCTGTGGATGCAGCGGCGCCATCCTCGACGGATTCAGATCCTTCTCAAGATTCGTCAAAACGCACTACACCGCAACCCGCACTTTTGCCGAGCACCTGGTCGTCTACGAGAAGCAAGCCCAATGACTCAACACCTAATGACCCAATGCAGCATTTCCCCAAAGACTCTCCCAAAGGGTCCACTGCGAAGATGTAAGAGCATCCCGTTCGCACTCGGGCAATCTGGCGCCACATCGTAGTTTCGGTTTCTCACGTCACGTTTTTCACAGCTCATCCAATCATCCCACCTGGCGGGAAATCCTCCCAACCCAAACGTGTGTCATCACTCATGACAGGCGCCGCGACAAAGCCTAGACTGTTCCCACTACAGGAAACCGGAGGGGTGTTCTGTGAACAGCATTGTGGGATGGTCTTTGATCTTGAGCGCCATCTGGTGGGGCCTGCAAATGGGTTTTGTGATCACATTCTACGTCGTAGGCCAGCCCTTTGGCGCCTTGAGCGATCTTTCGAACGCGATGAACGTCATCTTTCTTCTGCCCCTGTCGGTCTTCTTACACGCTTACAGCTATCCAACCCAGCCCATGATCTCGGTCGGCTCGACGCTTGTTGGCATGGCAGGGGTTCTTTCGACGGCGATCGCCTCTTGTCTGATCCTGTTTGGGCGGATCAGTTTCGAGCAATCTCTGCCCCCAATCATCTTTGGCTTCTCCGCCATCGGGATTTGGCTCGCACTGGGCTTCATGCTTCTTCGAAGCCAAGCAGTCCTTCCGCCATTCCTGGCCACCGCTGGGCTAGTCGTCGGAATCGGGCTGGCGTCGATTGGCCTGCTGTTCCTGTGGGGAGATGCCCAGGCCGCGTTCACCACCGGGGCCGTATGGTCCAACCCGGCTGTCTACCCGGTACTGTTGTTGATCGCGGTCGGCTATCTTGGGCTGCCTGTGTGGGCGGTGCTGACGGGGCGGCAAATCCTGCGCATGGTCCCCGACTGAGCAACTTCTTCGACCCTTGCCAGATAGATGGCTAGGGAGCAGGGCTCTCCGTGGGAATCGGACTTGGCGTGGGCGCCTGCGTGGGCTGCGATGTTTCTGTGTCGGTCGGTGTGGATGTGATCGGGGGCAGCGGGGTGAGGGTGGGCAACGCGGGGTTGTGGAAGCGGACCACGCGTTCGGCCGAATCCCAAGTGGATTGCCGGCTGACGACTTCGAAGTACGTCTGCCCCGGCTTGAGAGCGATTGGGTGTCCGTCTTGATCCTGGAGCATCAAGTTCTGCTTGAGCGTGGACCACTGGATGGCATACCATCGACCATCGCGAAGCAGCAAACCGGGCTGTCGGTCAAGGTAGAGCAGACGAATCTTCAAGATGGTCCCGGCCAGGTTCTCATACGTGTGGTTAGCGAACAGGACCACGATGTTGTCGGCGCCGAGTGTTTCTCCCGTCAACCGGTCAAACAAGGGGGCCAGATCTCCCGAGCCATCACCCGGGTCTTGGGAGCGCAAGTACCGACCTGTCTTCGGATCATAGGTCCAGAGGATCTGATCATATAGATTGTAGATGAGCTGAAGATCCGGGCCGGGGTTTCCACCGGAGGGAACGGTGGAATCGAAAGGCAGCGCCATCATCGAGTTCGGTTCGATGGTTGGCGGTGCCAGCGCCTCCAACTCTGAAAGGGTCAACCCGGCGCTGTTGACATCTTTGGGGTCGCGTGCATACACCGTCAACAGATTGGTCAGCTGAACCGCCACCTCAGGCGAGGCGAAGCGTGTGATAAGCAGGCCATCTGGGTAGAAGGTCTTGATGGTTTCCCAGCCAACGCGCCCGGAGCGAATGGGCCCAATGGCGAACGCGTAGCCAGGCTGATTGGGATGGGCCTCGAATATCTTTTTGAAGGCATCGATATAGTCACCGTAGTAGACGGCAAGGAATCGGCTCATGCCCTCCCCGATGGATGTTTCCCAAACCTGGGATGCCAACGAGAGTCCCACCTGCGGACGGGCGGACGGTGGGAACTCAGTCACCGAGATGAGCAGCGGCGCCAAGCCAAGGGTTTCGGGCTGTTGCACCGGCAGGCCCGTCAGGGGGTTCAGAATCTGATCGGCGGCTGTGGGTGTCGCGCTCGGAGCTGATTCGGTCGGTGTCGGTGAGGGTACGTTGGTGGCCACAGAAACCGTGCTTGAGGCGGCTCGCGTCGGCAACATGCTGGATGGTGTCGGTTGGGGCCCAGGATTTCCCTGGCAAGCCGACAGCGCCGCCAGGAGAATCAGCCCCACCCATCCTGTCCTCTCCGAGAAACGATTCGCCAAGATCAGCCGATACCCTCTTCACGCCGACTTCCGGTCAACCAGAGGCCGCCCGACGGTCCCAGATTTGAGAGTATGCATTCTAAGCTCTGTCTCAGGGGTGGTCAATCGGCACGATCGGGTAGACTGAGGCTTTGTTCGGGGGTAGCCGAAGCGGAGCCCTTGCAGGAAGGGCACGCCTGTCGAAGGGCAATTGGCTATGGCCACCACAATGTCAGAGCTGAAGCGAAGAATGCAGGCCCTGTCATCCGATTCGCGCGACCAGAATCAGCTTGCCACCAGCCTCGATGATCTCGACCGTTCGCACAATCTGATCACGAAGTGGGAAACGGAGCCGGGGTTGGCAGACATCCTCGAAGAACTGTACACGCGCTTGTTAGCGGCATTCGGAGATTTGAGGTCCGTTGAGGGACTGCGAATTCTCGATATCGCGTGCGGATCAAGTTCAAGCCATGCCCCGCCGCAGTTTCATCTGCGAACGGCCAAGGGAAGGCCCCCGATCTCATCTCCGATTGGCAATGGGTTCGCCGCCGTGTTCGAGCCTTGGTTTCCACGGATCCTGCTTACCCTGGGGGCGGAGCCCGTGGGCGTTGATCGTGGCGATCTCAGCAGTGAAAGTTTTGAGGCCTACAATCTCGATCTCGGTCAGCCAGGCGCATTGGATTTTCTGCCGGCCAACTCGTTCGATGCTGTGCAAGACAGCCGCCTGTTCGGCTCTCCCGAGTTCCGGGCGCAGTTCCCCAAGGCCGAGGACCGGCTGGCGGTGGCGCACGAGATCGTGAAGCAAGAAGTTCGCCTGCTCAAGCAGGAGGGGAAGGTGATTCACTCGGATTCGCGCGACCTGATACGTCGCCAAGCTTGATAGAACAGCGGCTCAGCCCGTGGGCAATTTCCCGGGAGCCGCTTGCTGGGATCGGCCCATCCGGATTACGGCGCTATCCGCCCTCGCTCTCGGCCCTTGACATCGCCTCCTCCAGCGCTTCACCAAATGCCTGGCTGGCTTCCACGTGGCGTTTCGTGACCTCGCCTTTGGCCAATTCGCCCGAATCGAGTTCTTCCTCCAGAGCCTCGGCACCGAATGTCTGCCACTTGACAAACGCCTCGTGGAGATCTTCCAACGCCTCGGGCGGCTCCACATACTTGAAGAATTCGATCGTTGTCTTGTTGATCACCAGAAAGTATCTGCCGATCTCTTCCATCCTTCCGCTGGAGGCGTAGGCATTGCCCAGGTCGTTCTGAATTGCCGTCACCGTGGTGATGAGTTCAAGGTACATCCTACCGCCCTCCTTTGGGCTCCCTTACTGATCTTATTGACCGATGGGGGACTGCCGATAAGCTCAATGGGTCCAGTCATAGATCTTGCCGCCGAGCCAGTCGCCGAACTGCGCCGGCTTGCCGAGCTTTCCACCGGCCGCCATGTCGGACAGCTGATTGAGCCGCCGCGAATCGCCTGTCACCAGGGCACCAATTGAGTCGGCGGCGATAGCATAGCCCCGCACCACCTCACCGTACTTGCCATCCATGTTCTGATCGTGATGGCGCGCCAGCTGGTTATAGTCCCCTCGAACAAGCGCGTCGACGGTGTCCACCGTCCCCACCGCCAGGCTCTTGCCGACATTGGTCGGCATGACGTCGTTCAGCACAGCCGTGTATTTGCCGGCTCCGGGGGAGATGGCATCCGTGACATTGTGGATCAGGCCTACTGCACCCTCAAGCGGTCTCGAGAGGATCGAGGCCACTGCGCCAATCGCACCGTCGACGCCAGCTGCGGCATAGCTTACACCCCTTCCGCTGGCATCAAGCGCTTCTTTGGCACCCGACAAGATGCCCATCACGCCCTTCATGGCGGTCGAGTCGGCAATCGCAAAGATGCGCTGAGCGCCCTTAAGACTCTTGAAAAGGCCGGGAACTCCGCTGGCCGTGGTAATGGCGTTCAGAAGATCACTTACCAGCTGGCCCTCAGGAGAGAGCCCAGCGCCGCCCCCGCCACCACCGCCCCCAGCGCCTCCACCTGATCCGCCGCCTCCCGGTGCACCGCCGCCTCCGCCGCCTCCGCCTGCGCCGGCGCCATCTCCTCCGCCCTCGCCGAAGAGCCGGGTGACGTCGTCTTCGGCGCCATGCAGGATCTTATCTGCCCGGCGCAGGAGCTGGTCCGCGCCTGTCATGGCGTTCTCCAACTGCGCGAAGGCTGGCAGAACCAGGCCATCCATCTCCCTGTAAAACGCCTTCGCCCCTTTCCCCACCCATCCGCCTGAACGGAGAGTCTCTATCTGGCCCTTGAGCTTCCTATGCGACCCTTGCGCGGCTTGGGCCTGGCCGGCAAAAGTCCTGGCGACATTCGCCAGGCCGTCGAAGTCTCCCCTTACAATTCTTGCTGGCATGGGCTACGCCTCCTCATAGGCCTCAAGTCCCCTCCCGAGGCAATCAACCGTCCTTTATCCCTCCCGATGATGGGTGGATGTGAAGGCACACAGCGCAACAATGGACCGGAAGCATGGAAGTTGGTACTAAGGTCACACTATAGCGAAAGACGCCCCTGAGTCAAACCAGATTCTGGGGCGCACTTTGAGATCCGTGCAGCCTGGCTCTGAACTCGTGTGCCGATCTGCTCACCACGTGCCGCATCACATCTGCGCTGTGACCTGGCCTCGTTCAGGTTCACTTCAAACCTGGCTCAATTTGTGAAATATTTCACAATCTGCACAGCCATGTTACGCTTGGATCATAGGTACAGCCCGTTTGGCTGATAAGCATTGCAGAAAGAGGAGAACATCGATGAAGATCACCATTCTGGGTACAGGCCGCATCGGGGGCACTCTTGGCCAGAAGTGGGCCAATGCCGGGCATTCGATCATCTACGGTGTTCGCGACACGGAAGGGAAGCGCGCCGCGGTCAAGTTTGATGACGATGGGGTTCAAGTTGGGTTCGAAACGATCGGCACGGCGATCGCGAAGGGCGAAGTCATCGTCGTAGCGATCCCGGGGTCGGCGGTGGCCGAGATGGTCGCCGAGCACGGTCATGCAATGGGAGGCAAGATCGTGATCGACGCATCCAACAACATGCAGGCCCCCAAGATGCACGCCCTAGACACCATCGCTGAGGCCGCACCAGGGGCCAAGCTCTTTCGCGCATTCAACAGCCTTGGGTGGGAAAACTTCGCCCAACCGATCTTCGACGGGCTGCCGGCGGATCTGTTCTACTGCGGCGTGGAGGCCGCCGAGGCTCTGGCCGTGGTCGAGAACCTGATCACCGATGTCGGTATGCGGCCGGTGCGGGTCGGAGGGCTCGAGAAAGTGGACATCGTCGAGGGCGTGACCCGCTTGTGGTTCGCCCTTGCCCAACAACGAGGGCGGCACCTGGCGTTCAAAATGCTGATCGGCGCCGGCGCTTAGCCATCTACCGCTAATCTTCCACCCAATCGCGGGTTAAGAACATCCAGAAAGCCAGACCACGATAGCGGCCGTATTTCCGGAACCTGCGCTCAATGGCCTTGTCGCTCACCTTCGTCTTGCCAATCAAACGCGCGTATTTGGGTCGCGTCCATGAGTCCAGGATCAACCGTGAAGTCCGCCCCAGGACGAGCATGATGTAGGCGGCGGCGTAGGGACCCACGCCGGAGAGCGCCAAGAGGCGCTCGGCCACCTCATCATCCGACAGCTCCTCGGGGGATGCCTCACCCAGCTGCTCCAAGTCGATTTCACCGGCTGACACACCCCGCGCCACACCGCGCAGGTAGGCCCCTCGATAGCCGGCTTTGGCCACGTCCCGGTAGAATCCGTCCTCGGCAGCGGCCATCGCTTCCGGGGTGGGAAAGGTCCTGCCAAACGCACCTTCTGCCGGAGCACCGACGGCGCGTTCTCCCAGATGGGCACACAATGCGTCGATCATGCGCTCGGTTGCCGACCAGGCACAATTGGTGGTGCAGATCGTCTTGATCACGTCCTCGAAAACCGTCGGGCTGCGGACCAATCGCCCCGCCCCGCTGGTCA
>Ga0307440_1001493_pt1 | contig 11329 bp, 12 predicted proteins | sample SalMarWE160410MG_FD_202150 | JGI IMG/M metagenome (GOLD analysis project Ga0307440, IMG submission 202150) | Salt marsh sediment microbial communities from the Plum Island Ecosystem LTER, Massachusetts, United States - WE1604-10 | ecosystem: Environmental > Aquatic > Marine > Intertidal zone >... | reverse complement strand
CGTAGTGACCTTGTGCAGCGGCGATCTCGGATTCTCGGCGGCCAAGACCTACGATCTGGAGGTCTGGCTGCCGGGCCAGCAGCGGTATCGGGAGATCTCCTCCTGCAGCAATTTCGAAGCGTTCCAAGCGCGCCGCCTCCAAGCCCGTTGGCGGAATCCTGAAACCGGGAGACCGGAGCTACTACATACCCTCAACGGCTCTGGGCTTGCCGTGGGCCGGACCCTGGTGGCGGTGCTGGAGAACTACCAGGAGGAAGACGGCGGCATCCGGGTTCCGGAGGCGCTTCGCTCCTACTTGGGCGGTGTAGATCGCCTATAGGAAGGATCTCCCTTCCACCCGGGAGAGGGCTGGGGTGGGGGAAACGGCCATAGTGGCAGCAACTTACATTCACTGGGGTGGCGCTGCCGGTGTGACCGTTAGCCTGGCTGGCGGCCCCGGCAGCTATCCGTTTGCGGGTCACCTTACGAGTGCGACCAGCAATACGACTAAGCCAACGACCAAGGCCAACGGCAGCACTACCGCCTGCCAATCCCCCGACTTGGCCTTGGGTCCATGCTCCTGCCATTGCTTGAAGGCGGGCCACAGGTAAACCAGCATCATGACCAGCAGGATACCGAAGGCGATCTTACCGAATAGACCCATGTCTCGCTCCCCTGCGCGCCAACAAAAACCCCGGCGCAGGGCCGGGGCTCGATACCGCCGACTCAGCCGGTCACTCGTCGCTCATGATCCCGAGGATCTGAAGCAGGCTGATGAAGATGTTGAAGATACTCAGATAGATGCCGTAAGTGGCCATGATGTAGTTGGTCTCGCCACCGTTGATGATCCGGCTGGTGTCAAACAGGATGAAGCCGCTCATCAGGAGGATAACCGCCCCCGAGATGGCCAGCGCAAGGGCGGGGATGGCGAAGAATAGGTTGGCGAGCATCGCGAGCACGATGACCATCATGCCGGCAAACAGGAAGCCGCCCAGGAAGCTGAAATCGCGCTTCGTGGTCAGCGCGTAACCGGACAATCCCAGGAAGATCAAACCGGTGCCCGCGAAAGCGGTGGCGATGATCTGGGCGCCATGAGGCAGCTTGAGGTAGACCGTCAGGATCGAGCCCAGACCGAAGCCCAGCAGGCCGGTGATGGCGAACAGAACCCAGATCCCGGTCGTCGAGTTGGCCGTCCGCGGTAGGACGAACATGCCGAGCACCATGGCGCCGATGACGGAGATCATGTACATCGAGGTCGGCACCGCCATCGCCATGGAAAGGCCCGCCGTCAGCGCACTGAATGCGAGCGTTGCGGAAAGCAGGAGGTAGGTATTCTTCAGGACTTTGTTGGTCTCCACCGCGCGCCCTGCGCTGCGCACGATGGTGTAGTCGTTAGCCATAGCTTCAGCTCTCCTTAAACGAATTGATCACGCTATCAACGCCAGTAAGACCGGCTTCACGGATTCCAGTTCCGAAGCATACGCGAGAGGGTCTGAATGGCAAGCCGCAAATCGATCGGCGCCCAGTTCCTGGTCTGACGGCCCGGTGGGTTGTATGCTGATATGGCCCCACTCGAACCAATCTTGGCGCTTTCGCTCGGACTCAGACTTCCGGTAAGCTTAATGAATCACCAATTGGGGCTTTGTCGCCCATTTCCAACTAGGTTGCGATCGGAGAGGTGGCTGAGCGGTCGAAAGCGGCGGTCTTGAAAACCGTTGAAGGGAAACCTTCCGGGGGTTCGAATCCCTCCCTCTCCGCCATGCGCATTGGCCGGCACACCTGGGGTAGCCGCGTGATCGACAGCGAAATTACCGGCTACCAGTGATCGGCCTGCAGTGCAGTCTCGTGGCCGTCTCCCTAACGGGCGGCAACCAACGCGAGGCCGACGGCCACGCGGATCGTTCTGCTCGGCTTTTGTCCTCGTGAACGGCTGCCGGCTGGAGACCGCTGGAGCTTTCGGGTTTGCCTATGATCACGGTGCTCCTCGTTGACGATCACGAGCTCGTGAGAACGGGGATCCGTCGCATCCTCGAGGAAGCTGGCGACATCGAGGTCGTTGGCGAGGCCGCGGACGGCGACGAAGCCCTGAGAATGGCGCGCAGGCTCGGTCCGGATGTTGTCCTAATGGACCTGAACATGCCTGGGATGGGGGGTATCGAGGCGACCCGGCGAATGATCCGGCTGGAGCCCGATGCCAAGATCATTGCCTTGACGGTGCTCGATGATGATCCGTTTCCCGCTCGCTTGAGCGAGGCGGGCGCGGTCGGCTATTTGAGCAAAGGCTGCCCCGCCGCCGAGATGATTGAGGCGGTGCGCACGGTCTACCGCGGCATGCCGTACATCGCCGCAAGCGTTGCCCGCAAGCACATGCTGGCCGGTTGGCAGGGGGCTGCCGCGACGCCGTTCCAGGAGCTCTCATCCCGGGAGATGCAGGTCGCCATGATGATCCTGGAGGGGCAACGCACCCCGCAAATCTCGGAGGCGTTGTCCTTGAGCCCCAAGACGGTCAGCACGTATCGGCAGCGCATCTATGAGAAGCTGAACGTCAAGACGGACGTGGAGCTGACGCGTCTGGCCTACCGACATGGTCTGATCATCGACAGGGACTGAGCGCACCCCAGGCGAAGGGTCCCGCGGACGTGACGGTTACTTACTCCTTACCGTACTGAAAGTCGCGCGTCGCGTGCTCTGAGTCCCACTCTCCCCTGGGAGAGGGCCGAGGTGAGGGAAACGGCTGTGGCGGCAGCGACTTCCATTCTGCAGGGTGCCGCTGACGCCATGACCGTTAGGGCCTGGCGTCAGGACCGGCCAAGTGTATTGGAAAGCGGCCGCGTCGCCTCCACCCGAGATCCGGAGCGAGGCGGAAATGCAAGTGCCGGCGCGACCGGAGGTAAGGTTCGCGCCAATCGATCAAACCTTTGTCCGCAAGCTGTGGTATGGCGTCAACAGATCCCCGAGAGGTGATCAACCAGCTTCCCACACGTCCTGGGGTGTACCGTATGCTGGACGGGGACGGGAAGGTCCTTTACGTCGGGAAGGCCAAGGACCTTAGGCGCCGGGTAGCGAGCTACTTCACCCGTCCCCTCGATCGCAGGCTGCAGGTCATGGTCTCGCAGGTGGCCCATGTGGAGGTCACGGTGACCACGACCGAAGGCGAGGCCCTGCTCCTAGAGAACCACCTGATCAAGTCCTTGCGTCCGCGCTTCAATGTGATGCTGCGGGACGACAAGAGCTATCCGTACATCTACCTGTCCACGCAGGACCCTTATCCGAGGCTTGCCTTTTACCGCGGCTCCACCAAAGGGAGCGGCCGCTACTTCGGTCCCTATCCGAGCGCTTGGGCCGTGCGCGATACCCTGCAGCTGCTGCAGAAGCTGTTTCCCGTCCGTCAGTGCGAGGACAGTTTCTTCCGGAACCGCGCCAGACCCTGCCTGCAGTACCAGATCAAGCGCTGTAGCGGTCCGTGCGTGGGGCTCATCAGCCAAGCGGCCTATGGGCGACACGTGGAGCATACCATCAAGTTTCTTGACGGCAGGGCGGACGAGGTGGTGAGCGAGCTGGCGCAGCGGATGGAAGAGGCCGCCGACACCCTGGATTTTGAGCGCGCGGCCACGCTCCGGGACCAGATCGCGACCCTGCGACGCATCCAGGAGCGGCAGTATGTGAGCAGGCGGGGCGGCGACCTCGATATCGTGGCAGGGGCCCAGGAAGGGGGGCTTAGCTGCGTCCAGGTATTCTTCGTGCGCGGTGGGCGCAATCTGGGCAATAAGAGCTTCTTTCCCCAGGCCCCCGAGGGCACCGAGGAGCGCGGGCTGCTCTCCGCATTCCTTGCGCAGTTCTACGGGGACAAAAAGATTCCTTCCGAGATCATCGTCGGCAGCCGGCTCGACGATCGGGCGCTGCTTGAGGCGGCCTTCACCCAACGGTCGGGGCGGCGTGTTGCCATCAAGTCCCAGGTCCGGGGGGATCGCGCCCGTTGGCTGGAGATGGCGCGCGGCAACGCCGTGCTGGCCTTGAGATCCCGGCTCGGAAGTCAGGCGGGGTACACCCAGCGGCTGGAGTCTTTGCGCGACGCCCTGGGTCTGGAAGAGTCGCCCCAGCGTATGGAGTGCTTCGACGTCAGCCATACGGGCGGCGAACGGACCGTGGCCTCCTGTGTCGTGTTCGATGGCGAAGGCCCCCGCAAGCCCGACTACCGCCGGTTCAATATCGAAGGGGTGGCGCCCGGAGATGATTATGGGGCAATGCGCCAGGCTTTGACCCGCCGGTACAGCCGAATCAAGCAGGGGGAGTATCCCTGTCCGGACCTCCTGTTCATCGACGGAGGCCGCGGGCAGATCGGGGCGGTGGAGGAGGTGCTGCAGGAGCTCGCGATTGCGGGGGTGACCTTGGTCGGTGTGTCGAAGGGGCCAGACCGAAAGGCGGGGGCCGAGCAGCTTTGGTTGTCCGGCCTGAGCGCGGCCGTTATACTGCCGGCCACCTCCCCGGCGATGCATCTGGTCCAGGAGATCCGGGACGAGGCCCATCGGTTCGCCATCACCGGCCACCGGCAGCGCCGGGCGAAGGCGCGGCGCACCTCGGCCCTGGAGGGAATTCCGGGCGTCGGTCCAAAGCGACGGCAAGGCCTGCTGCGACAGTTCGGAGGTCTGCAGGCGCTCCAGCGCGCAGGCGTGGAGGACATCGCCAGGGTGGAAGGCATCAGCCGGCAACTGGCCCAGCAGATTTACGACGCCTTCCACCAAGACCGCCAAAGAGCCTGAGGCATGTGGAACACGCCAAACCTGCTGACGCTGCTCCGCATCCTGTCGATTCCCGTATTCGCTGTCGTGTTTTACCTGCCGGTATGGTGGGCACGAATCGCCTGTGCGCTGGTTTTCGGGGCGGCCGCGCTCACCGATTGGCTCGATGGATACCTGGCACGCCGGTGGGAGCAAACATCCCCCCTGGGGGCCTTTCTCGATCCAGTGGCGGACAAGCTCATGGTAGCGGTAGCCCTGGTGCTTCTGGTTCAGGCGGACCCGCGACCGTTCCTGGCGCTGCCCGCGGCGGTTATCGTCGGGCGCGAGATCACTGTGTCGGCCCTGCGGGAATGGATGGCGGAGCTCGGTGCCCGCTCCCGGGTTGCGGTCTCCGTGGTGGGGAAATTCAAGACCACCGCGCAGATGGTTGCCATCTTTCTCCTGGTCCTTGGCAAGGCCGTCTTGGGACTGTGGCTCTACAGCCTGGGCATGGTGCTGCTGTATGTCGCTGCCGGCCTGACACTCTGGTCAATGGTGCTGTACCTGAGAACCGCTTGGCCCAGCCTCAGGGCACCGCGTTCTTCCGCCGGGCGTTAGAACGCGAAGGCACGGGTTGACAGGGGTCCCATCTAACGTAAAATCAGCGCACTATTTCGCGGGAATAGCTCAGTTGGTAGAGCACAACCTTGCCAAGGTTGGGGTCGCGAGTTCGAGTCTCGTTTCCCGCTCCAAAGTCAAGCAAACGGCGGACGTGGGTCCGCCGTTTCCGTTTAGAGGCTAGAAGCCCCCCGGCAGACGGACCCCACGATCCGATAGCCATTCCCTGTCCAGCTGCCACCTGACGGCCTCCACATCCGGTTGCTTGGAGACCAGCGCCTGTGCCTTCTTCTGATGGTTCACCAAGTCCTGCTGAGCGGCTATCATCCGGGGGTCGTCCTGTGCGGCCCGCGCCAGCTCGGGATGGATGATCGCGAGGAAGCGAATCACCGGGAAGTCGAAGGACCTGGGGGTTGACATGGTGGCAATGCCGTCTTTCAGAGAGAGGACCCTGAAGTGGTAAGGGTAGGCGGACAGGTAGGGATCAGCCTGTAGGAGCTCATTAAGTGCCCGGACACGGGGGTGCCAGGCAGAGGCGACCCAGAAGGCCGCCAACGCGGCGACGGCGACAGCGAGCCCGATCGCGTAGTTGCGGGTGAAACGGTCCATCGGTGCTGGTCTCCGGACGACGGGATGCTAGGCGGAGCACGGCCCGCTGGCGGGGACGCGTAGTAAGCTATTGGCGTCAGATGAAAAGTGCACGTAGTGTTGGCTATGCGGCCGGGTCCTGAGGCCGCATGGGGATGGTGACATCCCCCACTGTACCTCAGCGATTCCCCGTTTGGCATGGCTAAGGGAAATAATCGAGGCGCGCTTTCGGCTGGCCAGAGAGCGGTCCGTCTGCATCGCGTGCAACGCCCGGCTCGCGATGGGTGCGCGCTGACGGCTGCTCTCCGTCCCAACGGCGAGGGGAGTGGGGGCTGAGTTCGGCGAACTAATGCCGGCGTCGTGACGTTTCCCACGCCTCCTTCGATGCAGCCCGCCCGGCCGGGTGTCGGGGGGCTTGCTGTCATCCATCGTGGCGGCCTCCTGGAGGCAGGGGAGCTCGCGGAGCGCGCACGCGTGCGCGCGGCGGAGCTGCGTTCCCAGGGATTGGTCGCGGGAGAAGTAGTGCTGGCTCCGGACGAGCCGCTCCCTGATCTCATCATCATGCAGTATGCGCTTGCTCGGCTCGATTGCGGGCTTCTTCCTGTCGCCATGGGAAGCGGCGCCGAGCTTGCCGAGGCCCTGATGGAGATCGCGGGGGCGGAGTGGCGGTGGGTACCGCGCACGGGAGGATCGGGTGAGCTTGCTCGCACGGGCCTGACAGGGGCGGGCGGATGTCTCCCGGACGCGCGGCCGGCGCTGGTCATCGGAACCAGCGGCAGCAGCGGGGCACCGAAGGCGGCGATGCTTCCGCGAAAGGCCGTGAGTGCATCCTGCCGCCTGAGTAACCGGCAGCTTGGGCTCCGAGCCGGTGATACCTGGCTCTCCTGTCTCCCGCGGCATCACGTGGGCGGCCTCCTGATTGGCTACCGCTGCGCCTTGGCGCGGGCGACCGTTCTGCTGCACGAGCGGTTCGACGCCCGTGCAGTGGCCCGGGATCTCGCCCTTTATGGGGTAACCCACATCTCCCTCGTACCCCCCATGCTGGCAGAGCTTCTGGCCGTGGGTGAGCCGCCGCCGGAAAAGCTGCGCGTCGTATTGGTCGGCGGGCAGGCCCTGAGCACCGCGCTTGCCCGCCGTGCCATCGAGGCGGGTTGGCCGCTGCACGTCACCTACGGGATGACGGAGACCTGCTCGCAAGTGGCCACCTCCCGGGTCCTGTCGGCGGTGCCGGAGGGGGGAGTCGTGGGTCCCGTATTCCCCGGCGTCGAGGTGGACTGCACCGGCTGCGGGGCTCTCCCAACGCGCTTGCGGATTCGCGGTCCCGTGGTCATGGCGGGCTACGCCAATCCGCGGCGGCAGCCTGGGCAGGGACTGGAAGACGGCTGGTTCATGACGTCCGACCTCGGCTGCCGGACCGCAGCTGGTGAGCTGCGCATCCTGGGGCGCGCCGACGAGCTTCTGGTGATCGGCGGCGAGCTCGTCTTCCCCGCGCAGGTCGAGGAGCGATTGGCCTTGGCCCCCGGCGTGGCCTCGGTGGCGGTAGTCGATGTCGAAGACGCCGTGTGGGGCCATCGGCTGGTGGCCGTCTACGCCGGGGATTCGAGTCCCGAGGCCCTCGACCGGTGGTGCCGGGGGCATCTCAGCTCCCGGCATCGCCCCAGGGGGTTTTGCCGTCTCGATCAGCTACCCGTCCTCCCGTCCGGCAAACAAGACCGGCGTAAGATCCGGGCCCTGATCACCAACGAGGCGGCTGGCTGAGGATGCTGAAGGAAATCTCCTGAGAGTCCGTCGGGATCGAGTGCACCCCAGGGGGAACAGTTCCGTAGCCCTCCGGGACGGTGTCATAGAAGGAATGATGATCGACTCTCGGCATGAAACCTCCACACCTGAGTGATCCAAGCCGGGACTGTCGCCGGTCAGGACCCCCGCGCCGCCTGGATCGGGCGGGCCTACGGTGCCTGCTGCTCTGATTGCTTGTCGACAGTTGAAGGCTCTTGGAAAAGGTTTCCTTCGGTCTGCGGTCTCGCCTCGACCCCAAGGCGGTCTGTTAGCCTTGCACTCAAAGCAGAGCGCATTCCCTCCGGCAAAGGGGCGGCAGACCGCTGCGGGCCAATGTTTACATGGATTGTCCGTGCGCTCGCGTAAGGCTCGCCGCGGTCGTCAGTGAAACGGTATTCGAGAACGAATGCGCTACGTCCCACCTTGGCGGGGCGCAGTCGCACCCGTGCCGTGTCTCCGTGCCGAAGGGGACGGCGGTAGTCCGCTTCCGCGTGGACCAGGGGAAGATGCTGGGTGCCCTCCCGGATCATCCGATCCAAGGGGAACCCGATGGCGTGCATGAAGGCTTCGTAGGCGTCGTGGGCGTGCCGGAACAAGTGCGCAAAGAACATGGTGCCGGCCGCATCCGTATCGTGAAGAGGGACCGAAAAGACATGCTCGAAGGCATCTTCAGACATGGCTGCTCCATTCTGCGCTTGGGCAGAAGCCGGTTCCGGCGCTGGCGGGGAGGGGGATGCAGCCGCCGGTCGGCCTCGGGGCGGGCCCCAGGTCGTCCGCCAGCCAGTCGGAGGTCGCCAGCCCCTGCGGGGTAGTGGATGCAACCGCTGCAGCCAGCTGAGCGACCGGCCAGAGTCCGGCCGCGCATTCGAGCAGGCTGGTGATGACCACCTGCAGCCCATGGTCGCGGGCCCGCTCGGCGACGGCCAATGTCCGCCGCAGGCCCCCGATGACCGCAGGCTTGAGGACCAGGCGGCGCACCGTCAGCCCCGCGAGTCGCAGCTCCGGGTCCAGCCGCGGGAGGGACTCGTCGAGCGCCAGTGGAAAGCCGGCTTCGGCCTGCAGCCGGTCCAAGCCGTCCGTGTCGGGCGACCGCAAGGGCTCCTCCAGCGATTCTATGGGGAGGTGTCTCAGACCCGCAATAAACCGAGCGGCTTCCGCCAAGTCCCATGCCCCGTTGGCGTCGAGGCGGAAGGTCGCCTCCGGCGGGATACCCGCGGAAAGCTCGCGAAGTCGACTGAGCTCGACGCCGGGTGGCTCCAGCCCGACCTTGACCTTGAGAACCCGGAAGCCTTGGTGGCAGGTCCCCTGGAGGATCTTCGGCGTCAGCTCCCGCAGAGGGCCGAGGGCGGCGTTGACCCGGACCAGGGCGGGCGATTCGGGCGACAGCAAGAGGCGCAAAGGCACACCTGCCCCCTTGGCCGCGAGATCGAGCAGGGCACCCTCCACGGCACAGCGGGCCGCCGGCGTGGGCGGGCCGGCTTCGGCGATCTCGGCGAGAACGGTCTGGAGCGGGCGGCCGTTGGTCTGGTCAGCCAGCCGGGACAGTGCCGCCCAGGCTGCCTCGGGTGTCTCGGTGCCGGCCTCGGGAAGTGGGGCGCAGTCTCCGTAGCCGCAGTGCCCTTCCGCAGCCGCGCGGACCACCCAGCCCCGCCGCTGTGTGAGGACGCCGCGGGACGTCTGCCACGGCCGCTTGAGGCGCAGGCAATAGGGACGGATATCCAAGCGGGGGATCACGCAATCGGAGGCAGCCCGAGTCCGATGAGGAGCAGCACCGCCAAGGCGGCCTGAAACAGGGCGGTTGCGCCAAGCATGGCATTCAGCTCGCCACGCTGAGCCCCACGGAACAGGCGGGCGATCAAGACGCCGCCGAGGGGAAGGGCGGCGAGCACGGCCCAGCGGCCTTCGGGCAGATCGGTGAGCAGGAGGATCGGAAAGGGGGCTGCCAGCAGGAGCGCGTACAGGATGCGGGACCCATGGGTGCCCAGGTAATGACAAAGCGTCCGGCGTCCGGCGCTGCGGTCCGTCTCCAGGTCCCGGTAGTTGTTGAGGAGCAGCACGGCGGAAGCGGGCAGGCCGAGGGCCAGCCCCAGGGCGAGAGATGGGCCCGAGAGGGAGAGGGTCTGCAGGTAATAGCTCCCGGCCACAGCGGCTAGCCCGAAGAACAGCAGCACGAAGACCTCGCCGAAGGGACCGTAGGCGATGGGTCGGGGGCCGCTGGTGTATGCATAGCCGGCCGCCAGCGAGGCGAGCCCAAGCCAGAGGATGGGCCAGCCGCCGTGCCAACAGAGGTAGATCCCGAACAGAAAGGCCGTCAGGAACACAAGATGCGCCGCGGTACGTACCTGCTGGGGGCTGAACCAGCCTTGGGCGGTGGCACGGGGGGGACCCACGCGGTCCGCTGTATCGTTACCCCGCTCGAAATCGGCGGCGTCGTTATGCAGGTTGGTGCCCACCTGGATCGCCACGGCGGCGATCAGGGTCACGATTGCCGTCGTGGCATCCAATCGGCCGTGCTGGGCCACCGCGAGACCCGTGCCGGTAACCACAGGTGTGACTGCGAGCAGGAGGGTCTTTGGGCGCGCGGCGGACACCCATCGGGTGGCGTCTTGCCCGAGGGGTGAGACCTCACGGACGCCTTGGGAAGCGTCCAAAATCTGGCTTGCGCTTTTCGAGGAACGCATCTCTGCCCTCCTTCGCCTCGTCAGTGGTGTAAAAAAGGGCGGTGGCGTTGCCCGCCAGCTCTTGAATGCCCGCCAGACCGTCAGTCTCCGCATTGAACGCCGCCTTGAGAATGCGCAGCGCCGTGGGCGACAGCTGCAGCATTTCACGGCACCAGTCGACCGTCACCCGCTCCAGGTCGTGGAGGGGCACGACCGCGTTGACCAACCCCATATCCAGCGCCTCCCAGGCATCATACTGGCGGCACAGGAACCAGATCTCCTTGGCCTTCTTCAATCCCACGGTCCGCGCGAGGACCCCGGCGCCGAAGCCACCGTCGAAGCTTCCCACGCGGGGGCCGGTCTGGCCGAAGCGGGCGTTGTCGGCGGCGATGGTGAGATCGCAGAGGAGGTGCAGCACATGCCCGCCCCCGATCGCGTAGCCGGCGACCATGGCGACGACCGGCTTGGGCAGGGAGCGGATTTGCCGCTGCAGCTCCAGGACGTTGAGGTGCTCGATCCCCGTGGTGTCCCGATAGCCCTCGTCCCCGCGGATGCGCTGGTCCCCTCCCGAGCAAAAGGCGAGCTCGCCGGCGCCGGTAAGGATGATAACCCCCGTTTGGGGGTCCAGGTGCGCCCGGCGAAAGGCATCGACGAGCTCCTGCACCGTCTCCGGGCGGAAGGCGTTACGCACCTCAGGACGGTTGATGGTGATCTTGGAGATGCCCTCGCCCTGCTGGTAGAGGATGTCCTCGTAGCACAGCTGTTCCGGCGTATGCCAGGCGATGGGGTTGTGCCTATCCGTCATAGGTCGGACCTCGTCTGTAAATCGGTGCTTCCCTAGGCCGGGAGGATGGCTTCCCGTTGGACACGCCGCCAGAAGTCGAGGTGGACGCCCTGGCTGACCTGCGCGTCCACCCGAGCCTCGATCAGGCCGGTGGGGCCGTCGCGGGACAGGACATCCAGTGCCTCCGTCAGTCCTCTGGTGTC
>Ga0307440_1001492_pt1 | contig 11332 bp, 11 predicted proteins | sample SalMarWE160410MG_FD_202150 | JGI IMG/M metagenome (GOLD analysis project Ga0307440, IMG submission 202150) | Salt marsh sediment microbial communities from the Plum Island Ecosystem LTER, Massachusetts, United States - WE1604-10 | ecosystem: Environmental > Aquatic > Marine > Intertidal zone >... | reverse complement strand
ACGCAAGAAACTGCTGCCTCTGATCGCCGAGCATACCGCACGGCATGATTTTGTTGCCGTAGTTCCGGTCAGCGCAAAGCGCAAAGAGAATCTCGATGACATCGTAACTGTGCTGACGCCACTGTTGCCGCCGTCCCCGCAATTCTTTCCCCCCGACCAGGTGACCGACCAAGGGGCAGCCGAGAGGACTTCGGAGACGATCCGCGAGGCCTTGATCGAACGCCTGGGGGCTGAACTGCCCTACGCGACCTACGTGACGATCGAGCGGTGGGAAATCATCAAGAATTGCCTGCATATCGACGCCGTGATCTGGGTGGCTCGCGACAGCCAGAAGGGCATCGTGATCGGAGCGGGTGGCCGTATGATCAAGGCGATCGGAACGGCGGCCCGGACTGTGCTCGAAAAAGAGTTCGATTGCCGGATCATGCTCAACCTGCGGGTGAAGGTTCGCGCCGGGTGGAGCGAGAACAAACAATTGTTGAGTGACATCGGGCTGCTTCCATGAGTGAGCGCACGCGCGTGGCGCTGGCACCGGGCTGGTTGCTGCATCGCTATCCGTATCGGGAAACCAGCATCATTGCCGAGGTGTTCACCCGGGATTATGGCCGCATCGGTCTGGTGGCTCGCGGAGCGAGAACGCCCGGGCGCCGTTCCGGGCCGATCATCGGACTGTTTGCGCCCCTGCTGTTCAGTTTCCGGCAAAGCGGAGAACTGGCCAGTCTGGATAAGGCCGAGAGTGCCGGGGGTGGATACCGACTGACCGGGGAAGCTTTTCTTGCCGGATGCTACATCAACGAACTTTTGTTGCGGTTGCTGCCGCGCGGTGATGCGGCACCCGAGATCTACGCGCTCTACGAAGAAACCCTGCGAGGGATTGAGAGTGATACCGCAGGCAGCGTGCGCCGTTTCGAGGGCCGCGTCCTGAGCCTGCTCGGCTATCTGCCTTCCCTGACCCGGGATGCCAGTGGGAGAGCCCTGGAGCCGGGCCAGCTGTATCGATACGATAAAGATCTCGGACTGGTTGCCGCCCGGCAGGGTGAGAGTACGGAAGTGCTGTTTGCCATCGCCCGGGAGGAATACAGGGACGAAAAGGTACTGAAAGCAGCCGCAAGGCTTTTTCGAGCCATTGTCGCAGCGCATCTGCACGGACGTCCCCTGCGTAGTCTGGATGTTGCGCGCGCGATCGCCATCAAGGGAACGGGAGTGTCATGACGCGTGAGGAACCTCTGATCTATTCATACACGGTCGCGCCGGAGCCTTTGCGCGCGGCTGGCAAGGAATGAGGAGAGAAGTTTGCTGATTGTAAATGAACGACGAATGACGCCGTCCAGGCGTGTGCAAAGGCCCGGCCCCAAGGGGTTTGGCCCCAAAGGCCCGGCTGCTGCGTTGCCCGGCTTGACCGTAGTCCCTGCTACGGCACTGCGCTGGGCGCCTTGCATCCAAGCCTTTGGGGCTCAAACGCGATCCGCGTATGAATAGATCAGAGGTTCCTAGGATCACTTTGGGCGTGAATGTGGATCATGTGGCCACGTTGCGTCAGGCGCGAGGTACGGTATATCCGGATCCGGTGCGCGCCGCATTGCTGGCTGAAAAGGCAGGTGCGGAAGGAATTACCGTGCACTTGCGCGAGGATCGGCGGCATATCCAGGATGCGGACGTGCGTACCTTGCGTAGTGCATTAAGCACCAAACTCAATCTGGAATCGGCGGTCACTGAAGAAATGCTGGCTATTGCCTGCGAAGTAGGGCCGCAGGATGTATGCCTTGTTCCCGAGCGTCGTGAAGAACTGACGACCGAAGGCGGGTTGGACTTGCGTGCCGATCTTCAGCGCTACCGCAATGCCGTTGCGCGATTGTCTGCTGCCGGCATCCGCGTTTCCCTGTTCATTGATCCTGAGCCGGAGCAGTTGCGAATGGCCGCCGACTGCGGTGCCCCGGTCGTCGAATTGCATACCGGCCGCTATGCGGATGCCGCCAGTGAGACGGAACAGCGGTCTGAGCGCGAGCGTTTGCTACAGGCGGCCGATTTGGCCGGTTCGCTAGGCCTCGTGACCAACGCCGGTCATGGACTCAACTACGACAATGTGCGCGGCGTGCTTGACCTGCCGGGCTTGCGCGAACTGAATATCGGGCATGCCATCGTGGCCGAAGCCGTTTTCACGGGTATGGACAGCGCCGTAGCCCGAATGAAAGCCCTGATCGACCTGGGGTCCGAAACCCGATGATCTACGGCGTGGGTACCGACGTAGTGGAGCTGGCGCGGATGCGCCGGCTCTGGGAGCGGTGGGGCGAGCGTGCAGTGGGGCATATTCTCACGCCCCAGGAAATCGAACGCTTTCGCCAGCGCAAGAATTCCGCCCGCAGCCTCGCCTTGCATTTTTGTGCCAAGGAGGCCGTGGTCAAGGCACTGGGTACCGGCTTTTGTCCTCGCATGACTTTGCACGACGTGGTTCTTGTGCCTGATCCACTGGGACGGCCGGAGATCGAGTTTTCCGAGCGTGGTGCCGCTTATGTGGCGGAACGTGGAGCAGGGGGCACGCATATCAGCCTGACCGACGATGCCGGGATCGTCTTCGGCGTTTGCATCATGCTCAAGGCCTGAATCGGAGGCCAGCCCCCCTCATTACCGAACTTCCGGTTCTTTGAAGAGTGGCAACGATATGGCGGATTTGGACATCGTTGACCGTCTCCATAGACATATGTGTTTGTGCGTTTCTCAGAGGACTTGCGTGCGCCTATCTGGAGCGCTGTCGCAAGCAGCACGCAAGGCGATCAAGCGCTGTGGCAGTAGATCCAGGTCGATGGGTTTGGTCAGGTAATCGTGGAAACCAGATTTGCTGGCTTGCATGCGTGTACTGGCTTGCATGTCTCCGCTTTGGGCAATTAGCAGGGTTTGGGAAAACTTTTGGTGTAGCTCCTGTCCCAACAGAATGCCGTTTTCATCCTCGAGTTGTACATCGACAAGGATGGCGTGCCATGGACCTGGTGCGGAACGCGCCTCGGCTGCATTAAAAAATTGATCGACGATGGCTCCGTGCGACTCCAGGTGGCGGGTCAGCAGTTCTGCGTTGAGGCGATTGTCGTCGATTACCATGATTCGCCATGATGCCAAGCTGCGCCGGGTGACAGGCGGTGCAATACGCCGTAGCTCGCTCAGGATGGTGTGACTCAGAGCTTTGAGCTGCTTCCAGGCTACCGTTGGAGTCGTGTCGGGCTCTTTGAGCGTTTTTTCCAGTTCTCGTGCGGCACGCTCGCTTTCGTGCATGCGCACGAAACTGGTGGTGCCGCATATGCGATGGACAGCCGCACTTGCGTCTTCCATATCTTCATTGCGCAGCGCACTGGCGAGGCGGTCGAGATCAACCGGCATGTCTTCGCACAGGATGCGCCAGAGCCGCGGGCTGAGATAGGATTGGGCGGGCTTGCTCTTGCGCTTGGGATGCAGATCGAGAAGATCTTCCAGACGTTGTTGGCCAATGCATTTCGGAGCGATTATCAGCCCTTCTCGCTGCGGCGGCTCTAGCGTGCATGCCAGGATCCGCAGTTGCGGCAGGGCCGGGAATTTGTCCGGCGGAGTTTCGTGGGGTTTGAGGCTGAGTACGCCGGTCGTATCCGGATGGGTCCTTAGGTACTCGATCAAAGCATCGCGACTGGTGGCGAATTCCAGCTCTCCGCCGGCTGCGCTTAGGCGATGAGCCAAAGCATTACGGATGATCGGATCGGATTCCCACAACATCATTGGTGTGGACGAAGGAGCCGGTGTGGCAACGAAAGACTCGGCGTGGGTAAGCGACAGGTGCAGGCTGAAGCGACAACCACCGCCGCTGGCTTCGTCCAGGCTGATCCGTCCACCCATTTCCTCGGCTAGTCGCCGGCTGAGTGCCAGACCCAGGCCCTTGCCGGGTAAACCCGAAGTAGATTTCAATCGTTCGCGGAGTTGAAAAACACGGGCACGATGCTTGGCGGGTATGCCCGGTCCCGTATCGGACACATGTATGACCAGCTCCAGTTTGTCACCACGCGTAGACCCTACAGCCAACTGCAGGCACACATGCCCTTGTGGCGTATATTTCACGCCGTTGCCGACCAGGTTGGTCAGGATCTGGCGCACATGCAATTCATTGCCAGTGACCGGCAGGCTGCGCCAGCCGCCGGTATCGGCGATGATATCGATGCCCTTGGCGTAGGCTGCCGGTGCCGCAAGGTGTATGACCTCGTCGATGATGGCCACCAAATCAAAGGCTTGCTGGATGCGTTTGCGTGACCGTTTCTTGTCATTGGTTCCTTGCAGCATGTCGTCCAACAGCAGTGTTATCGTGTTGACGGCGCTGCGCACTACTGCCAGGTTTTCCTTTTGGGATTGCGTCAAAGGTTCACGCGTCAGTAACTGAGCATAGCCGTTGATGGCATTCAATGGCGAACGCAATTCGTGATCGAGCGCATGGAGATAGGAATCGAATTCATTGCGCAGGGCCTTGGCACCTTTAGTGCCTTGGTGAACCATGTCCGCAGTGCCTTCGTTGTCGTCCGTGCGACGGCTGAGTCTGTCCGACAGCTGGTTGAGATTTTCCGCAACTCGGCTAATTTCGCTACGGCCGGGAATACGGAGACGGTAACTATAGTCGCCGTAAGTCAGGCGGGTAAGTTGACGGGTAATGGCACGCAGCCGTGTACTCAGACGCATGCCTACCAGGAGTCCTGCCAGTATCGCGAGCAGCATCCCGGCAAGGGCGGTAGCGGCTGCCAGCATAATGGCGCGGCCTGCAGCGATATGCGGCTGCATCTGTTCCAGTTTGACGGTCAGGTGCATGCCTGGCATGCCTGGTACCGCTACGGTGCTACGCAGGTCGCGGGGGGGGATGAAAAATTGACCGATCCAACTCAATATGCGGTTTGCAAGTCCGCGCTCCGAACGGGCTCCGGTCAGGCGATTTTGCCAGATCAGGATATGACCGGATGGGGCCAAGAGCCGCGCTTCGTTCAGTCCATCCCTGGCCAATGCCCCTGCAGGCAGCCTTATCCCGGCGCTACCGCCATGCTTCAAACTGAGGGCGAGGTTGTTGGCTTGCAGGCGCGCATTTTGGAGGGCCATGTGGCGAACCATGGAAATCCCTTGCCAGCCAATACCAGTCGCCAAGGCGATAGCAACCAGCAAGGCTGGGAAAATAGCCAGCAATAGCAACTGCTTACGCAGGCCCGAACGCATCCGGGGCCTCCCGAGGGTCTAGGGTCAGGCCCAAAATACCACGCAATAGGGAGTTGCGGATAATCGGCCTGGTTCCAGTTTGGGGCAAGTTCACATCTATCAGGTCGGACCACATATCAGGTTCCACCGGGTTCGGGACTCCTTCCCTTTATGGGCTCATCCTCATGATTCGAGCCGTTGAAACAGAATGTTACACTTTTCCGGGTATTTTTGGCGGCGCCAAGCCATGCCCGAGCCCGTACTTGCCTTCGACATCGAAACGGTTCCGGACCTGGACGCCGGGCGCGTCCTGTATGGACTGGATGGGTTGGAGGACGAGGACGTCATGCGCGCCATGCGTCAACTTCGCCGTCAGCGCGTTGGGCACGATTTCATGCCGCCGCACCTGCAGCGCATCGTCTCCATCGCCGTGGTTCTCGAAAGCGACGGCGGAGTGCGGTCCTGGTCACTGGGGTCGCCGGACTCCGACGAGGCCGAGCTGATCGGCCGGTTCTATGAAGGCCTGGATCAATACCGGCCAACGCTGGTGTCCTGGAACGGCAGCGGTTTCGATTTGCCCGTCCTGGCCTATCGGGCGTTGCGCCATGGACTTTCGGCGGGGATCTACTGGGAAATGGGCGATAGCGAGCGCGATTTCCGTTTCAGCAATTACGTTTCCCGCTACCATTGGCGCCACGTTGATCTGATGGATGTACTGGCTCACTATCAGCCGCGTTCCAACGCGCCGCTCGACGAGGTCGCCCGCCTGATCGGACTGCCCGGCAAGTCGGGAGTTGGCGGGGCTCATGTTGCCGAGGCCTGGTTGCAGGGAGAGATTGCGGCGATCCGTGATTATTGCGAAATCGATGCGATGAATACCTACCTGATCTGGTTGCGCTTCGAACGGCTGCGGGGACGTATCGAGGCCGAAGCCTATGCCCGCAAACTGGAAGCGCTACGGGGCCAGATGCTCGGGTGGAATGATCGCCCGCATTTTGTCGAGTTCGCCGAAGCATGGCAACTTTAGGCTCGCAGGCAGCCCGGAGTCAGGCCGTGATGCAGGCTGAACAGGTCAAGGTGGAAAGTCTGTCTCAGGACGGCCGGGGTGTGGCCCGCCGCGAGGGCAAGGTCGTCTTCGTGCGTGGCGCACTGACGGGCGAACGGGTCGAACTCGAAAGCGTGCGCAAGCGTCGCAGCTACGACGAGGCGGTAGCCGGTGAGATTCTGGAAGCCTCTCCGTTCCGCACCGCCCCGGTCTGTGCGCACTTCGGTATTTGCGGGGGCTGCACATTGCAGCATCTCGACCCGGGCGAGCAGCTTGCCGCGAAGGAGCAGGCCCTGGTCGAAGTGCTGGAACGTGTCGGCGGGGTTACGCCGAACACGATTTTCCCGCGCATTACCGGCCCCCATTACGGCTACCGCCGCAAGGCGCGTTTGGGCGCCAAGTACGTTGCGCCCAAGGGGAGGGTGTTGGTCGGTTTCCACGAGGCCGGCGGGCGCTATGTCACCGATGCCCGCGAGTGTCCCGTGCTGGATTGGCAAGGGCCGCCTCTGCCGCAACTGCTGGCGGAGTTGATCGGGTCGCTGGAGTCATATACCCAATGCCCGCAGGTTGAATTTGCCGCCGGCGAAAGCAGTACCGCCTTCGTCTTTCGATTATTGCAGCAGCCTTCCAGAGACGATGTCGCCCGCTTGATCGATTTTGGCCGCGAACATGATTGCGCCATCTGGACTCAGACTGGAGGCCCCGCCAGTCTGCACCTGTTGTATGGGCCGGCGCTGCTCAACTATGCTTTGCCCGCGTTCGACGTGACACTGCATTTCCTGCCGATCGATTTCGTCCAGGTCAATGCGGTAGTCAACCGCGGCCTGGTCAGCGCGGCAATAGAGCGCTTGGACCTGGATAGTGAATCGCGAGTGCTCGAGCTCTACAGCGGCATCGGCAATTTCAGCCTGGCATTGGCCCGCAGCGCGGGCGAGGTGGTGAGCGTGGAGGGCGCAGCGGATCTCGTGCAACGGGCCCGGGCCAATGCGCGTGCCAACGGCATTGCCAACGTGGGCCATCACGTGTCCGATTTATCAGAGGCGCCCGGCAGCGCCGCTTGGCTCCAGGGGCGCTATGAAGCCGTCGTGCTCGATCCCCCCCGCAGCGGTGCGCGTGCCGTGATACCGGAGTTGCGCCGCGTAGGAACGGAGAAGATACTTTATGTATCTTGCCATCCGGCCACGCTGGCACGGGATGCCGCCGATTTGGAAACCGCCGGCTTTACGCTGCAGGCGACCGGCGTGGCCGACATGTTTCCGCACACGGCGCATGCCGAGGCCATGGCCCTGTTCGTCCGCCGCTAGATAAAAACCATGCCGACCGAGATCGAACGTAAATTCCTGGTCAAGAACGATGCGTGGCGCGCGCAGATCGTGGGTCTGCCGCAGCCGTTGCAGCAAGGCTATCTCGCACTAACCGACCGAGCCGTGATCCGTGTTCGCACCGCCGGTGACGAGCAGGCCTGGATCGGCGTCAAGGAACACCGCATCGGCCGGGCGCACGGAGAGTATGAATATCCCGTGCCCGTCGATGAGGCACGGGAGATGCTGGCGCTATGCAGCGGAAGCCTGATCGAGAAAACACGCTTTCGCATTCCGCAGGGCAAGCATGTCTGGGAGGTGGACGAATTTGCCGGTGACAATGCCGGACTCGTCCTGGCGGAAATCGAGCTCGACGCCGTCGACGAGACGTTCGATTTGCCCGGTTGGATCGGTGTCGAGGTCACCGATGACAGGCGTTTTTATAATGCGGCCCTGTCGTTGCATCCCTGGCGCGAGTTTGCCGCCGAGGTGAACTCGTGAGTCCGCGTATCCGAATCGACCTGGCCACCCAGCAATTGTTGCTCGATCTCGGGCACCGTCGCGCCGTGTACCCGGTGTCCACCGCCGCACGGGGAGCGGGCGAGCGCAACGGCAGCGGCTGCACGCCACGGGGCGCGCACATCGTTCGCGCACGTATCGGCGCAGGGGCTGCGCCGGGCACCGTCTTCGTGGGACGACGGTCTACCGGCGAGGTCTGTACCCCGGAACTTTATGCCCGCTCGCCGGAGCGCGACTGGATCCTGACGCGTATTCTCTGGTTGTCCGGGACCGAACCGGGGCGTAACCGGCTCGGCGAGGTGGATACGATGCGTCGTTACATATACATTCATGGCTGTCCGGACGAGGTCGCCGTGGGGGTGCCGGGTTCGTGTGGCTGCATACGAATGCGCAATGCGGACCTGATCGAGTTGTTCGACCAGGTGCCGATCGGTACGCCAGTCATGATCGATGAGTGAGGGAAGAATGCTGGGCCCGTTGATCGTAGATATTGCCGGTACGGAACTGAGCGCGGAAGACCGCGAAATATTGAATCATCCCGCCGTAGGTGGGGTGATCCTGTTTGCCCGCAATTGCCCCGATGCGGATACCGTGGCGGCCCTGTGCAAGGAGATTCACGCCCTGCGCGAGCCCCGATTGCTGATCACCATCGACCAGGAAGGTGGACGCGTACAGCGTCTGCGGGAGGGCGTGACACGCTTGCCGCCCCCCGCCCGCATGGGTGCCCTTTGGGACAGCGATCCCAAGGCGGCCCGTGCCCTGGTCCGCAAGGCGGGCTGGTTGATGGCGGCCGAGCTGTTGGCGCTGGATGTCGACCTCAGCTTTGCACCGGTGGCAGATCTGGGCGGGAAGAGCCGGGTGATCGGTGATCGGGCTTTCCATCATGACCCCGATGCGGTAGAAGCCCTGACGCTCGCCTATGTGTTCGGCATGCGTGAGGCCGGCATGCGTGCTGTTGCCAAGCATTTCCCCGGCCATGGCGGCGTTGCCGGTGACACGCATGTCGAGGAACCCGTGGATCGGCGTTCGTATGCCGACCTGAAGATGGCCGACTTGCGCCCCTTCGAGTGGTTGATCAACAACGGAGTGGCCGCCGTAATGATGAGCCACGTCGTCTATCCGGCGGTTGCGCCGGAACCCGCCAGTCTGTCGCCGGCCTGGATACAGGACATTCTCAGAAAAGGCCTGGGATTTCAGGGCGTGGTATTCGCCGACGACCTCAGCATGCGGGGTGCGGCAAGCGCCGGGGACATGCTGGCGCGCGTCGGCCAGGCCCTGGACGCGGGTTGCGATTTCGCCCCGATCTGCAATGACCGGTCCGCGGTCGAGGCGGTTCTCGGCGGCAGCGCACACTTGCCCGACGAGCCGGCCAGCGGCCTGCGCCGCGCGCGCTTGGAACCAACCGAGCACCTTGGGGGCCGGGCATTACGCCACGACCCGCGTTGGCAGGCGGCGCGGGAGGTGCTCGCCCGCGAAGCCGCGGACCCTGATTTCGAGCTGGAAGGATGAGGTCCATGGGACAGCCCGAAAGCCCGTTCTCTCCCCCGGGACGGCAACTATTCAGCGCCGAGGCTGTCCAGGAAGCCATTCGCGTCCAGGCCAGAGAGCTTGCGCCGCGCCTGGCTGGCCGCAATCCGCTGGTGCTCGTGCTCATGCAAGGCGCGTTGTATTACGCCGCCTGGTTGACGCTGGCGCTCGCCCAGCCGCTGGAGATCGACTACCTTCATGCCACGCGCTACGGCAGTCGCCGCAAAGGCGAGAAACTGCACTGGATCCGGCCGCCACCCCCGACAGTGCAGGGACGTCATGTGCTGCTGATCGATGACATTTTCGATGAAGGCGTGACACTGCACGAAGCCGCGGAGGCCTGCCGCCGTGGCGGTGCCGAGTCGGTTTTGACGGCCGTGTTGGCGCTGAAGCGCCATGATCGTGCATCCGCCGTGACGCTGCCCGATTCGGTGGCTTTGCAGGTGCCCGATGAATTCGTGGTCGGCTGCGGGTTGGATGATAACGGCCGCTGGCGCAATCTGGCGGGCATTTATACGATTGAGGAGGAGACAGGCTGATGCCGCACGTTGCCATTATCGGGGGCTCGGGACTTACCCAGCTCGAAGGGCTGGAAATCGCCCGGCGGGAAGTGGTGTACACGCCTTATGGCGAACCGTCGGGTCCGTTGACCCACGGTGTGCTTGCCGGCACCGAGGCGGTGTTCTTGGCCCGCCATGGTTACAGCCATACGATTTCGCCACATAAGGTCAATTACCGGGCCAACCTCTGGGCGCTGAAGAGTATCGGCGTCGAGCGTGTCATCGCCGTCGCATCGGTCGGAGGGATCCGCGAGGACCTGGTGCCGGGATCGCTGGCCGTGCCCCATCAGATTATCGATTACACCACGATGCGCGAGAATAGTTTCTTCGATGAGAACAAGGTGGTTCACGTCGATTTCACTGAGCCTTATGACCCGGTGCTGCGTAAGCTATTGCTCAAGGCTGCGGATAAAAAAGGCATGACCGTGGCGCGAGACGGCGTTTACGGGGCTTGCCAGGGGCCGCGCCTGGAAACGGCAGCCGAGATTGATCGCATGGAGCGCGATGGCTGCGACATGGTGGGCATGACCGGCATGCCCGAAGCGGTGCTGGCCCGCGAACTGGAACTGTCCTACGCGTGCTGTGCCGTCGTCGCGAACTGGGCTGCGGGACGGGTGCCCGACGGAGGCAGCATCCATGCCGAGATCCGCGAAAACCTCGAGAACGGTATCAGTCAGGCGTGTGCTCTGCTGGAAGCACTGTTGCCGCTGCTGCCGGAGTCTTGATCGGGTTGACCAGCGCGAGCACGCCGAAGGCCGCCGTATCGAAGTACTCCAGTTGGCCGGGCGTGACCTGATGGCTCTGGTGCAGCGCGAAGCATTGCTTCGGTGGGGCGGTGGGGACCGCGGCTGATGCCGGCACTGGAGCTGACATCATCGCCTGCGCCTGCGTCAGCGTGGCAGTCGGCGGCATAGACGTCATGGCTGCGAGGGCCGAACTGGAAGCCGTGGCAGCGGTCGGTGCTTGAAGTTCGAGGCCTGGCGGCGGCGGTTCGCACAGGCGCACGTCCAATTGCACATAGGGCTTGTTGGCCACCACGGCAAGGGTCGCTGTCCCTTCCGCTTGAACGACCGGGCCGGAGGCGCTTTGAGCAGACGGCGCGGATACAGGCATGGGCGCCGTTGTGGCGTTGGGAGATGTGCTGCTCATTTGCGCCGTCGTCATGGCCCCGGTGGCCGTCGCCATAATTGGAGTAA
>Ga0307440_1001491_pt1 | contig 11334 bp, 9 predicted proteins | sample SalMarWE160410MG_FD_202150 | JGI IMG/M metagenome (GOLD analysis project Ga0307440, IMG submission 202150) | Salt marsh sediment microbial communities from the Plum Island Ecosystem LTER, Massachusetts, United States - WE1604-10 | ecosystem: Environmental > Aquatic > Marine > Intertidal zone >... | reverse complement strand
AACCCCAACAACGATTTCCAATTCTGCAAAGGCTACTACGCCCGAATTTCCTTGACAGAAAAGGCCATGAAAGGAAGAGTTACCAGACTTTTTGTAACGCCCTTTGTAGATTCCATGATGGACCTAATGTATACACGAAGGCATCTTGAACTGGGACGCTTCTTCAGTTATCACCGAAGCTTTAAATATCCGTTAGCAGGTGAATTTAGCTTCACAGCGCAGTTGGCGCGCGGCATCAATATCGCCTACGACTGGGGACTGGAAGTAGCCACCTTATCCCAAGTTTACGACCAGCTCATTCCTCGAAAAATTGCCCAAATCGACCTGATTCGCAACTATGAACACAAGCATCAGGAGCTTTCATCGGAAGACAAAAATAAGGGACTGCATCGCATGGTGGTGGACATCGCCAAGTTCTATCTGACCTATATGCGATCGCACGGCGTTCCTTTGGACGATGCCTTCGTGGATATGATGCTGCATACTTACTATCAGAATGCTCTCAAATTCATCAGAAAATACAGCGATGATGCAGAGGTAAATGACCTCAACTATGACCGCTATCAGGAAGAGGCCACGGTTCGACACTTTCGGGGTTTCTTATGGACGGCTTGGGAACAAAGTAAGGGACCGCACGAGGCGACGCTGATTCCATGTTGGAACCGGGTCTGCTACAGCCTGCCTGATATCTATACCCGCATTTTGGAAGCCGTGGAAGCTGATAACGAGTGAGTACGGCTTGACTCTGCATGCTAAGTGCAGCTCATTGATTTGGAGATCAGATGGTTAAAGACGCTTTAAATGTATTGTTCTTGTCACCTGAGGTCGTGCCATTCGCCAAAACTGGGGGACTGGCAGATGTAGCGGGTAGCCTACCCATCGCTCTGAAGCGCCTCGGGCTCGATGTGCGACTCGTCCTTCCTTTTTACCGGATCATCCGGGAAGGGAACTATGAATTCCGGCCGATCCTCAAAAACCTTGAAGTTCCCCTTGGTAAAGAGAATTTTAGAGCAAACGTGCTTGAGACTCAACTCAGACCCGGGATTCCGGTCTATTTCATCGAAAGAGAGGACCTTTATGACCGGCCGAACCTGTATGGGAACCCCGGTGGAGATTACTACGATAACCTGGAACGTTTTAGTTTTTTCGCTCATGCTGCGTTGCGTCTAACGGAGGCGCTTTCCTTTAAGCCGCATGTGGTTCATTGTCATGACTGGCAAACCGGGCTGGTGCCGGCACTGCTCAAAGGACCTTATGGGGACATCCCAACCCTTTCGGGTGTTGCGAGCGTTTTCACCATTCACAATCTGGGCTACCAGGGGCTTTTTCCCGAAGAGAAGTTTCCTCTAACCGGACTTCCTAAAACTGAATTCTTTCACGCGGACGGTCTTGAATATTGGGGAAAATTCAGCCTCCTTAAAGCAGGTATCAATTACTCCGAGGCGATTACCACCGTCAGTCCCACTTACGCTAAGGAGATTCAGACTTCCGAATACGGCATGGGCATGGAGGGCATACTTCGCCGACGAAGTGCTTGGCTTCATGGGATCCTCAATGGGGTGGATTACACCTGCTGGGATCCAGCCCGGGATTCCCATTTATCTGCCAAGTATTCCCCTGAGGACCTGGTCGGGAAAGCCCGCTGCAAAGCATCACTGATCAATCAGCTGAATCTTGATGCGTCCCTGACCGAAAGGCCACTGCTGGGGATGATTTCCCGCCTCGATGCCCAAAAGGGGCTCGACCTGCTGGTCCAAATCCTGGACGATGTTCTTGAACTGGACATCGGGTTGGTGGTTCTGGGGTCGGGGGATGAACAGATTCAAGAGGCTATTCAGCGTGCGGCTGATCGTCATCCCGGTCAGGTGGGCCTTTCGATCGGCTTCAACGAACCCCTCGCCCACGAGATCATGGCAGGCGTTGACATCTTTTTGATTCCGTCTCGCTACGAACCCTGCGGGCTCACACAGATGTATGCTCTAAAGTACGGCACTGTGCCTGTCGTACGGGCCACCGGCGGATTGGATGACACCATTAACCATTTCGATGCTGAGGCGGGAACGGGTAACGGGTTCAAGTTTAGTCGTTATGAGTCCAAGGCCTTTTACGCGTCAATCCAGGAAGCTGTAGGCCTCTTCCAAAATGCCAAACTTTGGAAAAAAATTGTGGCCAATGGGATGAGGGCAGACTTTTCCTGGGACCGCTCAGCGCAAAGGTATCTGGAACTATATCGATCGGTCATGGAAAGACCAGCACTTGAGAGGGGAAAGATCGAAGGTCCAAAACCAAACCGTATAAAAGCTGACAGATGAGAGAGGTCCTTGATCGGTGAACATAGCGAAGACAGTATTTTACAATATGAGTCTACTCACAGACGATGATCTCTATCTTTTCAACGAGGGGAGCCATTTTCGGCTGTATGAAAAGCTCGGGGCTCACCCCATGGAACATGAAGGTAAGGAGGGCACTTGTTTTGCCGTATGGGCCCCTGATGCCCAAAAAGTATATGTTATGGGGGATTTTAACGGCTGGGATAAAGAGAGTCATCCCCTGCGCACCAGGAGAAAATCAGGGATCTGGGAGGGATTTATCCCGGGTGTCGGAAAGGGGGCCAACTACAAATATCATATTGCCTCCAGATTTCACGGATACCATGTGGACAAGGCCGACCCGTTCGCGCTCTACAGTGAAGTGCCTCCGAAAACCGGATCCATCGTCTGGGATCTGGATTATGTGTGGGGCGACGGGGAATGGATGGAGAATCGACAGAAACAGAATGCGCTCGATGCGCCTATGGCTGTTTACGAGATGCACCTGGGCTCATGGATGCGCATGCCCGAAGAGGGAAACCGTTCTTTGACGTACCGCGAGCTCGCTCCCAGGCTGGCCGAATATGTCAGGAGTATGGGATTCACCCATGTGGAGTTTCTCCCCGTAATGGAGCATCCCTTTTACGGCTCCTGGGGTTACCAGACCAGCGGCTATTTTACCCCCACCAGCCGTTACGGGACACCCCAGGATTTCATGTATTTGGTCGACCAATTACACCGGAACGAGATAGGGGTTATCCTGGATTGGGTGCCTTCACACTTCCCGAGCGATGAGCACAGTCTCGGGTATTTTGACGGAACGTATCTCTTTGAGCATGCCGATCCTGGTCAGAGAATCCATCCGGACTGGGACAGTTTGATCTTTAACTATGGACGCGAGGAGGTGCAGAGCTACCTTCTGAGCAGTGCCCTGTGCTGGCTGGACGTGTACCATGCCGACGGTCTGCGGGTGGATGCCGTGGCCTCCATGTTGTATCTGAATTACGGTCGCAGGGATGGAGAGTGGATTCCAAACAAATACGGCGGCAAGGAAAACCTGGAGGCCATCGCCCTTCTGCGGCGCTTTAACGAGGAGGTCTATAAGAACTACTCCGATGTTCAAACCGTGGCCGAAGAGTCCACCTCATGGCCCATGGTCTCCCGCCCTCTCTATGTGGGAGGCCTTGGTTTCGGGATGAAATGGGACATGGGATGGATGCACGATATGCTGGCGTACATGTCAGAAGACCCCATCCACAGAAAGTTTCATCATAACAAACTGACCTTCCGTATGATTTATTCCTTTAACGAGAATTTTGTACTTCCACTCTCACATGACGAAGTGGTCTACGGCAAGGGATCACTTTTGCGGAAGATGCCCGGCGACGACTGGCAGAGGTTTGCTAATCTGAGGCTCCTTTTCGGCGTTATGTATGCCCAGCCGGGGAAAAAGCTGCTTTTCATGGGTGGCGAGTTTGGACAATGGAATGAATGGTATCACGAAACGAGCCTAGATTGGAACCTGCTGGAACACCCATCCCATTCTGGTGTTCAGCGGTGGGTGACCGATTTGAATCAACTCTACAAAAATGAGCCGGCCCTGCATGAGCTGGACTTTGATCAAGCGGGTTTTGAATGGATCGATTGCAACGACTCTCAGCAGAGCACTCTTAGTCTACTTCGCAAAGGGCGCTCAACTGAGGATACGATAGTCATTGCCTGCAACTTTACGCCGGTTCCACACCACAACTATAGGGTCGGAGTGCCGGAGGGTGGTCTATGGAGGGAGATTTTGAACAGCGATGCCCAAGACTACGATGGCAGTGGTCAGGGAAATTTTGGAGCAGTAGGAGCTGAAACCACCTCCTTCCACGGTCGCCCTTACTCAGTTAATATTACTTTGCCTCCTCTGGCAATTGTATATTTCAAGAGGGATGAAGCATAATGAAGACGAATTCAGGTGGAAGCTCAAGTTGGAAGGCCCCAATGAGCTCAAAGACAATCCAAAGCAATCCCAGAAAGGCTAAAGATCCAATAAGAAGCGCACGGGAACGGGAGCGAACCTTTCTGACGCTCTTTGAAAGGCGCGACAATGTTTTGATCACCATCAATCCTGCCCCCGATTCCATGGCCAGTGCCTTTGCATCGTTACCATTGATAACTCGCTCATAAATCTTGTAATACTTTCAGGTCTTCTAAGGGTAAAACTGGGTTGAGTTTCAATTTTTTTGATTCTGAACGGTACTGTTACACTTCCGAGAAAAATATCCGCTCGTAGTATATTTTTCTAAGCAAAAATATTGCTTATACTCTATACATCAGAAGATTTACCGCCCCATCTGGACCAAAACCGGGTGGAAATTCCGCTCCGTTTGCTTCGAAAAGCCCTATATGTTATTAAGGCATGGTATACTTTCATTGGGTTTCATAGTAACTGGAACATTGGGATTAAGCATTAGAAAGGGGGATAATGATGGTTTATGACACCGCCTTACGGGGCTATACATCCAAGCGACTGGAGGAGATTGAAACGGCAGATATCCTTATAGGCATCCCCTCGTATAACAATGAGAAGACCATAACGCATGTGGTCCAAATGGTCACAAATGGTCTTGCCAAACACTATAAAGACCGGAGAAGTGTGATTCTAATCGCTGATGGGGGCTCCACGGACGACACAAGGGAAGCTGCTAAGGAATTTCAGATAAAACCCTGGCAGGAAAAAATTGTCTCCATTTATCGTGGACCTGCGGGCAAGGGTACTGCCCTAAGGTCTCTATTCGAAGCGGCCAATCGGTTAAATGTTCATGCCTGTGGCATGGTGGATTCAGACCTCAGGAGTATTACTGCGGACTGGGTAAAATATCTCCTGGATCCGGTATTGGAGAAAGGATACCAATTTGTGTCACCTGTATATGTAAGGCACAAATATGACGGAACTATCACTAACAATATCGTGTATAACCTGACCCGCGCACTGTACGGAAAACGGATCCGTCAACCCATTGGAGGGGACTTTGCCATATCAAGAGATGTGGCTAAATTCTACAGCGAGCAAGAAGTATGGGATACGGACGTTGCCCGTTTTGGAATCGACATTTGGATGACCACGAGCGCCATCACCCAGGGCTTTCGCATTTGTCAGTCCAATCTGGGTGTCAAGATCCACGACGCTAAAGATCCTGGCCAACACCTTGGACCGATGTTTCGTCAGGTGCTCTCAGCGCTTTTTTCGCTTATGGAGCGTTACGAGAGTTATTGGAAGAAAATTAAAGGAAGCGAAGCACTGGAGATTTTCGGGTTCGAGGGGTATGTAGAACCCGAGCCCGTTAATGTAAACTTGGAAGGATTGATCGAACTTTTCAAGACAGGCTATCAGCAATTCTCAGCCTTGTGGAAAGAGATTTTCTGCGAAGAGTGTTTCAATCAGATCAGTAACACCGCACAGATGGATTCAAGCCAGTTTTACCTTCCCACTGATTCCTGGGTCCGCATCCTTTATGAGTTGGCAGCAACTTTCCATAGTTGGCAAGTCAACCGAACCAAACTGCTTGATCTGATGACTCCGCTCTATTTTGCCCGGGTGGCCTCCTTTGTTCGGCAAAGCTGGGAGATGTCTTCCCAGGAAGCTGAGGCTCTTGTTGAAGAGCAGGCTCAAAAATTCGAAGACCAGAAAGATTACCTGGTACAGGTATGGGATCAGAAATCCGCAGAAACAACAAAGACTTCAGGGTGAATCAATTGTAATTATCTATTACCATAGAAACTCTGTGCTTAAAGGCGCTTTAGGTTAGTAAAAGGAGAAAAAAATTATGGATGTGGATGTAAGTATCCGAATAGGAGGCGAAGCAGGTCAGGGGATGCAGTCCATCGGCTTCATTATGGGAAAGGTATTCACGCGTCATGGCTACTATACGTTCATAAATCAGGATGTGGAATCCAGAATTCGAGGCGGGCATAATTTTGTTCAGATAAGGATACAAAACAAGCCTGTCTATGCCATCAAGAATGAACTTAATCTCCTGATTGCCCTTGATAAACTGACAATCACGCAGGATCTACCTGATTTGATGGAAGATGGGGTAATGATATTCGATGGGCCAAAGACAAGTTTCGAGTCTGAGAAAGCTAACCATTTTTCCGTGCCCCTGGAGCAGCTTGCGCAGGAGATAGCCGGGAACAAGATCATGATTAACTCGGTGGCAACGGGAGCGGCATTTGCCCTGCTGGGATTTGATCTTGAGCCTTTATTAAACCGGCTTGAAGAGGAATTCTCCGGTAAGGGTAACGAAATCGTTGAGAATAACAAAGGGTGTGCTTCTGCCGGATACGACTATGTCCATGAAAAATTCAGAGGACAAATGGTCCATAAAGTACCCCCTGCACCGCTTACCAGGAAGAAAATGCTGCTTAACGGCAGCCAAGCAATGGCCCTGGGAGCAATTTTTTCCGGGCTCAAGTTCTATTCGGGCTATCCCATGTCGCCATCCACCCCGATTATGGAGTTTATTGCCTCCGTTGCACAGGAATACAACATCATTGTAGAGCCTGCTGAAGACGAAATAGCGGCGGTTAATATGGCCATCGGGGCATCTTTTACAGGTGTGCGAGCAATGACAGCTACTTCAGGAGGAGGCTTCTGCCTGATGACGGAAGGCCTGGGGTTGGCGGGAATGACTGAAACGCCTTTGGTTATTGTTAACGCTCAGAGGGCTGGGCCGGCTACCGGTCTTCCCACAAGGACCGAGCAAGCAGACTTGGGATTTGTCATCCATGCATCCCACGGCGAATTCCCGCGGGCAGTGTTTGCTCCCGGAAACGCCGAGCAAGCCTTTCATCTAATGACAAAGGCTTTTGACTTGGCTGATAAATATCAAACCCCGGTAATTGTAATGGGTGATCAGCACCTTAACGATTCCTATTTTACAATAGATGGATTGGATCTGGATCAGATAGAAATCAATCGTGGACGCATCGTTTCTCATGAACAGATTTCATCCCCAAAACACTATAGGAGATATGCGTGGGACGAATCGGGCATTTCTCCAAGGATTTTGCCAGGGCTAACAGATGCAGTGCTCTCTGCGGATAGCGATGAACACACGGAAGCGGGCCATATCACGGAAAGTGCGGATGTTAGAAAACAACAAATGGACAAACGGATGAGGAAATTTGAAAAAATGACAGAAGAGATCGAGCCACCCGAAGTCTATCCGGAAACGAAGTCTGATATTGTGCTCTTGGGTTGGGGATCTACCTATGGAGCGATCAAGGAAGCTGTGGATGTTATGAACCGGGAAGGCATTAAGGCTCAAATGATTTATTTCAGTGAGATCTACCCATTCCCTTCCCAGGAATTCTTGCGGAAGATTTCAAGGAATACGAAAATGTTTGCCGTGGAAAACAATTTTACTGGACAATTTGGGGATCTGTTTAGCAGCAAGACGGATGTTTCCGTTCTTCACAAGGTTGTTAAATATGACGGAAGGCCGTTTTCTCCGCAGGAAGTTGTAAAAGAGGTGAAAAATTCAATTGGTTGAAGGGATGACGACTTCGTTGGAAGACAAAGTCGATTGGGAGGAGAAGATGGCTACCTTAGAACAGTATCACAGCGATGATCCGATAGCATGGTGTCCGGGCTGTGGAAACTTCTCGATTTTAGACGCACTCAAAAACGCCCTCGTCATATCAGGGAAAGCGCCCAACCAGATCGTCATTGTCTCAGGAATAGGCCAGGCCGCCAAGATGCCTCATTATGTCCGGTGCAATATTTTCAATGGATTGCATGGAAGAACACTTCCTGTGGCAACGGGGGTCAAGTTAGCGAACCACGAATTGACTGTCTTGGCTGAAGGTGGAGACGGGGACGGCTATACCGAAGGCGGGAACCATTTTATCCATGCCATGCGAAGAAATATCGATATCACCTACCTTGTTCACAACAATCAGGTCTATGGACTCACAAAAGGGCAGGCTTCTCCCACGAGTGAGCTGGGTTTTGTATCAAAAACCACCCCAATGGGGACTCTCAATCCGCCCTTGAACCCTTTGCTGCTGGCAATAGCATCGAATTGCAGTTTTGTGGCGAGGGGGTTTTCGGGGGATACCGAACACCTTACCCACCTCATTAATCAGGCGCTTTCTCACAAGGGCTTTGCCTTAATCGACATTCTTCAGCCTTGCATTTCATTTAATCGCGTCAATACGTTCACGTGGTACAAGAGCCGGGTCTACAACATAAATGAAGACCCCCGGTATGATCCTCATGATCGGAGCTTGGCGTTTTCGAAGGCCCAGGAATGGGGTGAAAGAATACCCATCGGCATCATTTATAAAGAAGATAGGCTGACGCTCAATGAACAGGAATCCGCAATCAAAGACACAAGCCTGGTAAAGCAAAAAATTGATCAGAAGTCTTTTGAAAGTTTACTGGATACCTTCAAATGAAACATGGGCATGAATGGGTATGAAGCTAGAGCTTTTTTTCAATGACAAATAGCCCTCGGCCGACCCGTGCAGAGGCAATGGACGTAGCAATTGCGATTCTGGACGGAACTGACACACTCATGCTTTCAGAGGAAACGGCAGTGGGAGAGCCCGTTCCATAGAGGCAGCACAAATACCAGACAGGATTGCCGGTGCCACGGAAGCGCACATGCAGGGAGCATTATGTTGCAGATGAACCTGTTTTTGATCACTTGGGGATGACAGAGTCAGCTATCAGTCGATCCGCCTGCTTCTTGAAGGAAAGTTCTTAAGACAAGAAAGAAAATCTAATAGGAGAACACGGGCATGGCTGAAATAAATCCCGTACTGATGTTCATTATTTTGATAACACTATTGGGGCTTTCCGCGTTTTTTTCGGGCTCTGAAAACAAAAAAATCGATGCCTTGCTCCGCAGCTTTAAAGCAAGGAAACTCCATCAGGCAGTCGTTTTGGATCAACAAGGCAGTGTCTCAGGGCTTATCACCTTAGAGGATATCTTAGAAGAAGTCGCCGATTTATTTCTTTTCAGATTTGTGGAAGCCATTGAAGGACTCAAATTCGGGATGCCATGGGAAGATGACGTCTTCATCACGCCGCTTCCCGAACCAGAAAAACCGGGCTATCTTGGCGGAATGGTTGAGGATGCAAAACAATATGGTGCCAAAATCATGAATGATCAGGGCGCCGCAATGAATAAGACTTTCTTCTATTCTGCCGTGCCTTTTCCCGTCACTAAAAAGATGAGAGTCCATAGTGAAGAGCAGTTTGGACCGCTTATACCTATTATTTCGTTTGGAGATATTGAAGAACCGATCCGGTACATCATCGAATCAAGCCATGGGCAACAACTGAGCATATTTGGTACCGATATTGATATGATTGCAAATCTTATTGATCCATTGGTAAATCAAGTATGCCGGGTTGACATTAACAGTCAATGTCAGCGAGGACCGGATACCTTTCCATTTACGGGGAGAAAAGATTCGGCTGAAGGTACCTTATCTGTCTCAGATGCACTTCGCGTATTCTCAATCAGAACTCTTGTTGCGGCTAAAGAGGAGGAAATAAACAAATCAATTATTACAAACATTGTGAGAGAGCGGAAATCGAACTTCCTTTCCACTGACTTTATCCTTTGAAGAAAAAAACACTACGCTATGAGTTATGTCGTCAAAGTAAATTCTGTCTTTGACTCCAGCATCGGTTTGAGCATCCGCTGGAGGAACACGTATCTCCTATAATCTCCGAAAACAGCTGAGCAACAGAGGTTTTGCCATGTATGCCTACCTATCTAAACTCATGAACACCTTAAGTATCCCCGTACGGATGCTCATAATCGCAGCCGTTGTGGCGGGGTTACATTTGTTGGTTATTTTGGTTCGTCGAATCAGTAATAAGTGGATGTCCTCGCAGGTTAGCGCGAAGCTTTCCAAGTCAAGAACGATCAGTAGCCTCACAACGAGTGCTCTCGTTTTTTTTGTCTATTTCAGCGCACTTGGCCTCATTCTGAGTGAGTTCGGAGTTTCGCTAAAAGCATACCTCGCCAGTGCGTCTATCCTGGGCCTGGCTATTGGATTCGGTTCACAGGGCCTTGTTCAGGATGTAGTAAATGGCCTGACCGTAGTCTTTTCGGGACTTTTCGATGTGGGGGACATGGTCGAAATTTCAGGTCAGACCGGAATCGTAAGTACTTTTGGTATGCGCTTCACTGTGATCAAGAACGCTCTTGGTGCAGAGGTCTCCATCCCCAACCGAACCATTACGAATGTCGTGAGGTACCCTCGCGGTTACATTCGGGGCCTGGCTGACATCACGCTTTCTGAGGATCCCCAGCTTGCAAAACAAGCAGAAGAAAAAGTTAAAACCATTGTCCGAGCCATATTCGAGCAGCTCTCAGGCACCTTTGTGTATCCGCCCTCCATTGAGGGTCGCATCAAAACAAGTTCGGGAAAGGAATTCCTTCGTGTCAAATTTCGCCTCTGGCCGGGCCGCGGGTCTCCCATAGAAACGGTCTTTAAACAAGAGGTTTATTATGCCTTAAAAGCGCTTGATTCCAATTATCAGGACTGGATGGTGACCGTGAACTACGAGGTTGAACGAAAAAGCGTTTCAGTGTAAGAGGGTGAGCTATTCGGCTACTACCCGGACGAATACACGTTCGGCGTGAAGATGTGCATTAAAGGGGGAGTGGGATGCAGTTGAAAAGATACCAGGCAGCGATATTTTTTTCCTTTTTGGTGTTTGTTGCGCTTTCGACAGGGGGAAAGGCTTATGGGCAGGGAAAGGAACAGATCACCGCAAAGGAAGCTCAAGGGGTTGTGGATCTCATCGAGGACCCCAACAAAAGGGCGGCCCTCGTTAAGACGCTGAAAAATCTCATCCTGGCCAAAGAAGCCGCCATGGGGAAAGACGAGAAGGCATCGGCAAAGCCGAACGAAAAAAAGGGGAGGAAATTACTGATCATCGAACAGTTCTTCTATGAGTTCGAGACCCTGTCAACGAAAGTTGTGGGATCTGCAGCCGGCACCGCCTCTCTGG
>Ga0307440_1001488_pt1 | contig 11350 bp, 7 predicted proteins | sample SalMarWE160410MG_FD_202150 | JGI IMG/M metagenome (GOLD analysis project Ga0307440, IMG submission 202150) | Salt marsh sediment microbial communities from the Plum Island Ecosystem LTER, Massachusetts, United States - WE1604-10 | ecosystem: Environmental > Aquatic > Marine > Intertidal zone >... | reverse complement strand
GAGAGGCAGAGACGCAGAGACGCAGAGGCGCAGAGGGCGCAGGGGAATCGTGTGTGTCGGAGCGCGGGAGGTGCGCTCCCGTAGGAGCCCGCTTGCGGGCGACCGCGGGGCCGACCAGCAGCAAAACGAACACGGTGGGGTCGCCCGCAAGCGGGCTCCTACACAGATGCTGCATGCAGCGCAGCCAACCCTCTTTGAACCTCAGCGTCCTCTGCGTCTCTGCGGTTCCGTCCCGCTGCCCGCTGGTCGCTCGCATCCGGCGGCTGGTAGTATTCCGCCCCTCCCGCCGCCGGCGTGGTCAAATGGCAGTCCACCCCATGAACGAGATCTCGACCGACCGAGACCTCCAGCGCGACATCCGGATGTTCACGGCCCTGCTCGGCGAGGTGCTGCGGGAGCACAGCCGCAAGCGGGCCCTGGTCCTGGTGGAGCGTCTGCGGGACGGGTTTGCGAGTCTGCGCGAGAAGGACGACCGCAAGCTTCGCGAGAAGTTGATGCGGCGGATCGAGGGGCTTGATCCCCAGACCCTCTCTGAGGTGATTCGCGCCTTCAACATCTACTTTGGTCTGGTGAACACGGCAGAGGAGGTCCACGCCCATCTGGAACGCACGGATCGTATCAGCGCCGGCGGCCCGCTTTGGGTCGGCTCGTTTGATGACACGGTGCGTCAGCTCAAGAACGACGGGGTCGGCCCCGACAGCTTTCAGAGCCTTCTGGAGCATCTCGTCTACCTGCCCGTGTTCACCGCCCACCCCACGGAGGCGAAGCGGCGGACCAGCCTCGAGACCTTCCGGCGCATCTTCCTCCTCACCCAGGATATCCACAGGCGCCGCCTCAATGACGAAGAGCTGAAAGAGAAGCTGCGAGCGATCGTCACGGAGATCCAGATTCTTTGGAAGACCGACGAGGTGCGGGTGCACAAGCCGCAGGTCACCGACGAGGTGCGGCGGGGGCTCTACTTCTTTCGAGAGTCCCTCTTCGAGGCCGTGCCGAAGGTATATCGGAACCTGGAGAAGGCCGTGCGGCGGGTCTACGGGCCGGACAGCGGCATCCGGGTGCCGAGCGTGATTCGCTTCGGCTCCTGGATCGGCGGAGACCGCGACGGCAATCCCTTCGTCAAGCCGGAGACCACGGAGCTCGCGGTGCGCATGCACGGTCAGCTGGTGTTGGAGGCTCACATCGAGCGGGTCCGGTTTCTCCGCCGGATGCTGAGCCACACCGACACCCTGTGTCAGCCCTCGCCTGCCTTTCTCGACAGCCTGGACGCAGACGAGGGGTACTGGCTGGACACCATGGGGCAGAGCCAGCGGCGCTACGTGCGGGAGCCCTACCGCCGAAAGCTGGCAGTCATCAACCACCGCTTGGCGGCGAGCCTGGGCCGCGTCCGCGCCCGGATCGCGGGAGAGCGGGACGAGCTGCCCGAAGGGTACGCCAACGAGCGCGACTTCCTGGCCGATCTCTATCTGATTCGGGACTCGCTGATCAGCCACGGGGACGGCAACGCGGCCGCGGGACCCTTGCAGGACCTCATCCGGCTCGCGGAGACCTTTGGCTTTCATCTGGTGCACCTGGATCTGCGCCAGGAATCCATCCGGCACACCGCGGCCATCACGGAGCTCTTTGCCCGTCAGCCGGGCGCCCCGTACTACGAGGCATTCACCGAGTCCCAGCGCCTGGTGGCGCTCGGCGAGGCCATCGCGCATCCGCACCCCTTCGTGATCGACAAGGGGACCCTGACCCCGGAGACGCGCGAGACCCTGGAGGTCTTCGAGGTCATGGCTCGCATGCGTGCGGAGGTCAGCCCCGACGCGTTCGGCGCCTATGTGATCTCGATGACGCATACCGCGAGCCACGTCATGGAGGCCACGCTGCTCGCCCGTCTGGCGGGACTTGCGGGCCGCGACCGACGGGGCTGGTTCTGCGACATTCGGATCTCGCCCCTGTTCGAGACCATCGACGATCTCAACCACATCGACCAGGTGCTGACAACCCTGTTCGACAACGAGACCTATGCGGCGCTTCTGCGGGCCTCCGGCAACCACCAGGAAATCATGTTGGGTTACTCGGACTCCTGCAAGGACGGAGGCATCCTTGCGTCCGGTTGGCGACTCTACGAGGCACAGGAGAGGGCGATCCGGCTGGCAGACGACCGCGGCGTTTCCTGCCGTCTTTTTCACGGCCGTGGCGGTACCGTGGGGCGGGGGGGAGGCCCAACGCACGAGGCGATCCTGGCGCAGCCCCCGGACACCGTGCACGGTCAGATCAAGTTCACCGAGCAGGGTGAGGTTCTCTCCTACCGCTACGCCAACCCGGAGACCGCGCTCTATGAGCTCACCATGGGGCTCAGCGGGCTGATCAAGGCAAGCCGCTGCCTGATCGAGCCGCCGGCGGAGGACCGCAGGGACTATCTGGGCGTCCTGGACGAGCTGGCGCGCCTCGGTGAGGAGGCCTATCGTCGGCTGGTCCATGACACGGAGGGCATCCTCGACTACTTCTACGAGGTAACGCCCGTAGACGCCATTGCGCTGCTCAACATCGGGTCGCGGCCCTCTCATCGCAAGAAGGCGGACCGCTCTCTCGAGTCTATTCGCGCCATTCCCTGGGTCTTCGGCTGGGCCCAGGCCCGGCATACCTTGCCTGCCTGGTTCGGAATCGGCGAGGCCCTGGAGCGCTGGCGGGGCAATGATCTGGAGCGTCTGGTCAGGCTGCAGAAGATGTACCAAGAGTGGCCGTTCTTCCGGGCCCTCCTGGGCAATACCCAGATGTCGCTCTTCAAGGCGGAGATGCACATCGCCCGGGAGTATGTCCGTCTTGCCAAGGACCGGGAGCGGGCAGAGGCCATCTTCGGCCTGATTGAAGAGGAATATCAGCGGACCCTGACCCAGGTTCTGCACATGGCGGGTCTAAGGGGCCTGATGGAGGAGACACCGGCCCTGCAACTCTCGCTCGCGCGGCGCAATATTTATCTGGACCCTTTGAACCACATCCAGATCGCGCTCTTGGAGCGGTATCGGGCCCAGGTGTCCCAGGAGCAGCGCGAGCAGTGGCTTGATCCCCTGCTGCGCTCGATCAATGCGATTGCGGCTGGCATGCGCAACACGGGCTGACCTGTCAAGCCGTCCACCGCACTTGCACCGTGGTAACGGCCATGGCGTCAGCGCCACCCCCAGAGAATGTACGTCGCTGCCGCCATGACCGTTTCCCTCAACCGGACCATCTCCCAGATCGCGAGGGACATGCGGAATGCCCTGCGCGCGACTTCTCACGGTAAGGACACGAAGACGTCCGATGCCGTATTCTGCGATCAAGCGCTGCTCGCGCCGCGGTGCTGACGCATGTGCCCAGGGTTGGACCCGTGCCGGGGTCTGGCAGCAGCTCCCCAATGCAACGGATTTCTCAAGTGCCTCCGCGTGACATGAAACCTCCCGAGCCCAGCCAGAGGCCCCCGCCACGGCTTGGCCTCTGGTGGAGAATGCTCGGTTTCGTCCTGCTGGTGAGCAGCGTAGGGCTTATCTCTTGCCAATCCCTGTTTGCCCTGTGACCAGGCCTCCCGAAGAACGCCCCACTCTCGGACTGAGCCAAATCCTGCTCGGCAATCGGCCGGACAAGGGCCGCACTCGCCGACGGGCCCCCACACTGAAGGGTACCTTGCTGTTCGTGCTCCCCTTGCCGATGCTCCTCGCAGCCCTTTTGGCCTTGGGGCGCGGAAAGCTGGGCGCCTTCACGGTGAATGCGGCCGGGTTCGCCCTGTTTCTGGCGGCGGCGTACCTGACTCGCCGTGGCATTCAGTCTTCACGGGAGCCGCCGACCCGCCAGTACCGGGCCCGTCGTGGGGTGGACCTTCCGCTCCAGAACTTGGGGGGCGGGTTGCTCGCGGTGACGACAGGGCTTTGCGCCTTCTTTGCGGCGGGGTACGGGGCCACTATCAGTCTGGCCTTCGGGGCGGTCGCAGCACTTGGATTTCACCTCTTGTACGGGTTCGTTGCACCTGAGCCCAACCGGGCATCGTTTGACCGCAGCGCGGCGGACAGGGAGGTCGGTGCCGCCCTGGACGAGGCGGAGCAGCGCATCATGGCCATCGAGGAGGTGAGCCACGCCATCGGGAATGCGGAGCTCAGAGGGCGTCTGGAGCGAATCGCGGGCCGTGGGCGTCAGGTCCTTGATCGTATCGCCGAGCGGCCCCAGTCCATGCGGCGTGCGCGCAAGTTTCTCACCGTCTACCTGCAGGGCACCCAGCAGGTCTGCGAGGGCTATGCCCGAACCCATGGGGCGGCGGAATCCCGGCAGCTTGAGCAAAATTTCCGCAACGTCTTGAGCACCATCGAGGAGGTCTTTGCAGAGCAGGAGAAGAAGCTCGTCGAGACGGATGTGATGGACCTGGACGTGCAGATCGAGGTTCTTCACACACAGCTGAAGCGGGAAGGGATCATTTGATCTGATAGGGGAGAACACCACGAAGTGCACGAAGGGACACGAAGATCAAACGAGTTGATACACCGATCTTACTTGAGTGTTCTCGCGCTTACCCTGCTACGCAGCCCGAGCCCTCGGGTCGATCACTCAAGACAGTCGGTTCAGTACTGACTCCGACCAGAGGAATACCGCATGGCTGAGACAGACACCCGAGATCCCATGGGGCAGGAGACTTCTGGCCAGCAAGACCGAGCCCTGCAAGTGCGGGCCCAGCAGGAGACGGCCATGTCGCAGCTCACCGAGGACATGGCCCCGGCAGGGGAGGCGGTCCCCGCGGCCCCGGAGAGGATAAAGGCCCTCGTGAACGAGCTGGACCTGAACGACAGCCAGTCAGTGCTGTTTTTCGGCAGCAAGGCCCAGCAGCAGCTGACCACAGTCTCGGACCAGATGCTCGAGGGCGTGCGCAGCAAGGACGTGGGCCCGGCCGGAGACGCCCTGAACGAGATGGTCGCGGCCTTGCGCGGTTTCGACGTGGAGCGGCTCGACCCCAACCGCAAGCAGGGGTTCCTGGATCGGCTCATGGGCAAGAGCAAGCCGGTGGTCAAGTTCCTGCAGGAGTACGAGGAGGTCCGCCAGCACATCGACCGCATCACCGACGAGCTGGAGCGGCACAAGACCCGGCTCCTCTACGACGTGACCTCCCTGGACCGGCTTTATGAGGCCAACCTGGAATACTTCCGGACCCTGGAGCTCTATATCTCCGCTGGCGAGGAGAAGCTGCGGGAGCTCGACGAGGAGACGATCCCCGCGACGGCGCGCTTGGTGGAGGCTGGAACGGACATGGTCGAGGCCCAGAATCTGCGCGATCTGCGCGGCGCGCGGGACGACCTGGAACGCCGGGTGCACGACCTGCGCCTGACCCGCCAGGTGTCCATGCAGGGCCTCCCGAGCATCCGGCTGGTGCAGGAGAACGACAAGGGGCTGATCAACAAGATCAACTCTACCCTGGTCAACACCGTGCCCCTATGGCGCCAGCAGCTCGCCCAGGCGGTCACCATCTACCGCTCCAGTCAGGCGACGGAGACCGTCAAGGCGGCGACGGACCTCACCAACGAGCTGCTCAAGGCCAACGCCGCCAACCTCAAGGAGGCCAACGCCGAGGCCCGCCGTCAGATCGAGCGGGGCGTGTTCGACATCGAGGTAGTCAAGCAGGCGAACCGGTCCCTCATCGAGACCATCGAGGAGAGCCTCAAGATCGCCGACGAGGGCAAACGCGCCCGCGCCAAGGCCGCCGCCGAGCTTGAACAGTTGGAGGCGGAGCTGCGTCGAACCCTGGCCGCGGCGAGCGCCCGGTCCGAGGCGGTGCCGCATCCGTGAGTCGGGAGGTCGAACCGCAGAGACGCAGAGGGCGCAGAGAGGAGTAGGCGGGACGTCACCGCCAAGGCGCCAGGGACACGACGACTTATCACATTCTGCCGCAGCCTCTCGGCGCCCCGACTCCGCAAGAGCCGAAAGCCGAGATGAGAACGGTATAGAACCGACACGCCGTCATCGGTTCGGGGTTCCTCCGCGAACGACGATGGCCAGGTTGGTCTTGTATACCGCCAGTGTCCAGTCTTGTCCCGTGTGTTGGTCTGGCACTGCGGCGGGATGTAGGCGGTTGCGTTGTGCGGGACGCTCGACTTGAAATCCGTGCCGTCCTGGCCCGCGGCCGCTAAGGGCAGGGCCAAGACAAGGAGCAGGGTGGGGAGTCGGCGTGTCATGGTGCTGTGAAATACGGATGCAGAAGCAAGAAAGGCGGAGGACGATGCCTCCGCCTGCGGTCACCACTTGGCCCGGGCCCGGGGCTCACCCGAGCCTCGGGGGCGGCAAGTACTCACTACTGGTTCCACCACTCGCTCGGGAACGGTTGCCAGCCTGGAAACGGCGTCAAGGCTCGGGTGCGGCTGGGGTCCATGGCCGGGAAGGGGCCGATGTAGCCCGTGTAGGCTCTAGCCTGATTCGGGTTCTCCAGCTTGTCCTGGTCGGATTCGCCGTAGGGGTGCTGCACCACCGACATCAGGTATGCGCGGCCATTGATGTTCGGGTAGAAGTAGGGTGATGTGGTCTCCGAGCCGTAGGGGGTAGTCTCGATGCGCGTCAGCTTGCCGGCTTTCAGGTTGTAGGCCCAAATGGCGTCGTTCTGATGGCCATCGCCGGTGTCCTCGCCGATGATCAGGGTGTCATAGCCCGGGATATAGGTGAGGTTGTCCGGGTTGGCGAGACCGTGCAACGCACACTTGTTAATGCCGTCGTATTCAGGTGCGCTCTCTAGACCCTGATAGCCGTAGTCGGTCGTCAGCGGCATGCCAGCAATCAGCCCGTACATGTGGGCGGCAGTGTAGCTGCCGTCGAGGTCGATGGCATAAACGCCGCCGCAGACGTTGCCGTTCGCCAGCTTAATGTGGTTGGGACCGCCGACGTCGTATTTGTCATAAGACCCCGGTTCACCCTTGCCGACGCGCGTGTTGTCCAGCATCCCGCGGTCGATCTCGGACATGGCCAGGTACAGCCGACCACGGTCGGGATCGAAGGTGATGCCTTCCATCTTGCGGAACTCGGTGGTACCGCCCTCCATCGCCGCCCAACGGCGAGTCTCCAGGCGCGAGGCAATGGTCTCGTCCAAGATGTCGATCTGGCGGTCGCGGTTCACGTCCTTGAGCTTCAGGCACTGGTGGTCGCCGTCCTCGTGCCCGGCGTTGATGGAGGTGTAGCCCTCGTGGCAGCTGGCGGCGACCGGCTCGACTTCGTCGAAAATGTCCTCGAATTTGTACCTGCTGACCCAATCCCGGACTTGCTCGTCGGTCGCATGGCCCAGGCTGATCCAGTTGAGCTTCGCCTCGCCCATGCCGGCGGTGCCCATATTGCTCTTCTGGCTCCACTGCGCGACCCACAGGGTGCCGGCGCTCAGGTCACCCGGCTCGTCGGCAACGAACCGGTACAGTCCGACATTGGTGCCGTCGTCAGACATGTAGGCGGTCTTCTTGTCGGGCATGACGTAGGCGAGCTCCAGCGCAACCCGGCCCATGGCGTAATGCTTGGCCACGGTCGCCTTGTCGAAGTTCTGTACCTTGACCTCGACTGGGTAGCCGTAGGCATAGGGATTCATCGCCCTGAACGCCAGGGAGGGCTCCTGGTCGAAGTACGTGGTCATCTGGGCGTTGTAGTCGCTGATGTTGTCGTCACGCCACTGCTTTGCGTCCGGCTCGTACTCCTCGGATCCCAGGTGGGTACCCCAGGGAGTGACGCTACCGGCGCAGTGCACCCAGCCGCCGTCGACCCCCGAGAAGTCAAGGGGGCGGGTCCGCTTCGCACTCAGCTTGCCCGTAAATGGGTCCTGATTCAGCTCGGTGAGGTACATCGCGCCCGGTCGCGACTCGAAGTGCGACACCATGTAGAGTCTGCCGAAATCCCCAGTCAGCAGGGACGAGAAGTCGTTGTCGTTGGAGATGACCTTCGAGCCGTCCTCGGCCATGAGGTCACGCCCGTCTTGGTCGACCAGCTGGCCGAACACCCGCGTGTCAGGCCCGCGCCCGACCGGGTCGCCGGAACGCAGGATGGTGTTGTAGCCGATCGAGACCGGTTTGCCGTCCACAACAGCGCTGGAAGAAGCGACTATTTGACGTTTTGTGGCGTCGTCCGTGGGAACCGGAACCTCGTTGAAGTTGATGGTCCCCGCATACGCTTGGCTCAGGGCCAGGGCTGGCGCCGCCAAGGCGGCCAGGACTGCGGTCGTCAGGATCTTGCGCTGGGTCATTTCATTCCCCCTTGTTTACTAGCATCACAAAGCCTCGTTTTGGAGGTCGCTCACCGTGAGTGGTAAACCCCAGTACTCAGCCCGTCAGCGACGGGGAAGAAGGCTACCGAAGCTTTGTAAACAGAGAGTTATGATCTTATGAACGAATTGTTAGGAAGTGGCCGGCCTGGCGCGGCAGGGCCGCGAGGCGGCAAACGACTCACCCGGGCCCCTTTGATCCCTCGGCGAGTCTCGGCGTTACAAGCATGTCAGGGTCACACCGTTCCGATTGAGCTGTTCGTACTCGACCGGATTCAAAACGAGATCGCTCCCGGGTTAGTGCCGCGACACGGATGCCGGGCTGACCGGGTTAGCGCCTCCCTTGTCGGGCGAGAAAAGAAAAGGCCCTCCAGGCTCACCTGGAGGGCCTTTGGTCGGGCGGCTTGCGTGCCCTGGTGCTCAGACAGTGCCGAGGGGGGCCACCACGCGGCCGAAGACCTCGTTCCAGATCTGGGCGAGGGACGCGTACATGGCGGATGCGCCGCACAGGATTCCCTCATAGCCAGCGACTACCCCCAGGGTCTTGTTTCCCGTGAGCTCGGTGGCCGCCAGCAAGAAGAAGAGCACGGTCAGGGTGAGGAACACCACCTGGAGGGCTCGGTTGAGCTTCAGCGTCGGTATGAACATGATGCCGGTGAAGATACCCCACAGGATGAGGTAGGCAGCCATGCCGTGGGCATCCGGACCGGGAACGCCCACGTTCATCTTGGGCATGACGATCAAGGCGACCAGAGTCAGCCAGAACAGGCCGTAAGAGCTGAAGGCCACGGTGCCGAAGGTATTTTTCTTCTTCCACTCCATCGCGCCGGCGATGACCTGGGCCAGGCCGCCGTAGAAGATACCCATCGCGAGGATCATGGTGCTGAGGCCGATGAGCCCGGCGTTGTGAACGTTGAGGAGCACCGTGGTCATGCCGAAGGCCATAAGACCAAGGGGTGCCGGATTGGCTGTGGTATCGGCGATGCTAGTGACATTCTGTTCGGCCATTTTTCGCTCCCAGTGATGATAGGCGTCTGTCTCGAGTCAGGTTGCAAGCCGATTGGCGAGACGCAGCCCGGGATACAGGGACAGCTGTACACGCTGGGCAGGCGCAGCGGACTGAACCGTCCGTGGCCCTGAATGCGGTCTACCCAACGAGGCGGCATATTGGCACAAACTCGACAATAGGCCCACCGTCCGACCCCCCTGTTGGCACCGCTGCCCAGGTCGCCTCATGGGCCCTGTTTTGAACGGACTTGCGGGTGACCCCATCTTCTGGCCATGGCTGAGCAGAGATCGATTTCCCACAAGCTCCGGAACAATCTTCAGACGGCGTTTCTCGTCGCTGCGCTGGCGCTGCTGTTTGCGTATCTCGCCTGGTTCATCGGCGGTCCCTTGCTTGTCTGGGCTGCGTTGCTCGGCGTTATTGTGCTGGCCATCAACAACCCGATCGCATCGCCGCGACTGCTCATGTCGCTATACCGCGCCCGCCCGATTCGGCACGCGGACGCCCCCCGCCTCCATGCCATCGTCCATGAGCTGAGCCGCCGCGCCGGGCTAGAACGCCTTCCCGTACTCTACCTTGTGCCGACGCGGCTGATGAACGCCTTTACCACGGGTGATCGGCAGGATGCGGCCATTGCCCTCTCGGATGGCCTGCTTCGGAGGATGACGCTGCGGGAGCTGACGGGGGTGCTCGCCCACGAGATCAGCCACGTCGCCAACGGTGATATCCGGGTGATGGCGTTTGCGGACCTCGTGAGCCGCGTCACGGGTATGCTGAGTCTGTTCGGGCAGGTCGTGCTGCTGATCAGCCTTCCCCTTTGGCTGTTCAGCGCGGCCGAAATCCCCTGGCTCCCCATTCTTCTGCTGCTTTTCGCACCGACCTTGAGCGCCTTGGTGCAGCTTGCCCTGTCCCGCAGTCGGGAGTACGAGGCGGACCGTAGCGCCGCAGAGCTGTCGGGGGACCCGGAGGGCCTCGCCGCCGCCTTGCAGAAGCTGGAGCACCAGCAGGGCGGTCTGTGGGAGCGCCTATTCATGCCAAGGCAGCGGATACCGGACCCGTCCATGCTGCGCAGCCATCCGCCCACCGAGGAGCGGGTGCGCCGCCTGCTCGACCTGCGGGACAGAGACTCCCTGCCGCAACCGCTGCCCGAGCTGTGGGAGCCCTCGCCCTGGGATCACCTCGGCTTCCTTGCCCGGCGGTTGCCGTTCGGCCCCCGCTGGCATATCAGCGGCCTCTGGTACTGATGGCTAGGCTCAGGACTCGCGGTTGGCCGGGTCGATCCCGAGCCGGGACTTATAGTCACCTCAGCTTCCTCTTTCGGCCCCTAAAATTAAAAACCTGAGCGCAGCGGATACAACCTGAGAGGCGGCCGATGGTCCCGCAGGATCTCCACATCCACACTACCTGGTCGACCGGGGATGACGCGGTTGTGCCCGAACAGACCGTCGGGCTCATCGCCCGTGTGCGCCATGCGGAGGTGATCGGAATCAGCGACCACCTTGAGCTGATTGGGGAGGACTGCTTCGAGGATTACCGGCGCGAGGTTCATGCCGCCGGACTGAGGGTGGGTATGGAGGTGAACGGTGAACACTGGGTCGATGCGGCGTCGGCTTTGCCCTGCGACTACCGAATCTACCACTGCTTCGACCGCACTCCAGACTACAGGGGGCTCGACCGTCTCCTGGAGACGGGGGTCCCGGTGATCGTGGCCCACCCGAACGCCTTGGATACCGACCTCGGCCGCATTCCGCCGGAGTGCCTCATCGAGATCAACAACCGCTATGTCTGGCGCTGCGACTGGAAGGGCTTCTACGGCCCGTTCGTCGAGCGGTTCCAATTCGTTATCGGCTCTGACGCGCACCAGCCCAACTGGCTGAACCAATCGGTCGCCCGGTACGTGGCCTCGGAGCTGGGAATCCGCGAGAAGCTGTTGTTCTCTGACGGCTGACGGCTGACGGCTGACGGCTGACGGCTGACGGCTGCGGCCAAGCCGCGTTGTCGAAGCGGCTCAGCCCAGCCGCACTCGGGCCGAGCGCAGCGCTCGCAGGATTTCGCCGGCGCGTCCGTAATCGAAGCTGCTGATCGCCTGCTCCAGCTGCCGGACGCCCTCTCCCAGC
>Ga0307440_1001487_pt1 | contig 11352 bp, 9 predicted proteins | sample SalMarWE160410MG_FD_202150 | JGI IMG/M metagenome (GOLD analysis project Ga0307440, IMG submission 202150) | Salt marsh sediment microbial communities from the Plum Island Ecosystem LTER, Massachusetts, United States - WE1604-10 | ecosystem: Environmental > Aquatic > Marine > Intertidal zone >... | reverse complement strand
TGGGCGACGAGGATCTCCGGGACGCCCCGCAGGCGGAGCGTCGGACCCGGCTCGAGGCGGCGCTCGGGGGCGCCTCCCCGCCGGTTCACCTGACCCCGGCCACGATGGATCGCGCGCTGGCGGCGGACTGGTTCGACCGGTTCGAGGGTGCCGGTCTCGACGGGGTCGTCGCGAAGCGGCTGGACGGCCGCTACCAGGCGGGCAAGCGGGCGATGCTCAAGATCAAGCACGAGCGGACCGCGGACTGCGTGGTCGCCGGCTTCCGGTGGCACAAGAACGGACCGGGAACGCACGTGGGATCGCTGCTCCTCGGGCTGTTCGACGACGATGACCGGCTCCATCATGTCGGCATCACGTCGTCGTTCACGTGGGACCGGCGCGCGGCGCTGGTCGAGGAGCTGGCACCGCTGCGGGAGCGCGCGCTTGACGGGCATCCCTGGGCCGAATGGGCGGAATGGGCGAGCGCCGGGTCAGCCGACGCCTCGGGTCAGCGCCTGCCCGGGGCGACGTCGCGCTGGAACCGCGGCAAGGACCTGTCGTGGGAGCCACTGCGGGCCGAGCGCGTGGTGGAGGTCGCCTACGATCACCTCCAGGGCGACCGCTTCCGGCACGCGACGACGTTCCGCCGCTGGCGTCCGGACAAGGCGCCGTCGGCCTGCCGCTACGACCAGCTGGAGACGACCGCGCCGTTCGAGCTGGCGCGCATCTTCGGGTAGCGGCCGGGCCCCCGTCCCGAGCCGCTTCGCCCGTGACGGGTGTCACGGTGCGATCCCCGCTGGCCCTGTCGGCGACGAACGGCACCGTGGCCGACATCGCGGCCAGCCCGGGACTCTCGGAAGGTGCGGTGCGCAACCACCTGCGGCCGCGATCCAGAAGACCGGTGCCCGCAACCGTGCCGAGGCGACACGGATCGCCGCCGCGAAGGGTTGGCTGGCTACTGACTCGTCCCGAACCTGCGTGCCCTCGCGGCCCGGACCGTGCGTCCTGCCTAGACCCGACCGGCCAGAAAGGCCTCCCAGTCGCGGCCGTCATCGAGGTGTTGCCACTCACGCCAGCGAGCGATCCGCCCTTCCGCGTCGGGCTCCGCGATGGCCGCACCGTGGTACGTGTGGTGGCCCACGTAGGTGTATTCCACGACACCGGTCTGGGCGGCCTCGTCGAACAGGATCCGATGCCACGTCGTGGTGTGCCCGCCAGGCGGCGGCTCGAAGAACAGCTCGAGCTCGGCTCGCGATCCGAACCGGTACCGCAGCGGATCGGCGTAATCGACCCGGTCGGCGAAGCAGTCCGCCGCCGCTGTCGCGTCGCCCGCAGCCCACGCCTCGCCGAGCCGCGCGATCAGGCGCTCGAACTCCGATCGGGTCATCCATGCACCCCCATGTCTCGCGGTCCATCCAGCGTCGCGCCCATGCTACGCATCGATCGCACTGCCGGGTCAGTTGATGTGGAGGCCACCGCCGGTCGGGCAGAGGGTGTGACCGGCGAGATCGATGTCTGGATCGACGGTCAACCCGTCGCGTGCGACGACCCGACCCGCGTCGTCGACCACGACCAGATCGGGCGTGAACGCGACGTGGAACTCGGGGCCGAACCAGGCGAGGATCGGCTGGCCGCCGTCGATGGCCTCCAGCCAGACCGGGTCGAGGCGGTTCGGATCCGTGCGAAACGTCAGCGACCCCATGTTGATGCCGGCGCACACGCTGAACGGCTCGGAGCGGTGCAGCTGGGGCGCCTTCGGGTCGAAAGGCTGACCCTCCGGCCCGAGCACCGGCTCCCAGCGGTCCGCGACGAGCTGCACGGTGCACCACAGGCGGGAGTCAGCGCCCGCCTCGACGGGGACGTCCTGGTCGGCGGTGCTCCGCGTGCAGGTCGCGGCGGCCGGGTCGGCGAGATGGACCTCGGCCCGGACCGTGATGTCGAGCGGCGGCGGCTCGAGCCCGGGCGGGACACGCACCTCCACCGACGCGCCGGCCTGACCCTTCAACGAGAACGATCCGGTTCCGCGACCCCACGCTCCGAGCCAGCTCGGTTCGATGTCGTACGAGACCGGCAGGGCCGCGCTCCAGGTGCGGCCCTCGACCGTGAACGCCGCCGCGCCCAGGCAGCGGGCTCGGGTGAACGGGTCGAGCGCTGCGATCGTGGACAGGTTGTCGCGGGTCGGTGGACAGCCCAGCGGCTCCCGCCGCCTGATCGTGTCCCGGCCGCTGCTGGTGGCGGGTATCCAGGTGAAGGAGTCGGCGGGACCCCCGTTGATGCGCGGGAGCACCAAGACCCGAAGCCAGGGCACGCTGTCGATGGCGACCGGTTCGCCGAGGACCACCAGGTCTTGATCGTGCTCGATCGGCGTGGCCCCATCGAGGAGCGGTCGTGCCGGCCCGCCGGGAATCGCATGTGCCGCGAGATCCACCAGCGCCACCGCCCGCGACCCGGCGGGAATGTCGGCGATCCGGGCCGCATCACCGCCTGCGGATCGGGGGGCGACCCGCGGCGAGAGGTCGATCCCGGCGCCGCTCGGCACCGCTGTCCCCGATGGTCCGAGGACGCTCGAGCCGAGCAGGGCGGCAGCGACGAACAGCACGACGGCAGCCGCCGATATGCCAACCAGACCACGCGGCCGACGCACGTCCCCCATGCGACGGATCCTAGGTTGTGCGCTTCCGCGCGGCACGCTCCGGCTGGCCGCTCTGGTCGGGCCATTCGTAGCCCTGCCACGGGTTGTAGTCGGGATCCAGGGGCTCCTGGGTCGGGCGCAGCTCCTCCGGGACGTGGATCAGGTTGACCCGCAGCCGGTACCAGACGTACGCGCGGCCGCGCATGCCGTCGGTCAGGATGTCGGCCGGTTCGAGGTATGCGACCAGCTCGGGGTGGCGCGCCTTCCAGCGCTCCAGACCTTCGTTCACCTCCTTCTTCGTCGCCGCGCGGCCGATCTCGATCACCGGGACGTTGGTGCGCCGGCGGCCGGTGGGCGTGGGTCGCGTGCCCGGCCATTCGGTCGGCAGACCGGCGTTCGGATCGCCCGAGGCCACCGCCGCGGCGCGCTCGGCGGCGATCTCCGGCGGCGGGCCCCCATCCACGCCGCGGCCCGCGTACTCGCTGTCCGCACGGCGCTTGCGCGACGGCTGGACCCGGGGCGGCTCGCCGGCCTGCTTCGCGTAGTTCGGCGGCCATGGCGCGTCACCCAGGCCCTCGGCCTCGTGGCGTGCGGAGAGCTCGAGCAGCGCATCGAGCGACCCGACCGCGTCGTCGATCCCGGCACCCGCGTCGCCCCGCTGCGCGTACAGCCCGGGCACCGTCGCGAGGGTGAAGTCCTCGGCGACCACGTCGCCCACCTCGTCCCAGCGCAGCGGGAAGGAGACCCTGGCATCGGGCAGCGGCCGGACCGAGTACGCCGACGCCACCGTGCGGTCCTTCGCGTTCTGGTTGTAGTCGAGGAACACGCCGTGGCGCTCCTCCTTCCACCACTTGGAGGTGGCGATCGATGGCGCCCGCCGCTCCACGTCACGGGCGAGGGCGAGCGCCGCCCGCCGTACCTGGGGGTACGTCCAGCGGGGCTCGATCCGGACGTTGATGTGGATCCCGCGCGAGCCCGACGTCTTGGGCCAGCCGGTCAACCCGACATCGGACAGCGCTTCGCGGCAGACGAGCGCGACCTCGCGGATCTGCGACCAGGGCACACCCGGCACCGGGTCGAGGTCGACCCGCAGCTCGTCGGGGTGGTCCAGGTCCTCGGCGCGGACCGGGTGGGGGTTGAGATCGACGCAGCCGAGGTTGGCAACCCAGGCGAGACCGGCCGCCTCGTCGACCACGATCTCGTCGGCCGTCCGACCGGAGGGAAAGGTCAGGGTCGCGGTTCGCATCCAGTCGGGGTGGTTGGCGGGCGCCCGCTTCTGGAAGAACGGCTCGGCATCGATCCCGTCGACGAACCGCTTGAGCGCCATCGGCCGGCCCCGGACGCCGCCCAGCGCTCCATCCGCTACCGCCACGAAGTAGCGGACGAGGTCGAGCTTTGTGTGCCCGGGCACGGGAAAGTAGATCTTGTCGGGGTTGGTGATCGTGACCTCGTGGCCCCCGATCTCGAGGACCTCTCTCCGCGCCGCCATGGGGTGGATGCTAGCGACCGACGGCAAGGCCGGGGAGCCAGCCGAGTTGCTCAGCCCACGCCCATCGCCGTTGCGTACGCCATCGCGACCAGGAGCACCACCGTGCTCACCACCGTGACAGCCCACCGGCGGCGATCGATCCGCAACATCGGCAGGCCCATCAGCAGGATGCTGCCGAAGAACAGGATGAGGTAAGGGATCTGGATGGCCGGGACCACCGGATCGCGCCACTCGATCCGGGCGAGGTGATCGACCCACAGCATGAGCAACACGAACGCATCGAACACGATGGGTCCTGCCAGGTGCCGCCACCCGGCGTCGCGCCGAGCGAACACGGCCAGTGCCCAGGTCGCGGGGATTGCCAGGGCCGCGATGACGAGACCGAGCAGGGGATTGACCCAGGTCGCGAACGGGCGCGATGCAAAACCGGCGGCCTGGAGGACATTGACCAGGTTCACCACGACCCAGATCGCGAGCGCCGCCTCTCGACAGCGCGGTCCGAGGCCGGCCGCGGATCGCTCGGTGCGGGTGGTCATGGGTGCAGCCTGGCCGCTCCGTCCGCACTCCGCCAGAGGAACACGGACGGTCTGCGGCGGCTGCGGGTCCTGCGACACCTTCGAGCTGCGTCGGTGGCCAAGCGTTGGTGGCGCGCAGCTGCGCTCATGCCGGTGCCCGCCGCAGCCCGGTCGTCGAGCCGGCCATCGTCGATGGCCGAGCCGTCGTTCGACATCACTTCGGTCTCCGGGCGCGCTGGCCTCACGGCCGGCCTGGGGCTGCCTGCACGTCGAACCTCGCCGGCACTTGCGCACTTGACGCTTCCGCATCGCGGGACGAACGTCTTGAGGGCGGTTGCTCAAAGGGGGTAATGGACGTGGTCGAACTTGGTCAGATCGGTCGCCATCTGATTGCGCGCCTTCGGCGCGTCCCGGGTCGCGAAGACGCCGATGCGGTGGCCTCGGGCGTCGCCCAGCCCTGTGTCGGCTGCGGCGAGGAGACGGCTGCGGGCAGCGTCTTCTACTGGGACCGGCTCTCGATCGCCCGCCCCGACGGGAGCGAAGCCCATCTGTGCTCCGCCTGCCACGCGAAGGCGCGCGCCGCGAAGCGGGGGGAAACTCTCACCGGCGCGGACCTCGAGGTCATCGCCAGCAACGGCCTGATGATCGGGGTCGGCTTCCTCGGCACCGGGGGTTGCTGACCCGCTGCCCGGCGCGGCGTCGAGCCGGTGGGCGATGCAACGGTTCGCCCGTGCCCGCAGCTTGGAACGCTCCACGTTCACTACAGCGGTTGTCGGCGGCCCTGGATCGTGGTCCGTTCCCGAGTGGGGCCTATGCGGCGCCCGAGCCGTCATCCGGCACGCGGGGCGTTCCGGCGGGTGGCCAATCGGGGCGGCTTGAACCCCGGAACCGCCGCAGCGAACGCGTGGCGTTCCAGCAGCGCGGGCGCCTGCCGGACTGAACGCGCGGCGTTCCAGCAGCGCGGGACCTGCCGGACTGAACGCGCGGCGTTCCAACGGCACCGCGGATCCCGGGGTGTGTGGACGGGCTCAACCCAGGCTGATCCCCACCGCACCCAGCAGCGTCACCCCCAGCAGGACCACATTGAGCGCGACCACCACCGCGACCGCGCCCCAGGCCAGCACGTTCCCCCAGCGCCCGTTCGCGTGGGCACCCATCAGCCGCCGATCGTTGACCAGCAGGACCATGAACACGAGCACGACCGGGAGCAGGATCCCCTGCAGGTTCTGGCTGCCGACGATGATCGGGATGAGCGCGCTCTCGGCCACCAGCAGCACCACCAGCCCGCCGGCGGCGAGCACGAACGTGTAGATCCCGAAGAACACCGGCGCGTCGGCGAACCGCTTGCCGACCCCGCTCTCCCAGCCGAACGCCTCGCAGATCACGAACGCGGTCGAGATCGGCATGATCGTGGCCGCCAGCACCGAGGCCCCGAACAGCCCGACCCCGAACAGCGCCTCGGCCCACGGACCTGCGACGGGCTCGAGCGCGTGTGCGGCATCGGCGGCTGAAGCGATCGCCGCGCCCCCACCGACACCGATGGCCGCGGCGGTCGCGACCACGATGAACACGGCGATCACGTTGGTCCACACGGACCCCAGCACGGCATCAGCCTGCTCGAGCCGCAGCTCCTCCTCATCGATGCCCTTCTCGGCCACCGCCGACTGCAGATAGAACTGCATGTACGGGGTGATCGTCGTACCCACCACGGCCACCATCAGCAGCACCGTCCGTGGATCGAGCTCGAGCGATGGGGTCACGAAGGCGTGCAGGACGGGCGTCCAGTCGGGCGTCGCCATGACCGCGGCGATGGGGTAGGCCAGAAACACGACCATCACCGCGAGGAACACGCGCTCCACGATGCGGTAGCTGGCGAACAGCACGAGGCCCCAGATCGCCACCGCGACCACCGGGACGGTCAGCCACTTGGGGACGCCGAAGATGTCGAGCGCCGCGGCGGCACCGGCGAGGTTGGCGATCGTGTTCGCGATGTTCGCGATCAGCAGCACCGCCATCGCGAACACCGTCCAGCGCACGCCGAACCGCTCGCGGATGAGGTCCGACAGGCCCTGGCCGGTCACGACGCCGAGGCGCGCGACCATCTCCTGGACGATGGCCAGGATGACGATCGTGATCGGAAAGATCCACAGCAGCCGAAGGCCGGTCTCGGCGCCCATCACCGAGTAGGTGGTCAGACCGCCGGCGTCGTTGCCCGCCACGCCGGCGATGATCCCGGGGCCCATGACGGCGAGGAACGCGAGCAGCCCGCGCCGGCGGAACCGGCCACGAAGGCGCGGCACCGGGAAGCTCGGCAGGCGCGAGACGACCCGGCCGCGCTGGGCGACCACCGCCTCGCGCAGGCCCCGACCGATGGTCACCGCCCTGGTCCCTTGCCCCGCGTTCGCGACTCGACCGCCATCGGCTCACCGGCAGCGTCGGCGTCGCGGTCGGGCCACGCCATGACGCGCGGTGGGCGCCGGCGCCAGGCTGCCGGCGCCACGGTGTCGATTGCGTCGTCGACGGTGACGATCCCGATCAGCCGCCCGTCGTCGTCGACCACGGGGCAGGCGAGCAGGTTGTAGTGGGCGATGGTCTCGGCGACCGATTCGGCGGGCTCGAGGACGCCCACGGCCACCGGCTCATCGATCATGACGTCGGCGATCCGCGTCTCGGGCTGGGCGACGATCAGGTCGCGCAGCGACAGCACGCCGACCAGCCGCTCCTCGTCGTCGATCACGTAGACGTAGTAGATCGTCTCGGCATCGGGCTCGAGCGCACGCAACCGCTCGATGGCCTGGGCGGCCGTCAGGGTGGCAGGGACGGCCACCAGCTCGGTGGTCATCATGCCGCCCGCGGAATCCTCGGGGAAGGCCAGCAGGTCGCGCACCTCGGCCGCCTCGTCGGCCTCCATCAGGGCCAGGATCTCGTCCCGGCTGCGGTCCGACAGGTCGGCGACCAGGTCGGCGGCGTCGTCGGGGCTCATCTCCTCGAGGATGTCGGCGGCCCTCGCCGGCTCCAGGTCTTCCAGCACCTCGACCTGCGTGTCCGGCTCCATCTCCTCCACCGCGTCGGCCAGTGCCTCGTCGCCGAGGGTTGCCAGGACGCCGAGCCGGTCGCGCGGCGTCAGGTCCTCGATGATGTCGGCCAGGTCGGCAGGGTGCAGCTCGGCCAGCTTCGCGTGCGGAACCCGCAGCCGTACGCTCGCGATCGTGCTTTCGACGGGATCCACGTCCTCCCAGTCGATGTAGCGCTCGGGGATGCTCCGCCGGACGTTGCGGGCGAGGGCGCGGGAGATCGTCTCGATCCCCAGCCGCCGCAGCAGCCCGGCCGCCCCGACGTCGACGGCGACCACCCGCAGGCGCCCCCCGATCTCGTCGAGGCTGACGTCGTTGACGCGGATGACCTTGCGACCCTCGATGTCGACGATCTGCTTGTCCAGCAGGTCGGCCTTGAGCAGGATCTCGTTCCGGCGCTGGCGGAACTTGCCGATGTCGATCGTTGGCACCCGGAGCCGGGCGCCCGTCTCGTCGAGCCCCTCGACGTTGCGCCAGGGCAGGAAGATCAGGCGCTTGTCCGTGCGCGCGACCAGGCCCGTGACCGGCGGATATCGGTCGCCGATGGCGACGATGAGGTCGGCGATGGTGCCGATGGGCTCGCCGGACGGATCGCGCACCGGCAAACCGATGCACTGGCTGAGGAAGCGCATGGTGGCCACCTGTGTGGGCGGGTCCGGCCCGCTCCTGGTGGCCCCGCCGGCACGATCTCCGGCGGCACCGTCAGCGGACGGGGAGGACCGTGAGGGTGCCGGCACGATCTCCGGCGCGTCTAGGTCCGTTCTCCACGGGGGAGCTGTCCTCGGTACGTATTGCGCTGGTGGACGCCGTCCAACGGCGCGCGAGCGCGAGCTCGGGCTCGCGCTCGAACGAGGCTGGGGTCCGTGCGGAGCGTAGCCCCGTGCGTGTGGCCGGTCAAACGGGCGGGGTCGGTCCCGTCGTCGCCTACGCGGTCTCGTGGCGGGCGCGCAGCACGCGCCGTGTGAACGGGATCCGGAACTCGCGGAACACCTCGATCGAGACCAGGAAGCCGGCGAACAGGAATGCTGCGCCGAGCAGCTCGCCCAGGAAGAACGTCTGGGTGATCCCGAACCGCGACAGCCCGCTCGTCAACGACGGCACGAAGCCGCCGATCGCGAGCAGGATCGTGGCCGGCACGCGGCTGTGGAGCCGGCCGCCGAACAGGGCGGCGACGGTCTCGGGGATCGAGGCGACGAGGTTGACGACGATGGCGATCGGGGCGACGAGGAGGTTGCGCACGAACGGGCCGACCCCCTGGGAACGCGTGAGGTCGTAGCGGATCACGCGCCGCTTGGGCATGAACACGTACGTGCTGTACAGCGCGCCCAGCGCGAGCGCGAACCCGCCGGTGACGTTGAACAGGGGTGTCAGCAAGCGCACCGAGCCGGGCATCGAGGTGCCCACCGGAATGCCGCGCGCGTCGAGCGCGTAACCGGGCGCCGGGATCGTGGCCGAGAGCACGATCGGCACGGCGACGAGCGATCCGCCGATCACCAGCAGGCCGGCGATCCAGGCCCATCGGCCGGTGCCCCGATACGTCTCGATGACCATCAGGACCGCCCCGCCGATCGCGATCGCGAAGGCCGCAAACGGGAGGATTCCCGTGTCCGCGTAGTGCTCCTTGGCCTGGGACAGCACCGTGAACAGGCCGGCCAGCACGATGCTGAACGCAGCCCCGTAGCCGAACCGCGTCTTGCCCAGCAGGTACATCGTCCCCAGCCCGAGCCACGCGGCGACGTACACCGCGCCGATCAGGTACCACGCCCGGTAGAGCGGCTCGCTCCACCCGAAGGCGCCGCCCAGGAACTCGGTCCCCGCCGAGACCCCGTACCAGACCATCCCCACCGTCCAGATCAGCTGGTACGAGCGTCGGCGCTGGAGCCACTGGTCGAGCAGGAACAGCGCGAACACGAAGCTGAGGGTGGATGAGAGGAGCGGCAGAACGACGTTCGGCTCCATGCGGCGACACCTCGAGCGGACCGGGGACCCTCGCCCGGCACCCGGACCGTAGCCGTCTGCTGCGATCGACTCAATGTGCCGCACGATCCCGGGTTGGGCACGCCCTGGGCTGGCAGTCCACCCGATGGCATGGATCGGCCGATAGGGCGATCGTCGAGAACGTGATCCGTCGCGCCTTCCGGCGGCCGTCAGCCGCCGGCGGAGACTGGGTGCGTCGCGCTCGCGGTCGCGCCGTTGGTGCCCGTCGCCGTGAGCGTGACGGTGTAGACGCCAGGAGACTCATAGGTATGGCTGGGGTTCCGTGCGGTCGACGATGCACCGTCCCCAAACGACCATGTCCAGGACGTGGCGCCCTTGGTCTTGTTGGTGAATTTCGCCGCAAGGCCGTTCGTGATGAATGAGAACTCCACGCTCGGCGCCTTGGGGGTGGCCGTTGGTGCGGGAGTCTGGATAGCCGTGGACGTCGGCGTCGGCGTCGGGGCGGATGTCGGCGTGGGTGTGGCCGCAGGCGTGGCCGTGGGACGTGGCGACGCGGTCGCCGTCGGCCCCGGCGTTGGTGTGGCGCCCGGCGAGGGTGGCGCGGCGGGGTCCGGTGATGTGGAGGAACCGGGTGTGGGCGTCGCCGACGTCCCGGGAGTCGGGGTGTCCACCGGCGTCGGTGCACCGATGCTGGAGCCCGGGGTCGGCGTGGTCGCCGTGCCACCGCCGGTGGCGTGGCCGCGATCGACCGCCGTCTGTCCGGGAGACGTCGGGGTGGTGGTCCCGGAGCCATCGGACGAAGGCTGCGGCGCGCCACCCGCCGAGCCGGTGGGGGTTGCCGTCGTCGACCCGGGAGATGTGGAGGCGGCCGGCGGCGAGGCCACGGGTGTCGCCGATGCCTCCAGGACCTGGCCGCTGGGAGCCGGCCGCAGCCAGCCGAGGACGATGCCCAGGGTGAGGACGAAAGCGCCCCCGAGCCCGGCAAGCGCGAGCAGCGCGGGCCGACGGTCCGTGCGGCGGGTCGGGCGCACGGATGTTGGTCCCGCCAGCGTCGGCGGGGAGCCGGTCGCGGCGGTCGCCGCCGACGAGGCGCCGGAGCCGGGGAGCGGATCACCACGCAGCGTCGCAGGCACACCGAAGATCGGCCGGCCGTGACGGGCCTCGACCGCGGGAGACAGGGGCGACGGCCGGCGGGTCACCACCGACGGTGGGGCGCCGGCAAGGCGGCGCGCGAACTCACTGTGCCCCGGAACCTCGCCGGCGGACCCTGCCCGGCCCTCGGAGGCCGCCGTGTCGTGGATCGCGAGACCGCCCGCCGCGCTACGATCGGGCGCCGCTGAGGGTCCTGCCGCGGGAGAGGGCGATACGACCCCCGCGACTGCGACCCCCGACACCGCGGCCCCCGGCACCGCGGCAGCCGACGGCGCTGGGCTCGAGCTCCCGGGTTCGTGGTGCACCCCGGCGGACCGCGATGCGCGCCGCTCGCGTCCGACCCGGATGCGTCGTCCAACCAGCCCGCCGGCCATCGTCGCCGCGACGATGGCCACCAGGAGGGCGGCCAGGGTCACCAGGGTCGACTCCAGCGGCATCACTCCGTCTCGGGTGGAGGCTCGCTGGAACGAGATGCTAGCAGAACGCCCGTTCATGAACGGGTCCACCTGTCGGCCGCGGGCGGAGCGTCGTTCGAGCTCGAGCAACGCTCGGGGTCAACGGGTGAGGAACCGC
>Ga0307440_1001484_pt1 | contig 11359 bp, 10 predicted proteins | sample SalMarWE160410MG_FD_202150 | JGI IMG/M metagenome (GOLD analysis project Ga0307440, IMG submission 202150) | Salt marsh sediment microbial communities from the Plum Island Ecosystem LTER, Massachusetts, United States - WE1604-10 | ecosystem: Environmental > Aquatic > Marine > Intertidal zone >... | reverse complement strand
TTGATTGCCAAGAATAGAGGCTGTTGAGCAGTATTCTGCGCACTCCGTAAATCCGGAAACCTGGCCGAGTTTTCCGGGAATGCGACGACGGTGGCCCTTGTGCCTATTCTCAAAAAAACAAAAATCTGATAGGAGCCAACAAGTTAGTCTCTCTGAAAAATCTGGCAGGCTTGTTGCAAGTAAAGACACAACATCCTGACAGGATGCTGTGTCTTCGGGCACCGGCCGGATAACGAACGAAGGCTAATATTTCGATATACGGAGGAGATATGGAAAAAAGAAAATTTCCTCGAATGGTAATGGGCGATCTGTCGGTGGATATATCTGATGGTATAGGTTTTTACCCCGGGATTGTTACAGATGTATCACGATTTGGCATTGGGTTGAGAGATTTGCCGAAAAAATTAGATACGGATGGAACAAGACTGGTCCTTGTGGTTTCGGGCAGGGATTCACACTTCAAGATGCCGGTACGACCTCGATGGGTAAGCAAGGAAGGTCTCAGAAGAAGTGTCGGGGTGGAAATTTCCAATGCACCATGGGGCTGGACTGAATTTGTTATGGAGTATGAACCGAGAGTTAACGAAGATGTCTGGGGTGAAATCAACCTCTGATCAACATGATTGTACCAAATCGGCCAGCCACAATTAAACATGAAAGCCCAGACTTTGATGTGGCAAAGTCGATTCTTCCCGCAATCCGGAAACGGTAACGTCATTTCTCTGCCGTCAACTGGAGCGTCAAGACCGGTGATTTCCGGAGATTGGAAATTAAACCTCATCAGCAGATACCTAGGCGATAATATGTGTATTGATGTAAAATGAATGCCGATAAATGAAAATGGCGTTAATGTCTTTTCGCCTAATTGTAACACGTATTTCCTGGCATCCCCTTGTATTCCGATAGGCTGCGTAAAAACTCGGTGCTCCGGCATGGCAAAGCCCGTGCCCTGGAGAGACAAAAGTATATGGACCGCGCTTTGGATTCGGGATGGAGGGATGCACTGGTTCTTCTCGTCTAGCTGGCTGCGCATTGCCTGCAGTCATGGCCAAACACATTACCGATTGCGTTGATGGCAAGAGGGCTTGTGGACTCGTCCATTTTTCGTTATAAGGGGAGCAGGATATCTGAATTTATAGGTACCGCAGACGGGATTGAGCCTTTTTCGTATTGAGCAGAAAGGCAGATCTTTACCTGCCACGCGAGAATCAGGAGAGAAAATGGAAGCAGATGTCGGTGAAAAACTTGTCGGGGCATTAAAAAACCCCCAGGAATCAGAAAGTCTGGAAAGTATGGCAAAGGCCATGGAAATCACCAAAGCATATGCAAGCTCGGGAGCAGTAACTCATTTTAGTGCCATTGCCAGGGTTTTTTATGATCTGTTTGAAATGTTTGAAACGGGAAGAGACCCGCGTCAAAAGTAAGGGGGATCGATTTAGAATTGATCTGGTGGAGGAGTGCGTCGAAGATATTTCTCCAGACACTTTATTTCTACCTTGCAGCGGGTTATAACCTTATTTAAATAATCGATATTTTTTGAAATATTTGAACGATACAGGTCCTGGTCAATCTGCCAGCGGTTGAGAAAATGGGTCCGCATCGATGCGGCGATATTGCCGAAGGTTTCCTGCAATCTTTTCTCAATAACGTTTTCATAAAAGTCAGCGGTCTTTTTCATCAACTCCAGTTCCGAAGAATGCTCCTGGACACCTCCCAGGAGATGTTCCTGATAGAGTAAGGGCAGACTTTCAAGATAGTAACGATTCGCCATTTGGGCCAAGATATCGGCTGAACCCACTATTTGTCCGCTGAGTTTGATCTCTGCCGTTGATGGAGTAAGCGTATTGGGATCTATCCGGAGATTGGTGAATTTGATGATCGTTGCGCAGTCGTTGCGCAAATTAATCTGGGATTTACGGTTGTCGAGATATTGGTTTAAAAATTTGATGGACCGTGCTTCGTGATACCTGGTGTAGCTGGCACCTGAATCGGCTGTTTCAGATGTCTGGAGAAGAAGACCTGTATCATGGAAATAGGCACAGAGAAGGCACTGTTCGATGATATGGGGTGGAAAACGATGATTGTCGAGCATCAGACCGTGTATGAGCCTGATGGTTGCCAAGGCTACACTCTGGGTGTGGCGCAGGTTATGATATTTGGTAGAACTTGCCTGAAAGCCGGGAGATTCCCCTGCAAAAATTTCTTTAATATGATAGTGGATTTGCCGGATAAATTCTTTATCGGCATTTGGATTTGTAGCACCAACAAGCGTCAATATCTCATCCAGGGGATTATCGGTTTCCCCCGTATCAAAGATTGATGCAAGCTGGATATTATCGATAATGGGCAAGATTATCCGTCCTTAAAAATTGTTTCATGTAGCCGCCAAATCCAATGTACGTATTTTTCCAGCCTGATGGTCCTTCCTCTTTCTCTCAATCTTCCAGCTATTTTAGTATGCAGGGTAATACAATGCAAGTGTCATGAATCCCAATTTGACAAAGATAATACGGTAATGAAAAATTATTGAAGAGATGGGAAAGGTAAAAAGGCAGGATATTGGGAGAAAAAAGAGAAAAAGAGTGAGTTCATCTGGACTTTGTTTGCTTTTACATGTAGTCTTACCACCGATGTATAGGCATCAAGGCGGACAATGAGAGAGACTCCTGAATCTTTTTTGCCAATTCATAACATCGCAATGGAACCAAATAAACATCCCGCCACCATACTGATTGTTGATAATGATGACCTCGCCCGGATGTCACTCAGCGTGCTGATTTCGTCTCTGGGGTTTCACTGTACTGTTGCTTCCAGCGGTGAGGAGGCTCTCGAAATTCTAGCCAAAACCAAATGTGATCTGGTTCTCTCCAATAGAATCAGTCCGGATATAGATGGCATGGAATTGCTGAAAAATATTCAGGAGAACTCCCCCGGGACCGAGGTTATCCTGACAACGGACCCGGATGATAGTATTCGACATGCCGAGGTTATAAAAGCCGGTGCAATCGATTTTATACGAAAACCAATAGATAATTCCGAGCTTGAGGCAAAGCTTGCCCGAGCCTTCCGCGAGCGACAATTGGTTCGTGAGCTTGAGCTCCTGTCCATGTGTGACGGCCTGACTTCACTACTGAATCGAAGGGCTTTTGAGTCACGTTTCACGGGAGAGGTCGAGCGGGCGCGCAGGCAGTCTTATGGGCTGTATCTGGCCATTATCGATGTGGACAACCTGAGGGAATACAACAAGACCCGGGGCCATCGCTATGGTGATGCCATACTTATATCGCTGGGGAAAATACTTCAGGAGTGCACCCGTTGCAATGTCGATCAGGCCTTCCGCCTCGGTGGGGATGAATTTGCTGTTCTGCTGCCGCAGACCACAGCGACTCAGGCAACAGAGATTGTTCAACGCATCCTGCTTCGGTTTGTAGAAGGGAATTATAGTGCTGTTACGCTTTCGATCGGCATCGTTTCCTGTCACCGGAATATGAGTCTGTCTCCGGAAAAGGATGGAGAAAAGATTAAGAAACGAGCGGTACAGGCAATGCAAGAGGCGAAAGACAGCGGTAAAAATTGTGTTGTCTGCCGCATTTAGCCCGAAGGATTGAAAGACACAGGGAATAACCGACTCACTACGGGTACAAAGAGTCCTCCTGTGCCAACAGGAAAATCATCGCATAAATTTACTCTATTAACTACATAACACAACTTTCCGCGTTGGCATATTTGGTTGTAATTGCGTTGCAACTATCGAACGAATCGCTATTTAATACCCGCTGCAAGAATTCATGAGTCAGGAGCCAGATAGGTTGTCTTTGTTTGATTTTCTACTGAATTCAGACTTCTTATATTCCGGATTCTCCGGAATATAAACGGGAAGAAAACTGAAAATAACATTTTATTTCCGCATATTATCACAACCCGGAAAGTTGTATACATAAGTATACGCCTCTCCGTGGTTTTCATGAACGGCGGGTTGGAAGAGATCCGTCAATAAAAATCAAAAGGCCTTTGCGAATAATTGCAAAGGCCTTGTTCGGTTCAGTTGCCGTTGAGCGCGTCTTTATGGAAGGAAGGGTCCGGCGGGATCGGATACAATCCGTTATAACAGGCCAGGCAGAAGTCCTTGTGGGTCAATCCTGTTGCCTCAACCAGTCCTTCCAGGCTGAGGTAGTACATCGAGTCCAATCCAAGATAGTTTGCTATTTCCTTAACCGAATTTTTCGAGGCAATCAGCTCGGTGGATGATGGGAAATCGATTCCATAAAAACAGGCGTTTTTAGTCGGAGGACAACTGACGAGCATATGGACTTCTTTGGCTCCAGCATCCCTGAGGGAACGGACCCGGCTTTTGCCTGTTGTGCCCCTGATGACCGAGTCTTCGATGATGATAACACGCTTATCCTTAATCAAAGAGCGGACCGGATTCAGTTTTACCCTGACATTGAAATCACGCATGGACTGGGTGGGCTGGATAAATGTGCGGCCAACATAATGGTTGCGAATAACGCCCATCTCCAAAGGAATCCCAGAAGCCTGGGAGTAACCGATAGCGGCATAGTTGCCTGAATCCGGAAACGGCATGACAAAGTCGCCTTCGAGGAGACACTCCCGGGCAAGGATTTCACCCATCCGTTTTCTGGTCTGATAGACATTGATGCCGAAGATATCGGAGTCCGGACGGGCAAAATAGACCTGCTCGAAAATGCAGAAATTGGTATGCTGCTTCGGCCAGGGATAGAGGGATTTCATCCCATCATTATTGATGATCAGGACCTCTCCCGGCGCAATGTCCCGTATATACTGGGCCCCAACCAGATCGAGGGCACAGGTTTCCGAGGCGACCATCAATCCGCCATTATTCAGTTTGCCCAGACAGAGGGGGCGGAAACCGTCGGGATCCCTGACGGCAACCAAGGTATCCTGGGTCATCATCAGAAGGGAATAGGCCCCCTTCAAAGCGGTGAAGGACTCCTGCAGGGATGTTTCCAATCCCTTGTGGATCGAGCGCGCCATAAGATGAAGGACGATCTCGCTGTCCATGCTGGTCTGAAAGATGGAGCCCCTTGTTTCAAGGTCACTCCTCAGGGCAATGGAGTTGACAAGGTTGCCGTTGTGGGCGACTGCCAGGGTCATGCCCTTATGCGTCACCATAAGGGGCTGGGTATTGATGATATTGGAAGCACCGGTCGTGGAATATCGCACATGCCCGATGGCCATGCGTCCGGACAACTTTTCTAGGTTTGATTCCGAAAAGACCTCAGGAACGAGGCCCATATCTTTATGGATAAAGACCTTTTTCCCGTCTGACGAAACAATTCCCGCACTCTCCTGCCCTCTGTGCTGTAAAGCGTAAAGGCCAAAGTAAGTGAGCCTTGAGGCATCTGTATGGTTGAAGATGCCGCAAACACCGCATTCATGCTTCGGGTGTCCGGAGTGGTCTGTTTGGTAAACGTTATGTATCATGTGATTTCCTTCTGGTCTTCTATTTCCTGTATCAAGATTTGATTTGTTGTTTTATAGAGATAGAAGTCATGCAAAAGCTTGTACAGGAATAAATGAGAAAGGCACAAAGAAGTTTCTCTTTGTGCCTTTCTCTTAAACTCAATGGGTAAGATTTATTATAAGTCTTTCAGAAAGACAACAAGAAAGCGATGGCAAGTCGTTTTTTTCCACAACTGTTATGTTCCGGCCGAGGTTTTTCGTCAGTCAGCGCTGACCACTACCGCATAGAGAAGCTCGGTCAGATGTACCAGATCTTTGAATTCAAGGTACTCATCGATGGTATGGACATTGTTCATACCGGTAGCAACGATGGCGGTCGAAAGACCGTAGCTGTTGAAAATATTTGCATCACTGCCACCGCCTGCTATCAGAAACTCGAGATTCTTCCCCGCCTTAATTCCGGCCTCTCTGATTCTCGTCACTACCGGATCGTCTTCTCCCAAGGCCATGACAGGGTATTCCGGTAGGATTTCGTATTCGAGACGGGGGATGTCCGCCTGGTCGGGCTCGCTGGCTCTCGGCCATGTCTCCACGGTTTTTTGAAAAATGGAAATGAGGGTATCCGTATGCATGGCCAGCTTCTCGGGCGAATGGCTGCGGACTTCACCTTCCAGCGTCAGGAGGGCCGGGACGATGTTGGTGGCAACGCCTCCGCACATACGACCGATATTGGCGGTGGAATCATGATCCAACCTGCCCAGGTTCAGTTCGGTAATGGCTTTGGCGGCAATACAGAAAGAACTGATGCCCTGTTCCGGATTGAGGCCGGCGTGGGCGGCCAGTCCGTGGATATGCAGATTGATCCTGTTGGCAGCAGGGGCGCCGGTGATGATGCGGTCAATACCCGTGGTGTCCAGGGCATAACCATATCGGGCGTGGATCCGCTCCGGGGCGAAGTTCTTGGCCCCCAGCAGTCCGATCTCCTCACGGGTCGTGAAGATGAGCTCGATTGGTCCATGGGGTGTTTTCCCTTCACCCAGGATTGTCATAAGCTCGATCAGTGCGGCGATTCCCGATTTGTCGTCCGAGCCCAGGATAGTGTCCCCGACGCTGGTGAAGCGGTTCCCGTCATAATGCACCTTTACACCAACTCCAGGTTCCACCGTGTCCATATGACAGGAGAAAAAAAGTGGGACTTTAGTGGAGTCGTTACCCTTGAATCGGACGACCAGGTTGCCGACTTCCGAACCGGTTTTTTCTGCCGAATCGTCCTCTTCAATCGTGTCGGCCTTCAGTTTCCGGAAAACATCACGCAGCAGGTCGGCCATTTTACCCTCGCGCCGTGAAGGGCTATCGGTTTCACAGAGACGGATAAAGGTTTCAGCAAGTCGTTTTGTATCAATTGGTGGAGTTGTCATGGGCAGTGTTTGGTTGAGTTTCTTCCATCAGAACAACTGCATGGCAGCTAATTCCTTCCCCTCGGCCAGGATATCCCATCTTTTCGGTGGTTGTGGCCTTAACGTTGATCCGGTCACTTTGGCTGCGGCAGGCTCGGGCCAGATTTTGAGTCATTTCCTGGATAAAAGGTGCAATTTTCGGCGCCTGGCAGACAAGGGTGATATCGGCATTTCCCAGGCAAAATCCTCTTTTTAGAGCAAGGCCTGCAACGTGTTCCAAAAGTGAAAGTGAAGAGACATCTTTGTACCGGGCATCGGTATCCGGAAAATGTCTGCCGATGTCTCCTTCTCCCATGGCTCCCAAAAGGGCATCGCAAAGGGCGTGGGTCAGGACATCGGCGTCTGAATGACCGGCAAGGCCCAAATCATAGGGAATTTCTACACCCCCAAGGATCAGTTTCCGGTTTGGAACCAAACGGTGGGCATCAAACCCATGGCCGATGCGGGGATGTTTCGAGGTAGATGTCTGCATGATTTTTTCAGCGATAATCAGGTCCTGCGGTCTGGTGATTTTGAAATTGGTCTCGGTACCTTCCACAACCTTAACCGGAATACCTGCCGATTCGAGAAGCGAGGCTTCGTCGGTTACATCCCGATCTTCGATCAGGTCATAGGCACGTTTGAGCAAGCGATATTGAGCTGCCTGCGGGGTCTGGGCCTGCCAGAGTTCTCCGCGGTCGACTGTCGACAGGATGTTGCGGTCTTGGTCGCACCGTTTTAAGGTATCCTTGACCGGGATCGCAGCAATCACGGCACCGTGAAGGAGGGCACCTTCATAGCATCTATTGATGAGTTCCTTGGAAACAAGGGGTCTGGCTCCGTCGTGGACCAGCACGACCCCGGTGGAGTCATCGAGAAGATTGAGACCGTTTAAAACCGAATCCTGCCTCCTTACACCTCCGGCGATAACGTCCAGGGAGGAGTCCCAAAGACCATACCGGTCCAGCAGGTCTTTGGTCATCTCTTGAAAATCGGCAGGGACGACGATGACTATCCGGCCGATATGCGCGTTGTCTTTGAACCTGCGGACGGAATGGACGAGAATGGGGGTTCCGGCCAGGAGATGATACTGTTTCGGGTGGTCGAGATGCATTCGAGTCCCGAATCCGGCGGCAGGGATTATGGCGGCTGCAGAGCGAGGCATTGATCAGTTTTGGGGGAGAAACACAGTGACCGTTTCAGGAAATGGGAGTACAGCCGCAGTCGGCACTTGTGCTGGATAGCCAGGTTTCATCAACGGATCGGTTGGTGGACGTTTATCTTGCGATTGTTTTGAAAAAAGGAGTGGGCTATAAGCCGAATTCTGTTCCCTTAAAAGGGCCATGATCATTTCACTAGGATGCCGGTCGCCTGGCACCTCATGCAACCTACCCGGAAGCATGGACGGGCCGTCCTTGTCGCTTCCCTATTTGGTCTTGCTCCGAATGGGGTTTACCCTGCCGTCTCCGTCACCGGAGACGCGGTGAGCTCTTACCTCACCATTTCAACCTTACCCGGTAGAAGCCGGGCGGTGTCTTTTCTGTGGCACTTTCCCCCGGTTGCCCGGAGTTCGTGTTACGAACCATCCTGCCCTGTGGAGTTCGGACTTTCCTCCCCGACTCAAAGGCCGGGGCGATCATGCACCCACTCCTCGGCGCAGTGTAGTTGGAAATATCCAAAGAGGAAAGGAAAAAGATGCTCCTGCCTCCTGGAGTGTCCAGTCACGTCTCATCTGTCGTATCTCGTTTTTCTTTTGCTTCCCTGAACTTCGTTACTCCTTCAGTCATGCCTTGCAGGAAACCAATATAGCGGCGCAATTTTGCAACACCTGATACTTGACATGACACTAAGCCTGTTCAGTTTCCTCGACCGAATGATGATAGATGATGCGTTGACAGGTCGGGCACTCGAAAATTTTGTCTCCTTTTAAAAGCATGTTGTACTGCTGCGGGGGAATGTTCATGAAACACCCCTGACATACTCCCTGAAGGACATTGACAACGGCAAGACCGTTACGCCTCTCCCTCAGGGTGTCGTATTTTTTCAGCAAGTTGTCCTGGATTTCCTTGATCTGTTTCTGACGCTTGGCACTCTTGGTCTTTTTCCCCTTGTTGATTGTCTCAATGGTGTCGCGAACCTTTTCGGTCTCTTCCGCGACAAGGGTTTTTTCTCCCTTGAGCAGCATTTTTTCCTCTTCAACCTGGGAGACGAGTTTTTCTATCTCTGCCATCAGTTCCATGATTTTGTCTTCATTTTCCTTGGCATTTTTCTTCGCGTCCTCGATTTCCTTCAAAAGTGCAGTCTGCTCTCTGCCGGTTTGGACCTGCATCATTTTAGATTGCCGGTCTCTGACATGGGCGATCTTGTCCGTCATCTCGTCCTCGAGGGTCCGCTTGTCCTTTTCCATTTGGGTTATTTTTTCCTGGAATTCGGCAATATGGGCTTCTCTATCGGCAAGGGCGGAAATCCGTTCGTCAAGGGCAAGTTGTTCCTGCTTGATTTCGTTGTCAATCTTATCGATTTCCAAATCGATCATCTGTAGCGCAACCAGTTGTGCTATATGCTCGTTCAAGGTTTTTCTCCTGTCTTGAAGTGATTGGTGATTTATATAAATGATTTTTTGTTCATATATAAAAAAGGATGTGATTGGGTCTGGGTCTTATGTATGCCTATCTTCAGCTTTTCCTCTTTGGCAGCCTGCTGCAGTCGCGCGACGAGGTGATCTACCACGGGTTGTTCGGTGGCGTAATGGGTTCCGTCGATGATACAAAAACCGCATTCCTGGGCCCATCTGGCCGTGCTGTGTTTTACTTCGGCAGTAAGGTAAACGTCGGCTCCGTTTTTATATGCCGTTTCGGCAAAATCGGAACCGCTCCCGCCGCAGACGGCAACCCGCCGGATTTTTTTCGGAAGCGGGCCGGCTACCTGGACGCCTTCAATCTCCAGGATATGAAAAAGCCTGTCCATAAAGACCGACTGTTCTATTTCTTTGGCTAAATTTCCTATTCTCCCTATGCCGGTGCCGGAGGCTGGGACTTCCTGAACCAGCGGAGTCGTTTGTTCAAGCCCCAGGGCCTCGGCAAGGATGTCGCTGACACCGTTTTGGGCACTGTCGAGGTTTGTATGGCAGGCTATGATGTTAATTCGATGGGTCAGGGACTTTTCCAGTATCCGTCCGGTGGGATCAGAGGTGGTAATCGCTGAAAGAGGGTGGAAAATGAGGGGATGGTGGGTGATGACGGTATTTGCTTTCCGGTCTATTGCCTCATCCAGCAAGCTTCCGGTCGGATCAAGACCGACCAGAATGGAGGTGATTTCCCGTTCGAGACCACCCGTCAGAAGACCGACGTTATCCCACTCTTCTGCGAGTTTGAAGGGAGCGATGCGATCGAGGATGTCTAAGATATCTTTAACACGCATTTTGCAATCTCCCCGGAAGTCTTGTCGAAAGACAATAAAAAAAAGGTACATTCCCTGCGGAAGTACCTTTTTGTTTTACTCCATTCGAGCCCGGTGTCAGGGCAGGAACAGCAACAAAGGAGAAGGGGAAATCCCCCTTTATGTTTGTGGGTAGTTTCTCGTTATTCAAGGAACCTGTTGCCAATGGATCAGATTCTGCATTTTCTGGTGGGCGCAGTAGGAGTCGAACCTACGACCGACCGGTTATGAGCCGGTGGCTCTACCAACTGAGCTATACGCCCTCCTCCGTATGATAAACAACCTATAATAAAAGGACGGGGAAAAAAGTCAATGACAAAAGTGATAAAAGTAAAAACAGGACCGTTGAAAGTAAGAAAAGAGTCCTTTGGGAAGAAAAATTGCAAAAGAAAACATGGGCATTCTCGATTAAGGATACTTATCATTGCTGGTATATGGTGGTGGTAGCCATCCCCGCAGCAAGGATCGCGCTTAAGAATTTTTATTTTTATCAAGAGACAACATTGATTTATACAAACCTCCTTTTTTTCCTCGCGGCAATATTTCTTTTTAGTATGGACCGGGTTCCCGAGACCCCGGCTGTTTCTGGATGGACGTGTCTGCTCATTTCCCTGTTGATGTTTGTCCTCTACAGCAGACTGGCCAAGGAGTTCTTCAACAAGAAGAGCGCCTTGCAATCGGCCGGCTATTTCAGCACCGAAAAGAAGATGTCTTTTCTTGCGGTCGCTTTCTTCGGCGTACTCCTGTTTTTCGCTGACGCCAAATATTATCTTTCCTGGCTTTCCTTCGGTGGCACTACGCCGTCTCTTGTAAATATTGCCGGGCTTGGGCTTTTTCTCCTTTTTTATCTGGTGATGTGGGAGGCTGCCAGAAAGAGCTACCAGAATGTTTTCGGAAGGCCATATACGACGGCTGGGTTTCTGCTCTCCAACATCAAGGCCAACCTCCCGATCGTCATTCCTTGGATCGTTCTCTCTCTTTTGGGAGATGTGATAGCCCTTCTGCCGTGGCCGGCGGCTCGCAATCTGTTCCGTTCCGAT
>Ga0307440_1001483_pt1 | contig 11360 bp, 8 predicted proteins | sample SalMarWE160410MG_FD_202150 | JGI IMG/M metagenome (GOLD analysis project Ga0307440, IMG submission 202150) | Salt marsh sediment microbial communities from the Plum Island Ecosystem LTER, Massachusetts, United States - WE1604-10 | ecosystem: Environmental > Aquatic > Marine > Intertidal zone >... | reverse complement strand
GCCATGATGCGTTTTTGCACGACGGCGATGCGTTCGGTCGGGATCTCCACCCCCAGATCGCCGCGCGCCACCATGATCCCGTCGGCGGTGCTCAGGATGGCATCCAGGTTGTCGAGGGCGCCTGCGCGCTCGATCTTGGCGATGATGAAAGGAGAGTACGCGATCTCGCGGGCGGCCTCGCGCACAGCCGTGATGTCTCTGGCGTCGGCGACGAAGGATTGGCTGACGGCGTCCAGGCCGTTCCCGGCTGCGAAGGCCAGCCACTCCCGGTCGTCGGCGGTAAAGGCGGAGGTCCCAAGGTCGATTCCAGGCAGATTCAATCCCTTGCGGGAGCGTAGCTCGCCCCCCACCACGACCTTGCAGTGGACGTCTGTCCCGGCCACCTCCGTCACTCGGAGCATGATGTAGCCATCGTTCAGGTAGAGCAGATCGCCGGGTTACACCGACCCGGGCAGGCCGTCGAAGCTCACGCCGACCCGCTCTTTGCGGCCGACGACGTTCTCGGGGGTCAGGGTGAGCGGGGCGTCGCGCTCCAGCTCCAAAGGTTCGTCCGCCAGCTCCCCGACGCGCATCTTGGGCCCGGGAAGGTCCCCCAGGAGGGCGACGCGACTGCCCACGGCCTCGGATGCGGCGCGGATGCGCCCGATGAGCTCCCGGTGATAGGCCTGGTCCCCATGGGAGAAGTTGAGCCGCGCGATATTCATGCCCGCGCGGATCAGGCTTCGCAGGATCCCGGGATCCTCTGATGCCGGCCCGACGGTGGCGACGATCCGGGTCTTGTGGCCTGGAAGCTGGAGGGTCATGGCTGGGGTTCCGTCTGTGTTGGGCGGGAGGTGCAGTGGGCGGTCAAGCAGATGTCCGGGCGGCTCGCCAGGCGAGAATCGCTTCCCGGTCGATTTTCGCGTCCCTCTCGTAGAGGGCATCGAGCAGCCGCCGTCGGTCCGCCGGGGCGTTTGCGTAGAGCTGACCTGCAGTAAGCGGCCGGGCGGAGCGGTTGGCCGCTCCCTCCTCGATCGCGGCGAGATAAAGGGTGCGGTCACCCGTATCCATTCGCTCTTCCACCCTGCAGTCGAGCCAGGCGAGGGCCTCCGCGATGAGGGGACTGCCCCGAGGGGTGCGACTGGCGGGGAGGTGGTCAAACTTGTCGTGCTCGTTCCCGCTTTGCAGTCCGAAGCGCCAGACCAGGTCCATCTGATCCGTATCGAGCAGGTGCAGCGCGAAGCGCTGGCTCCCCTCGATTAGGCGCCAGGTGTGGTGCTGCTTGGCGACCCCGATCAGCATGCGGGGCAGGGCGGCGACGATCGACGCGCGGACGACAAATGTGGCCACGAACCCCCCGCGCTGTCCTTCGTGGGAGGCGGTCGCCAGCCACAACGGCGGGTCCGTCAGGTCGTAGACCCGCTGGATGGCCTCTTGCGTCGGCGAATCCAGGATGGCGGCCGGCATTGACTGCTCCTGCCCTCGTTTCTCCATAAGCTGCTTGGCCCCGTTCTGAAGGTTGAGCTGTGCAGTGTGGCCGCCCAAGGTTACAGAAAAGCGCGGCTTCAGAGGAGGGATCTCGCGGTCGTCCGGAGCCTGGATGCGTCGCATTTGGAGCAGCCAGGGGCGACACGCTATATTAAGGGGCTGCGCTGCCGCCAAGTTGCACCAAGACGCACGTTGCACCAAGACGAGGGACGGTTTGGAGAGGCGTTAGCGTCTTTGCCCGGCTCGAGGGCGGCCTCCCTGCTGGCGATATTGAGCTGCCTGTGATCTCAGCTCGGGGCTCGCAGATCCGAGCCGATGGGTGCACCGGAGGGGGAGGGGTCGTCCAGGGGGTTTGCCAGGTAGAATGGCAAGGCATCTGTAATTCCAAGGGAACCGATGGGGTCGTCGGTGGGGGGAAGCGAGATTCCAGCCGCCGTCAGCTTGAGAGACAGCGAACATGCAAGTATCAGTGGAAAGCGGTGAAGGGCTGGAACGGCGAATGACGGTCGGATTGCCGGCCGACAGCATCGAAGAGGAGGTCGACAAGCGTCTCCAGCAAATGGCGCGGACCGTCCGCATGCCCGGGTTTCGTCCGGGCAAGGTGCCGGTGAAGGTTCTTCGGCAGCGTTACGGGGGGCAGCTGCAGCAGGAGGTCTTTGGCGATCTGGTCAAGTCGAGCTTTGCCCAGGCGGTGGACCAGCAGCACTTGCGTCCGGCGGGGGCGCCTCGGATTGAGCCCCGGATCAACGAAGCAGAGGGGCGCTACGGTTACACCGCAGTCTTCGAGGTTCTGCCCCAGTTCGAGCTCTGCCCCCTGCAGGGCGAGACGATCAAGAAGCCGGTCGCCGAGGTGACGGAGAGCGACGTGGACGCCATGATCGAGAGGCTGCGGATGCAGCGCAGGTCCTGGGCGCCGGTAGAGCGTCCGGCCCGGGAAGGCGATCGTGTGTCCATCGGCTATCGCGGTACGGTCGACGGAGAGGAGTTCCCTGGCGGGAAAGGGGACAACGTCTACGTCGAGCTGGGGGCAGGGCGCATGATTCCGGGCTTCGAAACCGGGCTGATCGGCGCGCAGGCGGCGGAGGAGCGTCAGCTTGACCTGACCTTCCCGGAGGACTATCGCTCGGAGGAGCTGAAGGGCAAGTCGGTCCGATTCGACGTGCAGGTCGGCGCGGTGGAAGAGCCTGTGCTGCCGGAGGTCGACGAAGAGTTCGCGCGGGCGTTCGGCATCGAAGATGGTGATCTGAGCCATTTTCGGCAGGATGTTCGCGAGAACATGGAGCGTGAGCTCAAGCAGCGCATTCAAAGCCGCATCAAAGAGCAGGCAATGGATGTCCTCCTCGCGAAGAACCCGATCGATCTGCCAACGGCGCTGGTCCGCCAGGAGATCGGCGTCCTGAAGGAACAGATGAAGCAAGGCGCCAGTGGAGCCAGATTCGAGCTGCCGGACAGTCTGTTCGAGGAATCCGCCCGGCGGCGGGTCGCCCTGGGGCTGGTGATCGGGGAGGTGGTCCGGGCCAATGGCATGAAGGTTGACCCCGAACGTGTTCGGACGGCGGTGGAGGACCTGGCCGCTACCTACGAGGATCCGCGGGAGGTCGTCGACTTCTACTATAAGAATCGGGAGCACCTGGCCTCCGTTGAGTCCCTCGCGTTGGAGGACCAGGTCGTAGACTGGGTTCTGAGCCAGGTGGCGGTGGAAGACGAGCCCGCCAGCTTTCAGCAGCTGACGGACGCCGGTTAGGCCGGGCCGCTCCGCCCAACGTGCAGTTAGAGTGACTTGAGAGGCCACAATGAGCAAGTTTTCCGGGAGTACAGACTTTGATCCGAAGGGTCTGGGGCTGGTGCCCATCGTCATCGAGCAGACAGCCCGTGGGGAGCGCTCGTTCGATATTTACTCCCGCCTGCTGAAGGAGCGCGTCGTCTTCATCGTGGGGCCGGTGGAAGACCACATGGCGAACCTGGTGGTCGCCCAGCTGCTGTTTCTCGAGTCGGAAAATCCCGACAAGGACGTCCACCTCTATATCAACTCGCCGGGGGGCTCCGTGACCGCCGGCCTGGCGATCTACGACACCATGCGTTTCATCCGGCCGGACGTCAGCACCATGTGCATTGGGCAGGCGGCGAGCATGGGTGCCCTTCTGCTGGCCGGCGGCGGTGCCGGAAAGCGTTACTGCCTCCCGCACTCCCGAATGATGATTCACCAGCCGCTCGGTGGATTCCAGGGTCAGGCGACGGACGTGGACATCCACGCGCGAGAGATTCTGCATATTCGCGACCAGCTCAACCGCATCCTTGCCCACCACACCGGGCAGCCGGTGGAAAAGGTGGCGGAGGACACGGAGCGTGACCGTTTCATGGGCGGCGAGGCTGCTGTGGAATATGGTCTGATAGACAAGGTGATTGACCAGCGAGGGCCGTCCGTAGCTACGTGACGCCATGTCCGTTTGCGGGTCGATCGGCGCGCGAAGCCCTGGCGCCATGAGCTTGCTCAACGCCGCGCCGAGGAGGAGGGAGTGTGGCGTTTGCCTGATTTCGGCAGCGTTTGCTGCCTTGCCATCTCTCGGCAAACAGTTATGATTAACCTCACCCCACGGCGGGCGGCGCGCGGCCGCTGATCCGGGCCGATCCTGCGGAGATCCAGACTGCGATGAGTGGCAGCAACCACGGCAAGGGCGACGACGGCAAGCTTCTCTACTGCTCGTTCTGCGGCAAGAGCCAGCATGAGGTGCGCAAGCTCATTGCGGGTCCCTCCGTGTTCATCTGCGACGAGTGCGTCGAGCTGTGCAACGACATCATTCGCGAAGAGATGCAGGATGGCATCGGGGACGCAACGAGCAAGCTGCCGAAGCCTCGCGAAATTAACGACATCCTGGATCAGTACGTCATCGGCCAGGAGCAGGCCAAGAAGGTTCTGTCGGTCGCGGTCTATAACCACTACAAGCGGCTTGAGACCACCGGCGCCAAGGAAGAGATCGAGATCGCCAAGAGCAACATCCTGCTGATAGGCCCGACCGGCTCGGGCAAGACGCTCTTGGCCGAGACCCTGGCCCGGCTGCTGAACGTTCCCTTTACAATCGCCGATGCCACGACCCTCACCGAGGCGGGCTATGTCGGCGAGGACGTCGAGAACATCATCCAGAAGCTCCTGCAAAAGTGCGATTACGACGTTGAGAAGGCCCAGACTGGGATCGTCTACATCGACGAGATCGATAAGATTTCCCGCAAATCGGACAACCCCTCGATCACTCGGGACGTGTCCGGGGAAGGCGTTCAGCAGGCCCTGCTGAAACTGATCGAGGGCACCATCGCGTCGGTGCCACCCCAGGGCGGGCGCAAGCACCCGCAGCAGGAATTCCTCCAGGTCGACACTGCGAACATCCTGTTCATCGTGGGCGGGGCTTTCGCCGGGCTGGAGAAGGTGATCCGCAATCGCTCGAAGAAGGGCGGCATCGGGTTCTCGGCAGAGGTGCACAGCCAGAACGACGACAAGAAGGTCGGTCAGCTGCTCAGCGAAGTCGAGCCCGAGGACCTGATCAGGTACGGGCTGATTCCCGAGTTCGTCGGTCGTCTTCCGGTAATCGCCACGCTGGAGGAGCTTGATGAATCGGCGCTGGTTCGCATCCTGACCGAGCCGAAGAACGCACTGATCAAGCAGTACCGGCGATTGTTTGACATGGAGGGCTGCGAGCTGGAGCTGCGCGACGACGCATTGCGGTCCATCGCGCACAAGGCGATGGAGCGCAAGACCGGCGCTCGTGGTCTGCGCACCATCATGGAGCAGGTGCTCTTGGACATCATGTATGACCTGCCGTCAATGCGGAACGTGTGCAAGGTGGTTGTCGACGGTTCGGTTATCGCTGGAGAGAACGCCCCATTTGTGATCTACGACGGGGTCGACAAGCAGCTCGCCGCCTCCGATTGAGGGCACCGACCCCTCAGCGTGGCGTCCGGGCTCGGCATGCGGGCGTCTCCGGCGACCTTGCCGCCGTTGAACTACGGCCGCGACGCCCTAACTATTCGTTCAACCCCACTCCAATCCTGTCTTGTCCGCGGCATCCCGCCTGACGAAGGTGCGTGGGATGTGGTGTCCACGCGATGCGCGCCTGGGCCGAGACAACAACTGAGCACAGTTCCTCATGGGCGAGAAAGCAATCACTACCATCCCGACAACTCTTGCCGGACAAGAGGTACCGGTCCTGCCGTTGCGGGACGTGGTCGTCTATCCGCACATGGTCATCCCGCTGTTCGTCGGCCGCGAGAAGTCGATTCGGGCACTGGACAGTGCCATGGGGACCGACAAGCAGATCTTGCTGGTGGCGCAAAAGAGTGCTGATGTCGACGACCCATCCGTCAAGGACCTGTATTCGGTAGGGACCCTTGCGAACATCTTGCAGCTCCTGAAGCTGCCGGATGGCACCGTGAAGGTGCTCGTCGAGGGAAACCAGCGGGCGCAGATCGAATCCTTCGTCACCACTGCCGATGCCTTCTCCGCCGTCATCTCCCCTCTCGATGAGGAGTTGGAGGCGGACGAGCGTGAGCAGGAGGTGCTCATGCGCTCCGCGGTGGCCTTGTTCGACCAGTACGTGAAACTCAACAAGAAGGTCCCGCCGGAGGTGCTGACATCCCTGTCGAGCATCGACGAGGCGAGCCGCCTGGCCGACACCATGGCCGCCCACATGTCCCTCAAGCTCGACGAGAAGCAGCGGGTGCTCGAGATGGTGAACGTCCAGGCGAGGCTGGAGCATCTGATGGGCCTCATGGAGTCGGAGAATGACATCCTCCAGATGGAGAAGCGCATCCGCGGCCGCGTGAAGCGGCAGATGGAGAAGAATCAGCGCGAGTACTATCTGAACGAGCAGATGAAGGCGATCCAGAAGGAGCTGGGGGAGCTGGAGGAGGCGCCGAACGAGATCGAGGACCTGAACAAACGGGTTGAAGCCGCCGGCATGCCGAAGGATGTCAAGGCCAAGGCGTTAGCGGAGCTCAACAAGCTGAAGCTGATGTCGCCCATGTCCGCCGAGGCGACCGTCGTGCGCAACTACGTGGATACCCTGGTCAATGTGCCCTGGAAGAAGCGCACCCGCATTCGTAACGACATTCGTGTCGCCGAAGAGGTTTTGGAGGCGGATCATTACGGGCTGGACAAGGTCAAGGAGCGGATTCTGGAATACCTTGCCGTCCAGCAACGGGTGCGCAAGCTCAAGGGTCCGATTCTCTGCCTGGTGGGGCCGCCGGGAGTCGGCAAGACCTCCCTGGGACATTCGATCGCCCGCGCAACCAATCGCAAGTTTGTCCGCATGTCCCTCGGCGGCGTGCGGGACGAGGCGGAGATCCGGGGGCACCGACGTACCTACATCGGGGCTCTGCCCGGCAAGATCATCCAGAATCTCTCACGGGCCGCGTCCAGGAACGCCCTGTTCCTGCTGGACGAGATCGACAAGATGGCGATGGACTTTCGGGGTGACCCCGCCTCGGCCCTTCTTGAGGTGCTCGATCCCGAGCAGAATCACACCTTCAACGACCACTACCTCGAGGTCGACTTCGACCTGTCCGAGGTCATGTTCGTGGCCACGGCCAACACCCTGAATATTCCGCCGGCGCTTCTCGACCGCATGGAGGTCATCCGTCTTTCAGGCTATACCGAAGACGAGAAGGTGCGCATCGCGGAGAAGTACCTCATTCCGAAACAGATGAAGAACAACGGCCTCAAGGACGGGGAGGTGGTTATCCGCGAGGCGACGTTGCGGGACATCATCCGTCACTACACCCGGGAGGCCGGTGTGCGCAATCTGGAGCGGGAGATCTCGAAGATCTGCCGCAAGGTCGTCAAGGACGTCCTCCTGAAGAAGCGCAGCGGCGCTGTGGTCGTGACCTCAAAGAGCCTGGAGAAGTACCTGGGCGTCCAGCGTTACCGGTACGGTCGTGCAGACGAGGTGGATCAGGTGGGCCAGGTCACCGGCCTGGCGTGGACGGAGGTGGGCGGCGAGCTGCTGCGCATCGAGTCGGCCCTGGTCTCCGGCAAGGGCAAGTTCACCTTTACCGGGCAGCTCGGCGAGGTCATGCAGGAGTCGATTCAGGCCGCTTTGACGGTGGTGCGCAGCCGCGCAGACGCCCTTGGTATCGATCCGGAGTTTCACCAAAAGTTTGACGTGCATATCCATGTCCCGGAGGGGGCCACTCCTAAAGACGGTCCTAGCGCTGGCGTCGCCATGTGCACTGCACTGGTATCGGCGTTAACGAAGGTGCCCGTGCGCTCAAGCGTGGCGATGACCGGCGAGATAACCCTTCGTGGTGAGGTATTGCCGATCGGGGGACTGAAGGAAAAGCTTTTGGCGGCCCATCGGGGCGGCATCGAGACTGTGGTCATCCCGTTGGAAAATGAGCGAGACCTCGCTGAAATTCCCAAGAATATAAAGCAAAACTTGGCGATCCGGCCGGTGCGCTGGATAGACGAGGTATTGGATATTGCACTGGTCGAGCGCCCGGAAATGAAGGCGACTGCTCCGGAGGAGGCGCCGGGTCAGGCACCGGAGGAACGGCCTGCCCCCAAGGCAGCGAAGAAGAAGGGAGCGGGAGCGCGAACGCACCACTGAGGTGCTGACGCCCGCCACGGAGGTTCAAAGGGCGTCGTCGCGTCGTTTATGGCTCTATTAAGGTGACTTGCTCCACACGCGGAGCTCCTCTCTGAATGGATTACTTCGTCATTACTGCTTGCGGCCCAGTTTTCATGCGGTTTGCTTGACAGCTGTTAGCGCGCTGGCTATAACCACGCAGGGTGAGCAGATGGGGGGATTGATAGCTAATCAATCCTGGTGGAAGTGAAGAGTGTGATCGGAGCTAAGGGGGGAGAATGAACAAGTCTGAACTTATTGAAGCGATGGCGGAAGCCGCAGACATCTCCAAGTCGGCTGCGGCGCGCGCCTTGGACGGTTTGACCGATGCCGTCGCGGCAGCGCTGAAGGAAGGTGACAGCGTTTCCCTGATAGGGTTCGGAACCTTTTCAGTGAAGGAGCGGGCCGCGCGGACCGGGCGCAATCCCCAGACAGGGGCGAGCATCAAGATTGCGGCCTCGAAGACCCCGTCATTTAAGGCTGGCAAGGGCCTGAAGGACGCTATACAATGAGGGTTCGTCTTCGGGGTGCTTAGCTCAGCTGGGAGAGCATCGCCCTTACAAGGCGAGGGTCGCAGGTTCGATCCCTGCAGCACCCACCAAGCGGACAAGGAGTGGTAGTTCAGTTGGTTAGAATACCGGCCTGTCACGCCGGGGGTCGCGGGTTCGAGTCCCGTCCACTCCGCCAACAGAGCTAAGAACGGGGTATCCGGCGAGGTACCCCGTTTTCGTTTCTGCCCGTCATGTCTTTCGATCGGTTGCGTCATGCTGCAGACCATTAGAGAACGTGCACAGGGTTGGATCGCGTGGGCGATCGTGGTGCTGATTAGCATTCCTTTCGCCCTTTGGGGCATTCAGTCCTATCTGGGTATCGGCGGCGAGCCCGTGGTGGCAAGCGTCAATGGCGTGGACATCACGCAGCGCGCGTTTGATTACAGGTACCGTGAGGTCCGGGCCCAGCTGCGTGAGCGGCTCGGCGCCGCCTACCGTCCGGGGCTCTTCGACGAGAAGACCCTGCGAGCCAAGGTGCTCGACCAGATGATCAGGGATAACCTGCTTCTGCAGGTGTCGCATGACATGGGGCTGCGTGCGTCGAGTCAGGAGGTGCGTGCGGCGATCATGGCGAACCCGGCGTTCCAGAAGGACGGCCGGTTCGACGACGCTACCTACCAGCGCGCGCTGCAGCTGCGCGGCATGCGTCCGCCGGAATTCGAGAACGGCCTGCGGCAGCAGATTGTGAGCACGCAGCTTGGCCGGGCCGTGGTGGCAAGCGCGTTTGTGACCACCAAGGAGCTGGATCAGGCGATTCGGCTCCAGGGTCAGGAGCGGAAGATCAGCTACTTCGTCGTGCCAAAGGACCGCTTCAAGACCGACGCCAAGCTGAGCGACCAACAGATCGAGGCCTACTACCGGGGGCACCAGGCGCTTTTCAAGGTGCCGGAGCGCGTGAAGGTGCAGTATCTGGTTCTGAACGCCGCCTCAATGGCGCAAAAGGAGATTACTCCCTCGGACGATGATCTGCGCCAGCTCTACGAATCGGAGATCGACCGCTTTACCCAGCCCGAACGCAGGGATGTCCGTCATATATTGATCACGGTCGACCCGAATGCGGATGCCGCTACGGCCGAGGCGGCCAAGGCGCGCATCATGGCGATCCGCAAGAAGATCGAGTCCGGCGCGGACTTTGCCAAGGTCGCGAAGGAGGACTCTCAGGACCCAGGGTCCGCCGCTCAGGGCGGGGACCTCGGGTTCATCGAGAAGGGCCTCATGGATCCAGCCTTCGATCAGGCTGCCTTTGCGCTCAAGCAGGGCGAATTGAGTGAGCCGGTGCGCACGCGATTCGGCTATCACCTGATCCAGGTCACAAAGATCGATCCCTCCAAGGTCAAGCCCTTCGCGGAGGTCAAGGACCAGCTGCTTGCCCAGGCGAAGAAACGTCAGTCGGAGGGGGCTTACTACGACTTGGCCGAGAAGCTGGCAAACGTCACATTCGAGTCCCCGGACTCACTGGAGCCTGCAGCGAAGGCCCTCGGGCTCAAGATCCAGACGACGGGCTGGATCGAGCGCAGCGGTGGTAAGGGTGTCTTCGCCAACCCGAAGGTACTCGCGGCCGCCTTCAGCGATGATGTCCTCAAGGATCGCCACAACAGCGAGGTGATCGAGCCGGATCGCAACGCTCAGGAATCGATCGTCCTGCGGGTTGTGGATCACGAAGATGCGACCGTGAAGCCCCTCGCAGCGGTTCGGGAGCAGGTTGTCGCGAACCTGCGTGATCAGGACGCCAGCGAAGCGGCCAAGGCCGCGGCGGTCAAGCTGACCGAGCAGCTCAAGGCCGGGGGGACGATGGCGCAGGTGGCCTCCGGCTATGAGCTCAAACAGCCGGGGCTGGTCACACGGACAAAGCCGGATGTCCCCCACGCCGTGCTCGAGCTCGCCTTCGGGCTGCCGGGACCGCACAAGGACAGCACGACCTATGGGAGTACTGCGTTGGCCCAAGGCGATGCGGCCGTGGTGAGCCTGTCCGATGTCGTCGACGGGTCGCCGGATGCGCTGAGTCAGGCGGCGCGCGACCAGGACCGCAGAGAGCTTGCGCAGACAATGGGCAGTCACTCCTACGATGATCTCGTCGAGGACTTGATAAGCCGGACCAAGATCACCCGCAAGCCGATCGCGGAATCGCCCGGGGACTGAGTTTCCGCGGAGCGCCTAGTCTCAGCCCAGGTCGCGACCACACTCAGCTTTGCCCCCTGGGGGGGCACATCCCTGCTCCGCTTCGTAGGGTCCTCCGTCCGGACCCTTCACAGCGCTGCCCGCCATCTTGGGGCACGGTCCGCGCAGAGCGAGCCCTAGTGTGCCTGAAACGGTCTCAGGGTCCACGCACTGCTGCGCTAGTCCTGCCCACGTCTACCCCTGCGATGTGTCTGCGTGGGCAAACGCCTGCCGCGGTGTGGCAGAAAAAGGGGTAGAATTTCGCGGCCCATTTGTCAGGTGGTGCTTAGCGTTGGCGCTGAGTCGGCCGGAAGCCATCCCGGAGGGTAACTGCCTCTGTGCTCCGGACGTGGAGACCGGCCCGCACGAAGTCCTTTCCTCTTCGAGCGGCGCATCTCGGCTTGAACGGTCGGGTTTCTGGGCTGGGGCCGGATTTGGACGCAGTCCACCTTCCGGGTCAACTAGCCGCCGCAGTCCCGTGTTCTCTGATCACGGGGCCTTACCGTGAGACTCGCGCACAGCCCGCTCCAAGTCTCCCTCACCCTCCGGGAGAGGGCTGGGGTGAGGGAAA
>Ga0307440_1001479_pt1 | contig 11377 bp, 11 predicted proteins | sample SalMarWE160410MG_FD_202150 | JGI IMG/M metagenome (GOLD analysis project Ga0307440, IMG submission 202150) | Salt marsh sediment microbial communities from the Plum Island Ecosystem LTER, Massachusetts, United States - WE1604-10 | ecosystem: Environmental > Aquatic > Marine > Intertidal zone >... | reverse complement strand
CCGACTCCTATCACTTTTCGGATCGATTCTTGAGTCCTGCAATTTATCATAGTGTGAGATGGAGATCAGACTCGGTTGCCTCTTTCAAGAAATCACTCGCCACCAATATTTCTACACCTTCAATAAAGTCATCCTTGGTTAGATCAAACAAATCAGCACTCGTTTTGCATGCTAGAAACTTCACTCCCTCCAATTGAGCCATTTCAAGCATATCTTCAATGGAAGGAATGTTCTTTTGCTCCATCTTCAACCCAAGTTCCTTTGTGTATTGTTCAACTTCCTTCTCCGAATGATCTATACTTGTCGGGTAATACTTAAGTTTCTTGAGTTGTTCTTTTCGAATCAAATTTAAGCCTTCGAATGTGAAGTAAATAAGTGTCGAATAGCCCAGCCGAGCAGAATTTAGTGCAATTATGAGCAAACCGAAAGCACTTTGCATTGTAAAATTACTGCAAACAAGTGCTACCTTTTTTTTTGATTTTGTTGTTTCTTCTGCCATGATATTTTCCTTTTCATACTTTGAGCATATGAGGGTTTGAGGATTGTTGGATGTATAATTAATGGTGAAGCCTTTATAAAAGGTATACCTTTTTAACTCTTTAACAAGGAGCCCTTCATACGATTAAGTGATTCTTAATGAAACTCATGACATGGCGTCGTGATAATTTTATACATTTCTTCCTGAAAGGAATTTCAGAAAAATTCAACCGAAGTCGAACATTAAAATGATCGAATAAACCCGTGATTTTCACGCAATACGCCCTATGGCATTATCGATGAGATTTAGTGAGAAATTATCATTGGAAAAAGAAGAAGGTCATTCTGATATTGTCTGTCCTGATGGGTTTGGCACGTATCGGCCATCAAGATTTGACGAAGAATAGCCAACTTCCAATATTTTTTTTAAACGGATGGCAAAAAAACTGAGGCCATTCTGCATTGTTGATGATATATGCGGAATTAAAGATGAAACGCCTGCATCTTGGCCGCCTCAATCGCCAACTCCGATCGGGCGTTGGCATCCTTTGGCAATTTTTTCTCTTCGCACCATTTCGGAAAAGTTTCAGGATCGATAAAAACCTTGATTACCTGGTCTCCGGCGGCTTCAACCTCGGCCTTTTTTTCTTCCGCCCGGGCAAGCCAATTCTGAAAGGTCGGGGGCAGCTGGTCTCTGTCATCAAATATCTCCAACAGCCTTTCATAGTCTTCCTCCCTGTACCAGACCATCGCCTGCAACATCGGTTGCCGGGTCGTCTCCTGCTTTCTGGCCTGTCTCTCCTTTAATTTTGCCACCGCCTTTCCAGCACCGGCTGATCTCTTCTTTTTTGTCATGTCCCCTATCAACCTCATTCAATCGATCATATAATAAAAAATGTCATCTTATCTGAAACCGGGATACAAGAAAACACAAATTGCAACCGGAATGCCTGTAAAAAAAGAAAACAGCCGGGAAAAAGATGTTCAGATCTTCTTCCAGGCCGTTGTTTACCCAGGATGGAGATCCTGAGAGTATCAGGCTCTACTTGAAAAGTTTCAGATACTTTCCATATCCCGACTCGGCGAGTTTATCCACCGGGATAAAGCGCAGGGCGGCAGAATTGATGCAGTATCGGAGCCCGGTCGGAGGAGGACCGTCTTTAAAAACATGACCGAGATGGGAATTGGCTATCTTGCTGCGGACCTCGGTTCGGACCGAAAAAAGACTTTTGTCTTCATGTTCAACAATATCCTTGGGGTCGATCGGCTTGGTGAAACTCGGCCAACCGGTGCCGGACTCAAACTTGTCCGTTGAGCTAAACAGCGGCTCCCCGGAGACGATATCCACATACAGGCCCGGCTTCTTGTTGTTCCAGTAGGCATTGTCAAATGGAGGTTCCGTGCCATTCTCCTGGGTGACACGGTACTCAAGGGGGGTTAACTTCTTTTTAAGATCGACCGGATCAACCTTATCGGTATTCCCGGAAAGATCCAATTTGACACCGTGCCAGGTCTTTTCCAGAAAATCGTCACGACCGGATTGCGATCTGTAGAAATAGTACCGGATCGGATTCTTTTTGTAATAGTCCTGGTGATATTCCTCTGCCGGCCAGAACTTCGGCGCGTCAAGGATAGGTGTAACGATGGGCTTTTTAAAGATGCCGCTTTCTGCTAATTCTTTCTTCGTTTTCTCAGCAAGGCGTCTTTGGTCCTGGTTATATACATAGATTGCTGAGATGTAGGCATGTCCACGGTCAACGAACTGGCCACCGGGATCGGTGGGATTGATCTGATGCCAGAAGACGTCGAGCAGTTTCCCGTAGGTTATCTTTTTGGGATCGTACACAATCTGTACCACTTCGGTATGTCCGCCTGCAACATAATTGTGATAGGTCGGATTCTCCGTAGTACCGCCGGCATATCCATCTGTAACCGAAACAACTCCATCCAGGGTCTCGAAGGGTTTGGTCATACACCAGAAGCAACCTCCTGCAAAGAGGGCTTTCAGGGTCCCGTCCGGTGCCATTGTACTTTCCGAACCCGCACGAACCGAGGCAAAGCCGACGATTGTGACGAGACAAGTGATTACAAAAACAATGGAAAGTATGAGTTTCATAGTATTCTCCTTGGGTAGCTATCACCCCCTGATTTTTCAATCATCGATCAGGCGGCACTCTACGTATATAGGTTCCAGCTTTTTTCAGCAGGTATTCCATTTGCTGTACATTTATTTGTTTAGGATCATAGGTGACGCGGTTGATTTCCGATACACCCCGCCAGCCCTTTTCCACATTGATCACACCCGGCTGCCCATCCAGGGCATCTTTGCCGACATCGAATCAGCCGACTACAAAGGTCGCTGTTGCAACCCCAGTGGCTGCGGCGTTATGGGCCGGACCCCCTAACAGTGTCGTGATCAAGGCAAGAGTTAAAATGATCGTGAAAAGTGTCGATTTCATTATACCCTCCATCACGTTTCTCCTGAGGTCTCGGGTTACATTCCCCCAACATTGCCGGGATTAACAAACCTCTCTCCACCAATATAATTACTCTTCATGGTATCAGGCATAGTATTTTTCATACCATCACCTTTCATGGAATCTTGCGTGTTCTGCATGGTATCGGACTTTTTGGGCATCGTGTCCATGGGCTTCGACGACATCGTATCCATCGGCTTGGACGACATCGTATCCATCGAATTGTGTTCGGCACATCCAAAGGAAAATAGGGAAAGAGTCAAAGCAACGGCTGCGGCAGTACATAATGTATGTATTTTTTTCATGGCGTTCCTCTCTTCGATTGAGGTTTTAAGGGGATGAAGAATTTTCATCCGCATTGCCTTAATCGTAATGACCCGATGTAAAGAGAGAATAACGCCAATGTAAAGATACGGTAAAGATCAGAGGAAATCGCAGGAACGTCGTTTTCTTTCAGGACTGTCAATCGACAGCCGTTTTCCGGTTCTTCCGGATCGAGGTACGTATCTCTAACCCAGGAAGCGGAGGGCGTCTCTGGAGGACGCCTCGCGGAGGCCTGGCGGGAAACCACACAAGGCCCGGAGGGGTGCAAACGGGACGTCCGCACCTGACAGCAGGCCAGGGACGGCCTCCGTCAGCCGTGGTGTACCGGCGATGAGGCCGCAAAGGAGCGTCCGGAAGCAATACACTCTGCCGGATTGTTCCTTTCAACTTTACAAAAGTACGCTCAAACCGGATGAGCTCTTTTTCCTGGTGTCAGGCAAGACAAACCAGATACAGGTCCGGCCGTCAGTGCTTCGGGCCCCCACTCGCCCGCCGTGGGCCTCGATCAGCTCTTTAGTGATGGCAAGACCAATGCCGGCACCGCCGACATCGCGGGACCGTGAACGGTCCGTGCGAAAGAAACGTTCGAAAATATAGGGGAGATCGGCCTGGGGAATTTCTGGACCGCTGTTGCAAAAACTGACCTCGACTGCATTGCCGTCACGTCTGCTGCGTATATCGATGTCTCCTCCTTCCGGCGTGTATTTGGCACTATTGTCGAGAAGATTACGAACAGCCTGGAGAAACTTGTCCCGGTCGGCAAAAATTACCTTTGCATCATCGGGAAATGCCGTTGAAACCGTAACGTGTTTTTCATCGAGAACCGGCGCATACAGGGGTAAAAGATCATTGATCTGATCTGATATTACAAGGTTTTCCCGTTTCAAATAAAGCCTTGCCGCCTCGGCGCGGGAGAGTTGCTGGAGATTGTCGACCAGTTTGACCAGTCGCATTGTCTCCTTCTCCAAGAGGTTCAAAGTGTCCGGCGAGGGGGCAATAATCTGATCGTTTAACGCCTCGAGATACCCGCGAAGGTTGGTCAGCGGGGTTCGCAGCTCATGGGCCACATCGGCTACCATATTTTTCCTGAGCTGTTCGATGTGTTCCAGACTGTCAGCCATCCGATTGAAGGCGGCACCGAGCTGTCCCACCTCATCGCCACCTGCGACATCCACTCGGGCCGTAAAATTGCCGGCCGCTATATCATGGGTCACATCATTCATCTGGGACAGCGGCTTGAGCACCTTACGGGTTAAAAGATAGCTCAGGATAAAGGCCAGGAAGAGGGCTGCCAGACTCGCCCATATCAGGTAGTAATGAATCGAGGTGAGGAACATCCGGTGGATATCCGTCGGATTAATTTCGTACTCTTTCATCAAGGCCATGAAATAGCTGGCCGCCAGCTGATCGATGGCAATCCAGATTACCAGAATGATCACCCCGATCACCGGCACCACGTTGATCAGGAGAAGCTTCCAGAGCAGTCTCTGTTTGATCCTGATCATGGAACCTCTTGATCGGTGAAGGTGTATCCGAACCCACGAACCGTCAAGATATAGCGGGGCTGCGACGGCTGCTCCTCGATTTTTTGTCTCAGTTTACCGATATGGACATCAATCACCCGGTCGACTACGATTTCACCATGCTGATAAAAGACATCAAGCAGCTCATTGCGTGAGAAAACCCGTCCCGGTGCCTGCATCAAGGTCTGGAGAAGCTTGTACTCCGAAGCGGTGAGATTTATATTCCGTCCCGCCAGGCTGACTCGATGCTTTTTCAGGTCCATCTCCAGCTTACCACAAACACGTTTTTCACCCAGGCCAATCTGGCTGGGATGAAATCGCCTCAGAATTGCCTTGACCCGGGCAACCAGTTCCCGAGGACTAAAGGGTTTGACCACATAGTCGTCGGCTCCCAGAGACAGCCCCGTCACCCGGTCAATCTCTTCCTCTCTTGCGGTCAGCATCAGTACCGGTACATCGGTAAAGGTTCTGAGCTGTCTGCAGACCTCCCAGCCGTCAATTTTCGGCAGCATGATATCGAGAATTACAAAGCCGGGTCGCTGTTTTCTTGCCAACTGCAAGGCCTTCTCCCCGTCCTCTGCGGTGATCGTTGCAAACCCTTCCCTCTCGAGGTAGGTCTTGACGAGCGTTGCCGTATTGGCGTCATCTTCAACGATGAGAATCGGTCCATCGCAGCCAAACATGCATTATCCTTGTTTATCAGTCAATTTTTCCAGGATGTTCAGGTCAAAAGGTTTGCTTTTTTCCCCGAAATAAATTGAACGGTGGGGAAAAGGAATCTCGATACCATTTTGATCAAAAGCCAGTTTGATTCTTCTCAGGAACTCCCGCCCCACCTCCCACTGGCGAATAGGTTTTGTTTTGATCCGCCCTTTGATAACGACTGCAGAATCACCGAACTTGTCCACACCGAAAATTTCCGGTTCATCGAGCATATTCTTCGAATATTTCGGATCTTCCCGCAAGGTTTTGCCGACCTCTTTCATAATACCTATAACGCGATCAGTGTCTTCCTTATAGGCAATACCGATATCAAACACATAGGCCGACCACTCGTTGGTCATATTGCTCAGGGTGGAGATGGTCCCATTGGGAAAGACATGGACCGTCCCGCTGACATCCCGCAGAATCGTCGTTCGAAAATTTATCTTCTCAACAAGTCCCCCTGTCCCATTGATGATAGCAACATCACCGACACGTATCTGGTTTTCCAGAATAATGAAAAATCCGGAAATGACATCGCGGACCAGGTTCTGGGCCCCGAAGCCCACGGCAATACCGGCAATACCGGCACTGGCGACGAGAGGCCCTATCTCGACACCCATCTCTTTTATAATCATCAGCCCAACGGTCAGCCAGAGGATGAGCATGACCGCTCTTTTTATCAGGTGGACAAGGGTCTCAATTCTCTTTTGCGACTCCGAGGGAGGTTCCCCGTCCTGTTGACTCTGTCGTATGAGCCGCGTTTCCATATGAGAAAGAAACTTTTGCAGGAGTTTGGTGCTGATAAATGCAAAGATCAGGATTACCAAGACCCGCATTCCTATTGCAGTCAGGCTTTCCCAGGGAACATTTTTTAAAATATTCTGCAGGATTTTCATAAATGACCCCTTTTACAAGGACGACAGGATCAGAGTGAAGACAACCAGCTTCCAGGACTGGACGTGCTGTATTCAGGAGTCTGCTATCCGATCCATGCCGTCACCCAACCGCAGGTAACCGATCTATTTTCCCAGGGCCTGCTCCAGATCCATTGCATGCTCCTGCTCGACGGCCAGAATGTTTCTCAACTGATGGGCGAGATGATAGAGGTTAAGCTCCTCTGCCTGTTGTATACGAGCGATATAACGACTAATTGCATCGTTTTCCCCTTCCAGGTCCTGCTCCAGCATCTCTTCGTTGTTCGAAGATATTTTCGGGGTGGGCATATCCACCGTCGGGACTCCTCCCAGGTAATCTATCTGAGAGGCCAGGATGGTTGCATGGGCCAACTCCTCCTGGGCGTGGATTACAAGCTCCTTCTGCATCGATTGATACATGGCTCCATTGAGCACGCCTTGGTGCTGGGTATACTGGATACATGCCGTATACTCAAGAGCAAGATCCTTATTCAGTAATTCAATCAGTTTTTTTTTCGTTACCTTGGCCATATTCGCCTCCCTTTAATTTTAGTAGGTTGAAAAATGTCCTTCTCGTGGTTTTTACAAAAATCGCTCGTAAAGGAACGTATCCCGTGAGGGGAAAAGAGTAAACTGTCCTCTCTTTTTAGGGGACTCTGCATACACAGGATATTTTCATACTGCACATTTCGTTCCGCACAGATCAGAATAACATGTAATCCCGCAAAGAGTGGTTGCCTTTTTAACCGATGAAACAACAGCCCGTTCCATAACCCTTGCCGCCAGCAGGCCAAGAACGCTCAGGTCCGCCTCCACGTGACCCGTGGCCATGGTGAAGATGGTATCACCATCAAACATGGAGTGGGCTGGACGCATGGTTCTGGCGTACCCATTCTGGGCCATGGAGGCCAGCTTCGTCGCCTGTGATTTGGTGAGATCGGCATTGGTGACTATAACGCCAATGGTTGTATTTCCGGCAAAAAGATTTTTCTTGTCGGCAATGGAGCGGATCATCACCGCTTCGGTCTCTGCCAGACTCCTAAGATCTTCAGCTAGAAGCCCGGCCAGCGTCTTCCCGGTTTCCGGATCTATAACATCTCCGAGACAGTTGACTGCAACCAGGGCGCCAATCTGTAATTCGCCCACCTGTAGGGCATAACACCCAAGGCCGCTTTTCATGGCCCGCTGCATACCGGCTATCTTGCCCACCGTGGCACCGGTTCCGGCACCAATGTTTCCCTCAACACAATCCGCATTTGTCGCGTTACAACAGGCCTGATAGCCCATGGCCTTATCCGGCCTGACACGATGGTCACCGATCATGAGGTCGAACAGGACTGCACTGCAGACAATCGGCACCCTGGCAACCTGTACATCGAAACCGATATCCCGCTCCTCCAGGTACTGCATCACCCCGGAAGCGGCATCTAGGCCAAAGGCACTCCCCCCCGCCAGTATTACGGCATGGATCTTCTCCACCAGATTGACGGGATCTAACAGGTCCGTTTCCCGCGTGCCCGGTGCCCCGCCCCGGACATCGACTCCGGCTGTAGCCCCCTGACCACAGAGTATGACCGAACACCCCGTTGCGGCATCAAGATTTTGCGCATGTCCCACCTTAATATCCTGTATATCAGTGAATGGTATCTGGTTCATTACGATTTTTAGTTGATTTTTCCAAAAAGAGTCGGCTATGATTCTTTCCTAAAGTGGTATAATACCGGTCATAGCTTGAATTTTACTACAGATATAAGGAAGGGTATATCAAAGGATGAGCGGCAAGGCAAGTGAGAAAAGGCTCAAAGATGCAGCCGGAGAAATTTTTCAGGCCGCCCTTGAAGCAGTTTCCCCCGACAATTGTCTTCGTCGCAATCTCCGTCTGTCGGACAGCAGGTTGTGGGTTGGAAAAAGGTGCCATGATCTTTCCCGCAGAGGAAAACTTTATCTGATCGGTGCAGGTAAGGCCTCGGCAGCCATGGCCCTGGCCCTCGAGAAACTTCTTGGAGATCGAATTGACGCCGGACTCATCATCACCAAATACGGTCATGGTGTCCCCTTGCGTTTCAGCCGTTTAATGGAGGCTGGTCACCCTGTTCCGGATGAAAACGGATGCCGGGCCACTGATGCCCTTCTGGACCTGGTCGGCAGGGCCGGACCCGACGACCTGATTGTATGCCTGATCTCCGGCGGCGGCTCCGCCCTTACCCCAGCTCCGGCGGAGGGAATACCCCTTGCCGACAAGCAGGAGACAACCCGTCTGCTGCTGGCATCCGGAGCGACAATCCATGAGATCAACACCCTGCGTAAACACCTCTCCCGCATCAAGGGGGGAAAACTCTGCGCGGCGGCAAATGGTGCACGCATCACCTCACTGATCCTCTCCGATGTCATCGGCGACGACCTTGATAGCATTGCCTCTGGCATGACCGCTCCGGATCCTTCCACTTTCGCGGATTGCCTGGTTATCCTCACGGCATATAATCTACAGGACCGTATCCCTAAAGTGATACGAGACCATTTCGAAAACGGAGCGTCAGGGCGCCTGCAGGAAACGCCAAAACCGGGTGATGCTCTTTTTTCCAAGGTCTCCAATCACATCATCGGCAGCATCTCCGATGCCCTGGCGGCTGCTGAAAAAAAAGCGGCCTCCCTGGGATTTGAGCCCATGGTCCTCACCTCGACCCTACACGGGGAGGCCAGGGAAACTGCTAAAGCCCTCTGCAGCATCGCCCGTGAAATCAAAACATTTGCCCGGCCTGTTATCCCACCGGCCTGTCTGCTTTCCGGAGGGGAAACAACGGTAACAGTGAAAGGACGAGGCAGGGGAGGCAGGAATACGGAATTCGCCTTGTCAGCAGCAATTGAATTGTCAGGCACAAACGATACCTTGCTGCTCTCGGCTGGGACCGATGGCTCAGACGGTCCGACCGATGCCGCGGGTGCCTTCGCCTACGGCTCGACCTTGGTCCGGGCAGAGGGCCTTGGCCTTACGACCGGCAGGTACCTGAAAGAAAATGATTCCTACAATTATTTCAGATTGTTGGGTGACCTTCTTCGCACAGGGCCCACCCATACCAATGTCATGGATCTCCAGATCTTGCTTCTAGGATAGAAAGTGTTGAATTTACAATGGACTGGACGGAACGGTATCGTCCTTTTTATCCCAATCAAGCAGTGATCTTCCCGAAGTCTTGGCCTCGGGTTTAAAATCGCGCTTGGCAATCATCCACCGCATCTTTTCAGGGACACCTTTGAAGACGAAATTCCCTTGATCATCCGTCTTTACGACAAAATCGTCCCCGGTGGAAGGGAGTACACGAATTCCTGCAGAAGGCATTGGCATCCCGGAAGTATCTCCGGTAACCGACGCTATGATATTCATTTTAGCTTGTTGGGTTCGCAAGAGATGGGCACCACTACGCAGTTTGTCCTGCAAGCCGACATCCACCAGCGAAAGGATAATTACTGAAAGTCCTATAAAGATGACAATAGCCCGTAAAAGAGACTTGTTCGTCCTGCCTTTGCCGATCTGCTGCTTGAGAAGAAGATAGGCAAAAAAACAAACTACTGCGCTGATCCCGGCTGCACCATACCTCAAGATTTCCGGAAATTGCCCAAAAATATCAGTCATATATCTTCTCCCCTGAAAAGAAACGCCCATTCAGGCATCTCCCGGTATAATGAATAACCTTTACCCGGCTTTCAGATTACACCTTTTGTCTTCGCTGAATTTTTAACCCCTGCAGAACTCCATCAACGAAGGAAATTATAAGGACCGGTCCCCTTTCCGATCTTTAATAATTATTTCACTACAATAATAAGAAAGGATACCAAAGGCTGTCATGTAAAGCAAGAAAGAAAAGGCTTCCAAAAAAAAATTAAGGGGGCTTAAAAATTGTCTATTATGTCTTTCTTTATCTTGACCTCTTGGGGAAGATTTCAAATTTGTGCTCGTGTTTCTGGCAGGATAGAGGTAAGTTGGTATCGCCGTAACATGCAGGCCGAATTGACTTAAGAAAAAAGGTCGAACGGCAGAGCGTTTTGCCCATACGGTGGCAACCTTGACTTGGGAGGGATTTTGCCCATATCAATATTGATGGACTCGTAAAAACCATTGGATTGAGGATGGGTAAGTACAAATCTTCAGATACGAGGCGCTTTTTTTTGTTTTGTTTCTGAGTACTAAGGGTACGTCGTAACGGTTAAAAATTTGCAGCAACGAAGTAGATAGAGAGTTTTTACGACACCATCAATAATTACGTGAGGCGAAGAGCACTCCATGCCTGAAAACCTCAAATTTCAACTCCTGTTTAAAGATCGAATTGGGATCGTCTTCGATATCGCCCATTTAATGACCCAGGAAGGTCTCAATATTGTTACGATGGAGGTTGAGCAGAAGGACGGCTTTGCCAAGATCTCAATCGAGATAGAAAAAAGCGAGAATGCTCCGGATAAGGAAGGGTTGCTGACTCTTTTTTCCACCCTCCCGGGGATTGAAAATCTGCTGGAATTGCGTCACCTCCCACGAGAGAGACTACAGCAATGGTTCAAGATCCTCTTCGACGGTATGAGTGAAGGGATAATTTCCGTAGATGCCGGAGGGAACATCAACACCATCAATTCGGTTGCCTGCCGCATTTTAGGTCAGGTCTACGAAAATATCATCGGTCAACATATCAGTGAACTCAGCCCCGATGACTCTATCCTCCTCGACTGCATCAAAAAAAGAACCCCGGTCAGCAGACGGAAGTCAGTTTTAACCACAACTGGCCGGGTTGAATTTTACGGTTCGGCAAAACCCATAAACGATTCCCAGGGAAATTTTGTCGGTGCCGTCCTCCTGATGAAAGATCTCAAGGAAGTCAAAGAGATGGTGGATGCCGTATCCGCTCCTCTCAACGTCTCCTTCGATGACTTTATCGGCGAGAGTCCCGCAATTAACAATCTGATCACCTTT
>Ga0307440_1001478_pt1 | contig 11380 bp, 9 predicted proteins | sample SalMarWE160410MG_FD_202150 | JGI IMG/M metagenome (GOLD analysis project Ga0307440, IMG submission 202150) | Salt marsh sediment microbial communities from the Plum Island Ecosystem LTER, Massachusetts, United States - WE1604-10 | ecosystem: Environmental > Aquatic > Marine > Intertidal zone >... | reverse complement strand
ATGGAGGCGATACCCTCTTCGACGATCTTGATGGCCTCAATCATGTGAGGGATCATGATCCGGTTGACGATAAACCCCGGCGAGTCTTTCTTGACTTCCACCGTGATTTTGCCCATCTTTTTCGCCAGTCCCGTGGTGATGGCAACTGTTTCGTCGCTCGTGGCATAACCCCTGATGATCTCCACCAGTTTCATGAGTGGCACCGGGTTGAAGAAATGCATACCACAAACCTTGTCCGGCCGGTTCGTGGCCGCGGCAATCTCCGTAAGTGACATGGAAGATGTATTGGAGGCCAGAATGACTTCGGGCCGACACAATTCGTCCAGTTCCTTGAAAACACTCTTCTTGAGGTCAAGGTTTTCAATGACCGCCTCAACGACAAGATCCACATCCTTCATCTGGGCCATATCGGTAGTCCCCTTGATTCTGCCCAGGATGACATTCTTGTCATCCGCATCCAACTTGCCTTTTTCGACACTCTTGGACAGGAACCGGTCGATGCTCTTCATTCCCCGTTCTACGAATGCATCTTCAACGTCGCGCATGATCACTTCACAGCCGATCTGCGCCGCCATCTGGGCAATGCCGTTTCCCATGGTCCCTGCCCCAATAATGCCAATTTTCTTGATCTCCATAGTAGTTTTTCCTCCTTCTTAGCATTTTGACTGAAAACAATTCAAATAGGTATAAAACATCAGGCCTGACGTATCGCTTTTCGTCTTATGCCCTACGCCTTTGGCCTATTTCTCACACCGATTCTACACTCTTGACTTCAGAAACATGCTGTTTCAATATCTTCTCTATACCCATTTTCAATGTCATCTGGCTCATGGGGCACCCACCACAGGCCCCCATAAGCTTCACCTTTACCACGCCCTCATCGTCTACATCAACGAGTTGCACGTCTCCGCCGTCCGCCTGGAGACTGGGCCTCACCTTGTCAAGGGCGTCCTGGACTTTTTCCTTTACAGTCATGCGTCCCTCCTTCTGTCTATATTTTCTGACCAGATCGTTTTTTTCATAACATAGTCTCATGGGGAATGCTACCCAAAAAACTTTTTGACCCTGCCATCGAGGAACTGTGAAAGGCCCTCTGTATTTCCTGGAGACCACCCAAGGGTCTTGCTCCATACGTCGTCGGACTCCATGCAAAGATAGAGTCCCAGGTCGTCATACCAGGCTTCCAGGTGCTCTCGCATGAATCGGTAAAGTTCCATTCGAATGGGTTTGAAATAGCGCATCTTACCATCAAGGCCGGAGATAAATTCTCCGTCGAGAACAGTTGTGTGAGGGTGGCGTTTACGGATAACAGTTTTCAGCTGGGGCATGAACCGGAAAGAGCCCATGCTGATCCAGATAACTCTCCCGGGATCAATATACCTGTCCATCAGATCCAGAGTTCGCAGGTACTCATCCCGCCAGTTGGGATGAGGAATAAGCGGGTCAAAGTGAAACCCCACGATAAAGCCTTCAGATTGGCACAGTGCGGCTGTTTCAAGCCTTTGTCGCAGGCTTGCTGCCTGGTGCTCTTCCCTGGAGGAAATCAAGGGACTGTTGAGTGACCAAGAAATGATGATCTGTTTACGTTCGGGTAATGCAGCCAACCTCTTTATATTGCAGGTCTTGGTTTTCAGCTCCAGTATGGCGTTTTTTCTATTGGAAAACGGAGGCACCAGGATATCGGTCCAACCGATAAGAGGATCAAGGGCCAGGCTGTCTGTAAATTCCCCGGTGCCAATGCGAAAAATCCTGTCAGGATTGCGATCGATGAGACTGAAAATCTCTTCAAGGCGCTCCTCAAGGTTCACAAAGACCCTGAGGTTCGGTTGATTGAAATATGATTGCAGGATACAGTAACTGCAGTCAAGCGGGCAATTCATGGCCACGTTCAGGATCTGGTATCCACAGCAGATATGATTTTTTGTGCCGGGACATGGCTTCAAAATATCACCGCTGTATTCGAGCAGATGGAGCGTTTTCTTGCCCATGTCAGGATTTTCCGCTGCCGCGTATCCGGATTCCTTTTTCCGAAACTGTGGAATACCTTTTGTTTTCCTGGAAATACGTGAGAAAAGCCGGTACTTCTCCACACCCTCTTCCACGAGTATCCTGTTGATGGGAAAACCGACCATCATGCGCCCTCTTCCCAGGGATTCTTGAACTGGCGCAATCTCTCGATTTTCGCAAGATGGTCAATGACTCCCTTCAAATCCTTCCCATTTCGAAAAGAAATTTCCATGCGATAAATCTCTGATTCAAAATACGGGGGGGCCTGGATGCGAGCTTCAGGGGGAAGCTGCAGTTTTGCGACCCTTTTCTTGAACACCTCTTCAGCACGGTTCAATCGAGGAAAACGCCTGGACCTGAAGAGGGCCAGAAGTGTGCGGGCCATCTGGGGGCGATTCATGGAAGGAGTGGCAAGAATATCGCGAAACGGTTTTGCCTCGAGCATTTCAGCAATTGAGGTCCCTGATATTCGCGAATTATCATACAATAATTCAATAAGTTGCTTTTGTTGATTAATGTTAAAAGTTAACTTTAAGAAAAGAGAGGCAACCACCTTTCTTTCCTCCGGCACCAATTCCAAAAGGGCTGTGGCGGTTGATTCTGAAATCGTACCACGGGCCAGGGCCTGTTTCATTGATTCATCCAGGTCTCTCTCGAAAGAGAGGTAGGTATCGAGCACCGATGCATGCAGCGGGAGATCCAGGAGGCTCATATATCTTGCAAGAATTTCCTCTCTTGGAAAATAACGTGCCAGTCTGGTCAATGCCATGGCTTTTTCCACTGGATTAAATTGCCTTGTTGTAAGGTTGTCAAAAAAATTGATCAAAAGGGCATCAGGGGGCGCAATCGCATCTTGTATGCACATCCTGCACCCTATGGACTCTTTTCCCATTGCACGGAATGCCGCTATTCTCCTGAACCCCGTTACAATATGAATGGCCCCGCCCTCCCCTTCCGTGACGATGGGATTGTTGACAAGCCCGATGTTCTGCAGCGAATTGATGAGTGGGGCAAGTTCGAAGCCGTAACTCATGGCAAAAGGTCCCGGCTCAGGGCTCAATCTGTCAAGTGAAACCCGTGACGGCTTTAGATCTATTTTGTGGCCTAGTTTCTGGATCATTTTTTGTTTTCCTTGAGTACAAAGTCCATGGATGGGCTTCTAACGAAGTCGTCTCTTTCGCCGGAGTCAAGGAGCCGGGCGTGAGACTCTTTTTCAGACCCTTTCTCATAGTGCACTTGGCACCAAACACCGACATGGACGGCTATTTGGGGTTTACGCCTCCCAAACCCCACGCGCTTCTATGAATTTACGCTAAACCCCAAATCGGCGTCCATCCCCTCCGAAGTGTTTAGAAAGGGTCTGAAAAAGAGTCTCACGCCCGGCTCCACTTCGTTGCTCATAGGCTGCCGTTTGCGGCATAAACCAGCTTTTTACGATTCCATCATTATTGCTTCCGCTTCCGTCCGTAGCAACGTATCACCAAGTGGAGGCCAAGTAAAGAGGCTCTCAGGAAAGAAGAACTACATTGGGAAAAGGATTGCCTTGTAATGACAAAAATGCTACCCCCTTTTGAATGCATCACAATGATCTCGATAAGCAGGAAAAAAAGGGGGATATGATGGCAAGGTGGAAGGTTCTTTCTATAGGGCTTGTCTTATTGTTCACTCTCTCATTGATTTCGGGAACGTCCTCTGTTCAAGCGGCCCATGTGGTAAAGATCGGGATAGCACTCCCGCTCACCGGAACCTTGGCCAAAATCGGAGAAATTGAGAGCCGGTCATTTAAGATGGCCATTGATAAAATTAATGCAGCGACCGGAATTGACGGGGAAAAATTACATTTAGTCATTTTAGACACGTCGAGCCGTCCGGATGTGGGTCGCACGGTTGTTGAAAAGTTTATCAAAAAATACAAGGTCCAATTGGTTGGGGGAGGATGCAGCAGCTCAGTGGCGTATGTGATCGCCCGCGTGTGCCAGCAAAATAAAATCCCCTTTCTGATCAATACGGCTGCTGCCGACAAGATTACTGCGTCGGGATGGGATTATGTTTTCCGCCTGAATCCGCCGTTCAGCAAATATGCAAGTGGGATGGAATCCCTTTTTTCCGAGATCATCAGACCCAGGACGGCTATCATTTTGCGTGAAGATTCGCCTCTCGGTTCAAAAAAGGCCCAATATTTTGAGAATATTTGCCAAAAGTTTCGCATGACAGTGGTCATGAACGAAAAATATGAATATGGTGAAATTGATTTCGCGCCCCTGCTTACAATGATCAAAGACAAAAACCCTGACATTATCTATATAATATCCAATGCCATGGATGGGTCTTTGCTTATGAGGCAGGCGAAGGATTTGAAATTGACCCCGAAAATGTTTGTGGGAGGCACGCAGGCTTTTTCATCCCCCGCATTTCAACAAGGAGCCGGGGTTGCGGCAGAAAACGTTATTTCAGGCACCCTGTGGCATCAGACCCTCCCTTTCCCGGGGGCCATGGACTTCTACAACAAGTTCGAAGCAAGATACCATACCTCCGTAGACTACCATGGTGCCGAGGCATACGCCGCCTGCCATGTAATCGCGGACGCCCTGAGTCGCGCAAAATCCCTCGAGAGTGCTGACATTCGGGACGCGCTCCTGGCGACGGACATGATGACGGTTGTCGGTCCGGTGAAGTTCGGTACCTGGGGAAAAATGAAAAATCAGAATGAAGCTGCCACCTATGTGGTTCAGTGGGTCAATGGAAAACCGGAGGTGATTTGGCCGAGAAAAAACGCCACCAGGCATCTTGTCTATCCCGTGAACTGGTTGGAAAATTGGGGATATTGAACGGAAACGGCACTACCTCAATACGTCGGGGCAGAGTATGGCACATGACAGTTGAAGGGAAAAGTTGGATTCATAGCCCCAAATAAACATCTTTGATTTCTCTATTTTGTATCAAATTCCCGGACAGGCCTTCCATGGCTAATCTGCCTGTTGAAAGAACGTACCCGTAATTGGAATTATCCAGGGCCAACTGTACATCCTGTTCCACAAGTAATACCGCAGTGCCACCGGCATTTATTTCCTTTACAATATCAATGAGATCGTCAACGACGAGCGGGGCAAGCCCCAAGGACATTTCATCAATCAAGAGCAACGTTGGATCTCCCATAAGCCCGCGGGCAATTGCGCACATCTGTTGCTCACCTCCTGACAGGCTTCCTGCTTGCTGTTTAAAACGTTGTTTCAGTATCGGGAAAGTATCATATATCCTGTTCAGTTGCGGGTTGAGCTCTTTTGACTTCTTGCGCCTGAATGCCCCCATCATCAGGTTTTCTACAACGGTCATTTGAGAGAACAGCCGTCTTCCTTCGGGTACGTGAATAATTCCTTTGGCCACGATCTCTTTGGAAGGAAGCCGGGTGATATCTTCTCCCCGGAAAATAATTCCGCCTTTGTGAGGAGGAAGCAGGCCTGATATGGCTTTGAGCAAGGTTGTTTTTCCGGCACCGTTTGATCCAACCAGTGCTACTATATTGCCATCCTCAACCTGCAGAGTAATATCCCACAGAACCTGGATATCCCCATATCCAGCATCGAGACTGTTTATTTCCAGCAAGAGCAACGGCCTTCCCTCCTAACCAGTGTCCATCCATAAATGAGATAGTTTGTTCGAGATTAAGGCATGCGAAAATTTTAACCGCAGGAATACATTGAGGTATTTCGAGGATTAAAATTTGAGCATAACGACGATATCGGGCAAAATAGCCATTTATGGATGGACACTGCTAACCAACGAGTTCTTTATACCTTCTTCCGAGATAGGCCTTGATCACCTTTTTGTCATTAAGGACCTCTTCGGTGGGGCCGTCTGCAATCTTTTGGCCGTGGTGCAAGACAAAAATACGATCACACACACGCTTGATAGCCCTCATAACGTGTTCAATAATCAGGATCGTCATGCCATTGTCCCTGATCTTTTTTATTAATTCTATGGCATGGTCGATTTCGGTAAAATTGAGGCCGGCCATGACTTCATCGAAGAGAACAACCTCAGGGCGCATTGCAATGGCTTTGGCGATCTCCAGCCTTTTTCTCGACGCCACGCTTAACTTATCAGCCAATACATCCATCTGATTTCCCAAATCAACGAACTCCAGTATCTCTTCAGCTTTTTCTATGGCCTCCTTGGCCGACAAGCGGTTCCCCCGAGCCCCGAACATGGCCCCTACCGAAGCATTTTCTTTCACTGTCATACCCGGAAAAGGTTTCACTATTTGGAATGTTCGACCTATGCCAAGCCGTCCAATTCGGTATGGCTTGAGGCCTGAAATCCGTTCTCCCTTAAAAAAAACCGCTCCGTCGGTCGGTGGATACGTTCCGGCAATGACATTGACAAGCGTTGTTTTTCCGGCACCATTAGGGCCGATTAATCCAAGAATTTCTCCTGGCTCCAGTTCAAAATCCACTTCATTCACTGCGATGAGACCGGCAAATTTTTTTGTTATATTCTTCCCTTCTAAAATGGCCATATGAAAACCTTAGATTCGATTCTTTCGGATATTTTGCAGAAAGTAGATCAGGCCGAACTTTTTCTGTGTGAGCATATCTGCAATGCCTTTGGGCATAAACACAATGGAGAGAATAACCAGGGCACCGAAAAAAAGCGTATGGGCTACCAGGAAATAATTGGAAAGTATTTCTGAAACAACTTCTATGCTGACTGCGCCCAATAAGGGACCAAAGAGCCTCCCGATGCCTCCAAAAATCGCCATGACGATCATCTTAAGTGTGCTTTCTACAGTAAACACGGATCCCGGCTTGATAAATGCCTGTTGATAAGCATAGACACTGCCCGCGAGGCCGGTAAATAAACCGCTCAAGGCGAAGGCGATTGTTTTTGCTGCGGTCGTATTGATACCAATAGAATTAGCTGAATCTTCATCTTCCCTGATGGCGATCAAAGAATATCCGAATTTTGCGTTTAAAAGAAAATAAGTGGCAACTAATGTTACAATCAATGTCCCGAGCATCACATAAAAGAAGAAACAATATTGAGCCTTAACGGAAAGATCGAGCATAGGGAGGTATATCCCTGAATTTCCTTCTGTTATTTCCAGATTTTGAACCAATGCCTTCATCGCCTCGGCTACACCCAACGTGGCGATCGCAAAATAGTGGCCATGCAAACGAAGTACGGGGAGCCCGATGATGATTGCGAATAGTGCCGACCCCATGCCGGCCGCGATGAAGGCAAAGGCGAAATTCAGGCCTGCCTTTTCCATTAGTACTGCCGTGGTATATGCCCCGATGCCAAAAAAAACGACATTTCCGAAGGACGCGTATCCGGTATAGCCACCTATAATATTCCAGGCACTTGCCATGATCGCAAACATCAGGATGTCAGTGCCGAAGCGGATAACGAAATTATTGAAAAGCAATGGAAAGACTGCCACTCCGAGCAAGATGAGGCCACAAATGAGATAATTTCTTAGGCGTTTATTTCCCATACCTAATCAGCGCCTCCCATGATCCCTTTGGGCCTCATGATCAAGACTAGGACAAGTATCGTAAACCCGATTAGATTTTCATACGTTGCTCCGAGCCAATTCGTTCCAAGCGACTCCGTCACTCCCAGGATCAGGCCACCGATGAGTGGTCCCAGCATGCTTCCCAATCCCCCGATAATAACGACCACAAAAGATTTCAGCGTTAATATCCCTCCCATCATGGGGGTGATCGGAAAGAGAATGGACCACAAGGTCCCTGCAGCTCCGGCAGCACCTACCCCCAGGCCGAATGTTACAGAGTAGGTCTTTGCCACATCGACTCCCACCAGACGGGCGGCATCGAGGTCCTGAGATGTGGCACGTATGGATCGTCCCAGATTTGTTCGGTTGAGAATGAAAAATAAGATAATGCTGATAACGATGACCAACAGAAAGGCAATAAGGCGCATAATAGGTATTGTTACCGAACTGCCGATAGAGAAATTTGCAGCCCCATAGGGGATCTGAACCATTCTCACATCCGCACTCCACAATACCTGGGCCAGATTGTTTATGAAAATTTCAATGCCGAAAGTCAGGACCAGGGTTATAAAGGCGCTGGCCCTGATGATGAGGTTTATCAGATATTTTTGAACAATATATCCGAAAACGAAAAGAAACCCGATCGAGGCGATCAAGCTAAGGAAAGGGTCAATCCCGAGAAGTGTGAAAAGCCAGTAGGTTGTAAATGCCCCCAACATAATGAAAGAACCATGGGCAATATTGATAATATCCATGACCCCCCAGATGAGAGACATCCCCATTGCCATTAAGGCGTACAGTCCACCTTTCAAAAGCCCATTGATAACTATCTGAAGTATCATTAAGGTATTGGCCCTGGTTACACCAAAGCGGGAAGAAGGGTGCTTATCTCCTTCTCTCCCGCCTGGCCGGTTTTTTTTGACCTCAACAAAGAGAATCGGGCAAATTTCGGTAACGAGTCCCGCGATAGCAGGCCATTACTGCAAAAACTACTTCCGGTCCTTCCAGCAGGCAACTGGATAAACAGGCTTTTTGTGACTACCGGGATAGACCTGATACACCTCTCCGCCCTGGATTTGCAGGGCAACGCTTGTCCCCATTATCTGACCATTCGGGCTGAATCTCACACGCCCATAGATTGTGTTCAGAGACGTGGCGGCGATCGCATCCCGCACTTTTGCAGGATCCAAACTTTTGGCCCGTTCAATCGCATCCTTAAAGACAGCTATATCTGCAATTCCACTGGCATTGTGATAGTCCGGATCATAGTTGTATTTCTTTTTGAAAAGGCTTAGAAATTCTTTGGTATCTTTAAACAGATACCCCGCAAAATCCATTTGGGGAGACCAGCTCGCGACCCCATAGATGTATTCAGCATCTTTGCCGAGGGATTTACGAAAATCCGCCTCGGAGGGCCCCACAGTCATGCTGATCAGTTTTGGGCAGACATTCAATTCCTTTGCCTGCTGTGTAAAATTGAGCGCTTCCTGGGTATGACCCGCAACCAGAACGACGCTCGCGTTGATGGATTTAATTTTCGTCAAAACGGAGGTAAAATCTGATGCATTTTCAGCATATTTCTCGAAAAGCACCACATCAAAACCCATTTTCTTTGCGATTTTTTTTGTGCCGTTTCCAACACTGATATCGAATTTATCATCTGAATAAAGTATCGCAATGCTCTTCGGTGCAGGCTTGAAAGTTTCCAGCATTTCGAGAGTTGACTGGAAATATTGTCCGGCCGGTGGAAGGGTTCCGAAAATATATTTGTTCCCCCGGCTGAAAATTTTTCCCGACGCCCCGCCTCCTTCTATCATAGGAATCTTGTAACGCTGGGCAACGATGCTGTTGGGAATGGTAATCCCGCTTGAATAAGGACCGAGCAAAAAATCGACCTTATCTTCATTTATGAGTTTTTCAACCAACCGGGAGCTTTCATTTGGGTTGCTTTTGTCGTCATAATAGACAATCTTCAACATATACTTTTCATTGCCGACTTTTATTCCTCCCGAATCATTGATTTGTTTTACCGCCATGTTGTACGAATCCCTGTACATTTTCCCGGTTCTGCTCTTTCCGCCCGTGAAAGATATTGCACACCCCAACTTAATGACCTTTGCACTGGCAAAGGTCCCCAATGTAAAAACCATTCCCAGTGCGACGAAGGTAATCAACAAACATCTTGCCAGATTTTTCATTTCACTACCCCCTCAACTAAAATTAATTAGAGTTTATTTATATAAATGACTTGATACCGAAGCTAAATGCTCTTAAAGATTTAAGGAGGAATTTTGAAAAGCTGATCTTGCGGTAACATACCTTTACTCGCCTTCTTCTGCCATATAAAAAAAACCCTCGGGTAGACGTTTCATCCATCTGGAGAAAGCAATTCGCCCGCTGTTCGTAAAATATATGCAAATTATTTGACAGTTTATGCCAAAACCTCTATAGGGTCAATATAAAATAAAAAAGGTTCAAACTTTGAGGCTTGACAGGTTTCTTCTCAGGAGTTACGCATAAACACATGAGGGAAAATAGAATTATCCCCATTCGAATTTCAGGTGTTTAGGGTTCACGGTGGAAGCAAGGGAATAATGAGATTCAATCACAATGAGTATATCTACAGTATGGAGGTTTAGAAATGGACAACTTTTTGGAAGGGGGCACAAAAAACCCGCTGAAAATTCAGGACAACACCTTCCGTGATGGACATCAATCTCTTTTGGCGACAAGGATGAGGACCGAGGACATGATCCCCATCGCCGAAAAGATGGACGATGTGGGCTTCTGGGCAATGGAGGTATGGGGCGGCGCGACCTTCGATACCATGCACCGCTTCCTGGGGGAAGATCCGTTCGATCGGATACGAACCCTCAAGAAATACATCAGGAAAACCCCATTCACCATGTTGTTAAGGGGGCAGAACCTCGTTGGTTACAGGAACTATGCCGATGACGTGGCCAGGCTGTTCGTGGACAAGACCTGTGAGGCGGGGATGGACGTCTTTCGCGTCTTTGATGCCTTGAATGATTTCAGAAATTTCAGGACCGTTGTGGAACGTATCAAGGCCAATGGCAAGCACTTTCAGGGGACGATCTGCTATTCCCTCACTCAAAGACGCATGGGCGGAGAGGTATTCAACCTTGAGTATTATCTGAAAAAGGCCAAAGAAATTCAGGACATGGGAGCCGACACCCTCTGTCTGAAAGACATGGCAGGCATCATGGCCCCTTTTGACATTGCCAAAATCGTGACCGAGCTGAAAAAGGTGATCTCCATCCCCATTCACCTGCACACCCATTATACCAGCGGGATGGCCTCCATGGTGTACCTGAAAGCAATAGAGGCCGGCGTGGATATCGTGGATACCTGTCTGGCGCCTTTTGCGCTCCGGACTTCGCAACCGGCGGTTGAACCCATGGTGGCAACCCTGTTTGAAACCGACCGAGATACGGAACTGGATCTTCATCTCCTTTTGGAATTGGGTGACTATATTGAGAGTGTCGCCCCGAAATATCGCGATTATCTGGCCAAGAACAGGATGTCCGTCATCGATACCGGCGTCCTTGCCCATCAGGTTCCAGGGGGCATGATCTCAAACCTGGTCAATCAATTGAAGCAGGCCAAGGCCCTTGACAGGCTCCCTGAAGTGTACAAAGAAGTTGCCGTGACACGCAAGGAACTGGGAATGCCGCCCCTGGTTACGCCTACGAGCCAGATTGTGGGTGTCCAAGCGGTGTTGAATGTCCTCTTCGGGAGATACAAGATGGTCACCAACGAAGTCAAGGACCTCGTGTATGGTCTTTACGGAAAAACCCCGACTGAGGTAGACCCTGATGTCCAGGAGAAGGTCCTGAA
>Ga0307440_1001477_pt1 | contig 11414 bp, 7 predicted proteins | sample SalMarWE160410MG_FD_202150 | JGI IMG/M metagenome (GOLD analysis project Ga0307440, IMG submission 202150) | Salt marsh sediment microbial communities from the Plum Island Ecosystem LTER, Massachusetts, United States - WE1604-10 | ecosystem: Environmental > Aquatic > Marine > Intertidal zone >... | reverse complement strand
CGTGATGCTGATGATGCTGCTGGGTTTGCAATTGGCCGCCTCGGGGAAGTCCGGGATTGGAGCCCAGAACGGCGGATGAAGCCGACGGCCTGCATCGCTTTGCCGGTTGGTCGTGGCATACATTCATAGGTAGTTGCCCGTACATGTGGAAAAAACTCCCGCATGAACAACACGGCCTTTTCCTGTTGATCTATGTTCTTTGTTGTCTTGCTGCTGCTGGCAGAAAGACTATTTCCATCAGGGGGTCCATCATGAAATGGAAAATCTGGTTGTTGGCCATGATCGCATCAGTGGCCATGTTTATCTCCGCACCCGCGTGGTCGAATGAAACAGTGAATGTGAATACGGCAACGGTCGAACAGTTGCAGGCGGTGAAGGGCATCGGCCCCAAGCTCGCGGCTGCGATTGTCGATTACCGCAATGCCCATGGAAACTTCGAAAGTGTCGACGCGCTCACCGGGGTAAAAGGGATCGGCGGCAAGAAACTCGATCATATCCGCGAAGGCCTGCGCACCGATGACGCGGAGGATCCCGGCGTCCAATGAAAGGGGAACGTCAGCGAACAGTCGGGTTGATGCCCGATTGAGTCATTCCTGGGGTGTCCCGGAGAGGCGCGGCAACTGCCGCGCCTCTTTTTTTATCTAGTGGCGGAACTCCTATTGGAGCGGAAAATCTGCTCGCGCGAAGTACAACAGTGTTCAACATCACGTGAATCTTGGCGCTGTTCTTTTGTTTTGGATAGGTTCCCCGGATGCACAAGGTATCGCTGATCCGTAACCGCTGGATGGCCTTTGCCCACGACCTGGTGTGGGTGCCGGCCTCCATCGCCCTGGCCTTCTGGCTGCGCTTCAATCTGGGAGCCATCCCGGCTGAGTACCTGCATGGCATGGCCCTGATGATCATCGCCAGCCTGCCGGCGATGGCCGTATCGTTCTGGTATTTCGGCCTGTACCGTGGCATCTGGCGCTTCGCTTCGACCCAGGATCTGCTGCGCATCCTGCGCGCTGTGCTGCTCGGCACCGTGGCCACCTTCGCGGTGATCTTCATCTGGCAGCGCATGGCCGGCATTCCGCGCTCCACCTTCGTGCTCTATCCGCTGATCCTGATGATCGGCCTGTCCGGGCCGCGCATGCTGTATCGCCTGCTCAAGGAGCACCATCTGTCCCTGGCGGATTCCGAAAAATCCTACGCGCTGCTGGTCGGGGCCGGACGGGCGGGCGAACTTTTGGTGCGCGATCTGCTGCAGGGCGGGGCATATGTGCCCGTCGGTTTCCTTGACGATGCCGCGGACAAGCAGCACCGGGATATCCATGGCGTGCCGGTACTGGGTAGGCTGTCCGATCTGACCGATATCGCGTCACGCCAGGACATCGATGTGGTGCTTCTGGCGATGCCGTCGGCGCCGGCGGCCGTGCTGCGCAAGGTCGTCGAGCAATGCCAAAGGCTGGGGATCGCCTGCCGCACCCTGCCTTCGGTACGCGAGATGGCGCACGGCAAGGTGGAGGTGTCCCGCCTGCGCAAGGTGCAGATCGACGACCTGCTCGGCCGCGAGGCCATCCGCATCGACGATCCCGAGGTACTGGGATTCATCGAGGGGCGCTGCGTGATGATCACCGGTGCCGGCGGTTCGATCGGATCCGAACTTTGCCGGCAGGTGGTCCAGTATCGAGCGCGGGCACTGGTGCTGGTGGATCACGGTGAGTTCAACCTGTACCGCATCGAGCAGGAGCTGGCCCGCATGGAGCCGGCTCCCGATTTCCACGCGCATCTGGGCGATATCCGCGATGTGGCGCGCATGCGCTGGCTGTTCGGGCGCTACCGGCCGGACGTGGTACTGAATGCCGCCGCCTACAAGCATGTGCCGATGGTCGAGGAGAACCCGATCGAGGGCGTGAAGACCAACGTGCTGGGCACCTGCCAGCTGGCCGATCTGGCGGTGGAGTTCCAGGTTGGCACCTTCGTGCAGGTGTCGACCGACAAGGCGGTGAATCCGGCGAATGTCATGGGTGCCACCAAGCGCGCAGCCGAGATCTACTGCCAGAATCTCGACGAACGTGCCACCGATACGGCGTTTATCACCACGCGTTTCGGCAATGTGCTCGGTTCCGCGGGCTCCGTGGTGCCGTTGTTCGAGGAGCAGATTCGCCGCGGTGGCCCGGTGACGGTCACCCATCCGGAGATCACCCGCTATTTCATGACCATCCCCGAGGCGGTGAGCCTGATCCTGCAGGCTGGCTCGATGGGCCAGGGTGGCGAAATCTTCGTACTCGACATGGGTGAGCCGGTGCGCATCATCGATCTGGCCGAGCAGATGATCCGCCTGTCCGGCCTGGAGCCGGGCCGGGATGTCGAGATCCGCTTCACCGGCCTGCGCCCGGGAGAGAAGCTTTACGAGGAGCTGTTCCATCATTCCGAGGATCTGACCGGCACCCGGCATCCGAAGTTGATGCTGGCCGCCTCCCGCAGCATGGCCTGGCCCGATGTACAGGGGCACCTGAAGCATCTGTCGGAGGCCGTGGCACAGGGGGATGTGGACCAGCTGCGCCTGCTGCTGCGCCGCATGATCCCGGAATACGTGCCAGCTTCTTCCCCGGTAACGGCCAATGAGCCGGCATCCGGGGCCGTGTTGCACTGAGCCCGCAGCCTGACCGACGCCTGATCGACGTGGCGGTGTTCGCACCGCTGCCGCATCCGTTCACCTATGCCTGGCCGGATGCGCTGGGCGAACCGGTGCCGGGTCTGCGCGTGCGCGTGCCTTTCGGCCGCCGTCTGCGCACCGGTGTCATCCTGAGCGAGGTCCGTACATCCCCGCCCACCGACGTGAAGGAAGTGGCCGAATGCCTGGATGACGTTCCGCTGTTCGACGCCCAGCGCCAGGCCTGGCTCGAGCGTTTGCGCCAGTACTATCTGGCGGCACCGGGAGAGGTGTGGGAATTGGCGCTGGGCTGGGCCGAGGCGCTCGATGCCCGCCGCTATCGCTGTGCGGACCGTGCGGCGCTGGCTGCCGCCTATCCCCTGCTGGCCACAGCCTTCCCGACCCGTGCCGCTGCGAATCTGCAGACCCTGCGCCGTCGTCTCGGCCAGATACCGTTTCGGGACATGCTGCAGCACGCCATCGGCGACGGCCTGATCGAAGCGGTTGGTTCGGAGCCATCCATCGCGGCTGATCAAGTGCAGAAAGCCGAACCGCGGCCGGCGGTGCTGACGGCCGACCAGCAACGGGCATTGGCAGCCGTCGATGAGGCTCATGGCCTGTTCCGTCCCATGCTGCTGTTTGGCTGTACCGGTTCCGGCAAGACCGAGGTCTATCTGCGCGCCATCGAGCGCATCGTAGCAGCCGGCGGACAGGCGCTGATTCTGGTGCCGGAAATCGGTCTGACACCGATGTGGTTGCGGCGCCTGACAGACCGATTTCCGCACGTGGCGGCCTGGCATTCGGGCTTGGGCAGGCCGGAACGTCTGCGCGCCGTGCAGGCATTATCGAATTGCCAGGTATTGATCGGCACCCGCTCGGCACTGTTCCTGTCCCTGCCACGGCTACAGCTGATCGTTGTTGATGAGGAGCACGACAGCTCGTTCAAGCAGCAGGAGGGGGTGGCGTATTCGGCCCGGGATATGGCCGTGTTGCTGGCGCAGGAGCTGGGCATCCCCGTGGTGCTGGGCTCGGCCACGCCAAGCCTCGAGTCCTGGCGCCAGGCTTCCGAGGGGCATTACCGATTGCTGGAGCTTCCCCAACGCATCCGGCCACATGCCGAGCCGGTGCCGGAATGCGTCGACCTGCGCGGTGTCGATGGTGTGCTCTCGGAGCCGCTGTTGGCCGCCCTGCGCCAGAGCATGGATTCCGGACATCAGGCCATTTTGTACCTGAACCGGCGCGGTTACGCGCCGGCGCTGCAGTGCGCGGCCTGTGGCGAGGTGGAGGCCTGTCCGCACTGCAGTCTGCGCCTGACCCTGCATCGCAGGCGGAAACAGCTGCGTTGCCATGCCTGCGGTTTTGTGCGCGCCGTACCGAAGGTCTGCGCCCATTGCGGCGAGGCGGCGCTGGTGCCGCTCGGGGCCGGCACCGAAAGGCTGGAGGAATCCCTGCATGCGGCATTGCCGGAACTGCGCTTTGCCCGCTTCGACAGCGATACGGTGACCAGCCCCAAGCGCCTGGCCGAGACCCTGGACCGTTTTGCCGGCGGCGAGATCGATTGCCTGATCGGCACGCAGATGCTGGTCAAGGGACATCACTTTCCCAATGTGGCCCTGGTCGGGGTGATCAATGCCGATCTCGGCCTCGGCCTGCCGGATTTCCGCGCCGGTGAGCGCTGGTGGCAGCAGATCACGCAGGTGATCGGCCGCACCGGCCGTGGCGAGGCACCAGGGCGGGTGATCATCCAGACGCTGAATCCCGAGGCGCCGTGGCTCGGCCGTCTGGGAGAGCACCAGGCGAAAATGCTGCTGGACGAGGAGCTGGCATTGCGGGGGCAGTTGCAGTACCCGCCGTTCTCCCGCTGGGTGCGGATCCTGTTCTCGGCTGTGCATGCCGGGGCGGCTGAGGAGTCAGCTGAACGGCTTGCCGCGTGCGTATGCCGGGGCCTGCCGGAGATCGCGGTGACCGGCCCGATGCCCTGCGCCATTGAACGCCTGGGAGGTCGCTACCGCTTCGAGTTGATCCTGCGTGATGATGCCCGGCGTCATTTGCCCTGGCGGCTGGCGCCGCTGCTGGCAAGCCTGCCGGTACCGGCGGCGGTACGACGCCGAATCGATGTCGATCCCCAGGACATGATGTAGTCACGGATGTAGTCATATTGGGCTGCGTTTTTCCGCCGAGGCGCTACCATCGGCGGTTGGCCGTTTCAGGACGATTGCGGCAGCGAGGAGCAACGATGCAGGACAGGCTGATCCGTGTGCGCGGCGCGCGGGTGCACAATCTGAAAAACATTTCGCTGGATATCCCCCGTGACCAACTGGTGGTGATCACCGGCGTATCCGGTTCCGGCAAGTCTTCGCTTGCCTTCGATACGCTGTATGCCGAGGGCCAGCGACGCTACGTGGAATCGTTGTCAGCCTATGCCCGCCAGTTCCTGGGCGTCATGGACCGGCCGGACGTCGATGCCATCGAGGGATTGTCACCGGCCATCTCCATCGAACAGAAAACCACCAGCCGCAACCCGCGCTCCACCGTCGGCACCATCACCGAGGTCTACGACTATCTGCGCCTGCTGTTTGCGCGCGTCGGCCAGCCGTTCTGCTACGGCTGCGGCAAGCCGATCAGCTCACAGTCGGCCTCGCAGATCATCGATGAGCTGGCTGCTCTTCCCGACGATACCCGGTTGCAAATCCTGTCCCCGATCGCGCGCAGCCGGAAGGGTGAGTTCCGGCGCGAACTGGAAAGGGCCGGGCAGAACGGCTTCGTGCGCGTGCGCATCGATGGCGAGGTACATGCGATCGAGGACGTGCCGCCGCTTGATCGCAAGCGCAAGCACGACATCGAACTGGTGGTCGACCGTCTGGTGTTGCGCGAAGGGGTGCGCACCCGTCTGGCCGATTCGGTGGAAACGGCATTGCGCTACGGCGATGGCATGATGCTGGCGCTGATCGGCGAACGGAGCGTCACCTATTCGGAACGCTTCGCCTGCCCCGATTGCGGCATCTCCTACCCCGAGATCGAGCCGAGGCTGTTTTCGTTCAATTCGCCGGCCGGCGCCTGCCCGAGCTGCGATGGCATCGGCACGCAGACCATCTTCGATCCGGAGCTGGTGGTGCCCGATCCCTCGCTGTCGCTGAAGGACGGTGCCGTGGCTCCGTGGTCGGGGCGGGAAACGCCGTTTTTCCACCAGACCATGCAGGCCGTGTGCGAGCATCTTGGGGTCGACGTGCGCACGCCGTTCGCCGAGCTGCCGGAACACGCTCGCCGTTTCATCCTCCACGGCTCCGGCGAGGAAAAGATCGCCTTCCATTTCACCGAAGGGCCGCGCGTGCGCCTGATCGAGCGTCCGTTCGATGGCGTGATCCCGAATCTTGAACGGCGTTACCGCGAGAGCGGCTCCGACGAGGTGCGCGAGGAGCTTTCCCGCTACATCAATGCCGTACCCTGTCCGGCCTGCGAGGGCTCCCGCCTGACGCGCCCGGCCAGGCATGTGCTTGTCGGGGGACTGTCGCTTCCGGACTTCGTGGCCATGCCGCTGCACCGGGCCAAGGATTGGATCGATGCCCTGCAGCTGTCTGCGCAAAAGCAGGCCATTGCCGAGAAGGTGCTGGAGGAGATCCGTGCCCGCATCGGTTTCATGATCGAGGTGGGGCTCGATTACCTGTCGCTGGAGCGTACCGCCGGCACGCTGTCGGGTGGCGAGGCCCAGCGCATCCGCCTGGCCACGCAGATCGGCTCGGCGCTGGTCGGTGTGCTCTACATCCTCGATGAACCGTCGATCGGCCTGCACCAGCGCGACAACGACCGGTTGCTGGCCACGCTGAAACGGCTGCGCGATCTGGGCAATTCGGTGCTGGTGGTCGAGCACGACGAGGATGCGATCAAAAGCGCCGACTGGGTTATCGACATGGGGCCGCGCGCCGGCGAGCACGGCGGCGAGGTGATGGCGGCGGGTCCGCTGGCCCAGGTGCTGGCATGCAAGGACTCGCTGACTGCCGACTATCTCACGGGCCGCAAGGTCATCGCGGTACCGAAGCGGCGACCAGTGGGCGAGGGGCATCCGGTGATCGGCATCAAGGGAGCATGCGAGCACAACCTGAAACGGGTGACGGCGCTGTTCCCGCTCAGCCGCTTTTCCTGTGTGACCGGTGTATCCGGCTCCGGCAAGTCGACATTGACCATCGACACACTGTACCGCGCCTTTGCGCGCAGCAAACGCCTGCAGACCGAGCGCATCGGCCGTCACGACGAACTGGTCGGGGCGGAGCTGATCGACAAGGTCATCGACATCGATCAGAGCCCAATCGGGCGCACCCCGCGTTCCAATCCCGCTACCTATACCGGCCTGTTCACGCCGATCCGCGATTTGTTCGCGGCCGTGCCGGAGGCCCGCGCCCGCGGCTACAAGCCGGGCCGCTTCTCGTTCAACGTCAAGGGCGGTCGCTGCGAGACCTGCGAGGGCGACGGCATGATCCGGGTGGAGATGCATTTCCTGCCGGACGTCTATGTGCTCTGCGAATCATGCGGTGGCGCCCGCTACAACCGCGAAACGCTGGATGTCCGCTACAAGGGCAAAACCATTGCCGAGGTGCTGGACATGACGGTGGACGAGGCGGCCGAATTCTTCGCCCCCGTGCCGTCATTGAGGAACAAGCTGCAGACGCTGCAACAGGTCGGTCTGGGCTACATCCGCCTCGGCCAGTCGGCCACCACCCTGTCCGGAGGCGAGGCCCAGCGCGTGAAGCTGGCCAAGGAGCTGGCCCGCCGTGCCACCGGTGATACATTGTACATCCTGGATGAGCCGACCACCGGCCTGCATTTCGAGGATGTGGCCAAGCTGCTGGAGGTGCTGCACCGCCTGGTGGAGCGCGGCAATACGGTGGTGGTCATCGAGCACAACCTGGACATCATCAAAACAGCCGATTGGGTCGTGGACATGGGACCGGAGGGGGGCGACCGCGGTGGCGAGATCATCGTTTCCGGCACCCCGGAGCAGGTCGCCGCCTGCGATGCCTCGTGGACCGGGCGCTACCTGAAACCGCATTTGGAGGCGTAGCCGGGCTTGTCCCAAGGTGGCTGTGGCTCTAGCGTGGAGCGGCCGATGCGGCGGTGGAGGATGCGATGCTGAACAAGGTGATGTTGATCGGAAACCTGGGCCAGGACCCGGAAACGCGCTTTACCCAGGACGGAACCTGCGTTTGCAATATCCGGATGGCCACCACCGAACGCTACAAGGATCGTAGCGGCCAGCAGCAGGAGCGCACCGAATGGCACCGCGTGGTGCTGTGGGGGCGGCTGGGCGAGATCGCCAACCAGTACCTGAAGAAGGGTTCGCGCGTGTTCATCGAGGGCCGCATCGAGACCCGCAAATGGCAGGACAAGGAAGGTCAGGACCGCTACACGACGGAGATCCGCGCCAGCGAGATGAAGATGCTGGGCGGAGGCGGTGGCCGGGGTGACGATTTCGGCAACAGCGGGGCGGACAGCCCTTCCGGCTCATCCCGCGGCTCCTCCAAATCCGGCAATGACCCCTTTGCCGACACCCCGGATTTCAACGACGTGCCGGTCGACGACGATATCCCGTTCTGAGAGCGCCTGTTTCTAGGGTGTAAAAAAGATGTGGGGCATGCCGATCAAGGCGTGCAATGCGGTTTAGACCGGGTTTCGTCCGGTTCGAGCATAGGATCCCCCGACGTTCAATTGACTTCCCTCTTTATACAATATTCCGAATTCCCTCGAGAAAACCTGCCCCGGGGTACGGGGCAGGGGTCTGGCACTAGCCGCCGGTTGTCTTATGCGTTCGCGACAAGCGATGGCTTCGGCGCAGCGGCAACGAGTCCGTAGTTCGACATGACGCCAAGCAGTTTGGCCTTATCGGGGGGGCCACCGGCGTTGATGATGGCGCCGACGTCGTGAAAGTATTGTTCACCGATGTCGGGGGTAAGGATCACGAGCACCCGCGCGGGTTCAGTGCTGGTGTTGCAAAAGTGATGCACGGCTCCGCGCGGGGTGGACATCCAGTCACCGGGCTTCAGGTCGCGGGTTTCATGATCTACGGAATACCGTAGCACGCCATCCAGGACATAAACGCACTCTTCGTTGTCGGTGTGGCTGTGCGGGGGTGGGACATTGGCATGGGGTGGAACGAGCATCTCGAACACGCCAAGCCCACCGGTTTGAGCGCCTTCCACAAGATAGCGAATCTCCAGTTGTCCCACTTTGACGGTCTGATGCTGGCTCATGGTGATCTCCTTGGTTGTATCATCGATTCACGGTCTTGTCGGATCGCGAACAACGTTTCCAGTCCGTAAGGGCATGCTATTAAATTGCACATATGTGATAAATAGTGTTAGATTCAAATGATTGTTGCAGGATTGATGCCAATGAAAGATCGTCTGAACAGCATGCGCGTGTTTGCGCAGGTGGTGGAAGCAAAGAGTTTCTCGGCCGCCGCGGACAAGCTTCACATATCCAAATCGCTCGCCAGCCGGCATGTCAGCGCCCTGGAAAAGGGCCTGGCCGTCAAACTTCTGAACCGGTCTACCCGTAAGCTCAGCCTGACAGAAGCCGGGGCGCAGTTTTATCAACACTGTGCGCGAATCGTGCAGGAGGCGGAGCTTGCCGAGCAGGCCCTGACCCGCATCCAGACCGAACCGGCGGGACTCGTGAAGGTAACGGCAACCCCGGCGTTTGCTGTGCGCCATGTGTTGCCGAAACTTAACGGCTTCTATCAGAAGTATCCCAAGATCCGCGTCCAGGTTTCCTGCAGTAATCAAAACGTGGACCTTGGCGAGTCAGGATTTGATTTCGGCATTCGGGTGGCATTCGTTCCGTCCCCGAACCTGATCGTGCGCAAGCTTGCCGCCAACCGCTCGCTGCTTTGTGCAGCGCCGGAGTACATCAAGCTCCATGGCAAGCCGCGTCGAATCGAAGAGTTGCGTCATCATGACTGTGTGCAATTTTCACCGCTGGCGCCGAAGGGTATTTGGACCTTTCGGCGCGATGGGCGGAAATATTCGGTACCTGTGAGTGGAACGTTTGCCACGGACGAAATGGATGCCGTGCGCACCGCCATCATTGCCGGACTCGGCATTGGGATCCTACCAGCTTACATGACGGGCGACGATTTGCGAAAAGGTGTACTCGTGCCACTGCTGAGCCAGTATCAGGCCGTGCCCGAAAGCGCCATTTATCTGGTCTATCTTCCGAATCATGCGCTGCCTTCGCGAGTACGTGCGTTGATCGATTACCTGGTGGAACAGTTCAAAATGGCTCCCCCGTGGGAGGTCGGGCGGTAAGCAAATGGCCGGACAATGAATATCCGGCTATGATCGTCAGCGGACGCAAGGATGATGCCGGAAGCCCGCAAGGTGGCGGGCTGCTTTAGGTTCAATACCCCTGATCCGATCGTTCGTCACATACTCCCCGTCCATTTCCAATCGCGGATCTCGGGCAGATCGCGACCCTCCTTGTTGATGTACTGCCTGTGCTCGATCAGCTTGTCCTTGAGCTGCTGCTTCAAATAGATGCCTTGGTCGCCGGTCTGCGGCAGGCGGTCGACGACGTCCATCGCAAGGTGGAAGCGGTCCAGGTCGTTGAGCACCGTCATGTCGAAGGGCGTGGTGATGGTCCCTTCCTCCTTGTAGCCGCGGACGTGGATGTCGTCGTGGTTGGTGCGGCGGTAGGTCAGGCGGTGAATCAGCCACGGGTAACCGTGGAAGGCGAAGATCACCGGCTTGTCCTTCGTGAAAAGCTCGTCGAAGTCCACGTCGCTCAGGCCGTGCGGGTGTTCGCTCGGCGGCTGCAGCTTCATCAGGTCGATGACGTTCACCACGCGGATCTTCAGTTCGGGTAGGTGCTGGCGCAGGATCGATACCGCGGCGAGCGTCTCCAGCGTCGGCACGTCGCCGCAGCAGGCCATCACCACATCCGGCGCCGCACCCTGATCGTTGCTGGCCCACTGCCAGATGCCCACGCCCTCGGTGCAGTGCTTGACGGCGGCATCCATCGTCAGCCACTGCGGTGCCGGATGCTTGCCCGCGACCACCACGTTCACGTAATGACGGCTGCGCAGGCAGTGATCCATTACCGACAGTAGGCAGTTGGCATCCGGCGGGAAGTAGGCGCGCACCACTTCGGCCTTCTTGTTGATCACGTTGTCGATGAATCCGGGATCCTGGTGCGTGAAGCCGTTGTGATCCTGGCGCCAGACGTGCGAGGCGAGAAGGTAGTTCAGTGAGGCGAGCTTGGGGCGCCACGGCAGGTTTGCTGTGACCTTGAGCCACTTGGCGTGCTGGTTGAACATCGAGTCGATGATATGGATGAACGCCTCGTAGCAATTGAACAGGCCATGCCGCCCGGTGAGCAGATAGCCCTCGAGCCAGCCCTCGCATTGGTGCTCGCTCAGCATGGAGTCGAGCACGCGGCCGCTCGGCGACAGGAACTCGTCGCCGGGCTCGGTCCGCGCGTCCCACTGGCGGTTGGTCGCCTCGAACACCGCGCCCAGGCGGTTGGACAGCGTCTCGTCCGGGCCGAAGATCCGGAAGTTGCGCTGCTCGTCGTTGAGCTTCGCCACGTCGCGCAGGAAGGTCCCGAGCACCAGGGTGTCGCCGCTGCCGGGCGTACCTGGCTCGGGCACGTCCACCGCGTACTCGCGGAAGTCCGGCATGCGCAGCTCACGCAGCAGCAGGCCGCCATTGGCATGGGGGTTGGCGCCCATGCGACGAGCGCCCTTGGGCGCAAGCTCGGCGAGCTCCGGATTGAGTTTTCCCCACTCGTC
>Ga0307440_1001476_pt1 | contig 11425 bp, 8 predicted proteins | sample SalMarWE160410MG_FD_202150 | JGI IMG/M metagenome (GOLD analysis project Ga0307440, IMG submission 202150) | Salt marsh sediment microbial communities from the Plum Island Ecosystem LTER, Massachusetts, United States - WE1604-10 | ecosystem: Environmental > Aquatic > Marine > Intertidal zone >... | reverse complement strand
GACCAGGCGAGCGATGCCGGGGCCCTGGAGATCCTGCAGTCGCTGTGCATCGAGCGCTACCGCCAGGAGACGCCGCCGGCGGAGCTGCTGGTCCAGGGCGAGGCGGCGGATGGCGAGGAGCTGCAGCGCCTGCTGCGGCTGTTGCACCCGAAGGGCCGGTGCACGGTACGCTCGCCCAGGCGCGGGGCCCGCGCCGACTGGCTGAGGCAGGTGGCGCATGCCGGCGAGCAGTCACTGGCCAGCCGTGCCGCCACCGGCCAGCAGGCGGCCTTCGAGGCGCTGGCGGAACTGCTCGGCCTGGATGCGCTGCCGCAATCGATCGCCGCCGTCGACAACGCCCACCTGGGCGGCAAGCAGATGGTGGCGGCCATCGTCTATGCCGATCACAACGGCCCGGACAAGGCCCATTACCGGCGCTACAAGCTCGACGACGTGCCGGCCGGCGACGACTACGCCGCCATGGCCGCGGTGCTGGCACGCTTCTTCCGCGCCATCAATGAGGAGGCCCTGCCCGAGCCCGACCTGATGTTCATCGACGGCGGCAAGGGACAGCTGGCCGTCGCGACACGGGCGGCGGCCGATGCCGGCCTGTCGGCGATGAAACTCGTCGGCGTCGCCAAGGGAGCCGGGCGCAAGCTCGGCAACGAGACCCTGTGGCCGTCGTGGCGGACCGATTCGCTGCGGCCCGGCATCCATTCCCCGGCCATGCTGCTGATCGCCCGCGTGCGCGACGAGGCCCACCGCTTCGCCGGGCAGTACATGCGCAAGCGCAAGCAGGCCAGCATGTTCACCTCGGCCCTGGACACCATCCCCGGCATCGGGCCGGCCAAACGGGTGGCGCTGCTCAGGCATTTCGGCGGCATCGAGGGCGTCAAGGGCGCCTCCCGCGATCACCTGGCCGAGGTGCCGGGCATCTCGGCCAATCTCGCCGAGCGCATCTTCAAGAGCCTGCACCGGTGAAGGGTCCGCCCGCAGCTTAACCATCCAATTCATGCGGGCTTGGCCCCATTGACAGCCCCGGACAAAGCCCGCAGATTCGCCAGCTGACCGATCGGTCGGTTGGGAAAGGGGTCGAGCGAATGGGCGAAGCGGCGATCGAACTCGCAGGCAGGGAAAGGCTTCTCGCCTCGGCGCAACGGCTGTTCGCCGAGCGCGGCTACGCCTCCGTGTCGATCCAGCAGATCGCGCTGGCCGCCGGCCTGTCCAAGGCCACCGTCTTCCATCACTTCCCCACCAAGGAATCGCTGTACCTCGAGGTCGTCCGCACCGCCTGCCTGGATACCCAGGACCTGCTGCACGAGGCCAGGAACAGCGGCAACCCGCTGGACGGCCTGCGCGCTTTCGCGGCGGCACACCTGGCACACATCTTCGAACATGACGCGCTGACCCGACTGGTCAGCCGCGAGCTGATCACCGGTGATCAGGAACAGAGCCGCGCCATGGCCGAGCAGGTGTTCGGCGAACATTTCTCGCGCCTGGTGACGCTGATCCGCGCCTGCCAGGACTCCGGCGACATCCGCGCCGACATCAAGCCGGCGGAGGCCGCGATCGCCATCGTCGGCATGAACCTGCACCTGTTCCAGAGCTGGCCGGTCATCCGCCACCTGCCCGGCGCCGGCATCACCGATGTCGCGCAAACCGGCCGCCACCTGTTCGACATGCTGATCGAGGGCATGCGCCCGCCCAGGGCGCAGCCATGAGGCGCTGGATCGCCGCGATGGCGTTGCTGGCCCTGTATCCGGCCGTGGCACGGGGCGCGGACATGCTGAACCTGCCGGATGCCATCAGCATGGCCATCGACCATGCACCTTCCTACGCGGCGGCGGCGGCCGGTCGCGATGCGGCCCAGGAGCAGCGCACCATCGGCCGCGCCTGGCTGCTGCCGTACGTGCATGCGACCGGCGGCTACGCCTATTACCGGCAGAAATACGGCTACTCGAATCCGAACGCCTTCCTGCAGGACTCGCAGGCCAACTTCAACCGCACCCAGGGCGAGCTGACGGTGTCGCAGCCGCTGTTCGACCTGTCCCGCCTGGCCGACTACCGACAGGGCAAGCTCGCCGCCCAGGCCGGCGACATCCGCTTCGACGTCTCGCTGCAGCAGCTGCTGCTCGGTGTCAGCCAGGCCTACGTGCGCGTGGTCGTGGCCCGCAGCGCCGACCAGGCCGCCCGGGCGCAGGAACAGGCCATGGACAAGCTGGCGGAGCAGGCCACGGCCGCCTTCAAGGCCGGCACCAAGAACATCAACGACTCCCTGGAAGCGGAAAGCCGCCTGGACCTGGCGCGGGCGGCGCGCATCCAGGCCGACAACGACGTGGCCCAGGCCGAGGCGGCATTGACGTCGCTGATCGGCCCGCATACGCCGAACATGGCCGTGTTCTCCACCTCAGCCGCCACCCCGCTGCCCCAGCCGGACGACGTGGCGCACTGGCAGTCGCTGGCCGCAAAGGATTCCCCGTACGTGCGCCTGGCCGCCAACGAGGCGGGTCAGGCGCATGCCAAGGTCACGGGAGCCATCGGCACGGCCGCGCCGTCGCTGAGCCTGGTCGGTGCCGTCGGCTACGACAAGGCCACGGGCAGCGCCTTCCACACCGGCACCACCACCCGCACCGAGCGCATCGGCGTGGAGCTGAGCGTGCCGCTGTACGCCGGCGGCGGCACCTGGGCCCAGCTGCGCCTGGACGAGAAGCTGGCCAGCAAGGCCGAGCTGGACCTGGAGGAAGCGAAACGCCAGGCCCGCCTGGACGCGCAGGCCGCATTCCTGGCCGTCCACGCCGCCCAGGCGCAGGTCACGGCCCTGAGCCAGGCCGAACGTTCGGCACGCAAGGCCCGGCAGGCGGCGGTGCTCGGCTATCAGGTGGGCCTGCGCGATATCGTCGAGCGCCTGGACGCCGAGGAGCGGCTGTACTCGGCCGTGCATGAACTGACCCAGGCCCGCGGTGATTACCTGATGGCCCGGCTGCGCCTGGCCTCGTCGGTCGGCCGCCTGGATCAGGCGATGATCCGCAAGACGGCGGCCAACCTGCTGACCGCGCCGATGACGGATGCCGGCGACCAGTCCGGCATGCGGATGGCGCCATGAACGGCATCGCTTTTTCGTCCGTCCCGAGGGAGGCCTCATCGTGAACCTGTCCAAGCGTCTACGCACCTCGATCGCGGCGACCGGCTTGGCGCTGCTGCTTGCCGGTTGTGCCGTCGGCCCCGACTTCCAGCGGCCGCCCGCCCCGGACGTGCAGGGCTACACCGCGAAGCCGCTGCCGGCGAAGACCGCCGCGGCCGACGTGCCGGGCGGCCAGGCGCAGGCCTTCAAACCGGGTGCGGACATTCCGGCCCAGTGGTGGACCCTGTTCCATTCCAAGACGCTGAACGCGCTGATCGAACGGGCCCTGAAGGCCAATCCCGACCTGCAGGCGGCCCAGGCCTCGCTGCGCCAGGCCCGGGAAAACGTCTATGCCGGGGAAGGCACGCTGATGCCGAGCATCGACGCCAAGGGCTCGGTCACCCGGCAGAAGACCACGGGCTCCCAGTACGGCCGCCCGGGCTCCGCCGGCTCGCTGTACACGCTGTACAACGCGTCGGTCGACGTCTCCTACGGTATCGACCTGTTCGGCTACGACCGGCGGCTGCTCGAATCCCTGGAATCGCAGGCCGATGTCCAGCGCTTCCAGCTCGAGGCGGCCTACCTGACCCTGACCTCGAACGTGGTGACCACGGCGGTGCAGGAGGCCTCGCTGCGTGCCCAGATCGCGGCCACCGAAGAAATCATCGCCTCCGAGCAGCGGCAGCAGGACATCCTGCAGCAGCAGTACGACGCCGGCGCCGTGTCCCTGAACGATGTGCTGGCGCAGCGGACCACGGTGGCCCAGTCCCAGGCGACCCTGCCGCCGTTGCAGAAACAGCTCGCGTCCGTGCAGAACCAGTTGGCGGCGCTGGCCGGCAACTTCCCCGGCCAGGGCCACGGCGAGGCCTTTGATCTGTCGGGGTTGCAGCTGCCCGCCGAACTGCCGGTCAGCCTGCCGTCGAAGCTGGTGGCGCAACGCCCGGACATCCGCGCCGCCGAGGCCCAGCTGCATGATGCCAGCGCCAAGGTCGGCGTGGCCACCGCGGCCATGCTGCCCGAGCTGACGCTGAGCGGCAGCTACGGCACGGTCGGCACCCGCGCCGCCGACCTGTTCACCCCGGGCTCCGAGATATGGAATCTGGGTGCCGGGCTGCTGCAGCCGATTTTCCGCGGCGGCACCCTGCTGCATCAGCGCCGTGCCGCCGTCGCCGGCTACGACAAGGCCGCGGCCCAGTACCGCTCGGCGGTGCTGAACGCCTTCCGCGACGTCGCCGATACGCTGCGCGCCCTGGAATCCGATGCCGACGCCCTGGCGGCGCAGACCCGGGCCGAGCAGGCCGCCGCCGACAGCCTGGATCTGGCCAAGGAGCAGTTCAAGGTCGGGGCCATCAGCTACCTGGCGTTGCTCAATGCGCAGAAGGCCTATGAGCAGGCACGCATCGGTCTCGTGCAGGCCCAGGCCACGCGCTACGCGGATACCGCAGCCCTGTTCCAGTCATTGGGTGGCGGCTGGTGGAACCGCAACGACGACGCCGGTACAGGCGTCCAGAACACCGCGGACAGCGACTAGGCCGGTGTCCGCCATGCATTTTCAACAACGGAGAGCACATCCATGACAAAACGAATGATCATCATGCTCGTACTGGTGGGCGTGGTATTCGGCGGCATCTTCGGGTTCGAGGCCTTCAAGAGCCACATGATGCACAAATACATGAGCAAGATGGGCCACCAGGTGCAGACGGTTTCCACCGTCGTCGCCAGCAAGCAGCCCTGGCAGCCGACCATCGAGGCCGTGGGCAGCCTTGCCGCCGTGCGCGGCGCCGACCTGAGCAACGAGTTGCCCGGCATCGTCTCGGACATCCGCTTCAAGGAGGGCGAGGACGTCAAGGCCGGCACCGTGCTGCTGAAGCTGAACGCCGATGACGACATCGCCAAACTGCACGCGCTGCAGGCCACGGCGGATCTGGCCGCCACGACCTACAAGCGCGACAAGGAGCAGTTCGGGGTCAAGGCCATCAGCCAGCAGACCCTGGATGCCGCCGAAGCCAGCCTGAAGCAAGCCAGGGCCAATGTGGCCGAACAGCAGGCGCTGGTGGACAAGAAGGTCATCCGCGCCCCCTTCTCCGGCCGCCTGGGTGTGCGCGAGGTGAATCTCGGCCAGTACCTCAAAGCGGGAACCCCGATGGTCACGCTGCAGTCACTCGATCCGATTTTCGCCGATTTTTATGTGCCGCAGCAATCGCTGGGCAAACTGAAGGTCGGGCAGAAGGTCATGGTCAGAACCGATGCCTGGCCCGGCCAGGAATTCTCCGGCGTCATCGCCGTCATCGATCCCAAGGTCGACCCGAACACCCGCAACGTCAAGGTGCGCGCGCGGCTCGACAACCCGGACAAGCGGCTGCTGCCCGGCATGTATGCCACCGTGGACGTCGTGGCCGGCCAGGTGCAGCAACTGGTCACGCTGCCGCAGACCGCGGTGAGCTATAACCCGTACGGCGACATCGTCTACCTGGTCGAGAACCAGGGTGAGGACGAGAACGGCAAGCCGAAGCTCGTGGCCAAGCAGGTGTTCGTGACCACCGGCGACAAGCGCGGCGACCAGGTGGCCATCCTGAAAGGCGTCAAGGATGGCGACACCGTCGTGTCGGCCGGCCAGATCAAGCTGCGCAACGGTTCCGCCATCGCCGTCAACAACAGCATCCAGCCGACCAACGACCCGAACCCCCACCCGGTCGAAGAATAAGGCAGGCGACACGGCATGAAATTCACCGATCTTTTCATTCGCAGACCCGTGCTGGCCATGGTCGTCAGCCTGTTGCTGCTGGTGCTGGGCCTGCGCTCGTTCGGTGTGCTGCCGATCCTGCAATTCCCACGCACCCAGAACGCGGTCATCACCGTCACCACGACCTACTACGGAGCCGATCCGGATCTCGTGGCCGGCTTCATCACCACGCCGCTGGAAAACGCCATCGCCCAGGTCAACGGCATCGACTACATGACGTCGACCAGCACCAACAGCAACAGCACCATCACCGCGAACCTGAAGCTGAACTACGACTCGGACAAGGCGCTGACCGAGATGAACGCCGAGATCAGCTCGGTGCTGAACCAGCTGCCGCCGCAGACCCAGAAGCCGGTGATGAAGATCAGCATCGGCCAGACCATCGATGCCATGTACATCGGCTTCTACAGCAACCAGCTGACGTCCAACTACATCACGGACTACCTGCTGCGCAACGTGCAGCCGAAGTTGCAGGCCGTGGACGGCGTGCAGACCGCCGAGATCCTCGGTGCCAAGAACTTCGCGCTGCGCGCCTGGCTGAACCCGAAGAAGATGGCCGCCTACGGCCTGACCGCCACCGATATCAGCAATGCGCTGGCAAACAACGACTTCCTGTCGGGTGTGGGCGCCACCAAGGGCCAGATGGTGCAGGTCAACCTCAACGCCTCCACCAACCTGCATTCGGTGGACGAATTCCGGAACCTGGTGGTCAAGCAACAGGACGGCGCCATCGTGCGCCTGAAGGACGTGGCCACGGTGGCCCTGGGCGCGGACAACTACGATTCCCAGGTCGCGTTCGACGGCAAGAAGGCCGTGTATATCGGCATCAAGGTGGCACCGACGGCCAACCTGCTCGACGTCGTGGCCGGCGTGCGCAAGGTGTTCCCGGAGATCCAGACCCAGCTGCCCCAGGGCATCAACGGCAAGATCGTCTACGACTCCACCAAGTTCGTGAACAGCTCGATCCATGAGGTGGTCAAGACCCTGATCGAGGCGCTGGTCGTCATCACCCTCGTCGTCTTCGCCTTCCTGGGCTCGCCGCGCTCGGTGGTCATCCCGGTCATCGCCATCCCGCTGTCGCTGGTGGCCACATTCACGGCGATGGTGATGTTCGGCTTCTCGATCAACCTGTTGACGCTCTTGGCCTTCGTGCTGGCCATCGGCCTCGTCGTCGACGACGCCATCATCGTCGTCGAGAACGTCAACCGCCATCTCGAACAGGGCATGACGCCGATGGACGCCGCCATCCTCGGCGCGCGGGAGCTCGGCGGGCCCATCATCGCCATGACCACGGTGCTGATCGCCGTGTTCATCCCGATCGGCTTCCAGGCCGGCCTGACGGGTGCGCTGTTCACCGAGTTCGCCTTCACGCTGGTCGGTACCGTCACCATCTCCGGCATCATCGCCCTGACGCTGTCGCCGATGATGTGCTCGCGCCTGCTCAGGCACCATGCCAAGGACGACATGAGCCTGGAATCCCGGATCGTCCACGCCATCGACGCCCGCTTCGAATGGGTGCGCAGCAAGTACGCCAACGGCCTCAGGGGATCGCTGGACTACCTGCCGGTGACGTGGACGTTCGCGCTGATCGTGCTGGCCAGCATCTATTTCCTCTATGCCGGCGCCAAGCACGAGCTGGCGCCGCAGGAGGACCAGGGCGTGATCATCTCCTCGGCGACGGCCGCCCCGGACTCGACGCTGCAGCAGCGCGAGCCGTACTCGCACAGGATCTACGAGATCTATGCCGGCCATCCCGAGACCGACCATGTGTTCCAGATCGATGCCCCGGGCCGCGTCATCGCCGGCATGGTGCTGACCCCGTGGGATCAGCGCAAGAAGACCGCCAGCCAGCTGCAGCCGGTGGTGCAGGGGCAGCTGAGCCAGATCGCCGGCATGCGCACCGTGGCCTTCCAGCCGCCGTCGCTGCCGGGCAGCCGCGGCCTGCCGATCCAGTTCATCATCGGCACCACCCAGCCGTTCGACCAGCTGAACGCGGTGTCGCAGAACTTCCTGGCCCAGGCGCAGAAGAGCGGCATGTTCATGTTCCTCGATTCGGACCTGCGCATCGACCTGCCGCAATCCACGGTGCAGATCGACCGCAACAAGGCCGCCCTGCTCGGGCTGTCGATGAAGGACATCGGCAATGCCCTGGCCTCGATGCTCGGCGGCGGCTACGTCAACTACTTCAGCCTGTCCGGCCGGTCCTACAAGGTGATGCCGCAGGTGGAGCAGCAGTATCGCCTGAATGCCGACCAGTTGCTGAACTACTACATCCGCGCCGCCGACGGCAGCTCGGTGCCGCTGTCCACGGTCGTGCACATCACGACCAAGGTCACGCCGGAATCGCTGAACCACTTCCAGCAGCTGAATGCCGCCACCATCCAGGGCGTGGCCATGCCGGGCGTGACGATCGGTGAGGCCCTCGGCTACCTGAAGAATCTCGCCAACCAGTCGCTGCCGGCGGGCTACACGGTCGATTACGGCGGCCAGTCGCGCCAGTTCATGCAGGAATCCAGCGGCTTCCTCGAGACCTTCGTGTTCGCGCTGATCATCATCTTCCTGGCCCTGGCGGCGCAGTTCGAGAGCTTCCGCGACCCGCTGATCATCCTGGTATCGGTCCCGATGTCGATCGCCGGCGCCCTGATCTTCATCAGCCTCGGCATCGGCGGGGCCAGCATCAACATCTACACCGAGGTGGGCCTGGTGACGCTGATGGGCCTGATCAGCAAGCACGGCATCCTGATCGTGCAGTTCGCCAACACCCTGCAGCGCGAGGGCAAATCCAAGCGCGAGGCCGTCCAGGAGGCAGCCGCCATCCGGCTGCGTCCGATCCTGATGACCACCGCCGCCATGGTGCTCGGCGTGCTGCCGCTGATCACCGCCAGCGGTGCCGGCGCCGAATCGCGCTACAACATGGGCCTGGTCATCGGCAGCGGCATCGCCATCGGTACGCTGTTCACGCTGTTCGTGGTGCCGTCCGTGTACATGCTGATCGCCGCCGACCATTCGAAGAAGGCCGACGAATCCGGGGAGCTGCCCGACGAGCCCTCGCACGCCTGATGCACGCGGCGCGGCCCGGGGCATTCCCGGGCCGTGCCTCCGCACTTCAGTGCTGAGTGCTGAGTGCTGAGTGCAGAAGGTGAATAGAGAATGGTGAATGGTGAATGGTGAATGGTGAATGCCAAGCACTGATGACGCTTCACGCTTCACGCTTCACGCGTTCCTCACCCCTCGCCCCTCGTTTCTCGCTCCTCATCCCCGTCCGTCGGGCATGGCGTTCAATGCCCTAGGCGGACAAAAGGGCTCAGGGTCACGTACAGGACGAACAGGATCAGCAGCACCATCAGCACGAACTGCAACGGGTGCTTCATGATGTTGCCGATCCAGGTCGGCGCCCTGCCCTCGCGCCTGAGCTGTTCGTAGGCCGCCCGCGCGCGCTCGGCCCTCTCCCGCTGGTAGGCGTCGATCAGGGCCTGGGCCTGATCGAGCTGGGTCTCGTCGCGCAGCCAGTACGCTGGCGCGGAAACGCCCCAGGCGCTGCCCTGGGTCTCGTAGAAGTCGATGCCGTGGTCGGCCAATAGCTGGCGGACCTCGTTCGCCTCGTCCTCGGGCACGTTCCTGAGATTGAATAACCTGACCGGCATGGGATCGCGCTCCTATCCGCTGAATGTTGACTGGCCCGAAACGCTTGGCGCTTGACCACTACGATCCGTTCGCAGTTTCACGCTGTTTTCCACGCACTGACCACCCCAGCAACAGCACGATACCAGCCACTGCGGAAAACACCGATGCCGCCAGGATACCCAGTTTGGCGTCGTTGATCAGGCTGGCGCTGAAGGCCAGGTTGGCAATGAACAGCGCCATCGTGAAGCCGATACCGGCCAGCATGCTCCCGGCGACCAGCAACATCCAATCGAGGTCCGGTGGACGGGTCGCAATGCCCGTGCGCACGGCCAGCCAGCTGAACAGAAAGACGCCAATCGGTTTGCCAAGCGCGAACCCCACAAATATGGCCACGGTGACGGTGTTGCCGAGATGGACGAACGATATCGGCACTCCGGCGTTGGCAAAGGCAAACAGCGGCATGATCAGGAACCCGATCCACGGGTGCAGCATGAGCTCCAGCCGTTCAACCGGCGATAGCGTTTCACGCGCCGCGGCCTCAGCCATACGCAATGCCCGGCGATCCTCGGTGTTGCCGCTCCAGTGCTCACCGGGCGGATACGCAACGACTCGATCCAGAATGGCATGCAGGCGTTCGTCGCTCACCCATTTCCCGGTCGGCGTCATCAGGCCGAGAATGACGCCAGTCGCTGTGGCATGGATTCCGGATGCATCCACCGCAATCCAGATCAATCCGCCTGCCAGAAAATAGATCGTGATGCTTCGGACACCGAGCATCGCCATACCGCGCACGGTGACAATGCCGATCGCGGCCAATCCGAGCATGCCCCAACTGATATGCGTGCCGTAGCCGACGGCGACGACAAGAATGGCGCCGATATCATCCACGATCGCCAGCGACAGCAGGAATACACGCAGACTCTTGGGAATGCTCGATCCCAACAGCGCCAGGCAACCGATGACGAATGCGGTGTCGGTCGCCATCACCGTGCCCCAGCCCGTCTCGCCGGGATGCCCCGCCTGCAGCATCAGATAGAGCACTGCGGGCATAATCATGCCGCCCAGGGCGCCCGCAATGGAGAGTGCGGCCATGCGCGGATTCTTCAGTTCACCCAGCACCAGCTCGCGCTTCAGCTCCAGGGCGACCAGGAAGAAAAACAGCGTCATCAGGCCGTCGTTGATCCATTCCCGCAACGAACGGGTGAATTCCAATGTGCCGAGATGGATACCTACCGGGGTTTCCCAAAACGCCAGGAAAGGATGGGCCCACGGGGAGTTGGACAAAACCAGTGCGGCGACGGTAAAAAGCAGCAGCACGCCGCCGCCCGCGGCTTCGATGCGCAGGAATCGTGAAAACGGCTCGGCCAGCCGGTCGACGATTTCCTTCGGTAATCGATGCAGTTCTTTCTTGACCGGGTGGTCGTCACTCATGGCGCACGCCCTGCCGAGTCTCCATTAAAGGGAGCGGTTTTTGCGATGCATGAAGAAGCTATGCAGAACCCATCCGATGATCATGCCGATGGCGATCAGGAAGAACATCAGCAGGGATCGGGACATTTCAATGGACCAGAACAGGAAGCGCACCTCGACCACGACGACATTCTGGATGATGAAGAGCACGGCCAGGCCGGAAAGAACGAGGATGAGAACCAGTTTGTAACCCATCGAGCCCGCCTCCTGCCCTCTTCCCCGGCATACCGACAGCCGGACAAGCGGTGCTAACCTACTTACTTATAGCTGTTCTCGTACCTGGGTGCTGCACAGGATGGAATCATTCGCCTCGTCTCCGGGCGCGTTCGGCAGGACGGACATGGTGTCTCAGACCCAATAGCCCCCCGCTCAAGGAACCCGAATCACGCCCCGGACGATGCCGAGGATGCGGATGTCCTCGTTCTTCAGGTAGATCGGCTCGAGCTCCGGGTTGGCCGGCTGCAGGCGCACGCCGTCCTTCTCGATGT
>Ga0307440_1001475_pt1 | contig 11426 bp, 12 predicted proteins | sample SalMarWE160410MG_FD_202150 | JGI IMG/M metagenome (GOLD analysis project Ga0307440, IMG submission 202150) | Salt marsh sediment microbial communities from the Plum Island Ecosystem LTER, Massachusetts, United States - WE1604-10 | ecosystem: Environmental > Aquatic > Marine > Intertidal zone >... | reverse complement strand
TGTCCAGCACCACGCGTCCGCCACGGCCGGGTGAGGTGGACGGACATGACTACCATTTCCTGAGTCCGGCCGAATTTGACCAGCAGGTGGCTGCCGGTGACTTTCTGGAATCGGCGGTGGTGCACAACCATCGCTACGGCACCCGCCGTGCCGATGTAGAAAAGTTGCTTGCCGAAGGATATGACGTACTGCTGGAGATCGATTGGCAGGGGGCGCGTCAGGTGGCCGCCAAGCTGCCGGAGGCCTTCCGTATCTTCATCATGCCGCCCTCACTGGATGAACTTCGTCGACGTCTGACCAGCCGCGGCCAGGACAGCGCCGATGTGGTGGCAAGCCGCCTGGCTGCCGCCGAAAGCGAAATGGCGCATGCAGACGAAGCGCATGTACGCATCGTCAATGACGATTTTTCCCATGCCCTGGAGCAGTTGTTGGCCCTGTACGGCGGCTGATTGCCTTTTGGCAGGGTGCCGCTATGCTTATCGTTCATGCCCCTTATCAATATGTTGAAGACCGGAGGTTGACGTCGGATGGCCCGTGTCACAGTTGAAGATTGCATTCGTTATTACCCAAACCGTTTCGAAATGGTCGTGCTGGCTACCCGCCGGGCCCGCCAGCTTCTCGGCACCATGCCCCAGCCCATCGATGGTGAGATGCACAAGCCGGCAGTGCAGGCACTGAAGGAGATCGGCGATGGCCAGGTGACCTGGGAGAGCATATTCGAGACTGATCGCATCGAACGCGAGCGTCTGCTCGCGGTTCAGGCAGCCGAGGCCGCTCAGCAGCGTCTGGAAGAAGACGAGATCTGATTGCCCGCTTGCGGTTGCCTGGTGTCCTGACCCTTCTTCAGTTCTGAGGGCGCCCTGCCATGAGCCGCATCTTCGAAATCACCGAGCGTGTCCGTTCGTATGCGCCGAAAGCCGATCTGGACCTGATCAACCGCGCTTATGTGTTCGCGGCGCATGCGCACGGTGATCAGTTGCGTCGCTCAGGCGAACCCTATGTCACGCATCCGCTGGCAGTGGCCCAAATCCTGGCCAGCCTGAAGCTGGACGAGGCCAGTATCGTGACGGCACTGCTGCACGATACGGTCGAGGATACGCACGTGACGCTGGGCGATGTTGAGAAGCGCTTCGGTGCCGAGATTGCTCGTCTGGTTGATGGGGTGACCAAGATCGGTCAGATCCGCTTCCGCTCCACAGAGCACAAGCAGGCGGAGAACTTCCGCAAGATGATCCTGGCCACAGCCCAGGATCTGCGCGTGCTGCTGATCAAGCTTGCCGACCGTTTGCACAACATGCGTACCCTGAACTTCCTGCCGGAGAACAAGCGCATCGGCATCGCCCAGGAAACCATGCAGCTGTATGCACCGCTGGCCCACCGGCTGGGTATCCACTGGATCAAGCAGGAGATGGAGGATTTGTCCTTTGCCCAGCTGGATCCTGGCGCCTACCACGATCTGATTGCGCAGATGAAGGACCATATCGAGGGGCTGCAGCAGGTGCAGCGGCGGCTGGAGACCATTATCCAGCAGGCGCTGGACCGTAAGGGTGTCAAGGCTCAGGTGCAGGGACGCATGAAGCACCTGTACAGCGTGCACGAGAAGATGCAGCGCAAGCATATCGATTTTAACGACATCTACGATCTGGTGGCCTTCCGTATCATCGTCGACGATACCCCGGCCTGCTACCAGACGCTGGGCATCATTCACAGCCTGTACCGGCCGGTTCCGGGGCGTTTCAAGGACTACATCGCCCTGCCCAAGCCGAACGGCTACCAGTCGCTGCACACCTCGGTCATCGGCCCTGAACATTTCCGCATCGAGGTGCAGATCCGCACCGCCTCCATGCATCGCTTTGCCGAAGACGGCATTGCCGCCCACTGGCGGTACAAGGGTGAGGGGCAGGATAGCGGGGATGACGACCGCAGCTTCCAGTGGCTGAAGCAGCTGACCGAGCTGATCCAGGAGGTGGAGAATCCGGGAGAGTTTCTCGAGAACGTGCGCCTCGACCTGTTCGTACAGGAGGTCTATGTATTCAGTCGCGACGGTGACATCTTCGCCCTGCCGCGCGGTGCCCGGCCGCTGGATTTTGCCTATGCCGTGCATACCGATGTCGGAAACCACTGCATAGGGGTGCGCATCAACGGCGAAGTCACCGATTTCCAGACCCGCCTGCACAATGGCGACCAGATCGAAATCATGACCAGTCCCGATCAGACACCAAGCCGGCAATGGCTGCAATATGTCAGGACCCCGAGGGCACGCCAGAGCATCCGCCAGTGGTTCCGGCGCCAGGAGCGCAACACCAGCATCCGCATGGGTGAACAGATCATCCGCGAGGCCATGGGGAAGGCTGAGATCAAGCCCATGGTCCTGGAGCGTCTGGAATGCGAGGACGTGGATAGCCTGAAAGAGAGCCTTGGACGCGGCGATATCCCATTGGACAGGTTCCTGGGGGCGGTCGAGAAGGAGCAGTCGGGACCACTGAACATCAAAGGCATGGCTCGCTCGATGATGGTGCCGGCTGAATGCTGTCATCCGATACCTGGTGATCCGGTGCTTGGCCAGTTCCGTTCCGGCAAAGGGCTGATGCTGCACCATCGCAAATGCCCGGAGGTCAAGCATGCGGATTCCGGCTGGCTGGACGTCAGCTGGGCACCGCAGAAGGGGCAATCGTATCCGACCGGCATTGAGGTGGTTACACGCAACGAACGGGGCATGCTGGCCAGGGTATCCAGTTGCCTGGCCGAAACGAATGCCAATATCGAGGACCTGAAGATTCACCAGCGTGGCGGTTCTGTGACCGAACTGCTGTTCCTGATCGATGTCGAGGATCGCACCCATCTGGCCTCGGTGCTGCGCGCAATCAAGGCATTGGACGGCGTGGTTCGGGTCGGCCGCAAGAACCGCGTGGGCCTTGAGAAACCGCATATGACCCGTTCCTTTGGTGAGGCCTTCCGTGATATGGTATTCCGCCGCAAAAAGGCAAAAGCGGAGGGTTCATGAGTACGATCGATGCGGTGCATGCCAACGATGCGCCAAAGGCGGTGGGGCCTTACAGCCAGGGCATTCGCCATGGTGATGTACTCTATCTTTCCGGCCAGATCGGCCTGGATCCAGCCACGGGTTCTTTGGTAGGGGATACGGTGGATGCACAGGCCCAGCAGGTGATGCACAACCTGTCCGCGGTATTGCACGCCGGTGGCTGTTCCACCCAGGACATCATCAAAGCAAACATCTATCTGGTGGATATGGCGGATTTTCCCAAGATCAATGCCATGTATGCCGAATGGTTGGGCGAACACCGTCCGGCGCGCGCTACCGTGGCCGTGGCGGCACTACCACTGGCGGCAAAGGTGGAGATCGACCTGATCGCCCGCATCCCCGGATAAAAACAACCGGGCCGTAGAGGTCGACATCCAAAGGCGGCCTGTGAAAGCGCTTGCAGATGTTTACGTCGATCACGTGGTGCTGTTGGCTGACAGCTATGCGCGTCTAACCGGCCACCGACTGGTAGCCGAGGCGGATGTCGCCGGCAGTCTGGCTCGCCGTGTATGGGAGGCGCCCTTCGCCCTGGTCTCGCACGGAACCGAAGCGGACCCGGTGTTCAATTATGCCAATCTGACCGCCCTGAGGCTGTTCGAGATGTCCTGGGAGGACTTTACGTGCATGCCCTCCCGGCTTTCTGCCGAACCAGAGAACCAGCAGGCGCGCGCCACATTGCTGCAACGCGTTAAGGAACACGGCTATATCAATGATTATTCAGGGGTACGCATCTCCGCCACTGGCAGGCGTTTCATGATCCACGATGCCGTGGTATGGAATATTGTTGATTGCCAGGGAAGGCGCCAAGGGCAGGCGGCCATGTTTGCGCAGTGGCGTGCTCTCGATTGACAGTGGGATTGTGGCTTGCGTTTTTTGTCTAAAGTAAAGGGAGTCACCGGAACCGGGGGCTCCCTGAACTTTGCCTGATGGGCTCAGTCGATCGATGCGACGAAGCCGTAGAAGGAAGTAATACTGAAAAAGGCGATGACGGCGGCAATGATCGCCATGACAAGTTCTTTCAAGCCATCCATGTTTTTCATCGTATCCTCCTGCGGGGATCGTTTCCCTGCGGTAAATACAGGATATGGAACCCGGACGGATGCGATGTAATTGGAATCACCGAAACCCACCATATCTCATGCCGCGATGCGGGTTGCCAGAGAACTTGTGCACGACGTGTTCAGTCAGCAGCCATTCCGTTCCCCATACGACGAGGACTACTGCCAATATAATCAGGATGACCTTGATAAACGGTTGCATGCATGCTCCTTGCTCTTCTCCCCATCTCTGTTGTCTACATGCTCCATAAATGCCGATCCAAATCCAGGGTTTCCTGCTTTGATGACCATTGGTCGCGAAGATGCCTCTGTGCGGGTGAAGGGCAGCCGGTAGATGTGAAGGCGTACACGGCCGCCCACATCAGACAGCCCGGGGCGAAGGCTCAGCTGGCGCTTGGTTCTTCCTCAGCAGTACCTTGCGGCAACAGGAGAACCTGATGGGTGCTCGTGCGGTTTCTGCCCTTGCGCTTGGCTTGGTACAGCGCGGTATCGGCTCCCTCGACCAGGTGGGTAAGATTGGCATCAGAATTGGTACCGGATGGATCGAAGGCAGTTGCCCCCAGACTGACCGTGACTGAGATGCCACCACATGCGGGGGCAAAGACAGTGGATTCGACGGCCGCTCTCAGTGCTTCGGCCACGATGTGTGCGCCGGCATCATCGGTATTGGGAAGCAGGATGCAGAATTCTTCGCCACCATAGCGTGCGAGAATGTCCTGCGTGCGCAACCGCGTGGTGAGGAGCCGGCTTAATTCAATAAGCACATCATCGCCGACAAGATGTCCATGATGATCATTGATATGTTTGAAATGGTCCACATCAAGCATGATCAGGGCCAATGGGACCCCGTTGCGACGGGAAAAGGACAGTTCCTGGGCTGCGAGATTGAAGAATGCCCGGCGGTTTAGCAAACGGGTAAGCGGATCCGTGAGTGCCAGATGCTGGATTTCGCGATCGGCGCGTTCCTTGGTCATCAATATAAAACCGAGTGACCCCAGCGTTGTTGAGCCCATAACGCATATGTAGGCGGTGAGTTGAATCGGGTTAGGCATATAAGGAGAACGAACGTTGGCAAATTCAAAATGGCCGAAATGGGATGCAAGCCCGCGCAAGGCCAGCATGGGGAGCATAATCAGGGTCGCGGCGAAAAGCAGCTGCCAGGCATGACCCGAACGGGAATCGCTCTCTCTGTACAGGGCGATTGCCAACATCAGAAACTGCGTCCCGAAGATCAAGCTGCTGACCAGCAGGTGGTCACGCAGATCATCCGGAGCGAGGAGCGAAAAGACCAGCATGGTCATCAGCACCGGCACCACACACTGCCAGCGTGGGCAGCTAAGGCCCCGGTATTCGTACACTGCTGCCAGTTCCAGCGAGATCGAAGCAGAGAAAAGGGTGTTCGCAAGGGTTATCGACACAATGTCCGGGATGGAGCCCCGTGCATTCACGCATATCCAACCGATTGAGAGCATGGCCATGGCAGCTCCCCACAGACGCAGTCCTTCGCGTTCGTATCTGGAGGCAACGGTGAACAGGCCGATTGACATCAGGGCGGAAATCAGCATCAGCGAGAAGAGAAGGGTATGGCTGTTCAGCATCATGATCGCCTCGGTGGTCGCCTCCTGAAACCCCTGTGTACCGATTTTCTGACTGCGGAATAGACCATGCATGGTTACGCAACTCATGGGATCATTCAAGCGCGGGCTCACGTCCCATGGGAAAAAATCTGATTTTGATTCTTGTCGCTCTCATGGCCAATATATGCGGCTATACTGAAACCCTGTAGCCGGAATGGAGTTAAGTCCTGGTGGGTCCGGCCCGGCCACGATCGAGACAGGAGGTTTGAGGTGTTTTGGGAGAAGAGGGTACAACAATTTGCCACGGCCATGCGAGCCAAGAATGTTCCGGTTAAACTCCGCTTTTGGAATGGATCAGAAATCGAGCTTGGAAACAGCCCCCGCGTAACCATTTCCACATCCTCCGCGTCTGGTTTGCGGCATCTGCTCAGTCCCAGCCTGGACAGGCTCGGATATGCCTATGTTGAAGGTGAACTGGATGTTGACGGGCATGTCATGGATATCATCGATGTGGCAGCAAGGCTGTCCTCCCATGCCCATGAGGGTAAGAAATCCCGAAGTGTCCTGCGTCTGGCACGGCACAGCCGAAAACAGGATGCCGATGACATTGCGTACCATTACGATGTGTCCAACGACTTCTATGCCCTGTGGCTTGACCGCAACATGGTGTATTCCTGCGGGTATTTTCGGAACGAGCACGACAGTCTCGATCTGGCCCAGGAACAGAAGATAGACCACATCCTGCGCAAGCTGCGATTGCGTCCTGGTGACAAGCTGCTTGATATCGGCTGCGGTTGGGGGGCGCTCGTCATGCGCGCTGCCGAAAAATTCGGGGCCAGGGCGGTGGGCATCACCCTGTCGCAGAATCAATGCGACTTGGCCAACGAACGTATCCGCGAGCGCGGCTTGCAGGACCGATGCGAAGTGCGGATCCAGGATTACCGCGATGTCGGCGGACGGTTCGACCGTATCGCCAGCGTCGGTATGTTTGAGCACGTGGGACTGAAAAATCTGCGCGCCTATTTTGACAAGGTGCATCATTTGTTGGAACCCGAGGGCGCGGCATTGATTCACGGTATTACATCAACGGATCCGGATTCAGCCGAAACCCCGTGGGGAGGTGGTGAATTCATTGACCGATACGTGTTCCCGAACGGAGAATTGCCGCATATCAGCCTGGTACTGAAAGAGATGGCGGCGGCGGGACTGGAACCCGTGGATATGGAAAGCCTGCGCCGCCATTACGCCATGACACTCGGATACTGGGCCGAGCGTTTTGATGCGGCCGGCGACAGGATCAGACAGCTCGTGGATGAAAAAACCTATCGTATCTGGCGGGTATACCTTGCCGGTTGCTCCTACGGCTTCCAGCAGAATTGGATTTCGGTCCACCAGATTCTGGTGACCCATGGGCAAGGGGCACAGGCCATGCCGCTGACCCGGGAATACATGTACGAATTCTGATCGTTCGGTCTGTGCATCAGGAGCCAGGGATGGGAAGCATGGAACACCGATTTGAACCTCACGCCTATATCGGACCGATTTTGCACGAATGCGTGCAATGGAAGCAGGAACATGCCGAATGGCTGCGCGATATTGACGCCTGGGACCGGGAACTGCGGAATCTGATGCTTCTGGTTTATGAACTGGACAAGACGCTGCCTTATGAAAGGAAAAGACTTACCCAGCACATGGAGGATATCCAGACCCACCAGAAAATGCTGAACGAGCACGAAGGCTCATTAAGCCAGTATGCGGATCGTCTGGCTCATGGTGGAGATAGCGAAACGCAGGAATCGCTTTCTTCGAAAGTGAATGAAGTCCATTCCAGACAGCGGTACCGGCATGAAAGGGTGAAAGATGCACACCTGTCATTGCGCCAGCGGCATCATCAGGCCATGACACAGGCCAGGAATCTGATGGATCAATTCTGCAAAAAGATCGATCAGTCTTAATTTACATTCCTTTACCCAAGTTAATCCCGCATTTACGGAATGGGCGCTATACTATGCGAATACAGATGCGTTCGTTGGCGAGGCGACCAACAGACAGATACAAGGAGATACCATCCATGTCGATACGACGCGAACTTCCATTGCTTCTCCCTGAATTTCCGTTTCTGCGTTTTTTGGCCTTGGGAGCGTTGCTTGCGCTCGCTGCCTGCGCCACCGAGCCCGCCCAGATCAGCCAAGCGCCTCAGCCGCAAGCGGTTCCTGCTGCACCGCGGCCTTCCACCCAAGTATATTTCTATCCGAAGCACGGCCAGAGCGCGGAACAGCAGGACCGTGACCGTTACGAATGTTACCTGTGGGCTATGAAACAGACCGGTTTCGATCCCAGCCAGCCGGATCTTGCGCCGCATCAACAGGTTCAAGTCACACCGGTACCGGCTCCCGGGCACAACACCGCCGTGGGGGCACTGACCGGCGCTGCCATCGGCGCCGTCGTATCCGGCGATGACAATCGGGCTGGCGGTGCCGCTATTGGCGCAATCACCGGGGCGATGATCGGCGCCATGTCCGATTCGGCCCGTCAGCAGCAGGCCCAGCAGCTGCAGGAAAGCTACAATAGGGCCGATGCCGATCAGCAAGCGCGCATTGATCGGCAGGCTTCGGAATATCGCCGCGCCATGGCCGCCTGCCTCGAGGGCCGCGGCTATTCGGTGAAAGAATAATTTAGCAATAACGGGGGTTTACCATGAATATGATGAAATCGGTAACGCTCGCTTCGGTATTGATGTTACTGATGCCGCTATCGGTCGCGCCCGCCTGGGCTGAAGACGGGCATGGTCACGGCGACCATGGACATGGCTTTTATTCGCAAAGCCATGATCGCGGCGGATTGATGGCGCAGAACCGTGATCGTGAACAGCGCCGCAATGTCGAACAGCGCCGCAATGTCGAACAGCGCCGCAATGTCGAACAGCGCCGCAATGTCGAACAGCGCCGCAATGTCAAGCGAAGCTTTCCTGGCGTACGTCGTGATAGGGATCGTGGTCGCCGACCGGGCTACGTTCTGGACCGGCGCTACCACCACGACCACTACTATCCACCCCGCGGATATCACCTGCGGACGTTGCCGCGCGGCTATATGACGTTCCGGCATCATCACAGACGCTATTTCTACTGGGGTGGCGTCTGGTATCTCAACTCGGGGGCGGGCTTTATCGTGGCGGCGCCGCCGTTCGGTATGGTGGTGCCAGTCCTGCCGCCATATTACACAACGGTATGGGTGGGGGGCATCCCGTACTATTATGCCAATGGCGCGTATTATGTGTGGCAGCCAGCCCAACAGGGTTATGTGATCAGCGAGCCGCCTGCCGCATCCAACGTGGTTACAGAGCCGCAAGGCCCCGATCAGTTCTATGTCTATCCGAAGCAAGGGCAGAGCACAGCGCAGCAGGAGAAGGATCGCTACGAATGCCACCGCTGGGCGGTCGGGCAAACCGGCTTCGATCCAAGCCAGGCGGTTGGGAATCTGACGGATTCAGAGCTCACGTCAAAGCGGGCCGACTATCGCCGTGCCATCGAAGCCTGCCTCGACGCGCGGGGGTACAGCGTGAAATAGCAAGCTTCCGGTGCCGGCTGGCTGAGTGATTGATCGCCGGCCAGCCGCACGGCATTAATTGGTTCGATATTCTGCGCATGAACGATGTGTGGCGAATATATTATCCATTAGTTAATTAAGTTTTATCAATCAGTTATATATGAAATATAATATATAACTTTAATATGAACGCCTGGTATTGGCGGTATATGATTCGATTCCGAAAGATCCGAAGGAGGGAAATGGCCACTTGACCATGACACCCACAGCGGTTTGAGTGAGCAAGCGCGGCGGCTAGCCTGGGGGGTACAATGGAAGCAGCGCAGGCTATCACCAGGCAATATATCACCATACGCGCACGCTCCGAACAATTGTGCGCACACCTACCTGCAGATGATTTCGGTCTGCAGGCCATGCCCGAGACGAGCCCGCTGAAATGGCATCTGGCCCATGTGTCCTGGTTCTTCGAGACCTTCATCCTGAAAGCATTCGATGCGGATTACCGTCCCTTCGACCCACTCTTCGAGATGCTGTTCAATTCCTATTACAATGGTGTCGGCCGCCCGTTTCCCCGCCCCATGCGCCATCTGCTGTCACGGCCGACGCTGGAAACCGTGTATGCCTACCGCCGGTATGTGGATGATGCCATGTACCCCATCTTGGAAGGCGCGGATCCGGATGGGGAACTCGTGCGGCGTGCCGTCATTGGCCTGCACCATGAAATGCAGCATCAGGAGCTGATGCTGACCGACCTGAAATACAACCTGGCGGCCAATCCGCTGTATCCGGCCTATCATGATGCGCCCTTGGTGCCGGTGGAGGCCACGGCGATGCACTACCTGGGCTTCGAGGGCGGCATGACCGACATCGGTGCGACCGGCGATGAGCCATTCAGCTTCGACAACGAGCATCCAAGGCACCGCTTCTGGCTCGAGCCATATGAGCTGGCCAGCCGGCCGGTGACGAACGGTGAATATCTCGCCTTCATCGAGGATGGCGGTTACGAAGATCCGTTGCTGTGGCTCTCCGATGGCTGGGCAAGGCTACAAAGGGAACGATGGACGCATCCGCTGTACTGGCGCCTCATCGATGGTGAATGGTTCGAATTCACGCTGCATGGCCTGCAGCTGCTGGACGGCAACCGACCGGCGGTCCATTTAAGTTATTACGAAGCAGAAGCCTATGCCCGCTGGCTGGGTGGGCGCCTGCCCACAGAACAGGAGTGGGAACACGCCGCGGCTTCCCGGTCACCTGATACCGGGCAGTACGTCCATGCGAACTGCCTGCATCCGGACGTGGGCCGTGAACAGGATGGCATCCGGGGCTTATACGGCGGCGTTTGGGAATGGACTGCCTCACCCTATGTCGCCTATCCCGGCTATCGCCCGGCTGCGGGGGCGATCGGAGAATACAACGGCAAGTTCATGTGCAACCAGCAGGTGCTGCGCGGCGGCTCGTGTGTGACACCACCGGGACATATGCGAGCAAGCTACCGCAACTTCTTCTATCCTCCTGATCGTTGGCAGTTCAGTGGCTTGCGTCTGGCGCGCGATGTCGGGAACAGGGGAGCGAGAACATGACCACGCAGGCCGTATTACGAGCTTATGATGAGCGCCTCACCATCCACCATCTGCCTTCATCACCCATTGATGAACTGGCCGAGCTCACACAAGGGCTCTCCGCCACCCAGCCCTCGATCTCACCGCGCTTTTTCTACGACCAGCGTGGTTCCGAACTGTTCGACCGCATCACCCGTACACCGGAATACTATCCCACCCGCACCGAGGCGCAGATTTTCACCCATTATCTCCCCGAGATGCTGGAAGCAGCATCGCATTGTTCATTGCTGCTGGAGCCCGGTAGTGGCAACTGTGAGAAGGCCGAGCGCTTCCTTGAAGCGGGGGAGATCACGCATTACGTGCCCATCGAGTTCTCGGCTGATTTTCTGATCGAGGCATGCCAGGAGCTGCTTCGGCGCCATCCGGCATTGAATATCCATGCGGTGTGCGCCGATTTTACCTGCTGTGAGACGTTGCCGGATGCCATCCCTGAACGCAAGCGCATGTTGTTCTTCCCCGGATCAACGATCGGCAATTTCAGTCCAGACGAGGCTGCGGCGTTGCTGGGCCGTTTCCGGGCCATGGTTGGAGCGGGCGGTTATGCGCTGATCGGTGTCGATCTGCAGAAAGACACTGCGATACT
>Ga0307440_1001474_pt1 | contig 11429 bp, 9 predicted proteins | sample SalMarWE160410MG_FD_202150 | JGI IMG/M metagenome (GOLD analysis project Ga0307440, IMG submission 202150) | Salt marsh sediment microbial communities from the Plum Island Ecosystem LTER, Massachusetts, United States - WE1604-10 | ecosystem: Environmental > Aquatic > Marine > Intertidal zone >... | reverse complement strand
ACCTTAATCCACGTTTGCAAGGTAGGCAGGTCTTCTGTCAAACATTATGTCTAGGGAGTCCGGAGGGCTCTCCCGGAAGACCATCTCTACCTGATGCATCATCATGCCATTGCCAACTGCCTGTGAATAGAACGTGTAAGTTGTGTGAATGAATCGGCACAAAAGGTTACATAAGCTTCACATCAAGTTTACAGTCGGGTTATTGCAAACATCATCTTCTCCACACCAAATTTCCTCTGTGGCAGCAGTACCGAAAGGCTTTTGCACGCTCCTGCCCAAAAAGATTCCCAAATTGGTATGTTATTTGCCATCCTTCAACGGATGGAATAGACATTTTACATCTACGATAATATGGAGGTTATGGAAATGCCCGATGTACTTAGTGAGTTCTTTGAAATGCGCTTCCGAAGAGTTGAAGTTTTAATGAACCGCAACTATTCGTTGAACGGGGATATGTACCTTCTGCTTTTTGCCGTGGATGGACAAAAGACTATGGCTCAATTGGCGGCTTCTCAGCAACAAATGGGACATGCGGTGATGATGGAGTCTATCATTAAATTATGGAACATGGACCTGATTGAACCGATCGGGGTGAAGCATTTACTCGTGGATTCGGATTTCCCGAAATTGCTCAAACTCAACCTCTTTTATATAGTGAGGAATAAAGCCTTCGCTTATGGTTGTGTTGATACCGCTCTGAAAAACCTTGGCTTTTCCAATGAACAACTTCCCGTTTCCAGCGGATCGATATTGGTGGAAACGGTATCCAAAAAGATTTCAGATTCCAAGATTCGGGAAAATTTTCAGGGGTTTATGAAAAGTCTTCTGTTGTTGCGAACAAAGAAGAATCCGATATGGACATCAATGCTTACCAATCAATCGTCCGATGTCCGCAATGGTTCAAGGGGAAAAACAAAGCAAATCATTGACCGAATCATTGAAGTGCGCTCCGGTGGAAACCCTGTTATAGTTAAAGATATAAGAGTAAAATTGATGCTAAAAGGCATCAACCCGGATGCTTATTCCGACAACACCTTGGACAATCCCCAAATGCTTGAGAAATTGCACTCTTTGGCAGCGTCAATGGGTGTCGGTTTAGTAAATAAAGCGTCTTCAGATGACCCCACAAAAGAATCTCGGGGACAGGTCCGACGCATCATCCTCGAAGTCATCGAAAAACGGTCGAAAGGAAACCCCGTAATCGCCAAGTCTATCCGCGCCAAGTTGTTCATGAAAGGTATCAATGTTGATCGGTTTGGCCAGAATACACCTGATGATCCGAAGGTTTTGGAAAAAGTAAAAAAACTTGTCATGAACATGTAATGTTAATAACGATAAAGGGATATAATGCAGATTCAAACCGCTTACAGCCAATCAGATGATATCTATGAGGCTGTCTCACAAATAAAGGCGCAATTCGATAAATTTGATTCAAAAATCGTATTGTTTTTTGCTTCGTCCACATTCGACCCGGAAAAGACGGCAAGTGCATTCAAAGACGGTTTTGCCGACACGCCTACACTCGGCTGCTCCACGGCAGGTGAGATCATTTCGGGGAAGATGCTGAAAAACGCCGTCGTGGCAATGGCCTTGAGCGGCAAGATTATCGAAGATTTTGCTTTCCAGGTAGTTGAGAACATCAGATCCGAAAATACTACGGATCTGGCCATCAGAGAGCTTGAAAAACACTTCGGTGTCGCTGCCTCGGAAATGGATTTCGACAAGTTCGTGGGAATAATTCTCATGGATGGGCTTTCCGGGGCCGAAGAGCAAATCATGGATCATCTCGGCGATCTGACCAACGTGTTGTTTGTAGGAGCTTCCGCCGGAGATGATCTAAAATTTTCCAAGACTTGGGTTTACGCGGACGGCAAAGCATACACGGATGCCGCCTTGCTCCTCCTGATGAAACCGGGAGTGCCGTTTGGGTTCATCAAAACCCAAAGCTTCGTTGCAAAGCATACGAAACTCGTGCCTACCCGAGTCGACGAAGACGCCAGGGAAGTCATGGAATTCAACGGAATACCGGCAGCCAAAGCCTATGCCGAGGCTATCGGCATTCCTCGGGATGAACTGGAGAATCGGTTTATGTCCAACCCCGTCGGGTTGATGATCAACGATGAGCCGTTTGTCCGCAGCCCTCAACGCCTCAAAGGCGACACCGTGGCATTCTATTGCAAGGTTTCGGAAGGGATGGAACTCTCCCTGCTCGAATCACTCGATATCATTTCTGATACCAAGATTGCCGTGGATAAGAAGTGCGCGGAAATGGGAGGCCTGTCCGGGATTATCAACTTTCACTGTATTCTCAGGACGCTGGAACTGGAGAAAAAAAACATCACCGAGGAATATGCCAAGATCTTTGCCGATATCCCCACCATTGGATTTTCCACCTATGGAGAAGCATTTATTGGGCACATTAACCAAACATCGACCATGCTGGTGTTCAAGTAGGAGGAGTACAAACAAGTACACCCAGCTAAAATACCTAGTAAGTTTTTTGATTTTTTGCTGAGGCAAAGCCCGCACAAAAAAGAGAACCACGGCTGATCATTCCTTTGAACCGGCCTTCTCTGTCGACCACCGGCAATCTTTTGATGAACCGGTCCAGCATCAGATGAATGGCCTCTTCCAAGGGGGCATCCTCCCGAATTGTCACAACTTCGATTTTCATCACCTCTGCTGCTGTTTTGGCCCGCAGGTGTTCATGGAGTTCTTTGTAGCGTCGCCCTTTCTCTGTAAAAGGGATCTTGCTCGTCAAATAATCCCAGATTCCTGGGTGGCGATCGACAAAAGCTATGAGCAGATCATGATCCGAGATCATTCCCAGAAAATATCCATCCTCATTCACCACACAGACGCGCTCGATATCATTGCAGTCTATCTTCTGAATCACTTCATCCACAGGGGTGTCCGGGAGAACAGTGTAAATATCGCTTCTGACGATCTGGGAGACCAATTTGAGATTTTCCACCTGGATGCTTTTGCTTTGAAAGGCCCGCCAGTTCGGACATTCCCGTATAACGGTTTGAAACACATCATGGCGGGAAAGAATTCCCACCAACCTTCCCACCGTATCCACGACAGGCAGCCGCTTGACATTCTTTTCCAACATGAGGTCAACCGCCGCCGTCGCCGGTTGGTCCTGTTCGATGACAACGACGGGCTGCGACATAATTTCACTCGCCTTTCTATCCCCGAGGGCGTCAAGGATTTCGGTCGTCTTTGAGCGGTCCGAACCGTTCAAGATCCCCAGCCGTAAAGGCATGTTTGCCTTATAGATCAGGTCTCCCTGGGCTATCACCCCGACGGGGCGGTCTTCCTCGTCGACCACCGGAACTCCGGTGAAGGTCGATGAGAGCAATATCTTAGCGACTTCATTGAGAGGAGTACGTGTCTGTACCTTTTGAGGGAGGGCCGTCATGATTTCCCGGACCCGGGTGTTCTTCGGCAGGAGGAACCCACTGGTCTTGTGGAAAACGACATCCAAGTCCCGAAGAGCGATGATGCCGTCCGTAACCATTTCCTGTATTTGAAAGAGGACAGAATCAAGCTCGGAAGCCGGCAGGATGATGGTGATACGCATGGGCATGTTGAAAGAGAGGACCTCAATCCATTCAGTGGCAATATCCCCACTTTCATATGAACCTTCCACGCCTTTTGTTACAATGGTGCGAGCCGCTATTTTCAGGCCATTGACATATTTGACCACGGCTTTATAAATCGCCTGGCCTTTCCAATGCGCTTGTTCACTGGTAAAGATTTCGATACTTTTGTACTTCATCATCGTTCGTTATCCTCTCAAATGAAACGGCCTACCCAGATACCCAGCAAAACAAAAACTGCCCCGAAAAAATTATTGCAACAAAAATTAGCTACTGCTAAAAAAAATTCGGCAGCCCTTGCGGAGTTGACAGTTTCCAGAGCATAAGTCGAAAAGGTGGTAAGAGCACCCAGATAACCGGTCATGAAAAAGAGCCTGAACGCAGGACTCACAAGATGTGTTCGATCACCTAATGTATAGATATAACCAATAAGAAAACAGCCTGTCAGATTGACGATGAGAGTCCCCCAAGGAAATCTCGTTCCAAAAAGACCTACGGCAAGCAGCGAAACACCATAGCGGGAAAGAGCCCCAATTCCCCCTCCTGCCAACACCAAAAAGATATTCATTTTCCTCTTTCCCTCAATTCCCTTGAGCTATCCATTTGCAGCTTAAACGCACCCATCTGCTGGAGAAGTCAACGAGTTCCTTCTTGATCATGTTTGTTCCTCCATCCTCAGATTTACCGGGATATCTCCATGATTGGCCGGCAGCAGCCTTGCCTCCGGGAAGGCCGAGATCCCCTAATTGACAAATTCCGCACCGGTTCGTCTAATTGTGAGTTGTGTCTGATCATCAGGATCAACGTTCATACCGCCGGTAACAGCTATAAGGGTTGGAAGAAGTGTGAAACGCATTCGTATACCTGTCATCCATTATTCAGTCCCAGGGAAACAGGTGTCACACGCCTCCAGGCGGATCAGTTATCTATGGCATGCCGGTGCATCCTGTTGTAAATGGTCTTTCTGGAGACGCCAAGTTCTCTTGCGACCCTGCTGACATTGCCTTCATGAGTGTTAAGTAGGTGAAGGAGCTGGTGTTTTTCCTTTTCTTTCTGTTGTTTTCGACACTGGCTACGACTCGATTGAACGGGTATTGCCATAATATTTTTAACAGCCAGGCCACCATTATGCGTGATCTCATCGGGCAACTGATTTATTCCCACCACGCCGTTGATGGCAAGGTTGGCTGCCCGTTCCACCACATTCTGCAGTTCACGGACGTTGCCGGGCCAGGGGTACGAATAGAGAAAATGCATGAGGTCACGATCCACCGTCAGCCTGGCACCCCGGTCACGGCAGAGCTTGTCGAGAAAATGCTGAAAGAGCTGGGGAATATCTTCTGTTCGTTCACGGAGCGGAGGGATGGTGATGGACATGACGTTCAGGCGGTAATAGAGATCCTGGCGGAACGTTCCTTTGCGTACCCGTTCGAGAAGATTTTTATGTGTTGCACAGATGAGCCGAACGTCGACTGGAATCTCCTTCAGGCCACCGATCCTGGTCATGCGTTTCTCCTGAATCACCCGCAACAGCACAGCCTGGTGTTCAAGGGGCATATCGCCAATTTCATCAAGGAACAGGGTACCACCTGAAGCGAGTTCAAATTTCCCGGGTTTACCACCCTTGCTTGCGCCGGTGAAGGCTCCCTCCTCATAACCGAAAAGCTCACTGCCCACCAACTCTCTCGGTATAGCACCGCAGTTGAGGGGAATAAATGGGGCTGTATTGCGATTACTTTGATTGTGAATGGCCTGGGCAAAAATTTCCTTGCCGGTGCCTGACTCACCTTGCAAAAGCACATTGGAGGAACTTTGGGCCGAGAGTCTGGCCAGATCGATAGCCTCCAGCATTTCCCGACTTTGACCGATGATATCACTAAACTGCAGGGAAGCAAAATACCCACTGTAGCGATGGACCAAACTTTGTAAAGCCTTGATGGGACGCAGGGTAATAAAGCTTCCGGTGATGACTTCCTGCTCGTTTACAATGGGCTCGGCAGAGGCGAGGCACCGGCAGGATCCGCTTGCCGTTTTAAGAGTAAGCTCTACCTCCGACCTGGAGTGCTGCCAGTCAAGGATGGTTCCAGCGTCTTTACAGCCGGTACCTCCGGACAGTAGGCTGGATAGTCGGACACCTGATAACTCCTTGCGGGATCGACAGAAAATTCGTTCTGCGGCAGGATTCAGTTCGGTAAGTGTACCATGCTGGTCAAGAATCAAAACACCATCGGAAACCATGTTGAAGAAACTGACAAGTTTCTTGTTAGCCACCGCCAGCTGATGATTTTTTTTGGTGATCCGTAATTGGGCTGTAATTGCCTTGGCGGCGGCCACAACCATGCCAAGGGTATGAATGTGAGCACTTTCATAGGCGCCTGAGATATCGAGAATACCAACCAGATTCCCGTCCGGATCGATGATCGGAGCCGCAGAACAGGTGATGGTATGGTGCTTTCTACAAAAATGTTCGGGTCCGGAGACCTGTACCGGTAACTGCTCCTCAAGGGCAGTACCGATGGCGTTAGTACCCGCGTCCTTCTCCTGCCAGCTGGCACCGATGAAAAAATTACTGATCATAGGGGCTTCCGTCATCCCCTCGTCACCAAAAAGCTCAAGGATATGTCCTTCCTCGTTGGCAAGAACTATTACAAACCCGGTGCCCTTGACGATAGTATACAGGTCAGTCATGAACGGGCGAGCAACATTGATCAGCTTTTCCCGCGACTTCAGCACAGCAGCCAGATCCTCGCCCCGGAGATAATCGTGAGGGACATCACTCTGGGGATCGAGACCTGATTCAACACATCGATGCCATGATTTGAGAATTATCCTTCGAACCGCACTATGGTTGTAATCAGCTGAGTGTGCAAATGCCTGCCAATACTGTAAAAGAGTCGTTGCGGACTCCGGAATGGTCATATTCATTACAGGAACCTCGCATAAAAGATTTCGGCTAAACAAAAAAGAACCATTTTATTTTTCAAAGTGTCTTTCCGCGGGGCTTCGGCTGACTGGCCGGTTTTAGGTCCGGGTGGGCCGGTTGGAAACTTTGCTTTTGTCGTCTCTCGTTCAAAAAATAGAGAATGGAGAATTGACCCTTTATAATAATTCTTCCGGCTTTTGCAGTTCTCCCAATACGTTTTTCAGTACCTCCGTATCGAAGATGTAGTCCTTTACGAGAGCCACTTTCGCTTTGACCACATATATCACTATCAAGGTCCGATCAGAGTATCCCCTCTTTTGATGTTGAATAGGCCTTGGCAATCTACCGGGACAGGAATTTATGGATTTACTTAGATGTATCGTCCTATTGCATAATTTCAGAGGCTTCCAAACTTTTACATTATTTTCCTTTGTGTCAATAACTTCCGGGATACCTGGATTTGCCTTGCAGATGTTTGTCTGTATCAGGATAGTTTTCCAATAGTTTGATTACCAGGTCCAATGCCTGACGATATTCAATGGTTTTTTCCTGAACAGCAGTGCGAAGCTCATGAATAAGCCTTTCGTTGTTTGTCTTATGCCAATCTTTTTTAAATGGAAATTTTATGACGCTTGAAGCGTTGGATGCTTCTTGGAGAGAAGGAGCAGATGAGAATGTTCTGCAATATTGAATTTCACAAGCTCTGATCCCGAACTCAGAACAAAGAATTTTTGCGATTTCATTGGCATCATTGTTTGAAAAAATCATTTGCTGAACATTGTTTGTGATGGAAATAATGAGCATCCATGCCGAGGTTTGTGTGATGTTTTTACAAAAAAAGCCCACGAGCAGGTCATAATTTTCTTTTTCTGTCTTCCTTCTTACCTGATCAACAAAACTTGCAATCATATCGACCTCGGAAATTAAAAAATGCTTTATGCGTGCGACCTGAAAAATAACCAAATTCGTTTAAACACGACTCTCAATCCTGCCAATCTGCAATTGAAAGAATCGTCATATAGGTCGTGGATACGGATGAAGGACTTCCAGAAGATGTGCTGTTAGTTAATTCTTCAGTATACACCGCAGATTCCATTGATGGCCACTTCCTCTATCTCGATTTCTCCGGTGACATATATGTCTGAAGCGATTTTTCCATTTTGTTCTTCAATAGCCTTCTGATGAAGTTCTTCTTTGATTTCAAATTAGTTATCGTTCATAATTTTCCCCTGTTTCAATTTTGTGGAGCGTTTTTTTGATGGCATAATATTCGGGCATATCGTCATAAAATACAATCCCCCAAAGGGAGGAAAACTATTCACCCGTACAGGTGATTCGGGGATCATCTTGGAAATGAGTTGGGTATAGTTCCGGTTGAGACGATGTGTCACTTTAGTCGCTATTCTTTCCCCCAGTCCAGCGATATTGATAGTTACCACGAAGACAAATCCTCAGAAAATGGAGCTGGAAAGCACTGGCAACAAAACCGTAGAAGATATTTTGAGAACGGATGTAATTGAAACCTGAATTACAGGTGTCGGGTTGGTCGATAATGCGTGAAGATGCGTCTCAAGTCCGGTTGGTCTTTCCTTTATCTGTCCGGGAAGTACTTGTCCAGCCCCATATGTCTGTGCAGCGAGAGGAATCCATCCCGGCCGAGCCTAAAGAACTGGCGAAGGTAATGAAATCCCTCAAAGGGGAGTGCATAGCGCTCCAGCCCCGGCTCCGTGCAGACTGCGCATTCAGGGAACTTCAGGATGTTCTTGCGGAAGCGGGCGGCCTCAACAGAGTTGATCAGATTCTCCAGCGGTTCCTCTTTGACATTCCCCAGTAACGCATCGATGATCGGGCAGGAATAGAGTTCTCCGGTGCTTCGGATAAAGAAATAATTGAATCCCGCAGAGCAGGGTTTTCCCATCCGGCCGGTATCGAGAAAGCGGAGCAGTTCATCACGGTAATAGCTCCACTGGAAACGGGGAGAATTGTAAAAATCCTTGAGTTTCCCCAAGTCCTTAATGGAAAAGGCCAGAGAGTCATCCTTGTCGATGTTGGCATAGCGGTTGGCGGTGAGGATGTAGGGGGAGATAATAGTGAAAAGTCCGTGTTCGTCGGCGTAGCGGCAAACCTTATCGAGTTCATCTATGTTGTAGCGGGTGACAGTGGTCTTTATCCCCAGAACCAGACTTGGGTGTTTTTCTTTGAGCGCCTTTAAACCTTGCAAAGTTGCGTTAAGCCGCTCCCATCCCCCTTTGAAGTTACGGATACGGTCATGCACCTCCCCCACAGCGTCAAACCCGCAGGCAAAGACCAAGGTGACACCGGCCTGTTCCAGAGGGACAATCACTGCACCCACATCTTTCAAAACCTTTTCAGTCAGAAATCCATTGGTGGTAATTGCCACCGAGCAGAGTTGCTTCAGGTGGGTCGCTTTCAGCCTACCGATTCCGAGGAGAAGCTCGACAATATCATTCCTTATAAATGGTTCACCGCCCGTGACATCCAACTCCTTCAAATTAGACAGGACCGGAGATTGAAGAAGCTTCAACCAGTCCTCCGCCACCAGTTCCGGGGCCATCGCAGGTATCTGCCAGATGTTGCACATGATGCATTTTGCGATGCAGCGCTGGGTCACTTCCAAGCTTAAAGCCTCAGGCCTGCCGGGCCTGCCAGTGGCTTTCAGATAGCGGTAACGCCCCCCCCTGGCTGCGAGAGAAATAAGAATGCTGTTTAATCCCATGTCTTCACCTTTGGATGGATAAATTTAGCATAGTTTTCCGGAATAAAATTTATTTTCCAGAAACAAGCAGAGACAAAAGAAGATGTTTTCGGATACTAATAAAATTCACCCTATTGGGGGGCCACTATTTCATCCATTTGAGGGATTGTGTATGGAGGGAAAACGTGGAATATAATAAGCAAATTTAATTGTATTCTGCCCCCCTTCTATCGATCCCTTTTACCCCTGAGAAAACTCCACGGGTGCCTCTCTTCTTTGTTGACCGCACTTTTGGACAGTTTATTATTCTTTTTCACAACATAGGTATGAAAGGAGAGTGACCATGGATTTAGAAAAATATAAACAGGCGATTTCAGATGCTATCAAAAGCGAAATTGATGCAAAACACTTTTATGAAAAAATTGCCGAAAGAATCAAGGATGCCCGTTTCAAAGAATTTTTTGAAAAACTTGCCGGCGAGGAAGCTAAACATGAAAAAACGCTGACAAGTGTTTTGATTCAAGGAAAAATAAACGCCTCTTTTTTCAATTTTGAAAAGGATTATAACGTTACAGAAACCATTGAACTGCCCAAAATTAATGATAATATGGATATCAATACTGCGATTGATATTGCCATGAAAAATGAAGAAATTGCCATGAAAAAATACATGGCCCTTGCAGAAAATTGTAAGGACACAGAATTAAAAGCGATTTTTCTTGACCTTGCGGCTATGGAACGGCGACATAAATTAAATGTATGCGATTTTATGCAGGCATTCCCGATTTAAAACGGACTCATCCAATATTTTATGCTGGCAATAAACACACACTGTTCCTATTGCGGAAACAGGTATCCAGAGGCAGAGCCCTGGCCGAGACATTGCAAGAACTGTCACAACACGAGCTACCTGAACCCACTTCCAGTGGTTGTTGTATTGTTGCCCCTGGGGAATGGCCTGATCGTTATTCGCCGTAATATCGAACCGCGGAAAGGAACCCTGAACCTGCCGGGAGGTTACCTTGATCTTGGTGAAACCTGGCAACAAGGCGCACGACGAGAACTGCACGAAGAAACGGGCATCGATATTGCCGAACAGGAGATCAGTCTCTATGATGTGCAGAACGGCCTTGACAATACGCTGGTGATTTTTGGATTGGCCAAGCCACAGCCGATCGAGCTGTTCCGTCCATTCTCGTCGGCTGAAACCCAGGAGGTGATGCTCGTCAAGAAACCGATCGAACTTGGTTTTTCGATGCATACCGAGGTGATGAGGAGATTTTTCACTGAATTCTGATTTTCTTCGAATCTCACGCACCCTACCCTCAAGTGACACAGCTGAAACGAAATAAAGATTTTGAGAATTCAAACGTCCTCCCAAAATGCCTGCAATCCACAGCAACATCAAAAAACTCTATAGCTTCTCCTTTCTGCAGAAGACCCTCTTCCCGATGGCGATCATCACCCTTTTCTGGAAGGACCAGATTGGCCTGAGCCTGACAAGTATCTTGCTGCTCCAAGGGATCTTTTCCATTGCCACGGTGATTATGGAATACCCTTCCGGCTATGTAAGCGACAGGATCGGATACCGGGCCGCACTGAATTTCGCTGCGCTACTGGGGGTCATCGGGTGGGGTCTCTACGCCTGGGCCGATTCCTTCAGCCAGGTACTGGTCGCAGAGATCATCCTTGGAATCTCCCTTTCTTTCATCAGCGGTACTGACAGTGCCCTGCTTTTTGAAAGTCTCAAAGCTAATGGGCAAGAACAACACTATGCACGTCACGAAGGGCGGATGAACGGTTTCGGCCAGATCGGTGAGGCTTGCGGAGCAATCTTCGCCGGCTTGCTCTATGCCGCCTACCCCTTGCTCCCCTTTTTGATCCAGATTATCGTCTGGGTGTTGGCTCTGATGCTTACCCGCAGTCTGGTTGAACCACAACGAAAGCTCAAGTCACTAACCAGCCATTTTGCCGAAGCCGTAACGTCTACACGCTACGCTCTGCTGGAAAACAAACGTCTACGCTACACCATCCTCTTGAATCTGGTGTTAGGGCTGGCCTCCTTTTATCCGGTCTGGTTGATCCAGCCGTATATGCAGGATGGTGGTGTGCCGGTCGTCTGGTTCGGACCGATCTGGGCCGTCGCTAATTTGAGCGTCGCCTTTTTTGCCCTGGCCAGCCACCG
>Ga0307440_1001471_pt1 | contig 11444 bp, 7 predicted proteins | sample SalMarWE160410MG_FD_202150 | JGI IMG/M metagenome (GOLD analysis project Ga0307440, IMG submission 202150) | Salt marsh sediment microbial communities from the Plum Island Ecosystem LTER, Massachusetts, United States - WE1604-10 | ecosystem: Environmental > Aquatic > Marine > Intertidal zone >... | reverse complement strand
GGATCCAGGTGGCCTTCCTCACGCTGGCGCCACTCCTCGGAACGGCGGCGGCCAGCATCCTGTTCGCGGTCGCGCTACTGGCCAGCGGTCAGAGCAGCACGATCACGGGCACCCTGGCCGGTCAGGTAGTCATGGAGGGCTTCATGCGCTGGCGCATCTCGCCATGGGTTCGGCGGCTCAGCACGCGCTTGCTGGCCATCATTCCGGCCGTTGTCATCATCGGCACCCGGGGATCGGGAAGCGTCAACGACCTCCTGATCCTGAGCCAGGTCGTGCTCTCGCTGCAGCTGCCCTTCGCGATGTTCCCGCTGCTCCAGTTCACGAGCTCGAAGAAGCGGATGGGACGGTGGCGCAGCGGCTGGTTCCTCCTGGCCACGGGCTGGACCAGCGCGCTGCTCATCACCGCGATGGACATCTACGGGCTGCCCGAGTCGCTCCGCGCGGTGTGGCACATCGTGACGGGCGGGTGAGCGCGGGCGGCGCCAGCGGAAGCGAGGGCGAGAGCATCGCGAACGGAAGCTGGGTCAGAGTGGTTCGCGTCAACCGACGTCCCCGCGGGGACGTGCCCGCGGGGACCTCCACCTTCGGGCGGCTCGCGCCGGCCCCTTCGCCTCAGTTTCCTCCGGCCCGGCTCTCCAGCGCCTTCCAGCGCGCCATGACCTGGCCGAACTGCGTCCGGGCCGAATCGCAGGCGGCCACCTCCGCCGCCGTGGCGGGCGTCTCCGCGCGCTGCATGGCCATGGCGGCGCGGAGCAGCGCGGTGCTGGTCCCGTCCAGCGTGGGCGGGCCCGCGGGTCCGCGCCGGAAGAAGAAGCGGCGCCCGTCCTGCTGAGGCGCGGGGGCCAGCGCCTCGAGCTCCTTGGCCAGGGACGCTGCTCCCGACCCGCTTCGCCCCTTCACGCTCGCCAGGAGCTTCCTGGCGTCCTGGTAGGCGGCGTGCGCGGCGACCGCGTCGTCGTACATCTCCCGTGAGAGCCTCGCGACCTGCTCGAGTTCGGCCGGCGACGTCTTCACCCTGGGATCGAGCCGCAGGGTCAGCGGCTGGGTGTACGTGTGCCCGTCCACTGTGAGGCGCACCGTGTACTGCCCGGGCGGCGCCCAGGGCGTGTTGACCGTCGGATAGGTGTGGTGGGGGACGGCGCCCTGGCCCGATGCCTCGCGCGGCTCCGGGCCGATCGGCTCGAGGTGGAGGTCCCAGGAGAAGCGGTGCATGCCCTTCCTCGTGGACAGCACCCTCTGGGGCGCCGGCCAGTACAACGGCACGTTGCAGTTCGGCGCCGTCGGGTCCTTCTGGCAGATCTCGTCGTAGGCCTCGGTATGCAGCGCCGGGTCGGGGGAGATCACCGGGTCGTCGCTCGAGTAGGAGCGGATGACGTCTCCGGCGGCGTCCAGGACCTCCAGCTTCACCGGTCCCGTGGCGTCCTTCGGCAGCCAGTAGTCAATGAGGCCGCCCGGGGGCGGGTTCTGTCCGGCGGGCAGCTCCGGCGGCCACTCCGTCGGATCGTTCATCCCGAACCGGACGCGGACCGCCGTCTCGGGACGGAACAGGTAGGCGTCGACCGCGGTCCGCGCCTCCGCCATCTGCCGCAGCGGCGTGACGTCGTCCAGGACCCAGAAACCGCGCCCGTGTGTGCCGGCCACCAGGTCCGAGCACAGGCAGGTCGAGTCGTCCTTGACCTGGATGTCGCGCACGGAGACGGCGGGCATGTTCTGGCGGAGCGAGTGCCAGCGGTCCCCGTCGTCAAAGGACACCCACACCTGGGTCTCCGTGGCGGCGTAGAGGAGTCCCTTCTCCCGGGGGTCCTCCCGGATCGAGTTGGCCACGGCGCCCGGCGCCAGGCCGCCGTCGATCTCCGTCCAGGTCTTGCCGCCGTCGTGCGTGCGCCAGAAGTGCGGGTTCATGTCATCGATCCGCATCGTGTTGGCGGCCGCGTAGGCGGTCAGCGTGTCGAAGTGGCCCGCCTCGATGTTGAAGATGCGGGTCCACGGGTCCATCTGGGGCGGGGTGACGTTCTTCCAGTGCGCCCCGCCGTCCATGGTGACCTGGATGGCCCCGTCGTCGGTACCGGCCCATAGCACGTTCACGTCCAGCGAAGAGGGCGACAGCGCGGTGATCGTCCCCTGCGGCCCCGGCTTTACGCTCGCTGCGTATTTGCCTGCGGTGGCGGGTACCTTCCACGTCTTCCGGGCCAGATCGGGGCTGATCCTCGTCCACGAGTGTCCGCGGTCGGTCGTCTTCCACACCACGTTGGAGGTGTAGAACAGGAGATCCGGGTCGACCGGCGACCACTGCAGCGGCATGGTGCGCACGTCGCGGTTGTAGGGTCCGCCGCGCGGACCCATGTCCGGGCCGACATCCGTGGTCTGCCCGGTCCGCCGGTCGTATAGCGAGACGGTGGTGCGGGAGCTCCCGTACACCATGTCGGGGTCGCGGGGGTCGGGGGCGGCGATCCCGTACTCCTGGATGTTGACCGGGTGCCAGTCGTGGAAGGTGATCTCGCCGTCGTTCCCGCGGCTCTTGACACACGCCGAGCCCGAGTCCTGCTGGCCGCCGCACAACCGGTAGGGGAAGGCGTCGTCCGCGGTCACGTGGTACATGGCCGCCGTGGGCTGGTTGTACCAGTTGCTCCAGGACTCGCCACGGTTGGTGGAGACCACCGCGCCCTGGTCCGAGACCGCGAGGATCGTGTTCCGGTCGTGCGGGTCGATCCAGATCTTCTGGTAGTCGTCCCCGCCGTATGCGCCCCGCACGGCCGACCAGTGGACGCCGCTGTCCTCGGTGCGCCACATGACCACGCTGGCGCTGTACACCACGTTCGGGTCGGTGGGGTCGACGGCCAGGGTCGGGAGGTCTCCGCCTCCGATGCGTCGGAGCGGACGCGTGTCCACGTGAGACGTGGCCGGGCCCACCGGCCCCTCGGGCACGTCCACGGCGGTCCAGTGCTCGCCCGCGTCGGTGGACTTGTAGAGTCCCACGATCCCGGTCGTGCTCTCGGTCCCGCCGCGCGCCGCCTGGGCCGCGGGCGTGCCCGCCCGGGGCTCGCCGGCCACCACGGCGTACAGGACCTTCGGGTCGCCGGGCGCCACCGCCAGGTTGGCCTCGATCACCTTCGGGAGGCCGTTGGTGAGCGCGTGCCAGGTCGTGCCACCGTCGGTGGACTTGAAGACGCGCTCGCCGGCTCCTGCGAACGCATAGCTCTCCCGGAAGCTCTCCTGCTGCTGCCACAGGGCGGCGTACACGATCTGCGGGTTCGATGGGTCGAGCATCACGTCGTTGCCGCTCGTGTACTCGTCCCGGTACAGCACCTTCTGGAAGGTCTTCCCGCCGTCGGTGGAGCGGAAGATCCCGCGCTGCTCGTTGGGACCGTACGGGTGTCCGAGCACGGCCACGAACAGCCGGTCGGGGTTGGTGGGGTCGACCACGATGTCCGCGATCATCTGGCTGTCGCGGAGCCCCAGGTGCGTCCAGGTCTTCCCGGCGTCGGTCGACTTGTAGACCCCGTCTCCCGTGGACAGGTCGGGGCGGATGATCCCGGCCCCCGTGCCCACGTAGATGATCCTCGGGTTCGAGGGCGCCACCGCGATGGCCCCGATCGCGCTCACCGGCTCATGATCGAACAGCGGCACCCAGTTGGAGCCGTAGTCCGTGGAGCGCCACACCCCGCCGTTGTCGTAGCCGACGTAGAAGATGTCCGGATGGCCCGGCACCCCGTCCAGGGCGCGTGTCCGCCCGGCCCGCGTCGGCCCGATCTCCCGCCACTGCATGTCGGCGTAGAGGGCCGTATCCGGGTCCGCGGATCGCGCGGCCGCCTGCGCGGCGGCCGGCCGGGCGGTGGCCGCGAGCGCCGACAGGGTCGTCAGCGCGAGCACGGTGGCCAGGGCCAGGGCGGCCGGAAGGGTGCGGAACGTACGGCACGCGGCGCGAGTCTCCCGCGAGGTCGCGGGAGTCGAGCCGGCGGGGACGAGTCGAACGGAACGCTTGCGCACGGAAGACGCCTCCTGGCGTACCGGCCGCTCGGGCCGGTGATTCACGAGATCGGAACGGTGCAGTGTGGGGACTCGGAGCGTCGGGGGAAAGACGTGGTGCCACGACCGTAGACGATTCGGACCTTCGACTACGGTCGTGGTCCATTACCCGGCGGTCGGTAGCGTCAACCGACGAAACTCCGACGCGATCGATCCGTTGTGCAGGAGACGGCACCCGCGTGGGCGGGAAGGACGGAGTCTTCAGCGGACCGGGACGAGGATGCGAGACGATACCAGGATGGGACGATGCCCTCTTCGACGGCGGATCGCCGGCCGACCCCGGCGGGCCGGATGCCGACTTGGGGCGACGGCGGGAGCGGTAGCCGTGCTCGCAGGGCTGGCGCTCACGGCCTGCGAGGGCGGTCGGACCGCGGCGCATAGCGGCGGACCGGGCCAGCGAAACGCGGTACCCGACTCCGCGGCCCGCCGGCTCGTGCGCCGGGCGGTGGACGCGATGGGTGGCGAAGGCATCCTACGCGGCCTTCGGTACCTGCGATTGCGGGGCGTCGAGGTCACCGCCATGGTCGGCGTCTCGCCGGACTCGGAGCCCCCGCGCCTCCTGCACGCCTCGTTCGACGAGCTCCGCGATGTGCGGTCCGCGCGGGCCCTCCGCCACGCGGAGTTTCGCATGGTGATGCGGGCCGACCCGATCCCGGTGACGCAGGTCATCGACACGGCGACGAGCGCCTTCGAGGCGGCCGAGAGCGTGGCGTACGCACCCGAGCGCCTTCTCCTACAGGCGCTGGACGCTCCCGATCTGGCGATGGCGCCCGACACGGCCCTGCCCGGTGGAGCGGTGCGTGTCGTGCGCTTCGGGACGCCGTCCGTTCGCATCTACCTGGACCCGGTCTCGGGCCTTCCCCGGGGCTGGAGCACCGTGCGCACGTATCCGCGCGACCTGAACGTGTGGGCCCCGTGGGGCGACGTGCGCTCCCGCACCCTGTTCGGCTCGTGGGCGCTGGAGCCGACCGGCTTCCGATACCCGCGTACGATCACGGTGATGCGGAACGGCACCCCCTACCGGCGGATCTCGCTGCTCAGCGTGCATGAGGTCCAGGCGTCGCCCGACTCGTTCCCGACGCCGCCGGGCTCCGGGCCGCCCGGGCCGGTGCGCCTCGGAAACGGCCGGGGCTCCGGGCCCGTCGAGCTGGCTCCGGGCGTGGTGCTGGTGCCGGGAGCCTACAACGTGGAACTGGTCCGCCAGGAGGATGGCGTGGTCGTCCTGGAGGCGCCCCACTCCGGCGCCTACAGCCGGCGCGTGCTCGAGGCGATAGCTCGCCGTTGGCCCGGCCTGCCGGTGAAGGCGCTCGTCTCGACCACCGATGCGTGGCCGCACGACGCCGGGGTGCGGGAGTACGTGGCTCGCGGGGTCCCGATCTACGCTCCTCCCAGGGGCGCGGCGCTGGTGCGCCGCCTGGCGTCGGCACCGTACCGTCTGGAACCCGACTCCCTGCAGCGAGCCCCCCGGTCGCCGGACCTGCGCGTGGTCCATGACACCGCGGTGGTCGGGAGCGGGGCGAACCGGCTGATCCTGGCGGCCGTCGTAGACCCGAGCGGCGAGGGAGGACGCCTCCTGGTCGCGTACCTCCCGGGACGCCGGCTCCTGTACGCCGGCGACCTGCTCATCCCCCGGCGGTTCGAGCCCGAATTCTGGCTCGGCGCTTGGACGGCTCTGCTCGACGGCGTGCGACGCCACGACTGGACGGTGGACACGGTGACGGCGCTCCACGATCCGCCCGTGGCGCTGTCGAGCGTGCGCGAGGCGGTGGCCGCGTCGGACGCCAAGGGCTGAGCGTGAGCCCCCGACGAAGTCGCCCGGTATCGCGAGTGCCACCCGCTGCTATCCAGCCCCCGGACGGGCTCGTAGCTTGGAGCCGGAAGCCGTCCTCCACTCGAGTCGAGAGAGTCCTCACGTGAACAAGGAAGCCCTGGATCAGATGTGGGACCAGATGCGCCAGAAGTACGGCGTGTACCTGCGTCTCCTGGAGGTGATCCCCGACGATTGCCTGCACGCCCACCCCATCCCCGACATGCGGACCCCGGCGGAGCTGGTGGCGCACGTGTCCGGCACGGTCGTGCGAGACATGGCCGAGGGGATCGCCGACGGGGAGATCACCGCGGACGAGGGGGCCGAGGCGGGCGTGGCGGCCGGCCTCACGACGACGTCGGACGTGCTCCGCTTCGCCCGGGAGTGCTGGGACCGGGCCCAGAGTGCCGTCGACCGGATCGGTGACGCCGAGCTCCAGGCCATGGTTCCGACGCCCTGGGACAAGACCTTCCCCGGCTGGGTGGGCTTCCACATCCAGAACGACGAGTTCCTCCACCACCGCGGGCAGCTGTATGCGTACGCTCGCGCCTGCGGCGTGGCGCCGCCCTTCATCTGGAGCTTCGAGGAGAACGCGCCGGGGTTCCGACCGGCGAGCTGACGGGGCAGCGCCAGGCACAGGAGGTCGCCCGGGTTGGGGGCGTCGTGGAGGACTCCCACCGCGGCGTGGAGGCCGAGCGGCCACTCGAGGCCGTAGTCCTGGCTCCCGGGGACGCCCCGCATGTGCACGGGATCACACGGGTCCGCCGAGGCGGTGCGGCCGCGGTCGGTGATCCAGGCCTCTCCGGACTGATCCCGGTACCTCGCCCGGAGCGCGTCCTGTCGTTCGACCGTCTCCTGCGCGTCGATGCGGTCCTTCGTCGGTGCCATGGTCTCCTCCGGGGTGTCTCCATTGCGGCGCCTGGGCGGCGTTGCCGCGCCGAGCGCGCGCCGCGCTAGGGCGATGGCTGGCGGACGTATTCCTCGAGCGTGCGCCGGAAGCGCCGCACGGCGGTCGCGATGCGATCCGGATCGTCGTGGGCGCGGGCCAGGACGACCGAACCTTCGAGCACGATGAGGGTCTGCTCGGCCAGGGCCAGGGCCGTCTCCTCGTCGGCCACCACCGCGAGGAAGAGCGGCGCGAGCCGGCTCACGAGGTCGTCGAACAGCTCCGCAACGCGAGCGTGGATCCTAGGGCTGGTCTCGGCCAGCTCCGCGGCGAAGGTGCCGAGCAGGCAGCCGTGCTTCCAGAACTCGGGACCCATGGTCTCGAGATGGTCGGAGAAGCTCAGCAGGCGCTCGACCGGTCGGTATAGTCAAGAGCCGCTCGTCGAAGGGATCCGTCCGCTCTGGCGCTTCAACGGAGGTTTCCGTTGCACGGCTTGCGGCGCCCCCCGGACTTCGACTCGGTAGCCGGTCCGAACGCCGGACCCCAACGCGTCCCGGCCCGGTTGATTTCCGTGCGACCGCCGACGAGGGTTTCCCTGTGGGTAGACTCCCTCCGACCGCCGCCGATCACGCGCGCGCCGTCTCCAATCGAGCGAGGAGCGCCGATATGCTCTACCTGGAACCATGATCTGTCGGACCGGGCGTCCCTACGGGACCGCGTGGGCGGCCATCGTGACCGTCCTCCTGATCGGATGCAGCGGGAGCAGCACGGCTCCGCCCGCCAGAGGTTCGATCCGGCTCACCGTGACGACCGGCGCGAACATCGACGCGGACGGCTCCGAGCTGGATCTATTCGGCCCGAGCAACCGTGTGCTCACGATTCAGGCCAACACCGAGGTGCTCCTCGAAGAGCTCACACATGGTCAGTACGAGCTACCGCTCAAGGACGTGGCCACGAATTGCGCCGTGGACGGCGCCAACCCGGTGAGTGCCACCGTCGTCTTCGGCGACACGGTCCCCGCGGACTTCGGCCTGACCTGCCAGTAGCGGGTCTTCTGGCAGCGGCGGGAAGCCGGGCGCATGGCGTCCCGCCGAGAGTCGGCTTCGCGCAGGGTCGGCCCGGCGGAGGGTCGGTCTAGCGGAGGAAGTGCACTCCCAGGCAGCCGATCGAGGCCAGCACGCAGTAGGCGGCGAACACGTACAGCGAGTGCTTGCTCAGGTAGGCGAGCAGCCACTTGATCGACAGCCAGCCGACGATCGCCGCCACGACGAAGCCGATGGCGAAGGTGGGCAGCAGGTGCCCCAGCCCGGGCATCCCGAACAGCTTGAACGTCTCGTAGCCCGCGGCCGCCAGCATGACGGGGGCCGTTAGAAGGAAGGCGAAGCGCGCCGCGGCCGGACGATCGAAGTCCCGGAGCATGGCGCCCGAGATCGTCGAGCCGGAGCGGGAGGCGCCCGGGAACACGGCCAGGACCTGGAACAGGCCGACCACCAGCGCATCCCGCCGATTCATGACCGTGAGGTCCCGCGAGCGCTTGCCCAGGATCTCGGCCAGCGTCATGAGGAACGCCGCGGTGAGCATGCGGATGGCGGCCTCCACGAGGGGAGCCTGAAACAGGGCTTCCACTTCGTGCCGGAGGACGAAGCCCACGGCGAGCGCCGGGATGCTGGCGATGAGGATGTACCAGCCCATGCGGGCATCGTCGGGCAGCGAGCCGAAGTCCGACACCCGTCCCAGGGTGCCGAGCGTCGTCCGCAGGATGGACCACAGGTCCTCGAAGAAGTAGACGAACAGGGCGACCAGGGGCCCGATCTGGACGATGATCAGGAAGGCCGTCATCGCCTCGCCGGGCGGGATGTGGAGCGCCGTCTGTCCGACCAGGAGCTGGGCCGTGGAGGAGACCGGAATGAACTCGGTCAGACCTTCGATCACGCCGAGGACGAGAACCTGGAGGAGGCCCATGTGAGCTTACGCACCCGTCGCGCGAGGGAGTCGCCGCGGCGTGGCCGCCGGCCGCACGTGGCCGGGCGACGCTCGCCGATCGGACCCGAAGATGGGGGCCGTTCTCCGGGCGTGCCACCCGGGAGGAGGGGTCGATCCGGGCCGACCGGAGCCCGGCGGCGCCGACCCGGGGCTCAGGTGGGCCCGGGAGGCGAGTCGAACGTGAGCCGGTGCTTGCGGCGCAGGAACGCGTGCAGCATGCGGCCCACGCGCATCGTGGCGGCCGAAACGTCGGCCATCTCCGCGCCCGTCGGCACGGCTTCCTCGGCCGCGAGCAGCGTGTTGATCACGTACGGCCGGATGTCCGCGACCGGGCCCTCGGGAAGGGAGGCCGGAATCGGAAACGTCCCGACGGCCTTCTTGGCGCCGAGGACGATGGGGCCGTCGACGGTGAGGAGCAGGTAGGCCCGGTAGTTGAAGGCGTACTCGCGCCGTTCGCCGTCCTCGACGCGGCTCACAGTGTCCGGGGGGAGGTACTCGTACATGACGTAGGGCGGCGACTCGATGCCCTCGGGGATCCGCTCCGTCCTGAACAGCGTGTGCCCGGTCGCCATGTCCCGCAGGGAGTGCTTCACGATGAGGTTCGGAAAGGGCGAATCGGGCGGCCGGCGTGGCAGGTCCTCGTCGGTGCGGATCATCCGGGCCATCCGAACGCGCTCCTCGGCGGGGACGGCCGCGTTGTAACGTGCGATCTCGGGCTCGAGGAGGCCCTTCTGGCCGATCACCCACTGCAGGGGACTCGGAAGGGAACGAGAGTTGACGTACAGAGTCCCCTCGGCGTCGAGCTCCATGAGCGGCGTCCACGAGCGCCGGAAGGGAGAGCGGTGGCGGGGGTCGTCCCGAACCTCGTACGCCACGCCGCGGGCGCGGGCCTGGGCCTCCCACGCGGCCCGGATCGGCTCCTCGAAGTACCAGATGCTCGTCGGGTAGTGCGCGATGCGGCGGTAGTCATGCTCGGCCGCGTACCGACACAGTCCCTCGCAGAGCGGGTCTCCGGCCGGGTAGAGCTGCACCCGGTTGCTGAACAGGCCGGGGCAGAAGTTGGCCTCGAGGTAGGCGAGCTCCCCGCTGGACGAGAGGAAATCCACGCCAACCAGAGCGCAGCTCTCGACGGCGGGCCGCAGGATCCGGAACACGGGGCTGGTGCGCGGATCGTGTGAGACCTCGTCCACGTAGCCGGCCCCGAGGATGAGGGGATCGACGCCGGCCCAGCGGAACAGGGCGTGAAAGCCCGAGGTGCGGGCGCCCGGCGAGTAGCGCCTGACGGCCAGCCAGGCCCGGCCCACGGCCTCGGAGCCACCGGTCAACAGCCGGGAGACGCCGTACAGCGTGCGACCCGCGTGCCAGCGCCATCCACCCCGCTGGCGAACGCCCTTCGCGACGCGGGCCAGCTCGCTGCCCCAGCGGAACACCGGCCCGTGGACCAGGGACTCGAGTCGAACGGAGAGCGTGAAGGTGCGCTCCCGCATCTCGACGCAGACGGCGTCGCTCAGCGCCCGGCGGAGCTGGGCCGGGAGCTTCTCGAAGGACCCGAAGTGCGTGTCCGGCTGCTGCCACAGGGCCCTGAAGCGCCGCCGGGAGCAGCCGGTCTGCCTGCGGAGCGTGCGGATCATGCGGCGGGCCTCGATCCCGGTCACGCGGAGAGGGTGCGTCTCCGCCAGGCGCTGAAGTGCGGCTCCCACCGCGGCGGGCGAGCTTCCGTCGTCGGATCGCGGGGCAGCGGGCTGGACGTGCCCCCCGCGGTCCCCGCGAGAGACCGGTCCGCGCGTCACGGCCAGTCCTCTCCGTGCACGCGGCGCAGGAAGTCGTGCACCAGCCAGCCGATCCTGAGCGCGGCCGGCTTCATCCTCTCGCACTCGGTCTCGGTCGGGCGGACATGCCGGGCTCCGGTATGTCCGTTGACCACGTATGGTTCCGGGTGCGCCACCTCGCCTTCCGCGAGCCGCTCGGGGACGGGGGCGGCCCCGATCGCCTTCGAAAAGTTGCCGATCACCGGACCGTCGGGCGTGATGAACAGGTTGGCGCGAATCCGGGTCGCGTGCTCGCCGGGAACCTCGTTCTCGCACAGCCTCTCGAGCTCCGGCCGGATGAACTCGAACGCGACATAGGGGGGCCGGTTCATCCACGGCTCGAGCGTGGAAGTCCTGTACATGCGGACGTCGCGCGCCTCGTTCAGCAGGGCGTGTTTCACCACGAGGTTGGGGAAGCGTCCGTCGGGCTCCAGCTCACGTAGCTCCCGGGAGGATCGTATGCGACGCGGGACGGGAATCCGTTCGTCGGCCGGCACGTGGGCATTGTGGCGCTCGATCTCCTCCTCGAACAGGCCCTTCTCCTCCAGGAGGACGTTCACGGGGTGGGGAAGGGTCCGGATGTTCACATACAGCGTCCGCCGTGCGTCGGACGCCATGAGCGGCTCGGTGGACCGATGGTCGTATCGGGATCGCACGCGAGGGTCGTCGCGGATCTCCAGCTCCACGCCCGCGGCGGTCGCCTGGTGCCTCCACCAGTCCTCGATGCGCCGCGGCAGCGTGGCGACGCTGGACGGAAAGAAGACGATGCGATCGCAGCCGTCCCGCCGGGCACCGGCGATCGCCGCGGTCAGGAGCGGGTCCCCGTTGGGACGGTTCTGGTAGCGACGTCCCAGGAAGAAGCCCGGATTGACGTTGGCCTCGATGAAGTAGGTGGCACCGTTCGAGGGCAGGAGGTCCACGCCCACCATCATCC
>Ga0307440_1001470_pt1 | contig 11445 bp, 13 predicted proteins | sample SalMarWE160410MG_FD_202150 | JGI IMG/M metagenome (GOLD analysis project Ga0307440, IMG submission 202150) | Salt marsh sediment microbial communities from the Plum Island Ecosystem LTER, Massachusetts, United States - WE1604-10 | ecosystem: Environmental > Aquatic > Marine > Intertidal zone >... | reverse complement strand
GCCTCGCGCTCCTGTACCACGGCGTACAGGCCGAACACCCGGGCCAGGCCGAGCAGGACCGGGAAGAACAGGACGCCGGCCACCAGGCCGGCCAGGGGGATCATCAGCTCGTCGTAGGGCATGGTGGTCTCCTCAGGCAGCGGGGCCGGCGGTCTGCAGGATGCGCCTGGCGCGCTTGAGCAGAGGCACGCGCATGTTGCGCACGTAGGCACGCAGGGCCTGCGGGCCACCCTCCTGCTTGATCTGCGCGAGGGTAAACGCCAGTTCCTTGAGCGGTGCCACTTCCGCCTGGGCGTTGTTGGTGGCGATTTCCACGGCCCGCTTGCTCATCGTGATCTGCTGCTCGGCGTCAGCCCGGGCGGTGCTGATGTCGGCGGCCACCTGGTTGCGGGTGCTGTTGATGGCCGACAGGGCCCGGTCGACCCTGTCCGGCGGGTCGATCTGGGTGATCAGGGCCGCGTCCAGCTCGATGCCGTAGCGGCTGCCGGTCGAGCGGCACTGCTGCTCCATGTATTCGTTGAGGAGGGGCAGGTTCTTGCGCAGGTCGTTGATGGAGACGCCCTCGGACAGTTCCACCGCGCCCGATTCCGGCCCGCTTTCGATTTCACGGCTGCCGATCAGGCTCTGCCCCTTGGGGTCCACGAAGTTGGCGATGCGCTCGCGCAGCACCGAGATGAAATAGCCCATGACGTGTTCCAGCGGGGCGGTGACGCCGAAGAAATAGGCGTACAGGTTGTTCTCCGCCACCCGGAAACGGATCTGTCCGTTCACGCCGGTGGTCAGGTTGTCCTTGGTCACCGCCTCCACGGTGTTCTGGCGCTTGGTCGGGTCCCAGGTCAGCTCGATGGTCTGCGTGGCCACGCTCACCTTGTTGACGTCCTGCCAGGGCCATTTGAAATAGGGTCCGCCCGGACCGATGACCCGCAGGACCGGGTAGCGGTAGCGTTCCTGCTCCTCCCGGTTCATGTTCTCCCCCAGCACCATGGCGTTGTCCATCCGTTCGGCGCGGCCGAACGAGGTGATCACGGCCCGCTCATTGGGCTTTACCGTATAGAAGCCGCCCACCACCGACTTGAAGATGGCGAAGCCGGCCAGACCGCCGACAAAGGTTTCCACAAACATCGCAGTTCCCCGATAGAGAATCTAAAGGCCGGAGCATAGACCCGACCAGTAGACACGCTTCCGCCTTGGAAAGCTAGCCGAGACTACCTCCGCAAAAGCATCCCGGGGAATAATATCCTTGAATATCCTGATGTTCAGCCACCGGGACACAGAGAGCACAGAGGGAGCGGAAAAGCGTGGTGCGCAGTGTCTGTTGGTCTCCATCCATATGCTCGATTCTTTCCAAATCCGTCTCAACCTCAGGCAGCGGGAGTGAAATTGCCGGCTGCTTACGATCTGTCTGCGTTCTCTGTGCCTCTGTGGCAATACACAGAGGTTCAGCGCCAGTGGCTGGACCTCAGGTGGAAGCGGGACAAGACCTGTTGATCGGGCTATCGTTCCGGGCCTTTTCCAGCTCATCGCGCAGCTTGTGGGCGCGACCGAAACACCGTCCGCCCCGCGGTGCCAGCTGTTCGTAGAGCCTTGAGGTAGGCCGGCAGCAGAGAGGAGTACGTCGCCTCTCCGCGTTGCTCGCTCGCGGCGATTTCTTCCTGGATCTCGCCGGTTGACAGTTCCAGGGCTTTGAGTCGGCGCAGGTTGGCCGGGGTGTGGCGGTTGTCCGGAAAATGGCCGTGATGGCCCTTGAGCACCTCCACGGCCCAGTCGGTGTCGCCGGGCCGCCTGAGGTTCCAGGCCAGATCCGCCGGGCATACCGGGTGCCAGTCCGCCAGCGGCAGCAGCAGGGCCTCGGCCTGATCCAGCTTTCCGACCTGGCTAAGGCTCTTGCCGTGCCAGCGTCGGTGCTTCCAGTGCGGGTGCAGGCGTTCGGCCGCCTGGCGGTAGTCGCGCCGGCGGCAGGCGGCGATGCCCCGGAGGTACTGGATGCGGGACGGGGCGGGGAACTGCTCTAGCACCTGGGCCGCCAGGCTGCCCGCTTCCTCGTTGCGCCGGCTCTGGAACGGAAACCCCGAGGGATAGAAATCAAAGTCGCGTGATGGGACGTTGATCGAGCTACGCGATCTTGGGATCCCACGCTCCCAGGCGAGCCGCCGGCTGCAGATGGCGGAGCTTCCAGACGCGAAGTGCTCACACCGGGGCCAGATCCTGCGTAGAGCCCGCTTGGCAGATCCCGCGCACCTATCCTGTTCCTTCTGGGTCCTCTGCCTGGAGTAGTGCGGTGCTCAAGGGCGAGACGGCGAAGCCGCAATTCAAGCCCAGCGGGATGGAGGGCAAGCGCGATAGCGACACGCCGGACGACGCCGCGGGCAAGGGAAAGGGCAAACGGCCGGGCTCGGCCAAACGGCACAAGACAGCGCAGCTGGCGATCCACGAGGAGTGTGCGATCCCTCCCAGGGAGCCGCTGCCCGCGGGCTCGCGCTTCAAGCGCTATCGTGGTGCCGTTGGCCACCACCCCGCTCAGGCGGTCGAGGGTGTCGTAGAGGTAGGTGACGAAGTAGCCGTCGGGCCAGGTCAGGCGGGTGCGGTTGCCGGCCCCGTCCAGCTCATAGCTGATCTGCCTGCCGTCGGGGCGGGTCGCGGCGATCGGCCGCCCGGCAGCTGGTTAGAGAATGGGACCGGCCGGGCGCCCTCCTAACGGTGTGCAGTGTGCTGGCGGAGCCGGTAACGCACGCGCGGACGCCGCGGGCTCAGCAGCCCCCGCCGCCGCAGGTCACAGTAACTTGCGTGCGATTGCCGGCCCCGTCGTAGCTGTAGGTGATGGTCGTGCCGTTGGCATAGGTGACCGCGATCAGCCGTCCGAGCGCATCGTAGCTGTAGGCGGCGCTGTCGGTAGCGGCCCAGGCACAATTCATTGCGCCCGCGCCCATCAGCGCGGCGAATACAGCGGCAACGCTTGCGGTCCGGATTGGCTGGGGCATTTGCGTTCCTCCGTCACTATTTCGCCAATAGAAACCAAAGAATCGGGTTCGCTTGTCCGCGAATCCGAGCGGCAGCGCGTCGCGCGTTCCTCCGGGGCAACACCCGGCGCTACACGCCTCAAGGCTGTCGCGGGGGGTGCTCTTGAATTATTTGAGACTGGCCCCTTTTTCCGGGGCGCAAAGAGGAGGGCAGAGGGGCCGCACATCCTCTGTTGGGGATCATGGTGGAAGTGCCCGCGGTTGTATTCCGCATCGACGAGCTGGTCGCGGAAGTGGATCTCATCTCCATCGGGACCAACGACCTGACGCAGTACGTTCTCGCCACCGACCGAACGAGTGCCCAAATCGGCGAGATGTTCGACCCATTCACGCCGGCTGTTCTGGAGGCAATCCGATTCGCGGCTGAAGGGGCACGGAGACGGGGTGTCTCCGTCGCTGTCTGTGGGGAGCTGGCAGGAGACCCCCTCGGCGCCTTGCTTATGCTTGGCCTGGGTGTCCATGCCCTGATCATGGCGCCCGGAAACACTCTCCGTGTCAAGCAGGTGATTCGGCGCTTCTCGGCCGGGCTGGCTCGCGAGCTTTGGCAGGGGTGCCTCCAAGGAGTTTGCGCGCGGGGCGTGCGCGCGATGTTGACACGGGCATTGGATAATATGGGACTCGACGGCTTGGTCAGACCGGGAAAATGACCATGTGGCCCTTTCGGTTTGAGCGGAAAGACAGGAGGAGCGGTCGCGTCGCCTTCCTCATCGAGTGTCTGCTGAACCAGAACGCCAGGGACATGGGGGCGGCGGAGAGTCCGGCGATAGCGCGCCCAGTCATCGAGCGGCTTGCCCGCAGGGACGTGGGTATGGTGCAGATCCCTTGTCCCGAGATCGCTTGTCTCGACTTCCCCCGGCGACGCGCGCCGGGCCAATCGATCCGGGACGCCCTGAGACCTCGCAGCCGACCGCCTGCTGTGAACGACTGGCGGTGGCGACAGCGGATAAGATCCAGTGCTACCTGGAGCAGGGTTTCGAGGTTGTAGCGGTGCTGGGCGGCGACAAAAGGCTACATCTCCGTCCCTGGCAATACCTGTGCGCATCACGGTTTCCCAACACCGGAGGCATCTTCATTCTATGGCGGGGGGAGTCCGCGGAGCAGCAACGAATCGCGGCTACAATGGCCGGCGTCCAACCGCGGCAGAATCCGCCCCGCCCGGCGCCGAGTGGGCAACCAGCACTGCGGTACCCGTCATGCCCAACAATCGACAACGCCAACGCCGCAACGGGCGGCTCGAGACCGCCGCGATCTTTGGCGGCGGAAGCCTGATCGTCGTCGCCGGCCTGATCCTGGCGTTCCAATTCGTTCAACCGGCACCGCCACGTGCCGTGCGCATCGCCGCCGGCCCGGCATCCGGGGCCTACCACGGCTACGCGGAGCGCTACGCCGAGATACTCGCCCGCTACGGTATTGCGCTCGAGGTCGAGGAGACCGCTGGCAGCGTGGAAAACCTGTCTCTGCTCAAGGACGCCAACGCCGGCGTGGAGCTGGCGCTGATCCAGGGAGGCGTGGCCACGACGGCGCAGAAGAAGGGATTGGCCGGACTCGGCAGCCTGTTCTACGAGCCGCTCTGGGTGCTCGGACACGGTGGTGAGGCATCCAGGCAGCTGAACCGGATCCGAGGGCTGCGCATCGGCATCGGCCCCCCCTTGAGCGGCACTGCCTTCCTTGCCCGCCGGCTGCTGGCCGCCAACGGCATCGGCCCGGATCAGGCCGAGATCGAGGAAGGAGACCTGGAGACGGCGATCCGGCGCCTCGCAGACGCCAAGCTCGATCTGGTCTTCGCGGTCGCCGCGCCGGACTCCGACCTGCTGCGTGGCCTGCTGCGCGAGGAAAGGATCCGTATCCAAGACCTCCCCAGGGCCCCCGCGTACGCGCGGATCGACCGGTCAATCACGGCGCTGCACCTGCCGGCCGGCACCCTGGACCTACCCCAGGACATCCCGAATGAGGACTTGCAGGTGATCGCGGTCACTGCCAACCTGGTCGCGAGAGAGGACATCCATCCTGCCTTGGTCGACCTGCTGATCACCGCCGCCAACGAGGTTCACGGCGGCGGAGACCTGTTGGCCCCTCCCGGCACCTTCCCCTCCCCGCGTCACAGCGACTTCGCGCTTCACCCGGACGCATCGCGCCACTACAAGAACGGCCCGCCCTTCCTCCAGCGCTACCTGCCGTTCTGGGCCGCGACCTGGATCGACCGCACCAAGGTCATGCTGCTCCCCCTCCTGGCCCTGCTGCTGCCGTTGGGCAAGATGCTGCCCCCCGTCTATCGCTGGCGGGTCCGGCACCGCATCCTGCGTTGGTATGTCGCCCTGCGACGGATCGATCTTGAGATCGAGACCGGGATCAGCACGCCAATCAATGTCACGGCTCTACGGCAGCGACTGTCCGAGATCGAGTCCGAAGTGACACAGGTGGAGATCCCCTTGTCATACACGGATCAGCTCTACAACCTGCGGCTGCACATCCGTCTGCTGGAGCAAAAGCTGAGCCGAATCGACGATGCAGAAGGCGTTGCCGACCGGGGCTGATACCGACAAGCGCCCCGGCAACTTTTGCGGCCGCCGTTTGGACCCATTCGCAACCGGGGGGATCAGGTACCATGGCCCCAAACGTGGACCTCGGGCCGATTCTGCGAACGGCGCGATTCCGGCTCACCCGGAGGCAGGAACATGAACGAATTGCCAACCGACGTCAGCACTTGCCGGTTTTTTCCGAGCCATCCGCCGCGACGCTTGCATTGACCGGAGGAGGAAACGATAGATGCGACAGCGTGTCAGGATCACGCTGGCGGGGTGCTTTTGGGCGTTTCTCGCCGGCATTGTCTCTGTGTCCATTGCCGCCGAAGTCCCAACGGTAAAGCAACGGCAAGCCGTTACGACGGTCGACCCCGACATTCCAGTCGACGAGCTCGCCTTACTGCTCAAGCCGCTCACGAAAGAACAGCTCCTCGTGGAGGCAAATGCTTGGCAGACGCTGCTCGAGGCAAAGGCCGAGGAGATCGCCCGGGCCGAGATCGCGGTAATGCGCCAGAACCGAGAGATCAAGGCCGCGGAGGACGTCCAGGACAAGGCGGAAGAGGCCAAGGAGCAGCTTCACGCGGTGAAGGAGAAGGCGAAGGCGGCCAAGGAGTCGGGTGACGCGGCGAAGGTGCAGGAGACGGAGGCGGCCGCCAGGGAAGCACAGAAAAAGATGCAGGAGCTCAGCGCCACCGTGCAGAACGCCGTTGCGGCGGCCGAGAAGACCGCCGAGGTAAAGAAGAAACTGGCACCGGAGACTCGGGAGGGTTTGGATGAGACTGCGGCGGCGGCGCAGAAGGCCAACGATGCCTTGGGGCGCGCTCAAAAGGCGGCGGCGGAGGTCGAGCCGGACAGCCAAGAGTCCGTCCGCCGGGCTGCCGCCGAGGTTCGCAAGGCCACGGCGGAGGCAAAGCAGGCGACCGAAGCGGCGCAACGCAAGGCCGGCGAGGTCGCGCAGGAGGTCGCTGACAGTGCCCGAAAGGAGCAAATGCTCGAGGCGACCGCAAACGCAGTAGAGCAGGCCAAAGGTCCAAGAAGGACGAGAAAGTACGGCTCCTGGAAAGGCTAAACCAGCTGCGTGAGGAGCGGACGGTGATCATCGATCACTTGAAGAGCGTTGTCGAAGAGCTAGAGTCCAAGACCGATAAGGACGATACCGCCACCCTCGCCAAGATCAAGGACTACCGGCTGTATATCAGCTCCGTCAGCGGCATCCGGCTCGATGTCCAAGACACCACCTCCGCCTGGGTCGCAATCAAAGGTTGGCTTGTCTCCGACGAGGGGGGGCTTCGCTGGGCAAGAAACATCGCCACCTTCTTCGGCATTCTGCTCGCCGCCTGGCTGCTCTCCAAGATTCTGAGCCGTGCCATGCATCGGGCCTTGCGTGCCGTCGGCAATGTCTCACGGTTACTGGAAGACTTCCTCGTGAATACCGTGCGCTGGGTCGTCGTGGCCATCGGCGTCGTCATGGCAATCGCTGCCCTAGAGGTGAGTATTGGCCCCCTCTTGGCCATCGTCGGTGCTACCGGCTTTGTCATCGCCTTCGCCCTGCAGGATTCGCTCGGCAACCTTGCCAGCGGCCTTATGATCCTTTTCTTCCGCCCCTTTGATGTGGGCGACGTGGTCGACGCGGGCGGAGTCTCCGGTAAGGTGACTGCCTTGAACCTTGTGGCCACCACGATCAAGACCTTCGACAACAAGGACATGGTGGTCCCTAACAACAAGATCTGGCGCGACGTGATCACTAACGCGACCGCCGTTGACACGCGGCGCGTGGACATGGAATTCGGCATCGGTTACGGCGACGACGCTGACCGCGCCCAGGCGATCCTGGAGGAGATCGTCGCCGCCCACCCGAAGGCACTGAAGAACCCTGCACCGACCATCCGCATGAACGCCCTGGCGGACTCCTCGGTGAACTTCATCTGCCGCCCCTGGGCCAAGACCGCGGACTATTGGGAGGTCTACTGGGATATCACCAAAGCGGTCAAGAAGCACTTCGATGCCGCAGGGATCGGCATTCCCTACCCACAGCGCGACGTCCACCTTTACATTGAGGATGGCTCCGGGAAGGACATGATGGGTCGTCGCCCGTAGACGGCGTCACACGCGGCCTCCGCCAGACAATGCAGCCGCGTCACCGGTAGGTAAGGCGCCGATTGCCGACATCAGCTTCATTTGACCGCCAGTAATCAGCTGGGCTATGAGTCAGCACGTGCCCGGTCCGAGGAGGGATTTGTCGATGCCTGTTGCCCCACGAACTCCGATCAGAGTGTTTGTCTTCGGAACTGGATGGGGCGTGCCCTTTCCGACCGCCGCTCCTTTCCCCCTGAAGCTGCTGACCTGGCTGCGTATGGCGGAGCTGCCCCATAAAGTCGTCATCGCGAACGACCCCGGCAAGGGACCGAAGGGCAAGTCGCCGTGGATCGAGGACGAGGATGTCCGCATGGGGGACTCGTCGCTCATCATCGGTCATCTCAACGACCGTTACGGAATCGACCTCGACGCGCACCTTGATAGCAGCGCGACGGCGCGGGCGCTTGTGATCCAACGGACGCTGGAGGAGCACTTTCACCAAGCCTTCGAGCACCAGCTCTTTCTCGGTCGCGGGGGCGCCGAGCGTCTGGCGGAATTCGTCTCGACGCTGCCGTTGCCGCTGCGCTGGCTCGTCCCCCGCGTTCTCGCGTGGCAGTTACGCAAGCAGCTCTACGAGCGCGGTCTGGGCCGCCACGATGAGGACGAAATCATCCGCCAGGGCAAGGACGACCTCGATGCCCTCAACGTCCTGCTCGGTGACCAGCCCTATTTCCTCGGCAGCCAGCCGTCATCCATCGACGCGTGCGTGTTCGGCTTCCTGGGTGTGTCAGTCTACGTCGCGGGTGACAACCCGCTGTTCAACTACGCGGCGTTGCTCGACAACCTCCACCGTTACTGCGAAAGGATGCGCGCGCGCTATTTCCCGGAGAGTGTTGCCGGCCCGGCGTCTGGGCCGGGCATAGCGAATGCGGATGAGCCGACGCCGTAACGACCAGGCAGGCCTCACGCCGAGTACATCGGCACCTAATCAGGTGAAAAGGATCAGTCAGGGCGGGCGTTCGGCGATGGGCATCGGGATCGCCTGCGCGGTCCTGTGGGTCGGGTCAGTGCTCGCCGCTGGCACTCCGCCCGAGCGGAAGGTGGTGTCGGCTGGCCCACTGGCAGACACCGAGTGGCGCCTGGTGGAGTTCCAGTCGATGGATGATGCGCAGGGAACCACCCGTCCGGACGACCCGAAACGGTACACGATGCAGCTCAACGGCGACGGCACAGTCACCATGAGCCTCAACTGCAATCGTGCCACAGGAACGTGGACCGCGAAGCCCGCCGGCGATGGTGCCAGCGGGCAATTCGCCTTCGGCCCGCTCGCGATGACGCGCGCCTTCTGCCCACCCCCGAGCATGGACGGGCAAATCGCAGCCCAGGCCGGGTTCATCCGGTCCTACCTCCTGAAGGATGGCCGGCTGTACCTGAGCCTCATGGCCGATGGTGGCACTTATGCCTGGGAGCCGGACACGAGCAGGTCCTCCATGATCAAGGTGCCGGCATCCCCGGAGCAGGGCGGGCCGCGCGACTGGGAAGTCACCGCCGCACTGAATATGCGCGAAGAGCCGACCGCTTCTGCAAGAGTCCTTGCCAGCTACGTCCCCGGTCCGATCCTCGACAACCTGGGATGCCAACGCGCCGAGGGCCAGGTTTGGTGCGACGTCCAGCAGTTGGGTGGTGGTCCGCGTGGCTATGTGCCCGGCGAGTTTCTCAAGCCTGCCGTATCACCTGACGGGAGTGTTGCAACAGGTCCCGATGATTCGGCGCTGCGTGCCGGTCAGGGGGACTTCGACGCGACGGGGCAGATCCCCTGCGCACAGTACCGCGGCCAGCCGCTGGGTCAATGTGACTTCGGTGTTGCCCGTGCCGGCGGCGGTTACGCCGCGGTTGTGGTTACCAAACCCGAGGGGACGAAGCGCGCCATCTTTTTCCGCATGGGCAAACCAATTGGTGCCGACACCAGCCAGGCGGATGGCTATCCCGAATTTCGCGCGACCAAGGAGAGCGATCTCAACCGTATTCGTATCGGGAACGAACGTTACGAGATTCCTGACTCAGTCGTCCTTGGCGGCTAACGTTCGAGCCTCCTCGAACAGCTTATGGAATTCCTTGCATCGCTGTTCGTCGAGAAACGGCAACACGCCCCGGCGGTGGCCGTCCTATGGCTCGCCGGATATCTCGCCCTGCGCTTTGCTGCAGCCGGCATGCTGGGCCGTCGCCCTTACCGATTCATTGCCGCTCACCGCTATCCTGATCTCCTACCGCCCTTGCTGAGATCGCGGCGAGGGCCCCCGAAGCGGGATAATCGAGATGTACAACACGCCGGTTGAGGAGGGCGCCCAGTAGTGAGTCGCAGCTGCTGTCAGTTGGTCTTAACAGCCTCCTGGCCCGCTCGTAGTCTCCGCCCCGCGCCGGCCTGAGGTGGTCGAACAGGCGTCAACTCCGTATCACTTAATGCGTTCCGCGTATCGGTCGCCAGTCGGTCATCCATCCGACTGGGGTTCGCCATTCTTCCGGAGGTAACCATGGCCGCCTCAACAATCGTCGGCGCCGCTGTCGGCATCCTCGCCGCACTCGTGCTGATCGCGCTTCTCGTCGTGGCCTTCCGGTGGCTATGGAACACCACGATGCCGGAGGTCTTTGGCGTTAAGCAGCTGACCTTCGGTCAAGCTCTCAAGATCCTCATCCTGACCAGTATCCTGTTCGGCGGATACCGCGTCGCCGATGTGCCACAGGAGGTCGCCAAGGAATCGGCTCCGGCCGGTGCTACGGCGAAGTAATCGGCCTCGCTAAGGGACCCGGCACAGCCCGTTGGCTGGTCTCGGGATTTCCCCGGCTGGCCGACCGCAACGATTGACAACGACGAATGAGACTCAACTCAACGAGGTGCACGCATGAAGACATTTACGGCAGCATTGGCAGCTCTGGCGATGACATTGACCATTGGCTGCTCGGAGCAGGAACAGCCGGCACCGGGTCCGGCGGAGAAGGCCGGAAAGCAGATCGACCAGGCCGTCCAAGAGGCGGGCCAGGAGACCCAGGGCGCGCTGGGGAAGGCTCAGGATTACACCGGCGAAAAGATGAAAGAGGCCGGCAAGGCGATCGAGCAGGCTGGCGAGAAGCTGCAGAAGTGACCTTGCGGACACGCCCGACCTGATTTGCAACAACGACCGGGAGAGACCCCATGGACCTGTTCAAGCACAATGTCGGCAAGACCGATCGCATCATCCGCGTAATTCTCGGGGTGGTGCTGATCGGCAATGTGTTCTTTGCGCTCCGGCACCCAATCGGCTGGGTCGGCGTCATCCTGGTGGCGACCGGCATTGCCGGGATCTGCCCGCTGTACTCACTGCTCGGCATCAACACCAAATCGGCGGCCGAGAAGATCGGCCTTAAGTAGCTCGCCGGCGTCTACCCCGAAAAAGGAGAAGCCATCGTGGACTTGCGGAGCCTCATCACCTTTCTTGCGATCGGCGGCTTCCCGTTCGGGTTCCAATCGGGGCTTAAGCGGACGCCACGACATTGAGGACTATTTTATGCACCTGATAAGCTCACCTTTCGCGATCGCGCTCATGCTGTTTTCCTCCATTGCGCTGGCGGACCGGGTCACCTGCGAGTCCAAAGGCGGCAATCGGACCAATTGCCGCATGGACACCTCCGGCGGCGTCAACCTCGTAAAGCAATTGAGCGGAACCCCCTGCAGACAAGGCTCTACCTGGGGCTTCAATTGGCATGGCGTCTGGGTCGATCGGGGCTGCCGCGCCGTGTTTGCCTCTGCGGGCGTGCCAGGGTATGGGGGCAGGCGTCACGCGTCGCCGCAGCTG
>Ga0307440_1001467_pt1 | contig 11455 bp, 10 predicted proteins | sample SalMarWE160410MG_FD_202150 | JGI IMG/M metagenome (GOLD analysis project Ga0307440, IMG submission 202150) | Salt marsh sediment microbial communities from the Plum Island Ecosystem LTER, Massachusetts, United States - WE1604-10 | ecosystem: Environmental > Aquatic > Marine > Intertidal zone >... | reverse complement strand
GCAATGGTAATGCATCCCATATCCGGTAATCCCGTCATCGGACATACGGAAGTATATTCGGGTTGTCGAATGACAATATCGATATCCCTTTGTCCGTGATACTGATATTCCATCGGAACAAGAATATCGGTCTTAACGACATCCGGACTTTCAATAGGATACTTTATTTGTTTTTCTGATGATGACGCCATGTTTCGTGCTCCATTTGTTTTTTGAGAAATGTTATAATAGAGAAGAAAACGGTTTCTGTCAAACAAAGCGCATGAATTTTTTATGACGGTCACAATGCATATCGTTTGGATCTTGACATACAGGTTTGCTTCTGATAACGATTTAAATTCATTACATATAAATCTAAAAGGATTTCAAATGGGCACTCTCGACGAGCTGATCTTAAGATCAACCAAAGAAATCGTCGTGAAATTCATTGAAACGGGACGGGTGGGACCGGCTGCTTTTGATGAATTGTTTAAGGCGGTTTACAAAACAGTCGAACAAACAGTGAAAGGCGTTAAAGAAGATTCCGAACCATCGGAATAGAAAATTTCGTCAATCTCTACCATGTTTATGGGCCGTAGGATAACGAGTTAATGGGCCTCCGCCCAATTTTCACCCGATGCCACATTGACTTTCAGAGGGACCTTTAGATTCCAGATCCCCTCCATGATTTCTTTGACAAGGCGTTTAACGGTCGCAAGTTCATCCGGAGGCGCCTCAAAAACGATTTCGTCATGGACGGATAGTAGCATTGCGCTGTTCAGCCCCCCTTGCCGAAAGGCTTCGTCCACACGGATCATGGCCAGTTTAATGAGATCGGCGGCCGTGCCTTGAATCGGCGTATTGATGGCCGTCCGTTCCGCAAATTCCCTCACCGTTTTATTGGAACTATTGATATCCGGCAACAGTCTGATGCGACCCAGCAGCGTGCTCGTTTTTTTGTTTTTTCTGGCATCGTCGATGGTCTGATCGATAAATCTTTTGACGCCTTGGTATCTGGAAAAATAGTTGTCTATGAAAGTTTTGGCCATTTTCTGGCTGATCCCCAGTTCTTTGGAAAGCCCGTAGGGGCTCATTCCATAAATGATGCCGAAATTAATAACCTTGGCCTGTCGTCTCAGCTCAGACGTCACAAATGAGGGAAAAACCTGAAACACTTCGGCGGCTGTTCGCGCATGAATATCCTCGTCATCCGTGAATGCCTTGATCAATATATCATCATCGGCATAATGGGCCAGTATGCGGAGCTCGATCTGAGAATAATCGGCGGATATCATGATCCATCCTTTTCTGGGAACAAATGTCTTACGAATTTCGATGCCCTCGTCCGTCCTGATGGGAATGTTCTGAAGATTCGGGTCGGAACTGCTCAGCCTTCCCGTGGCCGTAACCGTTTGATTATAGGACGTATGGATTCTTCCGGTTTCCGAATGAATCAGATCGAGAAGGGCATCCGTATAGGTTGATTTCAGCTTGGCAAGGGTTCTGTGTCTTAAAACAAGCGCCGGGAGTTCATGTTTTTCTGCAAGAACCGTCAATACGTCGACATCTGTTGAATACGCTGTTTTTTTTCGGGTCTTTTTTTGAACCGGCAGCTTGAGTTTTTCAAACAGTATGTTTCCGAGCTGCTGGGACGATTTAATATTAAATTCTTCCCCGGCAACGGCATATATCATCCCTTCTAACTGCTCGAGCTGGTGTTCGAAGGATTTGGAAAGATCCTTGAGCTTTTCTTTGTCTACGCAAATGCCGGTCATTTCCATATTCATCAAAACCGGCACCAGTGGCAACTCAACGGTATTGAACAATTTGATCAAACCGGTTTCTTCCAGCATCGGCATGAGGACATCAGCGGCCGCCAGCGTAATATCTGCATCTTCGCAGGAATACGGAACCGCCTTCTCCAGGGGAATTTCGGCAAAGCTGACATTTTTTTTCCCTTTTCCTGCAATCTCCTTGTAGGTGGTCGTCTTGTGGCCCAAAAAATCCATAGCAATCTGGTTCAAATTGTGTGCGCGTTTGGACGGGTTAATCAAGTAAGAGGCCAGCATGGTGTCGAAGGTAACACCGGAGAGGTTTATCCCGTGACGCTTGAGGACCATCCAATCGTATTTTATGTTTTGGCCGATTTTTTTGATATCCGGGTTTTCAAGTATCTGTTTTAATAAATGTAATACCTTTTCTATCGCCAGTTGCGGCGGGGCGTCCGGATAATCATGGGCGCACGGGATGTAGAATGCTTCGCCGGGCATCATGGAAAACGACAACCCTACGAGCTTGGCCTTCATGGGATCTTTTGATGTGGTCTCGGTATCGACACTAAACTTTCTTGCCGTGCCGAGTCGCCCGATCAAATCGGAAAGTGCCGATATCTCGAAAATCGACTGATAGTTTTTATTTGAAAGATCAATGGGTTCGGGAAAAATTTCCTGAAGTTGCCTGAATTCCAGGTTTTTAAAAAGTGGTGACAATTTGGCATTATTCGGTCCTTTGAATCTAAACTTTTCAGGATGAAATGAAAGGGGAGCATCGATATCGATCTGAACCAGTTTTTTACTCAGTAATGCCTGTTCCTTGTATTGAACAAGGTTTTGGTGCTGCTTTTTCTGTGTAATTGTATGAACCTGTTCATAGAGACGGTCAATGGACCCGAAGGTCCGAATTAAAGACAGCGCTGTTTTGGGACCGATTCCGGGCACGCCGGGGATATTGTCCGATGTATCTCCCGAAAGCGCCATCACATCGATCATCTGAGAAGGTTCAAGGCCGAAATCTTTTCTGACAGACTGAATATCGATGGTTTTTTCTTTCATGGGATCCCAGATGACCGCATGTTCCGTAACCAGCTGTATAAAATCTTTATCGCCGGTAACCATGACAATCGAAAACCCTGCCTTTTCTGCCCGGCATCCATACGTGCCGATGAGGTCGTCCGCTTCAAAGCCCTGCATTTCAATAACCGGTATATTGAACCCATGGGTTATTTCCTTTATGTAAGGGATCTGTATTGACAGATCCTCCGGCATGGGAGGGCGGTTGGCTTTGTAATCCCGGTAAAGTTCATGTCTGAATGTCGGCCCCTTGGCATCAAAAAACATGGCCACATATTCCGGAGACCGATCCTCGATGAGCTTAATTAGCATGCGGGTGAACCCGAAAGCGGCATTGGTGGGGAGTCCTTTGGAATTGGACAGACCCCTTATGGCATGGTAGGCCCGATAAATATATGCACTTCCGTCGATGAGATACACAGTTTTTTCGTTTTTCATACGGATTCCGTTTCCCGATGTCATTTGTCCGGCATGCTGTGAAGAATAGCAGCGGTTGACACGGATACGCCGCTATATTAATCTTTGGTCGCAAATACGATGATGTTTTTGTCTCTATCATTAATTCCACAAGACGGCAAGACCGCCGGAAAATTCATCCGATGAAATTTGCTTCATGAATAAATACATAAAGATTTAAAATGGCAGGTTTTTTAAAACAAACATCTTATCGGAAAAGACGCCGCAGAACCCGGCAAGTCGATTGCCATTGCTGCGGCAAAAATGCGCCGTTTTGCTGGACGTGCCGTTGCGGCTTCGCTATTTGTCAGGAATGCATGCTGGAAAATTTTTGGGGAATGTCGTGCAACGGGATAACATGGTTTTGTCCGGATTGCGGCGAAAGCAACGGATTCGGGAACCAATAACCGTCATGCACAACCCCGTTATGACAAAAAATCTGTCATTGCTCACGCCATTCCCGCTTGAGCAATACCAGACGGTTTTTGTGGGGCCGGTACAAATAAATCCTGGACAATCCGAGTGTTCCCTTTCCATCCTTGATCTTTACTTCACTCACTGCCACGATACGCTTTTTAAATCCGAACACGGTGATAGACCTAAACTTTCGATTCAAAGGCTGATACCGCTCGGGAAGCAGGGCCTGCTTAAGCAGCATCATCAGTTCGGCAGGCTTTTTTCCGGCCGCTTCAAACCGATAAGGAAGATGATTCCCGATAATGACCGGTGTTTTTTCCAACGACACCAGTTGATCCAAATCGGCGAGATCACGCGTATTCAAGACCACACATCCGTTGGTTGAAAAAGGTTTTATGGTCTGATTGGATCCATGAATAAATATTCCGCTGCCGAAATTACCTTCAAGGTTGTCAAAAATGTCGGGATAATTTAACCCAAAGGCGCGATCGCCGAATAGCGTGACCTTGGAATCGCGATATACTTTGATGTTGAAATAGATCCCTTCAGGCGTCTTTTGATCATGTTCTTTTTGTTTTTTCCCCCGGCGTTCCCCGGTGCTGCAATTATAGCTTTTTATCAGCTGGTAATGTCCGTCATAACAATACAGATATAGCTTCTGGACCGCCTTTTTTACCAGGATAAGATGAACGGGTTTTCCGTTTCCCTTGTGGAAAAGAATCGGGCCGTCCCATAGTCCATCGTCAAAATCGATATGGAATGTGGCCCCTGCGGAAATGGTCTGAAACGGTTTTTTGGAATATGACAAATTTTGCAAACCATCCCAGCACAGGCTTAATAAAAGAACGAAAACGAACAAGACGGTTTTAGTGAAGATGGAACAGGTGGTCTTTATTGTATCGTTATGATCATAGACTTTCATTTTCATCGAAGACAATTAAACTGGTGATGGGATCTCGATATCCAGAATAGACGCCATCTCTTTTAAGCTCCCGATATGAAAATCGGCGTCAAGAGACTTGTTCTGATACGCGACAAACGGTACCCCCGCCGCTTTTGCAGCCATCTGATCAAGTTCCGAATCCCCGACATACAAGGCACTATTTGCATTTATCTCAAAATACTCAAGGATCTTGATCAAAGGATCGGGATACGGTTTGGGGCGATCAACATCCATGGAGCTCACCACAAGATCAAAATAACCTTCCAAATGATGCACGCTGAGCACTTGGTCCATTGTATCCGATCGATTTGTCGCTATGGCCGTTTTGTATCTGGGTCGGAGTGCCTCAAGGATCGGTTTTAAATACGGTTCCAGGACCATGTACTTTAAAAAAGGAATATAGCTCATACTTTTTCGATAGCGCTGAGCCTTTTTAAACCCCTGCTCGTCATCAAAAAGGTGTGCGATCGACTGATCCGCAGTATGGCTGTGACAGTATGCAAACTGTTCGGGAGTCAAAGACGGCCGGCCGAGGTGCTTCAATATCTCATTATAATACGCCATGTTTGCATTCGTTGTGTCAAACATGACGCCGTCACAGTCAAAAGCGATCACTTGGATATTGTCCATCTTTTGTTGTGTTCTTTCGATCGTCAAATGATGTTCCCGATAACATAGATCTTAATCTCAGGCCGTATCTTGCTGTCTGTTTTTAATTTTATCGTGTCAAAATAGCGGCCCTTGGTTTTCCGCCGGTTTTCAACCGTAATAAGATATGACGTCATTTTTGCGTCTTGGGTCTTTTCCAGTTTGACGCCGATATTCTTCTTGTTGACGACGCTGACGCTTTTAATCTTAAAGGGATATTTTTTCTCGGGTATAATTTTTGCTGTAGCCTTTATCGGATGGCCCGCCGGTCCGCGCAACGTCACCCTTTTGGGAACAATGGTTACAAAATTTTCAACATTTCCCATGATCGTCAGATAAAATACCGAATGATCGGGAGCATTGGTTTTCACCATTACTTTTTTGGTCACGGTTCTCCCGCCGTATCCGGCCGTATCAACTTTGATAACAATCTTTCCCTCGCCGCCGGGAGGGATTTGTCTCGGGTACGAGACAGCCGTGCACCCTCAGCCGGTTCGCACCTTCTCAATCGCAAGCGGTGCGTCTCCTTTATTTTGAATGACAAAGTCATGGGTGACCTCCGTACCGTCTAAAACCGGAGAGAAGGTGTACCGGCTGTCCGGTATCAATACAGATGTTGTCTGAAGTGACTGTCCGGTCAAACCAATTGTGCCGGTTCCGAACAAAAGAATGGAAAAGGTTACAAAAAAAACGGCAAACATTTTGGGTTTCATTCTCAAGATTTCCTTTTAATTTAATATGAATAAACATTATTTTAGTGGCATCTCATAGAATGTCAAGGTGCATATTCTCATTTTAATTCCATGGGCTATATTTCATGGTGTCCGCATCCGCAAAGGTCATTCATGGAAAACCATTTTTTACATCATAAAAACAGGATCCACATCGAGAACGACCATTATATCACCCCGGCTTATTTTTGCCTTGTTGGCAAGCCATAAATTATGAAGAAATCGGTGAAGCGACTGAACTTCCAGACCTTTTAAGAGAATCTGCCACCGGTAATTTCCGGCGATTCTGTACAGCGGGGCTTCAACAGGCCCCAATATTTCAAGAGATCTTGACAAGGATCTTTTCTTTTTCTTCAATTCAGTGCAAAGGTTTCCCACCGTCTGGGCGTGCTGCCGGGTTTTTTCTTTATCTTTTCCTGATATTTTAATTTGAGCCATCCTGGAAAACGGTGGATAACGAAGACACTTTCGGAACCCGATCTCTGCATTGTAGAACGGCTGGAAATCTTGACGGGTTGCAGATAATATGCTGAAATGATTTGGATTATAAGTTTGAAGGATGACTCGTCCGGGCACAGCCCCACGCCCGGCTCTTCCCGCAACCTGTGCCAGGAGCTGAAATGTTCTTTCTCCGGCCCGAAAATCGGGGAAATTCAAGGAAAGGTCTGCGCAGATAATACCCACAAGGGTAATGTTTGGGAAATCATGTCCCTTGGCCACCATTTGAGTCCCCACCAGAATATCGATGGACCGATTTCTCAAGCCTTTCAGAATCTTTATTATCGATCCTTTGCGCCGGGTTGTATCTCGATCCATTCTGGCAACTGCGGCATGAGGAAAAAGCATTTTTGCAGCCGCTTCGATCTTTTCGGTCCCGAGTCCCAAGAGCCGGATCTTTGAGGACCCGCAGGACATACAGTTCGATGTGGACGCCCGCGTGAAACCGCAGTAATGGCATTTATATGCGTTGTCCTTCTGATGAAGCGTCAGCGAAATATCACAATTTTTACATCGTATGGCTTCACCGCAGCGTGAGCAAACCGGATAACCCGCAAAACCACGCCGGTTCAGAAAAAGGAGAACCTGCTCGCCGCGTCCGATGGACGTTTTCATGGCATCATAAAGCTCCGAGGTAATAAACCGTCTGCTTCCCTTAACATCTCTTTTCTCGCGAAGATCTACCACGGTGACCTCCGGCAGAGACCGTTTTTCGACCCGCTGGGTTAATGTCACTTCTTTGAATTTTTTGGTCTTAACATTATAGAAAGATTGTATGGACGGCGTTGCGGATCCCAGCAGCGCCACAGCGTTTTGAAGTTTCGCCCTTACTACGGCAAGATCTTTTGCATTGTATCGCAAGCGGCTGTCCTGTTTATAGGAAGTGTCGTGTTCTTCATCAACGACAATAATGCCGATATTTCTTAAAGGTGCAAAAACCGCCGATCTGGCTCCGATGACGACAGCGACTTCACGTCGGACAATACGCATCCATTGGTCATACCGTTCACCGGAGGTGAGTCCGCTGTGAAGAATCGCGATGCGATCTCCGAACCGTGCTCTAAACCGGCGTTCCATCTGTGATATAAGGGCGATTTCCGGGACCAGGACCAGCGCCGAATAGCCTGAATTGATAACCGTCGCCGTGAGGTGCATGTACACTTCGGTCTTTCCGCTTCCTGTAACGCCTGTTAAAAGGCAGGTGCAAAATTCACGGCCTAAAGACGCCATCACTTTTGAAACGACTTGGTTTTGTTCCTGAGTAAGTCTGCGGGGTCTATCGGATTCGATCGGCTCACCGAACGGATCGCGATAAATTCTTTTATCAACAATGGAAATATAACCGGCGGATTGCAAATTATTGATAAGTTTCGGCGTGGACGGAACCAGGGCTTTTAACGTTTTTACGGAGACTTCGCCCCTGTCCTTGACGATCTCGATGATTTTTTTTCCGGCGCCGGACAAATCATCTGAAGAAATATCCAAATCGGTCAACGATACATACCGTTCGATTTTCTGTTTTACGACATTTTTTTTCAGCGCCTGTTTTTGTTCGATGAGCCCGCAGCGCTGCATGGCATAAATCAGCGCGTTTGGGATGTTTTTGTGAAGTTTTTTACAAAGTGTTTTGAAACCGCAGGGACCGGTTTGAAGCATGTTCAAAATTTCGTTTTCCAGCGGCGTCAAAGAATTCTTCAAAAGGGCTTCTTTTCCTTTTTTCGTGAGGGCAATGACGGCAAAGTCATAAACATTGAGTCCTCCGGGAAGCGCACATTTTATCACATCTCCTATGGGGTGCAGATAGTAATCCGCCGTCCATTTGAAAAAAGGTATCATACACGAAAAAAAAAGCGGTTCTTCATCCATGACATCCAAGATCTGTTTGATTTCCTTTCGATCATTTTTATGATATTCGCCCAAAATGTATCCCGTCACTCTTCGCCGTCCAAAGGGAACCAGAACTCTTTTCCCCGGCAAAACCAGGGGCATCAAATGATCCGGTACGCTGTAAACATATGTGCCGTATACCGGCAGGGCAATCGCAACTTCTATATTTAATCGTATGCTCGTCATTTTTTTATGTACTTCGCGGCAATGTCCGCGAAGAGCAAAAGCCGTCGAAAAAGCAGGCTTTTTTCTTGACACATCTTCAACTTTTAATTAATCTTTAAGATAATAATTCCCCGTGAGAATTAGATTTTTTTAAATATTCAAAGCAACAGTCCATAGCGCTTGAATATAACGTTTATAAAAAGGTTTTTCAACCATCTCTAAATCACTTATGAACACACCTTCTTTCAAGACCTTGTTTTTTCCTTACACCCTAAACACTTATCTCCGACAATACAAAAATAATTTGACGACGCTGCCGATACCCAATTATTCCAAAATCCGGCTTTTAGATGAAAAGATATTTCAGTCGGCACAACATAAACGAGAAGGAGGAAAATATGCATAAGATTAAAAAACATACCATGATTTTTCTGTTAATTTCAGCGCTTATCTGTGTACCGTTCGGCACCTCGGCTCTCGCGGCGGCACAGGCAAACGATACTGAGATAACCGGAAGCACCATGACCGCCGATCTTCTTCTGGTCAGGCCGTTAGGAATCGTTGCAACAGTTCTGGGTTGCGCCGTATTTGTGGTATCTCTCCCCTTTTCCGCCTTGGGCCACAATACCAAACAGGCATCCCAGAAGCTGGTGAAAGAACCCGCCAAATTTACATTTACACGGCCCCTGGGCGCATTCTGACCCATATCATCGGTGTTCATCGGCATTGACCATTAACTAGTGTCCATCCATAAATGAGGATTTTTGTTCAAGATCAAGACATGCGAAAAAAATAACCGCAGGCATATAATTGATATTCCGAGGATTATTTTTTGAGCATAACGCAGAGATTGGGCAAAAAGACCATTTATGGATGGACACTAACTAAACTGAGCGTTTCAAATCTTTAAATGGGTTTAAATATCATGGGACGAGGAGTGAAAGATGGTTGAGGCAACAGGCCATGGGATTGAAGAATTGACTCAGTTTGCAATGGAAGTTATCCGTCAATCAGGGGAACGAGCGCTTTCCTATTACGGCAAAGGGGACCGTCACGTCAAATTCGATGAAGCGCTTGTAACGGAAGCAGATGCTCATTTGATGCATTTTTTTCAGGATACGCTCAAACATCATTTTCCGGAACATCAGATATTTAAAAATAACCCTGCGGACAGAAATTACACCCATGACGGCAAACGATATGTCTGGATATTTGACCCGCTGGACGGTGTTGCCAATTTCCAGGCGGGAATTCCGATATGGGGCATCTCGTTGGCGTTGATAGAAAATTTTTGGCCTGTTTTCGGCGTGTTTTATATGCCGGCAACCGGCGATCTTTTTCATGCGCGACCCGATCAGAATGCTTTTTGGAAAAATCAAAGGATTCGTGTTTCAAGCAAGCGCAATATCAACGACGAAAGCCTTCTTTTCACATATTCAAGGTTTCACCACCGCTACCGTTCAACCTTCCCCGGGAAAATCCGTGATCTGGGATGCACCGGCGCCCACATATGTTACGTGGCCATGGGTCGCGCCGATGCAGCGATGATTGCCAATGAGTCGTATCAGGATCTTGCCGCGTCAATCATTATTCTCGAGGCTGCAGGGGGAAAGATATGCAAGATGGACGGCAGTCATTTTTTTCTCAGCGAATATCTGGACGGCCGGAAAATCGACGACCGCCTGCTAGTGATGGCGCCGGGCGTTTACAGGCAAATTCGCAATAGTTTGATGGAAATTTCTTGATAGAAGTTATCTCAAAATTAGGATTTTCGTTCGAGATCAAGACGAGACCGAGGGTCAACCCGGAGGCATACTCAAGTATGTCGAGGACTTGAGACGAGGGCTCAACGCCGATACTTGTCCGCCTCACCGCCAGCGGCATCTTCGACCGGCGGATCGGACGAAAAGACTTTTTTGAGATGACTTCTATTAAAGATCGTTGATACAGAAGCGGGATGGTCATCTCCCATGCAACCGGTTGACGAGCCAGCGATGAACAATGTTCACGAGATCCTGCCGGTGACGGTCAAAGCGGTGATCAGCACCCGGAATTTTGACCACCGTAACATTTGAGCTCGATACAGCGCTGTTTCGGAGTCGGTCCGCCACGTTGAGATCGACCAGATGATCGGCAATGCCTTGAACAATGAGAATCGGTTTGGAAATTTTAGAAATATTTTCAAAGGGATCGGATACGGTGTTCGCTCCCCTGAGGCTGACCACATGGTTGGCGGTATAAAGCGCTTTGCCCAAAGGTCCTAAACTGACCAGCATCCATTGATCGCCTTTACCCCCGGCCACCAGATCTTGAGCCTGACGAAGAACCTGTTCTGCGGTCTTCAAACCGAACATCCGGATATTCCATCGGAAAAGGTTGCCTGGGGGCCCGGTTAAAATCGCACCTTTAATTCTTGGGTCATGAGTTGCCTCAAGATAATAAAGCACACGGTTGGTGCCCATGCTGTGGCCGTAAAGAAATATGGGGCTGTAGCCCGAACGGTCCATTTTTTCGACGGCAGCGCCTATGTCATAACGGTTTTCTTCAAACCGGCTTTTTTTGGGACCGCGATCATGATCGCGCATATTGATCGCCAAAGTTGCAAACCCCTTGTTCATCAGAGCCTCAGGGAGAAACGCCATAACCCCTGAATAAAAGTTGCCGCTGTAACCATGAATCAATATCACGCATGCTTTCTCCTTTGACATACGGGGACAGCGTAAAATACCGGTAAGGGATACACCGTCATCGGTTTTCACCCTGACCAGTTGGATGTTGATGTTCTCTTCCGCCCGGGGGGATTGACCCGAGCCGATAAGGACAAGTAAACAAATCAAGGCAAAATATTTAATATATCGCATCATGACCTCTTTGCCGATTCA
>Ga0307440_1001465_pt1 | contig 11464 bp, 5 predicted proteins | sample SalMarWE160410MG_FD_202150 | JGI IMG/M metagenome (GOLD analysis project Ga0307440, IMG submission 202150) | Salt marsh sediment microbial communities from the Plum Island Ecosystem LTER, Massachusetts, United States - WE1604-10 | ecosystem: Environmental > Aquatic > Marine > Intertidal zone >... | reverse complement strand
GGATCCGGACCGCATCGATGTGCCCCCCGGCATCCGGAAATTCTTGCAACCCACGGCATTGGTGGAGTCGGACGCCCCGGCCATCGTGAAGACGGCCGCCGCCATCACCAAGCCTGCGGTCCGGGTGCGCGAAAAGGCCCGGCGTCTGGTTTCATGGGTGTTTTCACATATCGATAAAAAGCCGGTGATTTCGGTCCCCAGCGCCCTACAGACCCTGATCCACCGTGAGGGGGACTGCAACGAGCACGCAGCGCTCTTGGCGGCCCTTGCCCGGGCCTCCGGCATTCCGGCCCAGGTGGAGGCCGGGCTGGTCTACGTCAACGGCCGTTTCTACTATCATGCCTGGGATGTGCTCTATCTGGACCGGTGGGTGACCGCCGATGCCCTGATGGACCAGATGCCCGCCGATGTGACCCATCTGCGCCTCGTGCGGGGGAATCCGAGCCGGCAGATGGATATTCTGGGCGTCATCGGGAAGATCAAGCTGACCGTCCTGGCGCCACACGAGGGAAAGTCCCATGATCGAGCTGCAGGGAATCCATAAACGATACGGCCGGTACGAGGCGGTAAGGGATCTCAGCCTTACGGTGCGCCGGGGAGAGCTGTTCGGGTTCATCGGCCCCAACGGGGCCGGCAAGACTACCACCATCCGGATTATCAGCGGACTTCTTGCCCCCACCCGGGGCACGGTCCGCATCGACGGCATCGACATGGCCCGGGAGCCGGTTCGGGCCAAGCGCAGGATCGGGCTGATCCCGGACCGTCCCTTTTTGTACGAGAAGCTCACCGGCATGGAGTACATGCGGTTCATCGCGGACCTCTACGGGGTAGAGTTGGGCCGGACCGATGGAAGGGCCGTGGAACTGCTGGAGATGTTCCGGCTCTCGGACCGCGTCCATGAGCTGATCGAATCTTACTCCCACGGCATGAAACAGCGGCTGGTCATGGCCTCGGCCCTGCTTCACGCCCCGGCGGTGGTGGTGGTGGACGAGCCCATGGTGGGCCTCGATCCCGAGGGGATCAAGATGGTCCGGGATCTATTCCGTCGCCTGGCGGGGGAGGGCACGACGCTCTTTATGTCCACCCACACCCTGTCCCTTGCCGAGGATGTGTGCGACCGGATCGGCATCATCCACAACGGCGGCCTCGTTGCCACCGGCGGGCTGGAAGAGCTGCGCGCCGCGGCCCGGGTGGCGGGCGGCGGGCTGGAAAGCGCCTTTCTGGCCCTGACCCGGGAGGAAAGGAGCCCATGAGAGCCGTTCTGACCCTCCTGGGGCCCCGCTGGCGGGCCGGCCGAAGGGGGCGGTCGGGGCCCGGCGCCAGGTGGCGGACCCTGGTGTTCCTGGTGGCGGGCGGGGCGTTCTGGGCCGGCATCTTCGCAGTGACCTTTCGGGTGCTGACCTACTTCCAGTCGGTGGAGGGGCTGGGGGATGTGCTGGCCCGAAAGCTCCTGTCCATGGTGCTGGTGACCTGCCTGGCGCTGTTGGTTTTCAGTGCGATCCTGACGAGCCTCACCAAGCTCTACCTCAGCCGGGATTTATTCCTCGTGCACAGCATGCCGGTGGATTCAGGGGAGGTATTTGCCTCCCGGTGGCTGGAGAGCGCATTCGACAGCGCCTGGATGGTGGTGATTTACCTGCTGCCGGTGTTTCTGTCCTACGGACTGATCTACCGGGCGCAGATCCTTTTCTATCTGGACATCGGGCTTGCCATCGTGCCCCTCTGCCTGCTCTCGGCGGCCCTCAGCGCCCTTGCGGTCATGGTGCTGGTGTTCCTGTTGCCGGCCAACCGGATCCGCAGCATCTTCGTCTTTCTGGGACTGGCCGTTCTCATCATCCTCTACGTGACTTTCCGGCTGCTGCGGCCCGAGCGTCTCGTGGACCCGGAGGCTTTCAACACGGTGATGATCTACCTCAACGCCATGCAGAGCCCGTCGAACCCCTGGCTGCCCAGCACCTGGGTCTATGACAGCCTGGTGGCCGCCCTGTCCGGCAGGGATGGTGCGTGCCTTTTCAACGCCGGGCTCTGCTGGAGCGCGGCCGCTTTCGTTTTCCTGCTGGATCTTCAGGTGGCGCGGTGGATCTATTTCCCGGGCTTCTCCAAGACCCAGACCACCCGCTCCCGTCTCATTCGGTCCAGGGGGAGCGGGTGGTTCGGGGTGCTCCGGTTCTTGCCCGGGCCCATCCGTGCCCTCGTGGTCAAGGAACTGACCGCCTTCTGGCGCGATGAGACCCAGTGGTCCCAGGTGTTCATCATCCTGGCCCTGATCGGCATCTATCTGTACAATTTCTCCGTTTTGCCCCTGAATAAATCCCCCCTGCCCACGGTCTATCTCCAGAATCTTCTGTCCTTTCTCAATGTGGCCCTGGCCGGGTTTGTGCTCACCGCGGTGGTGGGCCGCTTCGCCTTTCCCTCGGTGAGCATGGAGGGAGACGCCTTCTGGATCGTGCGCAGCGCGCCTGTTTCCATTAACGCCTTTCTCTGGATCAAGGTGGCCATCTATGTGTTGCCCCTTGTGGTTCTGAGCGAAGTCCTGATCGTGGCATCGAACCTCCTGCTCCGGGTGACCCCCTTCATGATGGCCCTGTCCTCCGTCACCCTCTTCTTTCTGACGCCGGCCGTGGTGGCGCTGGGGGTGGGCCTGGGGGCCGCATATCCGGATTTTTCATCCGAGAATCCGGCCCAGTCGGTGACGAGCATGGGGGGGCTGATTTTTATGGTGGCCTCCGCTGCGCTCATCGGCTCGGTCATCGTGGTGGAGGCCGGCCCCGTCTATTCCATCCTTCTCTCCGAGATCCATGGCAGGGCTCTCACGGCCGTCCAGTGGGGATGGCTCATCGTCTCCTTTACCGTGGCCGCACTTCTGAGTGTCCTGGGCATCCTGTTGCCGATCCGCCTGGGGCGGCGGCGGCTGGAGGGGTGAGGTCCCTTGGGAATGCCTATTGATTCAGATATGATGTTCTCCTATACTACTAAATTCGACTCATTCAGTCGGGACGCATAACCCCGGGGGACTGGCAGGGGGAGCCCCCGATGGAGAAGGTGGACAGGATGGATAAGTGCAACGTCTTATTTTTACCGCACAATAAGAAGGTCTCGGTTCCGGTCGGTGAAAACCTCATTCGCGCCGCCATGGAGGCGGGGGTTCATGTGAATGCCTCCTGCGGCGGCGAGGGGGTATGCGGCAAATGTCGGGTTGTCATTGAATCCGGCGAGGTGGAAGGCGGCGTCACCTCCCAGCTGTCCGGAGAGGATGTGGAAAAGGGGGTCCGCCAGGCCTGTCTCTCCAGCGTTCAGGGAGATCTGGTGGTGCGCATCCCCATCGAGTCCGAAGTGGATGCCGGTGTTCTCAATATGCAGAGTACCCCCCGCCGGACAGCCCGCATCAAGCAGATGGATTTCAATGACCTGAAGGAACGCGGGCTTTTCGTGCCGCCGGTGGAAAAGCACTTTCTGACGCTTCCCGAGCCCAGTGCCGGCGATAACCAGCCGGATATCGAGCGCCTCATCGGTTTTTTGCGTAAGGAGCATGACGAGCACCGGCTGGAGGTGGACCTTTCGGTTATCCGGAAGGTGCCGCATGTCCTGCGAGCCGGCGATTTCAAGGTGACCCTCACCCTGGCGAGACCGGTGTGGGAGCATGGCAAGACCCGTATCATCAATGTCCAGCCCGGCGATACCTCCGAGCGCAATTACGCCATCGCCATGGACATCGGCACCACCACCATCTACGGCCAGCTGATCGATCTGATCAGCGGGCAGGTCCTGGCCGAGCACGGTGAGTTCAATGGGCAGATCAGCTACGGCGAGGATGTGATCAGCCGGATGGTGTACGCGGAAAAGCCGGGGGGGCTCGATAAGCTGAGCGAGGTGGTCACCGCGACCCTGAACCAGGTGATCGGCAAGATCGTGAAGCGCGCCAAGGTGGACCCGGACGAGCTTTCCACCATCACCCTGGCGGGCAACACCACCATGACCCAGCTGTGGCTGAAGGTGGATCCCCGGTATATTCGGCGCTCCCCCTACGTGCCGGCCTCCGCGGTGTATCCGCCCCTCAAGGCCTCCGAACTGGGCCTTGCCGTGGGGGATCATGTGGCCGCCCTGGTCTATCCGCAGATATCGAGTTATGTGGGCGGTGATATCGTGGCCGGGGTCATGGGCTCGGGAATGTATATGGCCGACGCCTTGACCCTCTACATGGATATCGGCACCAACGCGGAGATCGTCATCGGCAACAAGGACTGGCTGGTATGCGCCGCCTGTTCCGCCGGACCGGCCTTCGAGGGCGGCGGCATCAAGCTCGGCATGCGGGCCACCAAGGGCGCCATCGAGGATTTCTCCATCCATCCGGTGACGCTCGAGCCCATGAACATCACAATCGGACATGTGCGGCCCAAGGGCATCTGCGGCTCGGGGCTCATCACCATCGTGGCCACCCTCTTTGAGATGGGCGTTCTCGACAACCGCGGGAAATTCAACCGGGACCTGAAAACCCCCCGGATCCGGGAGCAGGAGGGGATCTACGAGTATGTGCTGGCCTGGGCCGAGGAGTCCCAGATCGACCGGGACGTGGTGCTCACCGAACCGGATATCGACAACCTGATCCGCGCCAAGGGCGCCATGTACTCCGGGTGTCAGACCCTTCTGGAGGAGGTGGGGCTCCACATGGAGGATATCGACCATATCATCCTGGCCGGCGGGTTCGGCAGCTACGTGGACCTGGAAAAGGCCATGATCATCGGTCTGCTGCCCGAAACGGACCCGAGCAAGGTCACCTTTATCGGCAACGGCTCCCTCATGGGCGCGCGGATGAGCAGCCTGACCAACCGGATCCGCCGGGATGTGGCCTCCGTGCGCCAGAAGATGACCAACTTTGAGCTGTCCGAGACCCGTTCGTACATGGATCATTACGTGGCGGCGCTGTTCCTTCCCCATACGGACATCAATCTGTTCCCGAAGCTGAAGGGCCGCCTCGAGGCCCGGCGGGCCCTCCACTCGAGCTCAGAGTAGACCCTTAAGAGGATCTGTTATGCATCGTTGTCTTAATCGTTGTCGTTGTCGTAGTCGAACCCCCGCTCGGAATCGTCCCAAGAAACGGCATCCACGCCAAAATCAGCCCCAGCTGTTGTTAAACGAGAGTCGATCGTCATCGGGCTATCCGTGAGTCCGCTCCTGCTGGCTATCGACTACGACTACGATTACGACTACGACTACGATTACGACAACGACAACGATTACGACAGGGACAGGGACAGGGACAGGGCTGTCCGTGCAGTTAGAACAAATTCCCCGTGCGTCTGGGAATCTCATCTATTGACAAAGCCCTTGCGATCGGATAATGCATCTTTTTCACCCGCATATAGATTCGACGGCCGCGGAGTTTCATCGTCATAACAGACGGTTCATTGTCAACAGGAGTCAACGATCCTGCCCGCTTGGAGGCAGCAGATGATACGATGTGACAGATATTCACAAATCGAACCTGAGGATATTGAAAAGAGAAGGGAGGCGATGCGTTTTCGTAGGGGATCCGTGATGGACCCCTTTTTTTTTGTGCGAAGGAGGACAAAGCGATACAGGAGTGACACCTCGGTCTAATAACCTGGTACTTTCCAAAGGAGGTAAAATTGAGCTTTGACATTTTCAAGGAGTCCTATGCGGGCGGCATAAAGGAGATATCCATCGGGCAGGGGGATAAGGCCGTGACACTCGGCGGTCAATCATGCTACCCCTTCTATCAGTTCGAGGGGGACATGCCGAACAAGCCGAAAATTGCCATGGAAGTCTGGGACATGGACCCGGCCGATGAATGGCCCGAGACAGCCAAAGCCCCTTTTAAGGCGGTATTGGGTGACGCGGCCGCATGGGCTAAGAAATGTGTCGATGAGTTCGGCGCCGAAATGATCGTGCTGCAGATGAAGAGCACGGACCCCAATGGAAAAAATGCCGGCCCCGATGATGCGGTTGCGACGGTTCAAAAGGTTCTGGACGCGGTGGATGTTCCTCTGATCATCTGGGGAACGGCCAACACCCAGAAGGATGAGCTGGTTCTGAAAACACTGGCGGAAAAGTTCGAGGGTAAAAAACTCGTGCTTGGACCCGTGGAGGACAAGAACCACAAGGCCATCGGCGCCAGCGCCATGGGATACGGTCATACCATCATCTCCTCCTCCCCCATCGATGTGAACCTCGCCAAACAAGTCAATATCCTGCTGGAAAACCTGGGCATGCCCCTGGAGCGCATGATCATCGATCCCACCACCGGCGGCCTGGGATACGGGCTTGAATACTCCTACTCGGTCATGGAGCGGCTGCGCATGGCGGCCCTGGCCCAGGGGGATGACAAGCTGCAGCTGCCGCTAATCAACAATGTGGCCAATGAGGTGTGGAAGAGCAAGGAGGCCAAGCAGACAGTCGAGGATGCCCCGAGCCTGGGGGATCCGGAAAAGCGTGCCATCCTGATGGAGTCGGTGGCCGCGGTCTGCTACCTGCTGGCAGGATCCGATCTGCTCATCATGCGTCACCCCGAATCGGTGCGGATGATTCGTGCCTATATCGATTTGATGGCCGACGGCGGCAGCGCCATGGACGTGGCGGGTATCAAAAAGGAGCTGGCCGATGTGAACATCGACTTTGCAGCCCTGGCACCGGCACCGGATCTGACCATCCCCGAGGAAAAGAAGGCGGCTCCCGCCAAGAAGGCAGCGCCCGCCGCGCCCAAGGCCGCAGCGGCACCCAAGAAGGCAGCGCCCAAGGCGGCGCCTGCGCCCAAGGCCGAGGCGAAGCCGGCGGCCGCGCCCGCTGCTCCGGCGGCACCGGTATCGGCCGTGGACACGGCGGCCGAAGCGGCCGCGGCCAAGGCGGCGGCGGAGGCCAAGGCCAAGGTCGAGGCAGAGACCAAGGCCAAGGCAGAAGCGGAGGCCAAGGAGAAGGCCGAAGTTGCGGCCAAGGCGAAGGCCGAGGCGGAAGCCAAAGCCAAGGCGGCGGCAGAGGCCAAGGCGGCCGCAGAGGCGCTGGCCAAACAGGAAGCCGCCGAGGCGGCCATTCGCGAGAAGCGGGCTAAGGAGCGCGAGAAGCGACGTGCTCAGCGGGAAACCGGCGAGGCCGCGAAGGTGACCATGACGGCCGCCACTGAACAGCCCACCCAACTCGACAAGATGATCTCCCAGCTGGACCGGATTCATCGCCGGGCAGCGTGATATCGGCCAACGGGCGGTTGGCGGATAGCTCCGCGATTTCCAGCCCCTGATACCTGAAAAGCAAATAGCATGTGGAGGAACCACAAGTGGCGGATATAAAAGAAAAAAAACCTGAAAAAACTCCCAAAAAGGCAGATCCGGTCGGCGCCTCGATAGACCTTGCCACCCAGCAGATGATCACCCGCGCCCAGGAACTGGGCGTTGAAACCGTATTCGATCGGGCCGAGGCCATGAAGCCCTGTAACATCGGCATCCAGGGCACCTGCTGTAAGAACTGCGCCATGGGCCCCTGCCGCCTTCCCCTCACAAAGGGCGGAACCGACGGTGAGGATAACCGAAAGGGCCTCTGCGGTGCCACGCCCAACACCATCGCCGCCAGAAACTTTGCGCGCATGGTGGCGGCCGGCGCGGCGGCCCACTCGGATCATGGCCGCAGCGTGGCCGAGGCATTCATGTCGGCGGCCTACAAGGAGACCGAGGACTATAAAATAAAGGATGTGAACAAACTCCTGGCCATCGCGCCGCACCTGGGCGTGGCCACCACCGTGGAGGTGGACGGCGAGCAGCTGGACCGCGACGTGGACGAGATCGCCCGGGAAGTGGCCGACAAGGCCATGGCCGAATGGGGGAAGACCGACGGCGAGCTGACCTACCTCAAGCGGGCACCGGCCCCCCTGTACGAGCGCTGGAAAAAGCTGGGCGTTCTGCCCCGGAATATCGACCGGGAAATCGTGGACATCATGCACCGGACCCACATGGGCGTGGACCAGGATTACAAAAACCTGGTGAAGCAGTGCACCCGGGCCTCCCTTGCGGACGGCTGGGGCGGCTCCATGCTGGCCACCGATCTGCAGGACGTGCTTTTCGGCACCCCGAGCCCGGTGCAGTCCGAGGCCAACCTCGGCATCATGCGGGCCGATCATGTCAATATCATCATCCATGGGCATGAGCCCATCCTCTCGGAGATGATCGTGGCCGCGGCCCAGAGCCCGGAGATGCTCGACTATGCCAAGAAGAAGGGGGCCAAGGGGATCCAGCTGGGCGGCATCTGCTGCACGGGCAACGAGATCCTCCAGCGCCACGGGGTTCCGCCCGCCGGCACCTTCCTGCAGCAGGAACTGGCCATCATCACCGGTGCGTGCGATGCCATGGTGGTGGACGTCCAGTGCGTGTTCCAGAACCTGGCCAACGTGGCCAAGTGCTTCCACACCAAGCTCATCACCACCCATCCCATGGCCCGGATGGAGCAGGACAATGTCATTCACATCGAATTCGACGAGCACCATGCCATGGAGGACGCCGAACGGATCGTGCGGATGGCCGTCGACAACTTCCAGAACCGGGGCGCCGAGGTGATGATTCCGAGGCAGAAGGCCACCCAGATCGCCGGCTTCAGCGTGGAGTCCATCGAGTATCACCTGGGCGGCACCTTCCGTGGCTCCTACTACACCTTGAACGACAACATCATCAATGGCCGCATTCGCGGTGTCGCCGGCGTCGTGGGCTGCAACAACGCCCGGACGCGTCACAACGAGGCCCACATCACCCTGGTCAAAGAGCTGATCAAGAACGACGTGATCGTTCTGACCACCGGGTGCAACGGCATCGCCTGCGCCATGGAGGGCCTGCTGACCCCTGAAACCGCGGCGGTCTTCTGCGGCCCGGGCCTTCGGGAAGTCTGCGAAACCGTCGGTATCCCGCCGGTGCTGCACCTGGGCTCCTGCGTGGACAACAGCCGTATTCTGCTGGCGGCGACCGAGGTGGTCAAAGCCGGTGGCCTGGGCAAGGACATCTGCGACCTGCCGGCGGCCGGAAGCGCCCCCGAGTGGATGAGCGAGAAGGCCATCAGTATCGGACACTACTTCGTTACCTCGGGCGTCTACACGGTGTTTGGCGTACACCTGCCCACCACCGGCGCTCCGGCTTTCCAGAAGTACCTGTTCGAGGACCTGGAAAAGATCTATGGCGGCATGTGGGACTGCGAGCCGGATCCCATCCTGCACGCCCAGAAGATGATCCGCCATATCGATATGAAGCGCAAAGCCCTCGGCATCGACAAGGCCAGGGAGCGTGTGCTGATGGATATGGCCGCCCGGCAGAAACTGGAGGCATAAGCCGTGGGGGGATAGGGCGTAAGGCGCGCCCTGGCCGCCCCGTTCAATTTGCAAGCCTCAACGAAGGAGGAAGAAATGTCCAAATTAGTTGCATTTGCCGCGATTCAAGGTGGCTACAATATCGTTTCGAGAGTCGAGGGTGAGTACCAGAGAGCGCTCGACAGCTTTGACGCTTCCACCAAGGTGGGTTTCCCCAACACCGCCTACTATCTGCCGGTTATCTACTCGCTTCTGGGCATCAAGGTGGAAACCCTGGAAGATATGAAAAAGCCGTTGACTTTCGCTCGGAAGCTGCTGCCGCCCCACATCAAGGGCGCCAACCACCTGCCGTACCTCGGGCCGCTTCTGGACGCGGGCATGGCCTCGCTGCTGGCCTTCGAGATCCAGGAGGCCCTGCGCTATCTCAACGAGCCGGATTTTTATTTCCACTCCGAGGACATCGACGAGGACGCAGGCAAGATCTGGCTGGGTGCCGCGGACGACACCGTGTTCCGTAAACGCGGCGTAGAGTTCGTGGACGGCTCGGCCCCCGGGTTCGTGGCCATCGTGGGCGCCGCGCCCGATGCCGAGATCGCCAAGAAGATCGTCGAGGACTACCAGAAGCGCAGCCTTTACATCTTTCTGGCCGCCAACCAGAACGGCACGGACGTATCCCATCAGCTGCTGGAGGCAGGGGTCCAGATCGGATGGAACACCCGCATCGTACCCTTCGGGCCGGACATCTCGTCGGCCATCTTCGCCCTCGGGTTCGCCAACCGGGCCGCCATGGCCTTCGGCGGCGTGCAGCCGGGCGATTATAAAAAGATTCTTCTTTACAACAAGGACCGCATCTTCGCCTTCGTCAACGCCCTCGGAGATGTGGGGACGGACTGGGCCGCGGCCGCTGCGGGATGTGTCAACTGGGGATTTCCGACCCTGGCCGACACGGACATCCCGGAGGTCCTGCCCACGGGTATCTGCACCTACGAGCACGTGGTGGCCAACGTGTCCCACGACGAGATCTGCCAGAGGTCCGTCGAGGTTCGCGGCCTCAAGGTCACGGTCTCAGAGATCGACATCCCCCTGGCCTTCGGTCCGGCCTACGAGGGCGAGCGGGTTCGGGGCAAGGACCTGCATGTCCAGTGCGGCGGCGGCAAGACCCAGGCCACCGAGCTCGTGAAGATGGCCGAGATGAACGAGATCGAGGACGGGAAGATCAACCTCGTGGGTCCCGATGTGACGGAGCTTCCCGAAGGGGCCACCTTCCCGCTTTGCATCTATGTCCAGATCGCGGGCCGCGAGTTCCAGACGGACTTCGAGCCGATCCTGGAGCGCCAGATGCATCATCTTATCAACTATATCCAGGGCATCATGCACATGGGACAGCGGGACATCTCCTGGATCCGCATCAGCAAGGCGGCCATGGAGAAGGGCTTCAGCCTGAAGCACATCGGCAAGGTCCTTCATGCAAAATACCACCAGGAGTTTCAGAAGATCGTGGACAAGGTGGAGGTCACCCTCTACACCAACAAGGAGGATGTGGGCAAGATGACCGCCCGGGCCCGGGCGGAGTACAAGGTCCGCGACGAGCGGGTGGAGAAGATGACCGACGAGGATGTGGAGATTTATTACTCCTGCACCCTGTGCCAGTCCTTCGCCCCGAGCCACGTTTGCTCCGTGAGTCCCGAGCGCACGGGTCTCTGCGGCGCCTACAACTGGATGGACTGCAAGGCCTCCTACGAGATCAACCCCACCGGCCCCAACCAGCCCATCGAAAAGGGCGAATGTCTCGATCCGGTGCTGGGGCGCTGGAAGGGCGTCGACGACTTTATCAATAAAGCCTCCCGGGGCGCCATCAGTACTTACAACTTCTACTCCATGGTGATCGACCCCATGACCACCTGCGGCTGCTGCGAGTGCATCGCGGCAACGCTTCCCACCTGCAACGGCGTGATGACCGTCAATCGGGAATATGCCGGAGAGACCCCCTGCGGGATGAAGTTCACCACCCTGGCCGGCGTGATGGGTGGCGGGGCTTCTTCTCCAGGGTTCGTCGGCCATTCCAAGTTCAACATCACCCAGAGGAAATTCATCAAGGGTGATGGCGGGTTGCTGCGGATGGTCTGGATGCCGAAAATGCTCAAGGAGGAGCTGAAGGATCGGTTGCTCAAA
>Ga0307440_1001464_pt1 | contig 11467 bp, 12 predicted proteins | sample SalMarWE160410MG_FD_202150 | JGI IMG/M metagenome (GOLD analysis project Ga0307440, IMG submission 202150) | Salt marsh sediment microbial communities from the Plum Island Ecosystem LTER, Massachusetts, United States - WE1604-10 | ecosystem: Environmental > Aquatic > Marine > Intertidal zone >... | reverse complement strand
AGGGGGGGCTAAACGGTTACGAGCCGGTTCCTCTTCGACTTCTCACCGGACGCGGTCCTTTTCCGCCTGACGGACGACTTTGCCCCTCGTTTGCTCTATGGCTTCGAAATGGCCGGACAAGAGCGTCTGAATCTCCCTAATCGCGGGCCAGTGGTCGTGGAACTGCTTGGGGCAGAACGGACGGTCGGACGCCAGTTGCACCGAGACGAGTTGCGGGGGGACGCCGCTGCCGGAGACCTACTCGATCACTCCCGGGAGCACGACGGTGCCAGAGAATGTCGGGACGATCACGTTCACTATCACTCGGTCCGACTCCACGGCCGCGGAGACTATCTACGCGAGCACGGTCCAGAACCAGGGCGCGACCAATAATGGCGACTACGTGGGTTTGTTGAATCAGGCGGTCATATTCGCCGCCGGGCAAAGTCAGCAGACGGTGGCTGTCACAATCCTCGATGACACGATCCCGGAAAACAACGAGACGTTCGGGCTCATAGTGCAAGCGTCACCGACCGATCCGATCACGACGTTCTTGGCGTCGGCGACTTTCACGATTCAGGACAACGACGGAACGTCACCGGGCATCACCTGCACCGGCACGCCAACCGGTACGCTCTCCGCGTCACCCGACCGTGTCGCGGATCAAAATACACAAGTGGCGCTCTCGTGGGCGCTCGGCGGCTACGATCCCTCAGTCTGCGAGATTGATGGCAGCGACAGTTCCAGTTACCCGCTCTCGGGCGCGTCGTGCTCGGGTACGCAGACGGTGAGTGGCATCACGCAGCAGACCGTCTATACCCTCGTCTGCAACGGCACGCCGGTGCTCGATACGAACACCGGGACGATGGCTAAGACCGTCGTCAACGTTACCGGCAGCTATAACGGGTTCTAAGAACAGCGTCACAGAAGCCCGGCCGCCCCCTCGGGCGGCCGGGGTATGGTTTGATCGCCGCTTGGACCTGCATGTACCGCCCAGCTGCCTGGTGGTCGCCGCCGTGGCCATGGGTCCCACCCCGCGCGCCGGATTCGTATGGCTGACAGTCGTTGCCCATCAGGTCCATGAATGGGCCTACGACTTTCTCAGCGACCGCGCGAGCACCTCGGCGATCGCCCTTCTGCGCGCACTTGCATCGTTCTGATCGCCCCCTCGCTATACGGTCCGCACCTTGTATCCGCGCACCATGCGCTCGGTCGGGGGAGGCGGCCCGCCCAGAGAGTCAAGGTACTCTACTAGCCCCTCCGGCACCGCAACGCCGAAATAGCAAACGAAACAATACCATCCGCGGCTGGCCGCTGGCGGTCAAGTGGAAAAAATCCTGACACCAGGCAGAGACCAACGACGACCCGCACCTGAGACCGCAGCCTCGGTGACCACCACCGCAACGTCCGGTACGTGGGTCAAACCTGCCGCTCAAAGCCACACGCTGAGCGGCAGCAATGGGTCGTCTGCGGACCTTCGGCCCAGGCAGGCGGTCGCGGTCAGTCCGACCCGTAGCAACCGGCCATAAGCGGGGCCTTGCGGGAAGCGGGGACGAAGGGCGATATCGGCGGTTATCTCAAGGCCTCCGAGGGCTGGAAACGTATCGGGAGCTCCTTGCCTTGCTAATATACCGGGTCCACCTCAATTGCCGAGCACTGGATGCAGCTGTTCCTGCAGCACGGCCAGACCCTCCCCCGGGGACCAATGAAGAGGCAAGAGAGGGGCGCCAACGGTTCTCGCGTCACGCGGGAATGAACGCAAGAGGGGAATGAGGCATTGAAGAGCGTTGTGCGGTTCGATTGTCCAACGGACGGTCCGTAGGGAGGCGGTTGGAGCCATCATGAAAACGATTCTGTGCTTCGGCGATTCCAACACCTGGGGGATGGTGCCGATGGTGTCGCTGACCAGCAGCGCCCGCCACGCCCAGGCGGACCGATGGCCGAGCAGCGTGCAGGCACGCCTCGGTGCCTCCTATCAGGTCATCGCCGAGGGACTCAACGGGCGTACGACGGTCTTGGATGATCCGATCGACGGCACGCACAAGAACGGACGAACCTACCTGCTCCCATGCCTGGAGAGTCATGCGCCCTTGGATGCGGTGGTCATCATGCTTGGCACGAACGATCTGAAGTCTCGCTTCGACCTAATGCCCCACGATGTCGCGGCCGGAGCGGGCCAACTGGTGCGGATGGTCTCGCCGGAGGTGCGCGGACAGAATGGACTGCACCCGCGGTTGCTCTTGGTCAGCCCGCCGCGGGTCGGTCCCCTCGGGCTATTTGCCGATGTCTTTGCCGGCGCACCGGAAAAGTCCGCACAGCTTGCCGGCCATTACCGGGCTGTCGCTGAGATGCTTGGCTGCCATTTCCTCGATGCGGCGCTGCACGTGCAGGCCAGTGCGACCGATGGCGTCCATCTGGACGCACCGGAACAGCATGCGTTGGGGCAGGCGATTGCTGCCGCGATTGAGCAGGTATTCGCGTGACCCAGCCTCCCTTTGGCTTCAAGACCAATGGGCTCATCCGGTTCGCCAAGGCAGCGCTGGTCTTCAGCATGGGGCTGTTTGCGCTATTGGCCGGCGCGGGAAGCATCCTCGACCCCAAAACCAACTTGGAGTTCGTCGTTCATGTGCTGTCGATGGACACCGTGTTTTCGCCCAGTCACTCAGGATGGCGGGCAATCACGAACCCCATGGTGCACCAGACGGTGTTTTGGCTGATCGTCGCGATCGAGTTAGTCGTGGCGGCGCTTTGCCTTTGGGGCTCGGCTCGGCTCTTCGCCAACCTCAGCACGCCGGCACAAGGGTTCAACGCGGCGAAGGGGCCGGCGGTGGCTGGCCTCACCGTCGGGATCGCCCTCTGGTTCACCGGCTTCATCGCAGTCGGCGGCGAGTGGTTTCTCATGTGGCAGTCGCAGACCTGGAACGGGGTCGAGGCCGCCTTCCGCTTCTCTGCCACCCTCTTCCTTACGCTGCTCTTCACGATTTCTGAAGACCACGACTGATGCACTTCGGCCCTGTCCTACCCAACTTCGACGGCTCGCTCACCCTTAGCTAGCGGTGTGAGGGTGCGCACTGTTACCCATTGCGGACAGGCAATCGCCGGCGGTCAACAGCAGCTTTGGGTCGGGACGGGCCCCAGCGGTTGGTGCCGCCTCCCGGTCAGGCCTCTTCGGCCGCACCGACGGCAATCAGCAGAGGCCAGAAGTGCTCCGGCGTCGGATGCGCCCGGCGAACCCAGGCCGCATATGCCGCTGCATAGGGCTCGGGAGGACCATTGCCGCGGTACTCGTAGAGATTGTGTGTCAGGCTCCCCGAGGCAAATAGAGGCATGCAGGACGCCGCTGCGCACCCGCGCCTGTGCGGCCTCGGCATCGTCCAACTCATCCGCCTCAATGAAACATACCCTGCGTTCCGGGTCTGGCTCGAATACCCAATTGGCGACAGCCGGCGTGCGTCCCGGCGCTGAACGCAACTGCAGTTCCAAGAGGTGACCGATGATCAATTACGTTATCTCTACGTTCTTCCGCGATTTCAGCATGGTCATGCTGATCACTGCGATCGCGATTGCCATTCTGATCACATGGCGGCGGCGCGGTCGCCCGGAAAATGGCCTCTGCGGTGGCTTGTTCGCCTGGCTGCTGCTCCTGCCGATCGGCCTAACCGGAATCTACACGTTTATCACGCATGTATTCTTTCCCGAAATGTCGGCCAGGGAGATTGGCTGGGAAGTCAGCCCGTTTCAATTTGAAGTGGGGATCGCCGATCTGACGGTCGGCGTGCTCGGCGTGCTGGCGTTCTGGGGGAACTACAGTTTTCGACTAGCGGCGGCGATTGGTGCCATCTTATGGTACGGCGGCGATGCGATCGGCCACGTGCGGCAAATGATCGTTGTCCACAACTACGCCCCGGGCAACGCCGGGCCATGGTTCTGGACCGACGTGCTCGTGCCACTGTTGCTGGTGGTGTGCGCGGCCGTCGTTTGGCAACAGAAAAAGGCACAGCAAGCATGATTCAAAACGCCCACCACGCTATGGTGGAGCAGGCACTGAAGAGTAGGCCGCCGGCTTATTCCAGATTGTATTTCTTTAGTCGGCGGTAGAGGGTGCGCTCGCTCATCCCGAGGGCCTTGGCCACATTCCGCCGGTGGCCTTGGTAGCGCTGAAGCAGCTCGCCTATGCAGTGCCGCTCCATTTCAGAGTCCGGCTGCGGAGCGTCGCCCTCGCGGTGTGCGGAACGCTCCTCTTCGTGCCCCGCCACCGCGCGAACATCCCAGCGAGCTGATTTATCTCCCCGGCATGGGGGGTGGCAAGGCGGCTCCGGATCTGCCGGAGCTACCTGCGTGCGGTCCGCCGATGCCTCGAATTGCGCCAGTGCCTGGCGCACATCCGAGGCGTCAATGCCAGTGGCGCCTGTGGCAGCGGCGACCTGCAGAAGGTTGTTCAGCTCGCGGATGTTCCCGGGGTAGGTATAGGACTGCAGGAGCTCGAGGGCGGCCCGGCTTAGGGTGGGTCGCGTGGCGCCGGACTGTAAGTGAGCGTGACGGCTGAGGATCTCCTCCGCCAGCAGCGGCACGTCTTCACGCCTTTCACGCAACGCCGGCGTCCGGACGGTGAAACAGGCGATCCGGTAATACAGGTCGCTACGGAAGGTACGGTCCTGAACGCATTCCCACAATGACCGGTTGGTCGCGCAGACCACGCGCACATCGACCTTCACTGTCTTCACGGCGCCCACCGGGCGAAATTCGCGAGTGTCCAGCACCCGCAACAGCTTCGCCTGGCAGGCTTGTGGCAGCTCGCCGACCTCGTCCAAAAAGATGGTGCCGCCATTGGCCAGCTCGAACAGCCCCCGTTGGGACTTGTCGGCACTGGTGAAAGCGCCCCGTTCGTGCCCGAAGACCTCGCTTTCGAACAGGCCTTCGGAGAGCACGGTGCAATTCAGGCAGATGAACGGGCCGTTGCGCCGCTCCGACTGGTAGTGGATGAAGGCGGCGGCCAGCTCTTTGCCGGTACCGGTCTCCCCTTGGATAAGCACCGGGCTGGCGGTGCGCGCCGCCAACCCCAGTCGCTCGATCATCGAGAGGTAGGCCGGGGCCCGGCCTACCATCTTCGGACCCCCATCGCCGTCTTCGTTGCCGAGTCCTTGGGCGGCGATCTCGCAAACTTCCTCGCCCAGGAAAACCGCCCCAGTCGACGAGATGATGCGGTGACCACTCACCCGCACCCAGCGGGCTGTCCCTCGCCATCGATGTGCGTGTGGAGACACTGGCGCAGCTGCTTGCCCTCGAACACCAGTTGATGGGGACAGGCTTCGCCGTGCTCGCAGCACGGAGAGGAGTGGTGGTGGGTGACCTGTTAACAGCGCCGACCGATAACCTTCTCTGCCCTCACCTGGTAGGTGAGCTCGTAGGCCCGGTTCACTGCGACGATCCGGTGGTCCTTATCGATTACCGCGAACGGTCGGTCATGGGTTTCAAGCCAGCTCGTAATCTCTGTGTCGCCTGGCATAGGTGCTCGCTCGACCTGAGATGGTCTCATTTCCTCATGCTGGGCCGGAGGCGTACCCTTCCTGGGAGCCTGTCAGCCGAAATGGCCGAGTTACGCGATCAAGTATGGCAGATATTTCTGCCACCGAGTCTGCCATCAGTGGCAGCAGGTCCCGGCCCTCTATCAGAAACGAGGCAAGCCTTCCGCTCGCTTCCCGCCCAGGCGTGGCGGTTGGGGAGAGAACAGGCGGGCCTGATGCCGCCCTGGCACGGTGGATGCCTCCCCCTTCACCGGGACAGGAAGAGGCAGACCTGCACCCGCCTTACCTAAGACACTGCCTCGGTTACCACACTTGCGAGGGAGGTGATCATGGCGCGTCTCGTCATTCTCGGGGCCGGTGTCGCTGGCCACACCGCCGCCTCATTCGCCAGGAGCTGGCTGGGCAAAGAGCACGACGTCATCGTGGTCAGCCCGAACAGCTTCTACAACTGGATCCCATCTAATGTCTGGGTCGGCGTGGGTAAGATGGCGCCCGAGCAGGTAGTCACGCCGCTACGCCCGATCTACGACAAGGCCGGGATCGATTTCCGGCAGGCAAAGGCCACGACTCTGCACCCGGAGGGGGATCCTGTCGAGGGGCGGCCCTACGTCGATGTTGAGTACACCGAGCCTGGCAAAACGGGTCTCAAGGAGCACATCACGTACGATTTTCTGATCAACGCCACGGGCCCTAAGCTCAACTTCAGCGCCACCGAGGGGCTGGGTCCGGCCAAGAACAGCCTGTCGGTGTGCACCGTCGGGCACGCCAAACAGGCGGCGGCCGCCCTCGCCGAATCAATCGGACGCATGCGCCGCGGGGAGCGACAACGCTTCCTCATCGGCACCGGCCACGGCCTGTGTACCTGTCAGGGGGCCGCCATCGAATACCTCTTCAACCTTGACCACATCTTGCGCGAGGAGGGTGTCCGCGACCGGGCCGAACTGCACTGGCTGTCCAACGAGTATGAGCTGGGCGACTTCGGCATGGGGGGCATGCATATCCGCCATGGCGGCTACATCTCCCATAGCAAGGGTCTCACGGAGTCCTTGCTGGCGGAACGCGGGGTCCACTGGCACCTGCGGGCCCACACCAAGGCAGTGGAGCCGGGTGTCGTTCACTATGAGACCGTGGAAGGCACGGAGCACAAGCTGGCGTTCGACTTCGCCATGCTGATCCCACCCTTCGGCGGTGTCGACCTGAGAGCGTTCGATTACACGAGGGAGGAGATCACCAGCCGTCTCTTCAATCGCGCCGGGTTCATGCTGGTGGACGGCGACTATACCCCGCGGCCCTATCAGGAGTGGTCGCCGCGAGACTGGCCAAGGACGTACCAGAACCCTCTATACCCGAACATGTACGCTGCGGGCATCGCATTTGCGCCGTCCCACGGCATGTCCAAACCAACGCAAGCCCCCAATGGCACGCAGATCTTCCCTACCCCGCCGCGCACCGGCCAGCCATCGGCAACCATCGCCAAAGCGGTGGCCGCCACCATCGTCGAGAGCATCAAGCACGGCGTCACGGAGCCATCTCATACAGCGTCCATGGCCGAGATAGGGGCGGCCTGCGTTGCGTCGGTTGGCTGCGGTTGGCTGAGTGGTCTGGCCGTGGCGATGGCAGTCTATCCCATCGTGCCGGACTTTGAACGCTACCCCCGGTTTGGCCGCGACACAAACCTCTCGTTCGCGGAGATCGGTCTGGCGGGCCACTGGATCAAATATGCACTCCAGCTAATGTTCCTACACAAGGTGCGCCAGAGGTTGGGTTGGCGGCTTATTCCGGAGTAACGGAGTGTCCGCCGCTTACCTTTCAACGAAGTGCCCTGCTCAACGAAGCGTCGCTTCGCGCTTGCGGAGTGATCGGTGTTCCCCGGAGGAGATCCAATGAACAGCAAATACCCAATGTACGACCAAGCGTTCTTTCATGCCGTCCCGACTGATGCCGCGCTGCGCCGGCGCAGGAGCATCACCTACCAGGCGTGGCGCTTTATGCACCTCAATCTGAAGATGCTGCAGGTGGTACGCCGCAGCCACCCATCAGTGACCTCCGGGAGGTGACATCCCGGCACGAGGCTGCTAGGCGCTGCGTGTCCCTGGGATGGCCGTCCGCGGAAGAGGGTTTGCGATCCGGGCCAGTCGCATAAGCGGCGCGACTGACCGTCTGTGGTCCCCGGGTGGCGCCCAGCGCCTCTACATCCCGTACCAATCCACCCGATTAGGTGACACGCTAATTGAAGGGGGAGAGGATGCAAGAGTCGACGGCCGAGCTTGGCGTTATTTATGCGTAAATAGAGCGATTCGAGAAACAGCGACTGCCGCGATTGCTCGAGCTTAAGAAAAGGGTCGACAACGGCGGAGTGTTTAGCGAGACGGACACGCGATTCATGTACCAAGCGACGCTCGATGCCCAATACAGTAAGCGGCTGATTGATCGAGACATCCAGAATGGCATCAGTTCTGCGTCGGCGTGATTCGGCTCTACGAAGAGATCACCGAAAAGGCTCTGGATAACGAAGCGAAATCATAGGGGCAAGGCTAAGGGGCACCCGTGTCCGGCCGACCGGGTGCCTGCTTGGCGCCAGATTGCGGTCGCCCCCGCGTCAAACTGGGTGTGACCGGCAAGGGTCCGGGCAGCCCCGCGGACGGCATCTCAATGCTTACGGCAAGGTGCCGGAAGCTGTGTGGGCCTGATGCCGTCGCTACCCGCACAGCGCCAGGCGATGCGACCTTGGTCGTCGGCTATCGGGGTAAAACTAAGCGCGCCTTGCTTTGTGGTGACGGTCAGCACCATGTGGTTGGGGTCGAGCTGCAGTCGGCTGCCATCCGCCAGCTGCGACGGTACGTCAGCCTCTTGTAGGGATTTTGGGATCTTGTGGGTCAGGGCATAGTAGCGAGCCAGCTCCTCGCGAACGCCCTGGGATCCGACTACGGCGGCGTTTAGCTTGGCCCTGACCGTGTAATCCCGATACGCCGGCAGGGCCACTGCCGCGACCACGAAGATGATGTAGACGAGAATCAGGAAGCCGAAGCCCCCGCCCAATCGCCCCGCGTAGGGCACCAGCAGCGCCGGAAGATAGGCGAACCGATTGCGGCCGGGCATGCGCGCTTTTGTGTCCATCACGCGCGCCACGCGCTTGGTCAACCAGGGGTAGCCGGCAATGAGCTCGTGAAACGACATCCAGAAGCCCGACGAGTCTTTTGCCTGGTGCAGATAGGCGGCGATGTCGAGCCCTTCCCAGCGCTCCGCGCCCGCCGAAAGCGCGGCCAGCGCCCGCGCGGCATTCTCGGGGGAGCGGCTGCAGGCGAGGCCATGGCGATCGCACGTGCTCTCGCGGGCTCTGGAGTACGCGGCCCCGAGCAGCGGCAGCCACAACGCCGGCCAGCGTAATAGATGCCCGCTGAGATGCTTCATCCGCAAGTGTCCGAGCTCGTGGCCGATATAGAAGCGCACGCCGTCGGCGTGCTTGTCCATCGCATCGATCACGTCCGACATCAGCACGACGAACTGGCTACCGAGGAACTTGGTGGCGAAGGCATTGAGACCGCCATTGCCGTTCAACACGTAGGCCTGAGGGCGTGTCTTCATCTGCAGCCGGTCGCAGCAGGCGGCGAATTGCGCATGCAGATCGGGGAACTGGGTCTCCGACAGCTCGACGCCATTGCCTTTGATGTGCGCGATGAGCGCGGATTGTGCAAATAGGTACAGCACGAAACCGACCGCGAGTAATATCAGCGCGCCGCCGAAAGTGCCGACCAGCAGGCCCAGCCAGACCAACACGCCGAGCACCAATGTGACGGCACCCAGCGTGCGCTCGTGCGGATAGACAAGCTCGTTCATCTGCGATTGCCCCATTGCCATGCCTTGGACTTGTTTGAAGGAGACGAACTACAACGGTCCCGGCTATCAGGCGAGGGGAAGTCGGCACACGATGCCTGCACCGCCAGAGGCCGCGTCCCCGAGGAAACCCTCGCCGCCACTACCCTCGGGGTCCGCAAGGCCCCTGTTGGAAGGTGGCAGAATCGCCGACGCCGTGGGTCGCGGGGACGATACCGAACCTGGGTCTGCAACGTCTATGACGGGGTTCGCAGCCGATAACATCGGCCGCCCGCAGCTGGGCTCGTGAGCTCGGAATCTGCGGCGATGGGTCGTCGCTCTCGATCAGCAGGGCCGCCCAGGAGGGCGTGGGCGCGGGAAACCGTCGCGACGACCCCAAGAGGTGCTTGACACATGCATACCGGTCGGTATGCTATTCCAACCATGGTTACCCGCCAACGTGATCAGACCCGCCACCGTCTGCTTGATGCCGCCTTTGCCGAAATCCACCGGCATGGCTTCCAGGCCGCCTCGGTCGCGGACATTCTCGCGGACACGGGGCTGACCAAGGGTGCGCTGTATCACCATTTTCCAGACAAGAAGTCCCTGGGCCTGGCGGTGGTGGACGAGATCATCGGCAAGCGCATGGCGGACCTTTTCGTCCAGCCGCTGATGACGGCCGAGCGGCCTGTCCAGGCGCTGCTCGACCTGTTGGAGGAAAAGAGCCGCCAGCCCGAGGCGAGCCTGAGGCTTGGCTGCCCGCTCAACAACCTGATGCAGGAGATGAGCCCGGTCGATGAGGACTTTCGTACCCACCTCCACCGCATCCTGGTTTCCTGGCAGACGACCTTCGAGAAGGCACTGCGCCGTGCTCAGGCCGCAGGGGAGCTACGCCCGGAGGTGGATTGCCGTGCGGCGGCGCTGTTCATCGTCGCAGCTTGGGAAGGGTGCGTTGGCGTGGCGAAGAACATGCAGTCGGTCGCAGGCTTTTCCGGGTGCATGGGCCAGCTGCAGAGCTACGTCACCAGCTTGCTGGCGGACAGTAGCGCGGCCTGAAATTTTTTTTCCCCGACACATACCGATCGGTATGTCCATTTTGTAACAAAGGAGCACACCATGACCTTGATCCAGACTGTTACCCCGGAAGCGGCCACGGGCGAGGTGTCCACTATCTACGAGCAGGTGAAGGCGCGGTTCGGCTTCATCCCTACCGTCATTCAAATGCGCAGCGCCAGCCCTACGCTGTTGCGCCTGATGATGGAAGGGCAGGCCTACTACATGGAGCACCCCACCCTGTCGGCGCCCCTGCTGGCCTGCATCCGCATGCTGGTGTCGCGACGAAACGAGTGCGCCTACTGCATTGACCTCAATGCCGGCATGCTGATGAACATGTTCGGGTGGACTCAGAAACAGGTGGCCGCAACCCAGGCCGACGTCAGCGCGGCCAACCTGAGCGACAAGGACAAGGCCATGCTGCGTTTCGTCGTCAGCGCCGTCGCGGATCCGCTCGCCGTCCAGGCCTCGGATCTGGACGCCCTGCGCGCCCTGGGCTGGAGCGACTCGGACATCCTTGACGGACTCAACCACGGTGCCGTCATGTCGGCGAGCGATATCCTCATCAACGCCTTCAAGGTGGAGCGAGATTTCTGATCCGGCAACTGCGCACCGATGTCCGCCGTCCCTGAGCCCCGCTGTGGCCCCGGGGCGGCGGTTCAGCGGCCGCAACCGGCCAGGGGACTAGACCGTGTCACGCCGATAGTCCGGACATCTCGCAGATCGTTCGGGCACGTCTATTCCTCCAACGGCGGCGCCTCTGCTGGTCGGGTCTGACGCCGGTGCGCCGTCAGCGCCTACCGCATGGTGGGGTTGGTGCGTTCCTCCAGTCGCGATTGCCGCCCGCCTGCGAGATCCAGCTGCTCACCCCCCGGCGCTGGAAAGAACACTTCGCCGCCAATCCCCTGCGCTCAGACTTGCACGGCCGCCACGGCTGAGCAATAACGCCGCTCAGTTGCCGGTTACGACGGATCTGCTGTAAAAACGCCAAGAAATTCTCGCTGCCAGGGACGGAGCACCACTCTCCGGACGAAAATGGTCCAGAGCGCGATTGCTACTTCCACATCCCGGCCAGAATGGTGTTGCCTTAGGGTAGC
>Ga0307440_1001462_pt1 | contig 11484 bp, 15 predicted proteins | sample SalMarWE160410MG_FD_202150 | JGI IMG/M metagenome (GOLD analysis project Ga0307440, IMG submission 202150) | Salt marsh sediment microbial communities from the Plum Island Ecosystem LTER, Massachusetts, United States - WE1604-10 | ecosystem: Environmental > Aquatic > Marine > Intertidal zone >... | reverse complement strand
GGTGTTGACAGAACTTTTTGAGCACGACTTGAGTGTTCCGCAAATCACTTACGATTCGACGTCAGAGACCGCCACCATTATCGGGCCAACACAGATCGATGTCCAGGCAGATTTTTACGGAGACAGCGCCGGGGACTACTGCAAGGCGGTAAAGCAGTCCATCAGAACTGGGTGGGGATTTGATCAATTTCCAGCAGGCATCAAGCCTCTTTATACCGACACGGGCCACCAAGCACCGTTGACAACTGGCGAACAGCAATACCTGAGACGCTGGACCTTAACGATATCAATGCAATACGATCCTCAATTGATAGTTTCTCAGCAGTTCTTTGACGTGGCAGTACCAAACGAACTTATTCCGGTAGATGTTATCTACCATTAAAAGCGAGGGGAAATAATGACAATTCCAGCCAATCAAATCGTCCAAGTCAACCCTGGCGTCATTTCGGGAGGTGGGAACCCGCTCTCGCTAAATGGCGTTATGGTAACTCAAAACGCTGCGCTTCCTTCCGGGTCGGTATGGGGTGCTGTAAGTGCTTCCTCAGTCGGTTCTTATTTCGGCATGGCCTCCGATGAGTATGCACTGGCACAGATCTACTTTCTCGGTTTCGACAACAGCACACAGAAACCGGGGACGCTTTTCTTTGCGCCGTATGCTGATGCTGATCGTGGCGCGTGGCTGCAATCTGGCTCACTGGCCAGCCTGACGCTGGCCGAGCTGAAGGCTCTATCCGGAACGTTGATTCTTACGGTAGACGGGACAGTATTCACTTCAAGCGCAATCGATCTTTCAGCCGCTACCAGTTTCAGCGATGCCGCCACGGCTATCACGGCCAGCTTCACCGGTACCAATCCTCCGACGTGCGCCTGGAATTCAGTCAACAGTACTTTCATGCTTTCAAGCGCAACCACCGGGACAAGTTCCACCATCACCGAATGCACCGGAACCCTGGCGACTGGGCTAAAACTCGGCACCACCGACGGCGCGATTCTGAGCCAGGGACAGGCAGCCGACACACCGGCGACGGCCATGGCCAACGTGGTGGCGAACACGCAGAACTGGTGCTCGTTCATGACGGTATTCGAGCCCCTGATTGCAGACAAGGAAAACTTTGCGATCTGGAACAACGCCCAGAACAATCGATATGCCTACATCTGCTGGGACACCGATGCTCAGGCAATCGTCAACGGTGCAACCGAGCCTTTCGGCGTCATCGCCAAAGCTGCCGAATACGTTGGCGTGTGCTGCGTCTACAACACGGTTGACCTCGCGGCCTTCGTTCTTGGCGCTATTGCATCGATCGATTTCAGCCGGACCAATGGTCGAATTACTGCAGCCTTCAAGAGCCAGTCGGGGTTGGGGTCTACCGTCACCGATGAGCAGATAGCGGCCAATCTTCTTGAGAACGGCTACAGTTTCTATGGATCATATGCAACCGCCAATGACAACTTTGTATTCTTCTACAACGGCCAACTGACCGGGAAGTGGATGTGGCTTGATACCTTCGTGGATCAAGTCTATCTCAACAGCCAATTCCAACTGGCCCTTATGGAACTTCTGACCAACGTGGGCTCTATTCCTTACAACGAGGACGGCTACAGCCTGGTACGGGCAGCCATGCAAGACCCGATTCAACAATTCCTCAACTTCGGAGGAATTCGCAGCGGCATCAATCTTTCGAATGCTCAGATTGCAGAAGTCAACAGCGCTGCCGGCAAGCTTGTCGCTCCTATCATTGAAAAGCAGGGTTATTACCTGCAAATCCTTGATCCGGGGGCTCAGGTAAGGACTAACCGTGGAACACCGGTTATCAATTTCTGGTGGACGGACGGGGGCGCAGTGCAAAGCATCACCGTGGCTTCCATCGACATACTATAAGGAGGTGACTCTTGTCTGATACCACCATCACCAGCGCAAACAGTATTTTCGTCTTGGTTGTTCCCGGGCTTTTCTCTGGCGTAAAGCTTCAGGGATATGCGGCGGATAAAGCCTTTGCCGCCGAAGCTATCGACCTGGCTGAAGTCCAGATGGGCGTGGACGGCCGCATGACTGGCGGCTATGTGCCGAACCCCACCCCGCAGAGCATCACCCTACAGGCGGATAGCCCGAGCAGAGACATTTTCTCCGCTCTAATCGCTGCCACCAAGCAAGCACGGGAAGTCTACTGGATTTCCGGAACGATCACGCTGCCGGCAACTGGAGAGACATTTTCACTTTCCCGGGGTCTCCTTACCAAGGGTCAGCAAATTCCGTCGGCAGAGAAAGTGCTACAGCCGGTAGAATATGAAATCACCTGGGAATCCATCGTCAGGTCGTTGATCTAAGGAGGCTTTGTGGCGCGAAAGACCGCAACATATGTTGTTCACGACGAAGGAAGAGACAAAGGGAAGACCTTTGTGCTGACAGAAATGGACGCCAGCCGTGCGGAAGGTTGGGCTATGCGAGCCATCCTGGCACTCATGCACGGCGGAGTGGATCTTCCTGAAGGGTTTGAGCAAATGGGTATGGCCGGCATGGCTGAGATCGGCATTCGGGCTCTTTCTGGTCTCCGATGGGAAGAAGCTAAGCCGCTCATGGATGAGATGTGGGAATGTGTGCAGATCCAGCCGGACCCGACCAAACCCATGATAGTCAGGAAGCTGGTCGAAGAAGATATCGAAGAGATTTCCACGCGCATCAAACTTCGGAAGGAGGTGTTTGATCTCCACGTGGATTTTTTAAAGGCCGTCGCCCCCTCAAGCTCGGAAGAATAGCGAGCGGCGGCAAACGTTTGGAGGAATACAGGAACGTTCCGAGAGTGATTGCGACACTTATCTCGGCGCGGATGGCAACGCTTCATGAGCTTGATACTGTCTATGGGATAGAGGACGCATACGACATGCTGGAAATTGTTTTAGTTGACAACTATAACGAATCCCTGATGAGGCGCGAATAATGTCAACGATCATTGACAGCCTGTTGGTTACGCTGAAACTCGACAACTCAGATTTCGAGAAGAAGCGCAAGAAGACCGATAAGGGTCTCGAACAAACACGCGCCGAGGCAGAAAAAACCGGCAAAGAATTCCACTCGACGGGAAAGAAGGGTGCGGAAGGATTCACGGCACTCAGCAAATCCGCCTTGAAGTTCTTCGCCCTGCTGGGGGGGGCCGTAGCCGTCAAGAACTTTGTGCGCGAGACCCTCTTGTCATCTTCCGCCCTCTACCGCCTATCCCGAAACTTGAACGAAAGTGCTGAGACAGTTTCCGCGTGGTCGAATGCAACAGAGATTGCCGGCGGCAGCGCATCGGGTCTTCAGGGAACTATGCTGATGCTCTCCAGGGCACAGACCGACTTGCGATTAACTGGACGGTCAGGACTCATTCCGTATTTCAGCATGCTCGGGATTTCTCTGGCTGGCGCCAACGGGAAAGCCCGCAAGACAAGCGATATATTGTTAGATCTTGCCGGAAGGTTTCACCAGATGTCGGCAGAAGGCCACCGACGCGAAGCCTTCAATGTCGGGGCAATGATGGGGATACCTCCCGGAGTCATGAACCTGCTTTTACGTGGGCGCAAGGCCATCGGGGATATGTTACGGCAGCAGAAACAGTTGGGAGCTGTAACCGATCATCAAGCAAAGATATGGGAACAGTTTAGAGAGAAGATTGTCAGGTTCAAGCAGGAGTTGAAGGGCCTCGGATATGAATTCCTTAGTTTTTTAAACGATAGTGTGGTACTTGGTATCAAGGACATGAAAGCGCTGGGGGGAATGTTTAAGTCTCTGGCCGATCAGTTCCCACACCTGGAGGCACTTTTTAAAGCCATGGGGAACACCATTAAAAACTTTGCGATGGGAGCCGTGGAAAATCTTTGGAAAGGCCTCAAGGAAGATGTCCGATGGCTACTGAAGCTCATGGGCGTCATGGGGAAATTCGCAGCAATCCCATTGCTAAATATGTTAGACCGGATGGCCGGAAATGCCGGATTCGGAAATAAAGACACGTCCGCCCCATTAGTCTTCCGTTTTCCCCGTGGCATCATGAACAACAACCCCGGCAATTTGAACTTTGCAGGCCAGAAAGGCGCACACAGTAGCGGACGATATGCCGCCTTCGGAAGCATGAAAGAAGGAGTAGCCGCGCTGGTCCGTCAAATTGGCCTTTATATCCATCGAGGAAAAGATACAATCCGAAAGATCATTACTACATATGCCCCTCCAGGAGAAAACAACACGGCAGCATACATCCGAGCAGTTTCGCAGTTTATGGGGGTTTCTCCAGACCAACCGCTAAGTATGGGTAACGCCAAGCAAATTGAGGCCCTCGTCAGGGCTATCTCCATCCATGAAAATGGAGGGAAGTACCTGAGTGACGACACGGTTAACGCCGGCTATCAGATGGCCGTTGGCGCCGGAGCCACGTCACGCTTCGGCGGGTCTTCGCCGGTCACGAACAACAACAGCAACCAGACGACCATCGGGACAGTCAACATCCAGACTCAGGCAAAAGACGCGAAAGGAATTCTTTCCGACATGAGCCACAGCATGGATTATCTCTATATCAGCAATGCAAACGGGGCGGTCTTCTAATGCCATTGATACCGTTCCCATACGTTCCAGCGCTTCCAGGTGTGCCCTATCTGTCTCGCCTTGTCGGCCAGGTCATACCGACTCCCGTTGCTGTTGCCGCCGGTGTCGTGGGGGCTCTTCTTGGTACGCTTACACAGTCACAGACACAGTGGGGGATCTATGACAGCCGGGGAAGGCCGATGGGTGGCACATCAGTGCAGCTTTTTGGTGGCCCGGTGCTCTCAACGAACGCCTTGGAGTTCCGTAAGGAGACAAGGGTCAGTGATTTCCCGGTGCAGAGTGGGGACTTTGCCACTTACAACAAGGTGCAGATGCCATCAACGCCCATGGTCACCTTGGCTCTTGCTGGAAGCGAATCGGACCGTGCCGGGTTCTTGGCCGAAGTAGACGCAGCTTGCAATTCTACCGATCTTTACAGCGTTGTTACGCCAGAGATAACATACATCAATCACACATTCGAGCGATACAATTATAGCCGGCGAAGTCGGCGAGGCGCTACGCTGTTAATCGTTGAAATCTACCTCAAGGAAGTTCGTCAGGTCTCGGCTCAATACTCGACTGGAACTGTGAATCCCCAAATCGGCACACCACAGACAACCAGCGCCACGCCGACAATTGATTCAGGAATCGTACAGACCCAGACGCCAACACAGCACGCGCAGGCTGGCGTTAATACGAAACTATCTATATTCTCGGGGAAGTGATGCAGCAAATCCCTTTGCAGGCGATACCAAACCAGATTGTTAAGGCGCCTCTCGGCAGCCAAAACACACAGATTGCGCTCTATCAGAAGAGCGAAGGACTTTTCTGTGACATCTATTCGGATGGCAGTGAAATTGTTACCGGTATCCTGGCGCTCGATGGCGTCCCGATTGTATGCCGGGAATATGCAGGGTTTTCCGGGCAGCTTCTTTTTGCAGATACACAAGGATCAAGCGACCCGGATTACACCGGTCTCGGTAGTCGATATCAATTGATCTATCTCACGGAGACGGAATATGCCGCTCTCGTTTGAGAATAAAAAGCAACTGCGCTTCGTGATCACACTGGCGACCGGGACGTTCGGGAGCGCCAACCAAAACCAGATCACACTTGAGGGCTATCGATCCATCGCGGATATCGATGGAGGTGGCGGAATGGTCATGGGGTCACTGCAAGCAAAGATATACGGCGTCTCTCAATCGGATATGAACAGTTGTGTAACACTTGTTTATCGGCCAAACAATATGTACCTGAAAAACACGGTCGAAGTGTACGCAATCGACGGTGATCAAGAGGCGCAGGTTTTCGAGGGTAATATTGTGAACGCTTGGGGAGTCTATTATGAAATGCCCGATGTGTATCTCATGATCCAGGCTCAGGCCGCGTATGCAGATAAGGTGAGTCCGGCAAGTCCTCGCAGCTACAAGGGGTCGGTGGATGCCGCAACAATCATCAAACAGATTTCCGGGAGCATGGGATACGCCTTCGAAAATAATGGCGTGAGTGTGCAGCTTCGAGACACTTATCTATACGGCAGTAATATTGATCAGCTTCAGCAGGTTGTGAGAGCCGCCGGGATTGACTACTACATCGGGCAAAGGACCGTGGCGATATGTCCAAAAAACACGCCAAGGAAAAGCCTCATCCCGCTCATATCAAAAGGCACCGGGCTTGTTGGTTACCCGACATTCGATGGCCCGGGAGTCAATTTTGTGTGCCTTTTCAATCCAGCGATAGCTTTTCTCGGACAAGTTAAGATTGAATCCGACATTCCGCAGGCAAACGGGTACTGGTCTGTAATGGGTGTTTTCCATCGACTTGAAGCACTTATCCCTGGAGGAGTCTGGCAATCAAGAATAAGAGGAGTACACGGTGGCCTCGCAGTCTCAAAATGAAATCCCGGGAGGCATGCTCGATTCCCATACGACATGGGGACCATATAACAATCTCATGTTCTCCGTTCGGCAAATGCTGGAGAAGGTTCAAACGGCTGCGCTCGTGAAGGTAATAAGTTGCACCAATGCTGGGGAAGTTTCTCCGGTTGGATTTGTGGACGTGCTTCCACTGGTGAATGCCGTAGACGGCTCCGGGAATTCGGTTCCTCACACGGATGTTCATAATCTTCCCTACCTTCGGATTCAGGGCGGCAGCAATGCTGTGATTATAGACCCGGAGCCGGGAGATATTGGGATTTGTGTCTTTGCATCGAGGGATATCTCGAAAGTGAAGGCAACCAAGGCACAAGCTAACCCGGGAAGCTGGCGCAGCTTTGACATGGCAGACGGCCTTTATCTTGGCGGGGTTCTTAATCAAGCACCTGCTCAATATATCGAGTTTTCTTCCAGCGGGATAGCCGTAAAATCTCCTACCGCAATCGATTTGAACGCGCCTTCAATTACGATGGAGGCATCGACGGTAACCGTAACGGCTTCGTCTTCGATCACGCTTTCGGCTCCCATAGTTACCATCGATGGCCAATTGGCCCAGGGCACCGGAGCAAATGGCGGGGGCGCCCATATGCTTGGGCCTCTCACGGTGGACAATGACGTGACGGCAGAGAGCACGAGCCTGCATACTCACACCCACTCAGACCCTCAAGGTTCAAATACGGGAGAGCCGAATTGACACGATACAACACTCTTTTGCTCGACCAACAAGCATGGGATCTGGTGCTTGACGCATCTGGAAACATTGCCATGGCAACCCCTCCCTATGCCGTGGCACAAGACGTGGCGAGTTCGATTCGGCTATTTCTTGGAGAGCTTTATTATGATACCGCTAAGGGGATTCCGTATTTCACGGAAGTCCTGGGACATCTTCCTCCCACTTCGTTGCTGGTGGGATACATCGAGCAAGCAGCACTTAATGTTCCAGGCGTGGTGTCGGCACAGTGCATTATAAGCGCCTTCACCGACCGGGCCGTTACCGGAACTGTGGAATCCATTGACGAACAAGGTCAGGCGAATGGCGTATCTTTTTAGGGGGTTCCATGGCAAGTAGTGTTCCGACAATCCAGTGGACTGCGGCAGGGGTCGTAATACCTTCGGAGTCTGACGTTCTTACCGGAGTACAGGAAGATATCGATGGAGCATTTGGAGGAGGGCTCAACCCAGCACTCGAAACTCCGCAAGGGCAGTTGGCAAGCTCCGAAGCGGCGGTGATCAGCGACAAGAACGCCGAGATTGCTTATATCTCCAATCAGGTAGATCCGCAGTATGCTCAAGACCGCTGGCAGGATGCCATAGGTCGTATTTACTTTTTGGAGCGCAAGCCGGCAACATCGACAAGCGTTCAGGCAACTGTGACAGGTGTCGCAGGGACCGTGATCACTGCTGGCACGTTCGCACAGGATTCAAACGGAAATACATATTCTTCCACAGGCGCTATTACTATCGGGAGCGGAGGGACGGCGACCGGGGAATTCCAAAACATCGTAACAGGGCCGATTCCGTGTGCCGCTGGAGCCTTGACGCAGGTCTATCAATCCATTCCCGGATGGGATGCGATCACAAACACATCAGCCGGAACGCTCGGGCAAGATGTAGAAAGTCGAGCTGATTTTGAATACCGGAGAAAAAACTCCGTCGCCCTAAACGGCCATGGATCGCTGAACTCAGTTTATGCAGCTGTTTTTGACGTGGCCAATGTTCTGGATGTCTACGCTACCCAAAATGTCACAAATTCATCCGTAAATGTTGGGTCTACGAGCTATTCTGTGGCTCCCCACTCTCTTTATGTGGCCGTGGTTGGAGGGGTTGACGCGGACATCGCAAATGCGATATGGATAAAAAAAGATATAGGGTGCGACATGAACGGAAGCACGACTGTAACTGTATACGACACTTCATACACGGACCCGCAGCCAGGATACTCGATTTCCTTCGAGCGCCCGACTTCCACCCCTGTGTTGTTCTCGGTGTCGGTTGTCAATAGCCCGGATCTTCCGTCAGATATCGATACGCTCATTAAAAATTCCATCATCGCACAATTCACCGGAACGAGTGGATCGGCAAGAGAGCGTATCGGAGGGACGGTCTATGCAAGCAAGTATTATGGCCCAGTAGCGCTGGCTTACAGTGGGCTATCTATCCTTTCGATTAAAGTAGGCACTTCAACTGCAAATCAAGACGATGTGGCCATGGGGATTGACCAGGCGCCGACGATAGACGCAGCAAACATTACGGTGACGCTCCTATGATCGATATTGAAAAAACCATAATCAGCCAGTACGCCAACAGCCCGACAATTGTTCAGCTTGTCCAGAACATGAACGATTACATCGACCCGCGCGCAGACATTGACAATTTCTATGATTTCGTGTGGAACGTGGACACGGCGCAAGGATTCGGGCTGGATATCTGGGGAAGAATTGTCGATGTTGGCCGGGCGGTGCAGATCCCGGGTGGTTACCCTTACATTCTGGAAGATTACGACTACCGCAAGCTGATCCTGGCAAAGGCCATGGCAAACATCTCGGTCACAACCTCGGCGGCTCTGAACCAGATTCTTACGAATTACTTTTCCGAACGAGGAAAGTGTTATGTGCTCGACACGGGTTCCATGACAATGACATATCGGTTTGAGTTCAGCCTCACTACTATCGAATATGCCATCGTACAGTATTCTGGGATATTACCAAGCCCTGCTGGAGTCCTTGTCAATTATGTGTTTGGAACGGCCCCATTCTTTGGATGGGATGCCGAAAACAGCTCAATCGCCGGGTGGGATGCCGGACATTGGACATAGGAGGATATTTTGGCCGGATCGAATAATTTCCTGCAATGGAACCCAAGTAAAAACAATCAAGAAGACGATAGCGCGTGGTCTGCCGATACGTTGCGCGTGAACGGGGCTCCGCCAAGCAGCGGTACGCTCTGTCCAAGTATCATGGACAACAAATTCCGCTATCAAGTGAGCACGTTTGTATCGGCATTCGGGCAAATGTTGTCGGCCAAAGGGTACACAGTATCAGACGCCGCGATTTCTTCGCTGGTGACTACTCTCTCAAATGTGTTGACCAATTACGACGCCGGTACTACCGCGACATCAGGCAAGGTGGCGAAGTGGGACACCAACGGCAGATTAAGCAGCCAACCAGGTGGATCAGGAAACCAGGCCATCGTCTGGTCTGACACTCACCCATTGCCGGTCGGCTTCAAAGTGCCCCAATGGGACGGTGTTGGAAGATTGAACAGCCAACCAGGTGGATCATCGTACAATCCCATCGTATGGTCTGACAGTGCGACATTGGCGACCGGTGGCAAAGTGCCCCAATGGGACGGTAATGGAAGATTGAACAGCCAACCAGGTGGATCATCGTACAATCCCATCGTCTGGTCCGACATCGACGGAGAGCCTACGCCCTCTGGCAAAGTGCCCATATTTGGCTTGGGGCAGACGCGGCACACTCTTACAACGTCAAGGTTTGCATCGGTGGTATATACGAATACCACTGGGAAACCGATAATGGTTATCATAATCCTGAACGTTGGGGGAGGGCAGTCGTCACTTTTCACAATTGGCCCGGCCTTTAATTATCCAATTGGAAATGTTGGAACGTCCACTACTCAGATCAACCATTCATACATCATATTGCCGAATGAGACATATGAACTGACGCTATCGGGAAGCAGTATCGCATCCTGGGTTGAAATAAGATAAGGAGATACCATGAAATACTTCAAATCGACAGACGGTCGGATTTTCGCGTACGAGGATGACGTTACACAGGCCCAGATTGATAAGCTCAATCCCGGGCTCACTGCAATTGACGCACCTCCCGCTCCGACGCTCGCCGATGCTAAAAAATCCAAAAACTCAGAGATCAATACGGACCGAGCATCCGCTCTGGTTGCAGGTATGACCTACGATGGCCACACATGGCAAACCGACCCTGACACCCGCGCGAATTTGAGCGGAGTCGTTGCCGGAGTAGCCGCCGGGTTGCCGTTGCCATCCGGGTTTTCCTGGCGGACTTCTGACAATGTGGATGTTCCGATGGATGCGGACGGGGTGAAAGCGTTCGGTGCGGCAATGCTGGCATGGGTGAACAGCATTTACCAGCATAGTTGGGATTTGAAAAATACGGTCGAAGCTGCTACTACTGCCGATGAAGTTACTGCGATAGTGTGGTAATCATGGATAAAATATCTTTTGGAGATTGGGCATCGGATCGAGTCGCGGCGGTAATGGGATCGTGGAAATTCCTGATCATTCAGAGTTGCTTTCTTTCCGTCTGGGTAACCACCAATCTTGTCGCATGGGTCCGGCATTGGGATGCTTACCCGTTCATCTTCCTGAATCTCTTGTTGAGTCTCCAAGCTGCTTATGCTGCGCCCATTTTACAGATGTGTAGCAATCGACAAGCGGCAAAAGATCGACACACTCTTGAAGTGGATTTGGGAAAAACGGTTGAGGTTTCCAAAGAATTCAAAATGCTCTGGGAAGCATTTCAGAAGCACGCCGAAGAGTGCCGAGAATGCAATTCAAAAGGGGAGATATAAAATGGCGAAATTCTGTGCATGCTCAGTGTGCGGACATCGACATCGGATATCTGATCTGGATGCACTTCGAGCCGAAAGTGAACTGCAATCGAGGATCGAAAGGCGGGCGTGCGAGATAATGGGGCGAGAGGATATCGGTCCCGTTCAGGCCATGAACCGAGCGAAAAAAGAAATGGAGAAGTAGAAATGAAAAAAGCTATTATTTTGCTATGTTGTATCACCATGGCCGGGTGCGCCGGGACTCTCGGTGGAGTGGCCATAGACTGGAAAGCGATCGCTCCGGATCAAAAGATCCTGGTTGAAGGACATTACCGCAGGGGTATGTTTTCTGGCCAGAACATAGGAGAAGCCACGCTGACGGTGGACAAGGCCACAGGGCTCCCAGTGTTCGTTCTGAAGGGGCAATCATCTCCTGAAAGCCAACTTCTC
>Ga0307440_1001461_pt1 | contig 11485 bp, 10 predicted proteins | sample SalMarWE160410MG_FD_202150 | JGI IMG/M metagenome (GOLD analysis project Ga0307440, IMG submission 202150) | Salt marsh sediment microbial communities from the Plum Island Ecosystem LTER, Massachusetts, United States - WE1604-10 | ecosystem: Environmental > Aquatic > Marine > Intertidal zone >... | reverse complement strand
GTTGTCATTGAAGGCGCCTTTGGATGTGCACCCATCCAAAGTTCCGCCTGGGGGACGCTCGCCGGAGAATCATTTCCCAGAAGTTCCGGAATAGCCGTATACGACCCCCAGGCATATTCCTGAACGGTATTTTTAAGCAAACATATCCCGATCATGCTTCACACAGGTATAGGGTAATATTTATTAGACAAGATCAATTTCTTTATGTAAGCAAACTTTAAATATTTCTTCAAACCAAATGTTTGGGTTTACTTCTTAAACTTAGGGTGATATTTGGATATTTATATAATAATTGATAATAGTTAAAGGACTTGCCATGGCCCTTTTGGTCAACGAAATATTTTACAGCATACAAGGTGAATCCATTTACAGCGGCCGCCCCTGCATCTTTGTCAGGCTCACCGGATGCAATTTAAGATGCACTTACTGTGACACGCAATATGCCTATGAAGAAGGGGAAAAGATGGAAATTGCCAAAATCATGCGCAGGGTCTCGGGATTCAAATGCCGGTTGATTGAAATCACCGGGGGTGAACCGTTGATTCAAAATGAAACCCCTCTGTTGGTGTCAAGGCTCCTCGAAAATGGATATGTCGTGATGATGGAAACCAATGGCAGCCTTGATATCAGCCGGGTTGACCGGCGATGTATTAAAGTTTTGGACATGAAATGCCCGTCAAGCAACGAATCGGAAAAAAACAACTTGAAAAATTTAAAACAGCTCCAAGTAACAGATCAAATTAAATTTGTCATTGGTAGCGATGAAGATTATACATATGCCAAAAACATTATTTCATCCCATTGTCCGGATTTTCCCGGTGATCGCATTCTCTTTTCTCCTGTTTACGACAAGATGCCGCCCGCCGATCTTGCGGATTGGATACTTAAAGATCATCTGAATGTCAGGCTTCATCTTCAGATCCATAAATATATATGGCCCGGCCGAGATAAAGGCATATAGATCGAACTCGCCTTCCCACCCTTACAAACCACCCGAATATCCCTTTAAGTCTAACCACTTAATCAAATGATTCATACCCCCCGGCAGTCCCGAAAAAAATCCGAAATCGACTCTCTTACGAGACGGATTAGTGTTTAGTGTTTGATAATCACAAAATTTGGTATTATGGTTTATAGTTGATTAAAATACTGAACACCGAACTCTGAACACTGAACACTTGTACAATGTTCAGGAGACATAAAAGGAGCACAGATCGCGACGTTATGGCCCCTAAACAAAAAGCTGTTGTCCTGTCCAGCGGCGGAATTGATTCCACTACCGCCATGGCCATTGCCAAGGACGAAGGCTATGAAATTTACAGCCTGAGCTTTTTCTACGGTCAGCGTCATGCATTTGAGCTGAAGGCCGCGGAAAAAGTGGCCGAAGCCGTCGGTGTCGCCGAACACCTTGTCATCAACATTGATTTGAGAAAAATCGGGGGATCGTCCCTGACGGATGATATTGATGTGCCCAAAGACCGGGATGAGACGGAAATGATTCAAAAAATACCCGTTACCTATGTTCCGGCAAGAAACACCATTTTTCTCTCCTTTGCCTTGGCATGGGCCGAGGTTATTCAATCATCCGATATTTTTATCGGTGTCAATGCCATAGACTACAGCGGATATCCGGATTGCAGACCCGAGTATATCGATGCATTCGAACGCATGGCCAACCTTGCCACAAAAGCGGGTGTGGAGGGCGACATAAAAATCAGGATAAGAACGCCCCTTATCCGTTTGACCAAAGCGCAGATCATTCAAAAAGGAATTGAATTGGGGATGGACTATGGCTTAACCCACAGTTGCTATGACCCGTCACCCCTGGGATTTGCATGTGGCCGGTGCGACAGCTGTCTCCTAAGAATAAAAGGCTTTAAAGAAGCGGTGGTTACGGATCCGACAAAATACATAGAATCCGTTTTCTAATTAAAGATTTCTTTATTGCTGGTTCTTATGATGATCTGACCCTGATCTTCTATCGCCTTGGCCCGTAATGATAATAACCGGTATGCCGATCTTTTCACGATTCAACGATTTCAAAAATTCAATACCGTTTCATACCGGGTAAAAGGTAATCCGCAATAATAACGTCAGGATTGATGTCATCGAGCTTTCCAAGGCAATCGGCAGCTTCCTGAAAATAATGGATTGAGGTATCCGGATAAGCCTTTAAGACAGCTCGGTTTATCAGCTGAAAGTGTGCATCGTTATCTTCAATAATTACAAGCCTCAATTGTTCTATTTCTGTAATCCTTAAAGAAACAATGTTGATTGGAATTTAAGCTTTAAAGAAGCCAACTCAATTGGATCGAATTTATGGACAAGAACCCGTGTATGTAGGTAAATGAAGCAAAATTATTATGCGAGCGAATCTGCTGTGGAAAATCCAAGTTCGAAAGCCTTTAAATTGGTTTCGACAAAGGCTTTTTTTGTTTTTGTCTTAATAGCGTTTTTAACGGTTTCTCTGGTCAAAGGGATCCTGCCGGTTTGAATCAGAGCGCCTAAAAGCACCATGTTAACGGACAGAATATTGCCGGCCTCACGGGCCAGGGACTCGGCATTGAACGCAATCAGCTTCGCGGTCTTGGATCGAATCAAAGATTGAATCACTTTAAGCTCCGGATAAATGCCGCTTCCGACGGTAACCGTAAATGGCGACAAAGGTGCCAAATTTGATATGACGACCGTGTCGGAATGGCACTTGTTTAAAGCTCTGAGGGTTTCCGAAGGTTCAAACCCAACCAGCACATCGGCCTCGCCATCCGAGATGATGGTGCTTTGAGCATCACCGAATACGATGCTCGATTCAACGACGCCCCCCCTTTGAGCCATACCATGTATTTCGCTCATACGAACCGGAACATCCGCCATCAGTGCGGCTTCTCCGATCACCTTGGAAGTCAAAAGATTTCCTTGCCCCCCCACTGCCACGATGATGAGTCTTGTCGGTTTCATTTTCCGGATTTATCCTTTAAAGGTAATATTGCATGTTCCGGGCAAATCTGGGCACAAACACTGCACCCCGAACACAGGACCGGATCGATATAGACCCTGTTCTTTCTGATATAAAACGCGGGACATGCCAGGTCGTTGATGCAATCCTTGTCGCCTTTGCATTTATCACTGACAAAAAACGGCTTCCCGCGAGGTTTCTTCAAGGCTTTGGCGAACAATACACATGGTTCCTGGGATATCACCACCGAAACCCCCTTGTACATCAGGGCTTCCTTGATGGTATCCACGCTTTTCTTCACCCGGTAAGGCCGGATGGTGGAAACATGTTTCACCCCCACAGCTTTTACAACATCTTCAATGGACACTTGCCCGTAACCTTCAAAATTCATCGCTTTCATATCAACCCCCGGATGGGGTTGATGTCCGGTCATGGCCGTGATGCCGTTGTCGAGAATAACCAGCGTAAAATTGTGACTGTTAAACACGGCATTGACCAATCCTGGAATTCCGGTATGAAAAAAAGTGGAATCTCCGATAAAAGAAATGACTTTTTTATCCGATACTTTGGAAAAACCACAGGATGTACCGACCGACGACCCCATACAAATCAAAAAATCGCCGGTTGAAAGGGGCGGCAAAAACCCGAGCGTATAGCATCCGATATCTGTGGGACATATCGTTTCCATGCCCTCTGCCGCCTTGTTTACCGCATAGAATGTTGCCCTGTGAGAACACCCGGCGCACAGGCTGGGGGGCCGCTGAGGTATTTCGGGCACATCGGAAAGATCGACACCGGCACGAGGTGTATAATCCACGCCGAAATATTCACACAGAGATTCTCTGACCTGTGCAGGATTATACTCATAAAGTCGCGATAAAAGACCATCGCCTTTTCCGCCGATGGAAAGCGTTAATCCCGCTTCCTGGGCAAAAGCCTTAACCGTCTCCTCCATAAAGGGTTCACCCTCTTCCATAATCAACACTTTTTTACATTCTTTTAAAAAGTTCCGAATCAGAATCCGCGGCATGGGGTGCGAAATTCCGATACGCAATATTCGGGTGCTGTTTTGGATATCCAACTCCTTTACGCCGTCACATACGTAATTGTAGCTCACGCCGTTGCAGATGATTCCCCAGTCACCTTTTCCGATAATCATGTTGTATTTAGAATTTTCAGATATGGTTTCGGCTTTATCGAGCTTTTCAAGCAACTTGGCGTGCAGGTTTCTGGAAACCGCCGGCACGGTGACATAATTAAAAGGGTCTTTTACAAAGTTGCCGGTTGTCTTGGGATCCCGCAGTTCGCCCAAAGATACGATTTCACTGGAATGATTGATTCTTGTTGTTGTTCTAAAAATAACGGGTAATTGCAGCTCCTCGGACAAATCGAACGCATCACGGAGCATGTCTTTTGCTTCCTGGGCCGAAGAAGGTTCCATCATGGGAAGACCGGCCAGTTTGCTGTAAAACCGGTTGTCCTGTTCATTCTGGCTGGAGAACATAAACGGGTCGTCGGCCGTCACGATGACCAGGCCGCCTTTGACCCCCACATACGCCAGGGTCAACAGGGCATCCGCAGCCACGTTCATCCCGACATGCTTCATGATACACATGCTGCGGACACCGGAATTCGCAGCAGCCGCAGCCACTTCAAGCGCCACTTTTTCATTGGTGCTGTATTCGAAGTATAATTTGCTTTCTTGGGATATCTGAAAAAAATTTGACGAAATTTCCGAAGACGGGGTTCCGGGATACGTGGTCGCCACCGCCACTCCGGCCTCAAGGCCGCCGCGGGCGATGGCTTCGTTGCCAAGAAGCAGCATTTTTAATCCCGGCTGTCCTGTCAGCAATTTATGCATGGTTTATTCCTTAACTACCAATTTACGATGTTTCGTAAAAAACAGGTTGTAAGACTTTGTTAATATATTATTGTTTATTTTATGTCCGATAAAAATTTTATTTAATACACCAGCATCGCGGCGTCTGTAAAGACTTTTCTGAAAGACGATAAGCCATTGAAAAAACTTTACAGACATGCCACCATGATTTATACTATCATATTTATTAAATTTTTGTTTATTTAAGCGAGGTCCGGATGGAACCCCCGATAATTCTGGTGATTGCAACACGAAACAAAGGAAAAACCCAAGAAATAAAGGATCTTTTAACAGATTATCCGGTTGATATCAAAAATCTGGATGATTTCGGCCCCATCCCTCAGATTGAAGAGGACGGCGATACGTTTGATGAAAATGCTTACAAAAAAGCAAGTTTCGCCGCCAGGATTCTGGGGCTGCCGGCACTGGCCGATGATTCAGGACTGATCGTGGAGACGCTGGGTGGTGCACCCGGTATCCATTCGGCTCGATATGCCGGTGAAAACGCAACAGATCAAGAAAAATATTTGAAGCTGCTCCATGAGATGAGGGGAAAAACGAATCGGAAGGCGGCTTTTGAGTGCGTCATCTCTGTCGCGGTTCCGACAGGCGCCGCACTGACATATGAAGCCCGCTGCGAAGGGATCATCGCCGAAGAACCCGCCGGTTCAAATGGATTCGGATATGATCCGGTGTTCTTTTATCCGCCTTTTCATAAAACCTTTGCGCAAATAAGCCGGAGCGAAAAGAACCGTATCAGCCATCGAGGAAAAGCCCTTGCCGAACTCAAATCAGAGCTTGACAAAGTCCTGGTATGGATTCGTCAACATATGCCGGTTCAAGAAAAACGCCATTGACGGTGCAGGGAGGAACATTTTATGATCGCAGACTTGATCAGAAAAAACAGAAGCTTTCGGAGATTTCACCAGGATCACGCCTTAGACGCGGAAACCTTGATAGATTTGGTCGATCTTGCAAGATTGTCGGCTTCAGCTGCAAATCTGCAGCCGTTAAGATACGTCCTCTCCGTTGATTCCCAAAAAAATTCTCAAATTTTTTCGTGCCTGGGTTGGGCGGCATATTTAAAGGACTGGAAAGGCCCCAAGGAAGGTGAAAGACCCTCGGCGTACATTATCGTTCTCAGTGATTCCGAAAAAGCCAACGATTTTGTCGGCTACGACTGTGGTATTGCCAGTCAGAGCATTCTCTTGGGCGCAAGAGAAAAAGAGCTGGCCGGCTGCATGATCGCATCCATTAATCGCCAACAACTTCGAAGTCTGCTCAATATTGACGCCCGGTTTAAAATACTGCTTGTCATTGCCATCGGAAAGCCTAAAGAAGAAGTGGTGATCGAGTCCGTCGGCAGTGATGACAATATCCGGTATTGGCGGGACAGCGACAGCGTTCACCACGTACCCAAGAGAAATTTAAAGGATATTATTATCGATTCCTATTAGCCGGTAATTTTCTTGAAAGACAATCAATAGATGCAACAAAACGAGGAGAACGGAGATGTTCCAAAAACATAAAGGTTTAGATATTGTCGTTGAAATAGGAGGCATTACAACTTTTCAAGAAGCCATGCAACTTTTTGAAAACAAATTAGACGAAACCAATCTGTCAAGAATACAAAAAATCACCCATCCGGAAGTGGTCATAAAGATCGCGAATTCAATTGCCATGTGTAAACCCGATGCGATTTTCATCAATACCGGGTCCGATTCCGATAAAGCGTATATCAGGAAGATGGCATTGCAAAAGGAAGAAGAAAAAAAACTGCCGATGCCGGATCATACCATTCATTTCGATCTTAAAGATGAGCAGGGAAGGATCATCGATCGGACGTTTTATATCGCAAATGAAGGTGAAGATATCAGTTCTCTTGCCAATAAAATGGATCGGCCGGAAGCACTGACAGATATCAGGGACAAGATGACGGGTATTATGCAAGGCAAAACCATGATTGTGGGATTCTATTCCCGGGGCCCTGCCGGATCGCTGGCATCCAACCCCGCACTTGAAATCACCAGCTCGGCATATGTATCTCATAGTGCTGAAATCCTGTACAGAAACGGATACGATGTTTTTGATAAAGAAGTTGACCGATTGGGTCACTTCTACACCAATATCCACAGTGAAGGCCTGAACAGACCCGAGGATCTTCCCAATGCGCGTGTCTATATGGATCGAAGTTTTCAGACCACGTACAGCTTTAATTGTACGTATGCAGGAAATACGCTCCTTTTGAAAAAAGGAAATCATCGATTTTCAGTTGATAGATCCGTATATGAAAAGAGGGGCAATGAACTGGCGGAACATATGTTCATTACCGGAATAAACGGAACCGGAGGTCGCATTACATGGTGTGCCGGCGCCGCGCCCAGCGGTTGCGGCAAAACCACAACGGCCATGGCAGGGAATCACTTTGTGGGAGATGATCTTGCTCAGATGTGGATCGATGAAAACGGAAGCATCCGTTCCATCAACCCCGAATGCGGCATTTTCGGCATTGTCGAAGACGTGAATTGGGAAGGGGATCCATATTTGATGAAGCTCCTCAGGGAACCGGGAACAGAAGTTATCTGGTCGAATGTTCTCATCGATGAGAACGGCGTCCCGCAATGGACGGGAAACGGCGAACCGTTGCCGCAAAAGGGCAGAAACTTCCAGGGAGAGTGGACGAAAGGAATGACCGATGAACACGGAAAAGAAATACCGATGTCTCACCCCAATTCAAGGTGCACCTTGACGTCTTCCGCTCTGGAGAATTATTCTGACTTCGCGGAGAGCCCGAAGGGGGTTGAAACCAGAGTCATCACTTATAGCGGAAGAGACAGCAATACCATGCCGCCCGTCTGGGTGGCGACGAAGCCGGACCATGGCGTGGTCATCGGCGCCTGCATCGTATCCGCAGCCACAGCCACCGAAGTTGGCGCCACCGGCGTTAAACGCTCCCCTTGGGCCAACGCGCCTTTCATTCCCGGATCGCTTGCCGATTATCTGGATGCCCAGTTTAAATTTTTTGAAAACAAACAAATTGCAAAAGATAAAATACCGGTGATGGCCGGACTGAATTATTTTCTGACCCATGAAGCCAGGGGCGGCTCCTCCAAGAAACTCCTCGGAGAGAAAAAGGATGTCAAGGTCTGGCTGGCATGGCTGGAAAGGCTTGCGCATAATGAAGTCAGCGCTATTCAATCCCCCATCGGGCATCTTCCGAAGTTCGATGATCTTTGCCGGCTGTTTAAATCGATCGTCGATAAAGAATATACCCAAGAACTTTATATTAAACAGTTCTCCTTATATATTGATAATATCGTCGCCAGAATCGATATGCAGGTTCAAGCGTATGCCAAAGAGCCCGGTATTTCCGAAAAACTGTTCGATATTTTAAAGGATCAAAAGGACGGTCTTTTGGCGCTGAAAACAAGATATGGATCTGTTGTAACACCGACACAGCTCGAGGAATCACAAGATTAGAGCCATACTCAAGGTAATTTGCAGCGGCCGAATGCTGGTTGCCCTTTTGATGGGTTTTTCCAGCGGCCTGCCGCTTCTTCTGACCATCACCCTGCTCCAGGCATGGATGAAAGAGGCGGGCGTGGATCTCACGGTTATCGGCCTGATGGCGCTTGTGGGCCTGCCTTATACGCTAAAGTTTCTTTGGGCGCCGATCCTGGATCGATTTACACTGCCGCTACTGGGCAGGAGAAGAGGCTGGCTTCTTATTGTTCAATCGGCCCTGATGGTTTCAATTTCAGAATTGGGGTTTACACATCCTGCAAATAACCCTTGGATGGTGGCCTTAATCGCCTTTTTGGTCACTTTTTTCAGTGCTTCGCAGGATATCGTTGTCGATGCCTATCGAAGAGAAGACCTGCCGGATGAAGAACTTGGGCTGGGCGCATCATTATACGTAAATGGGTACCGGCTGGGAATGCTCCTGGCTTCCGGCGGCGGCCTGATCATGGCCGATCACATGCCGTATGCCATGGTTTATCAGGTTATGGCGGCCTGTATGCTGCCGGGGATTTTTACCACCCTGTTGGCGCGGGAACCTGATGTTCATGACAGGGCGCCAAGGACCATAAAAGAAGCGGCCATTGAACCTTTGCTTGATTATTTTAGACGGCAAGAAGCCTTGTGGATACTAGCCTTTATTATCTTGTATAAGATTGGTGACAGCATGGCCACCGCCATAACGACGCCGTTTTATCTGGATATCGGTTTTTCAAAGACGCAAATCGGTACTGTCGTAAAATTATTCGGATTCTGGGCCACTGTGGGGGGAAGTCTTATCGGCGGTGTGATAATGTTGCGGCTCAAGATCAATCGCAGCCTCTGGGTTTTCGGTTTACTTCAAGCGCTTTCAACTGCAGGATTTGCCGTTCTGGCTCGAATCGGCAACAGCTTAATCGCGCTGGCTGCGGTCATTACATTTGAAAACTTTTGCAGCGGAATGGGTACTGCCGCTTTTGTGGCGTTCATGGCAAGTATCACCAACAAACGATTTACCGCCACTCAGTATGCGCTGCTCAGCAGCCTCATGGGCGTTCCGAGGGTCATTGCTTCGGCCCCTACCGGCTTTCTCGCTAAAATTATGGGATGGGAAACTTTTTTTATCTTCTGTACATTAATTGCTGCTCCGGGCTTGATGCTGCTTCCGAAATTTGCGCCCTGGAACCGTCAGGCATAGGTATTCCGCTTTTTTATTGAAAAAACGTTTGAGCTTCGCCGCTTTTAAGACAAGAAATGGACGAAAAGATAGAAAACAATAAAATTATTGCACGAATTAACGATTTGGCCCGGGAGAGAAATAAAATCTTTTCTTTACCCCCTGAAAAAGCACTGAACGCCATCTTAAAATCATCCCAGTCCACGGCGCTTGTCCATTCTTTTTCAGAAGAAGATTTTTATTTTTTAATCCACCATATCGGGATAGAAGATGCGCATCCCCTTTTGTATATGGCTTCCGATAAGCAGTGGGAATATATGGTCGATCTCGAGGTATGGGAAAAGGACCGAATTGAACTCTCAGCCATGACAAAATGGTTCGATCTTTTATTTAAAATCGATCCGAATCGTTTCATAAGATGGTCGCTCGATCAAAAAGCCGAATTTCTTTCGTTCTATCTGTTTAAAAACATCGAAGTAAGGGTCCGGGAAACCGATCAGGACCCTTCCGACTTTGGCGATGGCTTTTTCACTTTAGACGATATATTTTATATACGATTTGTCGACGAACGAATCGAAGATGAACATAACGGAACCGGAACTCGTCGTACCGACAAGAAGCATCGCGATGCATTTCTTTCAAAATTTTTCAAAACCCTTGCCGATATCGACCATGTCATCTATCAAAACATTTTGGTGGCGTTTTCCAACGTCATCCCTGCCGAGGTCGAGGAGGAAGCCTACCGGTTGCGCAATGTGAGATTGGCCGAAAAAGGCTTTATGCCGCACGAAGAAGCTGTCGGCATATACCAGTCGATGAAAATCGATGACTTTAAGCAGCAGAAAATCAAATTTACTACCAACGATCCGGAGAGAAAACTGTTTTTTCCGGTTCCCCTTTCTCATGCCGATGTTCTGGAAGAAGAAAATAATTTCACTATCGCTTTAACAGGTATCCCTTCAGACGAAGTTTTAAATCAGATTCAAGCCGAATTTGCCGGCCTTTGCAACCGGATTATATCCGCAGACCAAAAAAACATCCGTGACAGAAACGAACTCAAGCATATTGTCGAAAAAGCATGCGGCTATTTGAATATCGGGCTTGAAAAGCTGGCGGGGGAAGAACAAGAACCTCCCGGAAATCGTTTCACGTCGCTCATCCAAAACTATCCGCTCATAAACATTTTCAGGGTAGGATTTGGATTGGCGCTGGACCTGAAATGGCAGGCCGAAAGATGGTTGAGAACGAGCTGGTTCAACACGAAAGGTTTGGTCCTTGGCTTCTGGGGTGAAGAAGGAATGGGGGTGCTTGGCGGTCTATTGATTAAAAAGCCGTTGTATTACGACAATTCTAGCAGCGGTGAACTTTACAGGGAATTTTTATCCGTTCAAGACACCAACGCCACTGAAAAATTCTTAAATGAAATTATGGCGTTTGACGAGATTTTTTCCCTTATTGCCGTCGATCCCGAACCCGATACGGATGGATATCTGACCTACAAAAATTTTGTGCTGACCCTCTGGGCCAGGCACTGTTTGGGTTTGACAGAAAAACTGCAACCTTTAACCCTTAATGAATTCAGATGTTTTTTCGACAGCCTTTGGGCGGATAAAAACCAGCCGCGAAAAACAAGCCTCTCGATGAAAACATCGCTATTAGGCTGGCTGTCGGATAAAACAGGACTGATGCATCACGAAATTTCCCAAAAACTCGGACCGTCTTTGGAAAATCTTTTCGATGAAATTGAAAGTGAATACGGGAAAGTATCCCGTGATGATCTGGACCCCAGATCTATTCATCTCTTTTTGACCACCGTCAAAAAGGGCGGACACGAAAATGGATAATGACCCTTCTCATGTTGAAATTTCGGTGAATGAGCTGAAGCTGCTGGTGAACACGCTGTCAAAATCGGTTGCATTATCACTTAAAAAACGATTCACCTGGCTGTGGCTTCTGGCCGGTTTATTGACCGGTG
>Ga0307440_1001459_pt1 | contig 11496 bp, 9 predicted proteins | sample SalMarWE160410MG_FD_202150 | JGI IMG/M metagenome (GOLD analysis project Ga0307440, IMG submission 202150) | Salt marsh sediment microbial communities from the Plum Island Ecosystem LTER, Massachusetts, United States - WE1604-10 | ecosystem: Environmental > Aquatic > Marine > Intertidal zone >... | reverse complement strand
CTCCCTTTATTTATCATTGTTTTTTTCATCCTTAAAAAGGAAACGGTTAAATGAAAGAATTATTAAGCAAAAAATTTCTGTGCTTGATCGTGGTTCTGATCGGTTCCGGTATTTTGGTTTCAGGCCCCGGTCAAGCGGCTGATGAACATGGGAATCAGCCGTTACTTCAGCTGGTTGGTGTGGGACCTTCAAACAATCTTGAAGTCGTGTGGTCCCAAGAAACCGACGAAGGTCGGTATGCTGTTTACTACAGTATGTACGACAATAAGGCATGGCAGCCGAAACAGGTGATTGTTCAAAGTGATAATGCGCTGTTCACACCGTGCATCGGCGGCAATGGGCAACATGGGAGCATGCTTGTCTGGTCCGAAAAAAACCAGACCTCTACAGACCTGCAGTATAGTCTCTATAAAAACGGTGCCTGGACCTCAGCTCAGAAAATTGAGACGAATATGGTCTCAAACCTCTCACCGTCCCTTTTGGTCGATGCCAGGAATACCACCTGGATGGCCTGGGTGGGTTCACAAGGCGGAGACGATGACATTTTTGTCAGTAAATGGAATGGTTCCAGCTGGTCGACCCCGGTGCAGGTCAATGATGATAATGATACACCCGATCTCTTTCCTGTGCTCGGTATGGATTCCGGGGGGCAGGTCTGGATCCAGTGGTACGGGTATGAAAACGGAAAATATAGCCAGTTCCGAAAAGATTGGAATGGAACTGCCTGGCAACAGAGACAGGAAATGACGGGGCGTGCGGTTGCCCTGGCCGGTCTCTCTTTAAATCAGATTGCGGTGGGTACAACCGTTGACTCAACCTCAGAACAAAACGGCAATGGTCAGGCTCAGACCTCTGTGAATTTGCCAGAATTTATTGCAAATCCCGAGCGAGCAACAATTCATGTCCTTGGGAGTAGTACAGGAATCCAGGACCTGCCGCTTCGTGATTTTTACGGGGAACAATAAATTTTCCCGGACGTATACACCTTGGTTAGATAATAACTTTACTTGTGGGAGAGTCGAAAATGACACTACACAGAGGTCAATTTTGGTGTTGTTGTATTTTTCTTGTGACGATGCTGTTACAGCCCATTACCGCGAAGGCGGAACTTCATGTCCTTGCCTTTGGAGACAGTGTTACCGCCGGCACGGTTAATTCAAAGGGTGTAACTATAAGAGGGTATGAACCGCCTCTCCAGTCCATGCTTAATAGTAACGGGCAACCTTCCCTGGTTTACAATTACGGCTCCCACGGTGAAAATACCGCTTACGGTCTTGGCCGCCTCCAACGGGTGCTTGGCGGAAATCCCTATCTGAACTATGTCCTGATCCTTGAAGGAACGAACGATCCAGGAGCCGGGATATCCGAACAAACGACCATTTTCAATCTCACCCAGATGGTAGCCTCGGTCAGAGCTTCCGGAATGATCCCTGTTATCTCCAATCTTACGCCCGACTTAGTCAATCCCAGTAAGAATATTCCCACAACCTACAATCCCGATATCCAGAGGATGGCGGCCAGCAATAACGTATTGTTTGCAGACAACTATTCACCCTTGGCTCCCAGCTATTCATCCTATACCATCGATGGAATACATCCAAATCAAGCCGGCTATAATATTATGGCCGGGGTCTGGTTTAATGCCATGGGCGGAGGGACAGCAGGGAGTTCCAGCTCCGGTTCTTCCTCGTCGAGCGGCGGCGGCGGATGCTTTCTTGCCACAGCCGCTTTCGGCTCTCAACTCGAATCCCACGTTGTTCTTTTACAGCAGTTCCGAGATGCGTTTTTATTGACGAATAAACCTGGAACAATCTTTGTCCATCTCTACTATCACTATTCGCCACCGATAGCTGACTATATCAGGGAACACATATGGGCAAAGGACATCGTCAGAGTAAGTCTGTATCCTTTAATAGGATTTAGTTACCTCATGATACATGGTTTCCTGTCCTGGGCTCTGGTCTTCGTTGGTACCGCCCTTTTGCTCATGATAGGTCTTTTTTGGATGTTGCGACGAAAAATCCGGCTATATTCTAGATAATCGGGAAATTATGGGATATTTTCAAAACATGCATTCGGTTATTACCGGATAAAAGGAGAGTTGTCTCCCGGTTTCCCTGTATTAAGAGTCGAATGGAATTTTGAGAAATTCACGAGTATGCCTTACGTGTGATGTCTTATGATCCTGACTATGATTGGGCGCATCTATCTGGTACTCGAAGAGTGACGATACTGCGCAGGCTTTGATGTCCCACTGATAAAGGCAATATCTCCTGTATCGATCCAGCCGCTACGACCGGCCTCATCCTCCACCAGTGAGTAGTTCCCGTGCCGTGACAGATACATAACCACACGACCTTCACGGAGGGAACCGACGGATGATGCCGATGGAAAAGGAGAGAGAAGAAGCCTGGCATTATCACCGACGACTACTGCTGCGTCAAGCCGCCGGTATTGGAGGGCAGCACCGGCCGAGGCCACGAGCATAAAAAGAAGACAGACTCCTCCCATCCACCTTCGCATCTGTTTCCCATTTGAAAAACGAAGTCCGCTCAAACAGAGCACGGTAAAGAAAACGAAAAACAAACCTGCCAACAGGGTCCATTGATCAAGGTCCAGCAAGGAGATGACCCGTTTTACCAGAGGTTGACGTTCTTGAAAGAGTCCTTGGTTTTTTCGTATCAGTTCAAGATTGCCCCGTATATCTGAATCACTGGGTGACAGCCGTAAAGCCCTTTCGTAATCCAAGATAGCCATGCCGGTTCGTCCGAGTTGGGCGTAGCAGTTGGCCGTATTATATAAAAGCGATCCGGAAAAGCCGTCTTTCCTGGCGATCTTGGTGTAGATGGTCAGCGCCTGTTGATATTTGCCCTGTCCATACATCCCGTTTGCCTGTTGGAAAAGCATCTCTGCTGTTTGTCCTTGAGCGGCAAAGGCATAGCTGGTCAGAGAAAAAAAGAGGATCAGGAAACTTACAATTATCACTAGGTGAAAAAATCTCGTCAAGTAGTTCATAGCAGTCCTGTAAGCTCCTTGCGCAGTTGCGTGATATACTCACGGATCTGGGATTCGGAGAGTGTATAGCTTGCATAGACATCCTGTTCAGCGGCGGCGAAGATGGTTATCAGTTGGGAAGACGGATCAAGCCGGGCTTCCAGATCGGCCAAGGTAATTGCCGAGGCTTTTGTCTGCCAGAGGGTGGCCAGTACCTCCTGGATTGTCTTGCGGCACACGGCAAGGAAAAGACGGCTGTCGTTTCGGTCGACGGCGTCTTTTAGCCGGCTCATCTGGCGGGTCAGCAGTTCATTCATCTCTTTTTTTCGTTGCAGCTCTGGATTTTTCAAAAGATACCGGTGCCGTGCATTCCGGAAAAAGATGGTAAGAAGAAGGACTGAACAGAGGACCAGGATTGCAATAAACCAGGATTTTCCAAAGAGGGGCCTGATGCTTTTCTGGAGATGTCCCATTTCCAGATGGATCGGGGCCAGGCCCGCAATCCCATGGTATCCGGATTTGGCCTTTGGTGATGGGGCTGCGGGAGAGGGAGAGACGTTACGAACGACGGGAGATGAAACAGGAGCACTTTTTTTAACGGTGATGGGGATCGGGGTGCTTTTTAAGGTCACATATTTTTCCGTCGTCGGATCAAAATAAGTGAAAGAGACCGAGGGGATCTCGCTGACACTATCGTCTTTGGCCATGATCGCCTGTTCAAACGTTTTCCGACCCTTGGTCGGATCATTTTCCTGCTTGATTTCGGAAGAAGGCGGATAACTTTTCCATTTTGGATTTTCCGGGAACTTGGGAGTCTCTACCCGATCGAAGTTGCCTTGGCCTGAAACGATCATATCGAGAGTAATGGGGTCTCCGACCGCCACCGTATCGGGTTTGGCCTTCACCGCGAGACTGAAGTGTCCGATGGCCCCGGAAAAATCCGACGGCTGGTTGGCGCTCGGCAGCTGCCTGGATTCCAAAGTAAAGGAGTTACTGGTCAACTTGACTATTCTTCTCCTGTATTTCCCAAAGAAATTCTGAAAGAAATCATTCCCAAAAAAGTCCTGATCGTTGAATCCGGGAAAAGAAGAGCGCCGTTGGGGCATGAGCAGGGTTGCGTTGAGTTCCAGGGAAATGGTATGTGGACCTTCCTTTACAGCTGAAATAGAGGTGTTCCATGTCAGCACAGAGTACTCAACGCCATTGACTGTTTCTTCAGTCTGGGGCGGCTTTTGGTCCAGCTGCGGCATAACGATGCCGTCACCTTTCAAGCTAGGCAGAGAGACCTGGCTCGTGTTGATATTCCGACGGAAATATGCCTTTATCCGAATGGGGATAACCTCGCCGACCCAGCTTTTTTTCTTTTGGACCTGGATGCGGAGAAAGGCTATTTTATTTGTGTCGTTTGATCTCAAACGGGTGGTTTGGGAGGTGCTGGTTCCCTGGTTCGGTAACGCATTTCCCGTTTGGGTGACTTGAAAACCGATCGCTGAGGTGTGTAACGTTCTGCCGTCCGTGGAGACTTTGATGGGCGGGATAGTATATCGCCCGGGTCGATCGGCTTGAATTATATAAGTATAGGAAATTGAAGAGGAAAAAGTTCCATTGATAATTTGTATCCGGCTGCTTTGGCCGTTTCTGTGAATGCTCAGTCCCGAGACGCTGGGGATGGTAATATCGGCCGACCTGCTGCCGTTGACCGTTACATTCAAGACGGCGTTATCATCGACCGAAAACTGCGCCGGGTTCAGTGAGGCGGAAACGGATGTCGCGGCATTGCCCGGAACAGTGTTAAAGAAGAGAGGGGCTGCCAGGACCATGAGAACAAGTAGAAACCTGCAAATTGGCCTCCTGGAATACTTTTGGAAGTGAAAATAAACCATTACCAATCTCTCCTTGGTTCGTTGCTATTTTTTCCGGAGTCGGGGGCAAAGTTCAATTTTCCTTCTTCGTTTTTCAGACTATCGAGGAGTTGCAGGGCGTCTTCTCTTGTCATCTTTCCCTCTTCCCTCCGTTTTTGATCTAAGGCCGCTGCCTGAGCCTGTTGATCTCTTTTATTTTTTACCTTTTCGCTTTGGGTAGTGTGTTGATGTTGCGGGTTTTTTTGTTTTTCATCCGAAGTCGATGATTGGGTTTTTCCCCCTTTGTCTTTCTTGTTTTGATCCGGTGAAGGCTTTGGTTGCTGGTGAGACTCTGGCTTTTTTTGTTTTTCGTTTTGTTTTCCCTGGGTTTGCTCTTTTGGGGGTTGGTTTTTATTTTGCTTCTTTTGGTTTTTGTTCCCGTCCGTGTTCTTTTGCTGTTTATTCTCCTGTTTTTTCAGTTCTTTAATCTTTTTCTCAACAATCTTCCTGTTATAGATTGCATCCTTGTCGTTTTTTTTCAATTCCAGGCTCGAACTGTACGACTCCACAGCCTGTTCCCATGTTTTCAGGGTCTTTTCGCTGTCGGACTTCAGGGTCTCTTCACCTTTCCGGTAGAGGGCATTGCCCCTGTTATAATAGGCCTGTTGTTGTAAATTCAGGTCCTTGGTCTTCAATGCCTCGGAAAAGGCGGTGACAGCCTCAGCGTACTTCTTGTTCTTATAGGATGTCGTCCCGAGGTTGTAGTTGAGTTTCGGGCTTTCGGGATGTTTTTTCAGCAACTGCTCGTAGATCTTTGCAGCTTTGGCAAAATTACCTGATTTGTAGGCCTGCTCTCCATCTGATGCCCGGACGGCTGGGGGATGGACGAGTAAGCCGAGGGAGAGGATGAGAAGAAGTCCCCCGATTTTACCTTTGGTATGCCTTGAGAATTTTTTGAGCGACAGGGCAAAGGTTTTGGCTTTCCGGGTCCCAATCATAAATTCCAGGGCGAAAAGGACTATGGCTGCGGCCAGAGCCCATTGAAAGCGCTCCAGAGGGACCTTGTGCCGTCGCTGGCTGAGTTCTTCTTTGGGGACCAATGACAGTTTCTGTTCATAGATTGTCTGAAGCCCCTGCCCCTTATTGCCAAGGGGTACATAGATTCCGTTTGCCATTTTGGCGATCTTGTTGAGTGTCGTTTCATCCAGATGGGAAACGACGAAGTTTCCCGATGAATCCTTGACAAATCTGGTTTTCCCTCCTGAGGAAATGGGAATGATTTCCCCCTCTCTGGTTCCAACACCGACTGTAAAAATCCGCATCCCTTTTCCGGCAGCCTCTTTTGCCGCAGCCAGGACGTTTCCCTGGAGATTTTCTCCGTCCGTGATCAGGATCAGGAGTTTATAGTTGGCCCCATTGTTGAGCACGGTTTCCGCTTTGCGTATTGCCGCGGCTATGTCGGTCCCACCTTTCGGTATAATGGAGGTGTCTACGGCCTTGAGGGAGTTGTCAAAGGCGCTGTAATCTCCGGTCAAAGGGCACATCAGGTAGGCGGTTCCGGCAAAGGGCAAAAGTCCCACCCGGTCTCCGTCAAGCTGGTCGACAAAGTCCATGATCGCATATTTGGCCCGCTCCAGACGATCCGGCTTGATATCCCTTGCCAACATGCTTTTAGAGGTGTCGATGGCAAAGAGGATATCAATTCCTTTGCGCTTTACATCTTCCCATTTAAATCCGTATTGGGGCCTGGCCAGGGCCACAAAACAACTTAAGACTGCAAGCAGCAGCAGAATCTTTTTGGTAAGTTGCCTTTTGGCTGAGACATTGCCGGTCAGTTTTTCAACCAGATGAGCTGCGGCGAATTTTTCCAGCGTGGCCCGACGCCCTGATTGCAGCCTGTGGAGAAGAAACAGGATGCCGACACAGATAACAAGGCCTATTGGGATCCAGATTGGTTGTGCAAAAGTCATGAATCGTCCTCACCTAAGGCAGGCGTTTGTTTTCCCATATCAGTTCAAGGCCGAAAAGCAGAAGGGCGGCCAGGACCGGGATTGGAAAAAGCTCTCTATAGTGCTCGAAATTTTTAATGGTTCTGGTGGTTGTTTCCATTTTGTTGATCTCGTTATAGATCTCCTCTAATGATTTGGTGTCCGTGGCCCTGAAATAACGGGCGCCGGTTATTTGGGCGACCTTGGTCAGGGTTTCTTCGTCAATGTCGACTTTGGCCTGGATCAGTCTCTTACGGCCGAAAGTGTCGACAATCGGCATCGGTGCCTCACCACGAGTACCGGCTCCGATGGTATATACCTTGATATTCAGGGCCTCTGCCGCTTCGGCCGCAGTCAGAGGTTGAACCTTACCGGCGTTGTTCATCCCGTCCGTAAGAAGGATCATGATGCGTGATTTGGCCTTTTCATTGCGCAGTCTGTTAACTCCCGCCCCGATTGCAGAACCAATGGCAGTACCGTCTTCCACCATGCCGATAGACAGTGAATCCAGACGGTTACGGAGCCAATCATGGTCAAGTGTCAAGGGGCTTACCAAATATGGTCTTCCTGCAAAGGCAATCAGGCCGATTCTGTCGTTGGGCCGGGCATCAATGAACTGATCGACCACCGATTTGACCACATCCAGACGATCGACGGGATTTCCATGCAGTGTAAAATCCATGGCCTGCATGGACCCCGAAACATCGACGGCCAGCATGATATCGATTCCGCTGGCATTTATCTCGGTGGTTGTATTGCCCTGTTGCGGTCGGGCCAGGCCTACTATGAGCAGTCCGATGGCCAGAAGTCTGATGGCCGACAGGATCCGTCCGGGCCGGGTTCTCCGTCCTCGGGCCAGGGTCGAAGCGATGGCCGTTGTTGAAAAGACAAGCGCGGGACCCGGGCCTCTCCTTCCTTTAATTACGGCGAGAAGGGGAAGCAGCATCAGCAGCCAGAGGAGTTCGGGATGGACAAAGCGCATGATGTTATCCTTTTGGGGGCCGTGGAGGGGGATTGACGGGTGTTGACTCCAGGTCTTGTCTGGTTCTCTCTATAAAGGTCCGGGCCGCTTTGTCCATCTGAATCATATCGTCATTGTCGGGGATACCATGGGCGAATTTGGCAATATCGCACTGCTCCAGGCAGGTCTGAAGATCCTGGGCGTGGTTTTTTATATCCACCTCGGCAATAGTCGTTCCTTCTTTAAGGTGGGAGAAAAATTCAATGGTTGTCTGTCTGGTGGAACGGATATGAAAACGGACTTCGATATATTGCCGCAGAATGTTAGAGATGCGCTGGGCATATATAAGAGACTGGTCGGGAGTCATCAGCGCCTTGGCCTGATCCAGTTCCCTGAGGGCCACCACATCCGGCGAAAGGGCGATGGTCTGCGGCTTGCGCTTTCTTCTAAGATAGAAAAAGAGCAGAACGGCAAGAATGGCTATTATCCCGACAGCTGCTGGGAGAATAAAACGTTTTGCATCCGGCAGCGGTACAGGCCCTTTAATATCCCTAATGTCACTGCCCTGGGGTGTGATTCGGGTTTGGGTTGGGCTCTGCAAAAGCTTGAGGGGAGGCTGGGGCGGCACAGTGTTGCTAAACGCCCAGGTTCCGGGAACCAGCAGGAGTGACAAAACCAGGAAAAGGCGAAAAGAGAAGTTCATCGTCTCAGCCTCCTCTTTCTTGTTCCGAAAAAGCCGAGCAGCGATGGGATATAGGGTCGATCGGTGGAAAGCTCCAAAAGATCGATGCCCGTACTTCGTATGGTCTTCAATACGGTTTTATGACGTTCTCCCGCAAGCTGAGCATAGCCTCTGCGAATAGCCGGATCGGAGGTGTTCAGGTCCACCTGTTCCCCGCTTTCGGCGTCTTCGATGGTCAGCCAGCCGACATCAGGAATTTCGTGCTCACGGGGGTCGGAGACTATCATGGCGATCAGGTCGTGTCTCCGGTTGCCGGTGCGCAGTTTTGGCTGCAATTCCTCCAGCGCCTTGTCGAAGTCATCCGGCAGGCAAAAATCGGAAAGCAGGAAAACGACCGATTTCCGTTTACAGACCCGTCCGACGAAGTCGAGAGGAACCTTGAGATCGGTCCTGCTGCCCTGGGGTTCATAAAAAAGGATCTCCCGGATAACCCTCAAGATATGGGAACGGCCCTTTTGAGGCGGGATATACAGTTCGACGAAGTCGGTGAACAGGACAAGCCCGACCTTGTCGTTGTTGCGTACCGCGGAAAAGGCCAACACCGAGCCCAATTCGGCCATCATCTCCCTTTTGGATGAAGTCTTCGAACCGAAATCTCCCGAGGCGCTGATATCTATGAGCAGCATGATGGTCAATTCCCGCTCCTCGGTGAACTTTTTTACATGGGCTACGCCCGTCCTGGCCGTGACGTTCCAGTCTATGGTGCGAATTTCATCGCCTGGGACATATTCCCGGACCTCATCGAAATTCATACCGCTTCCCTTGAAAACCGAGTGGTAGTTACCGGCCAGGCTGTCGTTGACCAGCCGGTTGGTGCGGACCTCGACCTGGCGAACCTTTTTGAGGATATCCTTGGTGATTCGATTTTCCATAACGTTCTTACGGCACCGGTACCGTGTCGAGGATCTTACGGATGATATCTTCACTTGAGACGGCCTCGGCTTCCGCCTCATAGCTGATTCGCAGGCGATGCCGCATGACATCGAGGGCTGCAGCCTTGACGTCGTCCGGCGTTACATACCCGCGTCCTGCGAGATAGGCCAGTGTTCTGGAGACCGCCTTGAGATTGATGGTGGCCCTGGGGGAGGCCCCGGTCTCGATATATTCCTGCAGGTCAAGCTGGTAGGCTTTTGGGTCGCGGGTTGCATAAACCAGGGAGACGATATAATCCTTTATTTTATCGTCCATATAGATGGAGTCGACAACCTTGCGGGCCGCTAAAATATCGTCAGGACTCACCACCGGATGCACTTGGATCTGGGTGTCGGTATGATCCATCATGTCCAGTATCTGCCGTTCTTCGGCAATGCTCGGGTGTTTTACCACCACCTTCAGCATGAACCGATCAACCTGGGCTTCCGGTAAAGGATAGGTCCCTTCCTGTTCGATGGGATTCTGGGTTGCCAGAACCAAAAATAGTTTCGGAAGTTCGAAGCTCTGCTTGCCGATGGTGACCTGTTTTTCCTGCATGGCTTCGAGCAGAGCCGACTGGACCTTTGCAGGGGCGCGGTTAATCTCGTCGGCCAGGATCATCGAGGAAAAAATCGGTCCTTTTTTGATGATGAACGAAGTGTCCTGAGGATTATATATCTCGGTGCCGATAATGTCGGCAGGAAGCATGTCGGGAGTGAATTGGATACGCTTGAAATCCGTTCGTATTGCCGTGGCCAGTGTCTTTACCGCCAGGGTCTTGGCAAGACCCGGTAGACCTTCGAGGAGGATATGGCCTCCGGTGAGCAGGCCGACCAAAAGACTATCGATCAGGTGTTGTTGGCCGATGATGACTTTAGCCATTTGCTGGCGGAGCAGACCGAGCCAGGCGGAACTCTGTTTCACCGATTCATTGATGGCCTGAATTGAGGTGAAAACATCGCTGTTTTGCTGCGAACCATCACTCTGAAGGGGAAGTGTTGGCGGTCCTGCAGGGCCTTTTTGTTCATCTGATGAATTGAACATGGGAACTCCTTTTGCTGGATTATCAAAAGCGTTTCTGCATTTAAAATATGATTACAACGAAATTTTTCATGAATATTTTTTGAAACTTAAGGAATTACGATATTAATGATTTTGAATATAATCTATGAACATTGCTGAAACCTTACAACAACATTACAATGCTGTAATGTTGTTGACCTGTGTCTGCTTGTATCTTGCAAATTTCCGGGGGCTTCTATGTCCGAACATTCTACGAATTCGCTTACCTCCATCCTGTTTGCCCTCGCAGCCAATATGGCGATCTGTCTTGCCAAGTTTGGGGCGGCCCTGTTTACCGGCTCAGGAGCAATGCTGGCCGAAGGTGTCCATTCCCTTGCCGACAGCGGCAACCAGCTTCTACTGCTCCTGGGGCTCAGACAGGCCAAGAAACCGCCCACCCCGGAATACCCCTTGGGGTTCGGTAAGAGCATCTATTTCTGGTCCTTTATCGTCGCTTTGATGATGTTTTCCATGGGAGGTGTCTTTTCTGTCTATGAGGGGATTCATAAACTTCAACACCCCGAACCCCTGAAGACTCCGCTTATTGCCCTAGGTGTATTGTTTTTTTCAATTATTGCTGAGGGCATTTCCTTAAGGGCCTGTCTCGGGGAGGTTCGGAAGGTACGAGGAAAGAGAAGCTTTTGGCAATGGTTTCACCAGAGCAGGGAAAGCGACCTTCTGGTGGTGTTCGGAGAGGATGTGGCGGCTTTGATAGGCCTGGTGTTTGCCTTTACGGCAATCTGTACAACACTTGTTACCGGAAATCCTTCCTACGATGCCATTGGCTCAATTGCCATCGGGGCCTTATTGATCCTGGTTGCATTTCTGGTGGGCATTGAGGTTAAAAGCCTGCTTATTGGCCAGGGAGTCGATCCTGCTGTCCATGAAGAGATGGTTGCCTTCCTCAATTCCCAGCCGGAAATTTGTGGGATCTTCAACCTGATAACCTTTCAGCTCGGCAAAGATGTCATGGTTGCTGTCAAGGCGCGGATGGCA
>Ga0307440_1001458_pt1 | contig 11497 bp, 6 predicted proteins | sample SalMarWE160410MG_FD_202150 | JGI IMG/M metagenome (GOLD analysis project Ga0307440, IMG submission 202150) | Salt marsh sediment microbial communities from the Plum Island Ecosystem LTER, Massachusetts, United States - WE1604-10 | ecosystem: Environmental > Aquatic > Marine > Intertidal zone >... | reverse complement strand
GAGACTCCCCCTGGCAAACAGTAAGATCAACATCCTCCAACGCTGTCTGACTATCATCATAGGAATAGGAAAGGTCTCGAACTTCAAAAACAGGTGCTGACGCCAAAACTATTTCTCCTTGAAAAAACGGGACTCAGCGTCCCAAATAAAAGACCGACACGCTTATAATAGCGAAAAAAACCGCCCAAATCCAATCCCGGCGTTGCATCTTAAAAGGCTTTAAAGTTACCACGGTTCCGCGGTATCCCCGAGAGACCATCGCCAAATAAACCTCACTGCTCATATTCAGAGATTTCCCTAGCAGAGTGGCACCAATTGTTGCCAGCATATGCCTCTCCTGTTTACCCGACATCTTTGCAATTACCCTGCTTTTTCGGGACAGAAACATATCATTGGTAATATGCAACAAAAGATAAATGTAGCGAAAGGTCATCCCCAGAACCAGGATAAACATATCTGGAACTTTAAGAACACTCAACGCACCGAGTACCGTATTCCATGGCGTCGTAAGAATCAACAATAAAACCAGCGAAATAGATGTTGCAACCCGAGAGAGGAGGAAGAGTACGCTCCTTAGCCCAGGCTCGGTGATCACAAGGCCCAGCGGCAAATGGACAAGAGGTCTGCCTGGTATTAAAAACAAAGCAGGCAGAGCGATAATACCTGTAAAAAGGGGAACAGCCAGCCAAACGCGCCGGATAAAAAAATCCGCAGGCACGGCTGAGCTCAGAGCAAAGACCAGAATGAGGAAATAAACAGCAACAATAATCCAGAGATTATGGGCCATACTGACACCCACTAAGAGGACTAATGTGGTAATAATTTTCAGACGGGGATCCAGAGACTGAAAAAAACCGGGCTGTAAACTGATGGTCTCTGCAAAAAGGGACCGCTCCATGGCTTGGGTAATTCCACGAAGGGTCTTTTCAATAAAATGACTTTGTTTCGGCATGAATCGCCTACGTAAAAAAAGGTTTTCGCATTCAGCTGAACAGTTACAAAAAAAAAGTCGGTTTTCCAAGATAATTCCTGAAAAACCGACCTGGAATGGATATCAAGACCGCTACATACTCTGCTGTTTTTCGGGAGAACCTCCAGACACGAGACGTGTCAGCAACCAGGCCAGTATTCCGACCAGAAATATACCCAATATTGCAGAAAAAATATAGCCGAGATTCATATTGCCGAGAAACGATATCTCATAATCGGCAAATGGCGCCCCCCAGAGTGTAGACAGTTTTTCAAGACCTGAAGGAACTGATTGCAGACCAAGCTTTGTCAACTCTTCCACACCCCACTCACCCCACGCCGTACCGGGCGCAAGGAGCCCCAGGGGAGAGGCTACTGCCAACACGGCCATACCAACCCAGAGCCAACGGAGCTTGCCCAAAAGACCCTCAGGTTCCGTCTCATTATCCAGCTCTTTCGACTGCAGAATACCAATCCTGGAACGTTGAAGATAGAAGACTATCATGCCGGTCATGACACCTTCGACGACCGAGGCCACGAGCATATGCGGTATCAGCATCGCTGGTATAGCAACGGACAAAGGATAAGGTGCATAAAGAGGCGTTCCATCGGCCATGGCAAAAAAGAAGGGTTGTATACCGAATTCGACCGCTGTGAAAAAAGCAGCAACAGTGAGCCCCAGCCAACCACCTATTACGGCACCGATTACCCGACGTGGAGATTGGAGCGGAGTGTCTTTTGATACAACACGATACGTTGCAAAGGCCACATACGGGATCACCACCGCCATATTGAAGCAGTTGGCACCTATGGCCAGGACCCCGCCGTCACCAAAGAAAAATGCCTGGATGATCAAAGCGATGGAGATTGCAATTACAGCTACTTCCGGTCCCAGAACAATGGCTGCCAAGGCAGCGCCAACAGCATGTCCCGTGGTTCCACCTGGAAGAGGAATATTGAACATCATAATCACAAAGGAAAAGGCGGCCATCAACGAGATCAGCGGAACACTGCGAGCATTCATAGTCTGGCGAATCTTTTTCAAACCAAGTATCCAGAAAGGAAGAACCAGCATAAACATGATTAAGCTTGTGACAGGGCTAAGATACCCGTCCGGAATATGCATCGCCGAAGTAAACAACCAAACGAAGAGGGCGAAATAACAGATCCCGACCTTCTTCCATGGTATCTGAGACACTTGAGAAACCATCACAATCTCCTTTAGAGGTACAATAATCACTCTCGAACAGGACCTAAACAACCCGATCGCATCCTATATTACGATATTTTTAATCGTGTTCAAATTATGCCATTACCGCAGTCTTGTCAACAAGATTGTGTGTTATGTTTTAGAAATATGTGTTACTCGGTGAGGAAAAAGAGATATTGATCAAACAATCTTCACCCAGGCAACCGATTCATACGAATGCCTACGTCATAAGTATATGGCTGAAATTAATTATATAAAAACGAAAAAACAGCAAGAAGGCGAGAAATCCATTGCCCCGGATGGCCTTTCTAAAATCTGCTTACCCTGAAACTCAGTCTATCGGAATGGAAGGAAGCAATACAAAGAGTAACCGATAGATTTCGGAGTTAATCTTTGTCTTCGAGTTGATCGATTTTTTCACAATCAGGACAGCGAATGTACATAAAACACGGCTCTGAACGTTTATCAATAGCTGTGCCCAAGGCTATCCATGAGTCATCACTACCTTGGATCTTATGGCAATTCACACAGACGGGCTGCGCACCTTGCAGTGCCTCCATCTGATCAAGAACGGTACGGAGTTCCTCCACCGATTCCGCCAGGGCGATCTGAATATGCACCAGCCGTTCCGCCACTCTGACCCTCGCTCTTAGTTCATTATCATCAAAAGGCTTGGTCATATAGTCATCCGCCCCCATGTCAAAACCGCGCAGAATATCATTTCGGCTGTCACGAGCAGTGAGCAGGATCACATAAATAGGTGTCTCCTTGTCCAGTTCTTTGACTTTACGACACACCTCCACTCCATCCAGACCTGGCATTTCCCAATCGAGAATCGCAATCTGGGGTGCATCTGCCTCCTGCAAAACATCCCAGGCCTCATTGCCGTTCTCGACACACGTTACTCGATACCCCCATTTCTCAAGACTCACCTGCACCATTAGACGCGTTATATAATCATCTTCTGCAATCAGAATTTTCATTACTGTTTCCTCTTTTCCTCATCTATTTACGGTCACAACAGGGTGCCCGAATATATCTCTAAGTCTTAATTCAACAGGCACAGTCAAACAGACGTCCATACCCAGCGGATGGTAAAAATTTCTTATCTTCTACGAAAACACCACATCGTATTTATTTAAGAGTTGATACAGTCTCGTCCTGGAAAGCCCCGAGATCCTGCAAGCCTTTGTAACATTACCTTTAGCTACCAGTTTCAACTTCTCTATATAGCTTTTTTCATGGAGGTTTTTATATTCTCTCCATGTAGGCAGCCCGGCAAAACCCGGCTCCCGATTCTCCTCAAACCCAGCTCGAGCCCGTTGGACCCTGAATTTTTCCGGGAGATGAATCGCAAAGCAGGTCGGCCCCAGAAAGGCACTGGTAAAAACCTGTTCGATGGTCTGCGAAAGCTCTCTCACATTTCCCGGCCAGTCATAGGCAACAAGGGCCTCAATAAAATCAGGTGCCACACCTTTAGTTTCCACTCCGTACCGTTCACACAGTCTTGCAATAAAGTAGGTTACCAGCTCTCGCATATCCTCAATACGTTCCCGTAACGGCGGAAGATTGATGGAAAAGGCCTGTAACCTGAATAAAAGGTCATCCCTGAATTCTCCTTTTTGCACACATTCACCAAGATCTCTATTGGTTGCTGCAACTAACCTGAAATCACTGAATTCATGTTTTGAAGAGCCAACCGGTCTATATTCATGCTCCTGGAGGAGCCGCAGAAAGGTTTTCTGAATCCCTAAAGGCATTTCCCCTACCTCATCCAAAAAGAGCGTCCCTCCATGGGCATGTTTGATAAGACCATCCTGTTGTTTTTCAGCACTGGTAAAGGCACCCTTAACATGCCCGAACAAAATACTTTCGATCAAAGTTTCCGGTAAAGCAGCGCAGTCGACAACCACAAAATTCTTTTCCGCTCTGGCACTATTTTCATGAATGGCTTTGGCAAAGAGTTCTTTTCCGGTTCCGGTGGCACCAGTCACCAGCACACTGACATCGCACCCAGCCGCTCTGGCGACCTGATCCAGACATTTGTTCAAGGCCCGGCTGCTCCCGACAATTTTATCTCTTTTTAGAGATACAGGGATCTCCACCACCTTCAATTTTTCCTGCCTGTATTGGAGAGCCCGGGTGAGATGCAATGGAAGCTCTCTGAAAACGTAGGGTTTTTCTATATAGCTCCAGGCCCCGCTCACTATTGCCTTTTCCGCCCCGTCGGCCTCACCTTGTCCTGTGATTATTATCACCTCTGGCATGGATTGAGCCTCTTTAAACAACGGCAAATATTCCAACCCGTTACCATCCGGAAGTTTCACATCAAGAAATATGACGTCATAGTCGGTCTCAGTGATTTTATGCAAACCTTCACTCAAAGTATTTGCCATTTCAGCCTGCTCTCCGGTGGCTGCTATCCTCTCAACCAACATCTTTGCCAAGGCTTTGTCATCATCGATTATGAGTATTTCAGCCATCTCCCAACACCGTCCTTACAACCTGCGATAATTTTTCCTTTTTTACGGGTTTAAGAAGGAATTCCCTGACTCCGAGACGCATCGCCATCTCCCTGTCTATTGTCTCGTTAAATCCTGTTGTCATAATCACCGGCAATTCCGGCCTAAGAGACAGGACTTCACGGGTCAGTTCAGCTCCGGTCATTTTGGGCATGGTCATATCAGTCAATACAAGATCGAAGTCATTCGGATTTTTGCGAAACTTCGAGACAGCTTCGAGGCTATCGGTAAAAACCGTTGGACTGTATCCAAGTTTCCGTAACATTCGCTCAAACAGCTGGGCAATGGTATCCTCATCATCCACGATTAAAATCCGTCCGGTCCCAGTATGCTCAAGTTCATCGGCATCCGGTACGGTATCCATGGAAACTTGTTGGACAGGGAAATAGATGTGAAAAGAAGTGCCTTCCCCAACCCTGCTGTCTACCTCTATCTCCCCTTCGTGGGCTTTCACAATCCCATGAACAACGGCAAGACCAAGGCCTGTCCCATGGTCTTTAAGCTTGGTCGTAAAAAAAGGCTCGAAGATACGATCCTGAAGTTCAACCGTCATTCCGCAGCCGGTATCAATCACCTCCAGCTCAACATATTCTCCAGGCCCTTTCAACAGACCGGCGATTTTATAATCTCCTTGGGCAACCTGAATCTCTTTCAGGTTCACCCAAATCGTTCCATAGCTACCGCCTATGGCCTGTTTTGCATTAGTGCAAAGATTCATCAAGACCTGGTAAATCTGACTTGCATTCCCCAGAATTGGGCGACAATCCTCCTGAATCGAATGCTTGAGCTCGATGGTCATCGGCAATGAGGAGCGAAGAAGCTTGAGAAATTCTTTCATCATATATTGGACTTTCACCAATTTGAATTGCTCTTTTGTATCCTTCCGGCTGAAAGTCAATATCTGCTTGACGAGATCTACAGCCCGGTCACCTGCCATTAGAATCTGGTCAATATCCCCCCACGTCGGATCGGTCTCTTCCACTCTCCCCTTTGCCATTTGTCCATAGCCGATCATAACAGACAAAATGTTATTGAAATCATGTGCAATTCCACCTGCAAGCGTCCCCACAGCCTCCATTTTCATGGCATGCCGCAGCTGTCGCTCCAAAGATTTTTCTTTAGTGATATCACGCTTTACAGCCACAAAATTTTGTATCTCACCCTCACTCCCATATACAGGTGAAATCGTAGCATCTTCCCAGAAGATGTCTCCATCTTTTTTTCTGTTGATCAGCCGGCCTTTCCATACTCTGCCGCTCTTCAAAGTGCGCCACATTTCGGTATAAAATTCGTCGTCATGTTCGCCACTTTTCAACATCCGTGGGTTCTGACCAACGGCTTCACTTCGGGTATAGCCTGTCTTGTCGGTAAATGCCGGATTCACATACTGGATATTTCCTTTACTATCTGTAATCTGGACAACCTCGGATAACTGCTCAATGGCCGCCATCAGTCGATGTTTTTCTGCTTCATCCTTCAGCTTCTGGGTTACGTCTCGAGCCGTGTAGACCAGATACTTGAGTTTACCGTCGTCTTTAAAGATGGGAGATGAAGTAACCTCAAACGTCCTCTTCAATATATCATTATAGACAAGGCCAGTGCAAACGTTGACCTCCATTCCCGGAGTCCAGGTGGGACATCCTTTGCAAGGTCCGGATTTTCGATGAAAAACATCAAAGCATTTTTTCCCACAGAGTTCGCCATATTTAAAACCACGCATCTCATGTGCGGCCTTATTTGCCCGAATAACATTTCGTTCAGAATCCATTATTATTACAAGATCCTGAATGGCATCCACCGTTCTTTCCCATTCATCCTTAGCCGATTCGACCAGTTTGTCGGTTTCTTTTCTTTCTATAGATTCGGACACATCGTTCAAGGAAAGGATAATACGACCAAGCCTGCCGCCATTTTCAATCTCCGGTTGAATATCCATCTTTATCCAAACCATGGAGTCAGACACATCATTTTTGATACCGATGATCCTGCCAAGGCTCGGTCTGCCTTGGGTAAGGACCTCTGCCATCGGCAAATCTTCCCAAACCATGGGAGTTCCATCTCTTCGATAATACTTCAATTTAAGGTCAGAAAATTTCTGCCCGACCATATCCTGACGAGAGAACCCCAACAGGAGTGCAGCTGCATCGTTACAGGAGCAAATACCTGAATCTGCCTGACAGACGATAATTGGTGAACTTACTTTTTCTATAAATTCAGATAGATTTTCAGAACTCATCTTCATCTTACAAAAACATTATTATATCCAGTAGATGCTTCATCAATTGGCGGTTGCCCTTGAAACAGAACCATCTGCATTATATAGCCGATATCCGCAACTATACAAGGAAATGAGACAAAATAATCTCCCTTCCCGCCTCTCCATCGAGAGGTAAGATCTGTTTACTGGGCCCTGTCCCGGGATCGGTAATATTCCCGGGGCAGGATCAGAATCCCGTCGACGGTGCCTCTGGTGCCTCCTCCTGAAGGTACACCCTGGAAATGACCTTAGGAAAAAACCTTGACACGTTTTCTGAAATCAATCATTGATTGTTCAAATTATAGGCCGAACATCTACAAACTTTCAAACAAAATTATGCAGACACTAAACTCCCTATCCCGACAGACCCTCAGCACTAACTGGCGCAGCCTGTGGAACTGGTCCGGTATCGTATCCGGGAGTTGGTAGTCCTACAGGCTCATCGTTTAAAAAACCCTGCAGACCCCCCACTCCGGGTCTGCAGGGTTTTTTTTGGTCCATATAATTCCCCCTGGAGCCCCGGAAAACAGCAAATTCCAAGGAGGATTTACAATGGACACAGTTCTAAAGAGCCTGATTTCAGGCACCAAAGCTTTCTGCCTCATTCAAAAACAGGACAACGAAGACATATTGGCCCTTGTCGGAGAACCACACCAATTTTCTCAGGTCAGGGAGATCCCCCGTCGGCATGGAGACACTGACAATAGACGATGTTATGACTCCATCAGCATCGTCCCGTATTGCCAGGTTAAGGAAAAAGGTTTTGTAGCTCCGGATAATAATGAAAAAATCCGTACCATCCGTGTTGAGGACTATTATAAGCTTCCGATCGAAAACCTGACCAGGAGAACTCCCCACATCACACCGCTATTGAAACACGAAATTCGCTATGATACCACCGAAAGGGAATATGCAAATATTATACAAAAAATCATAGACAATGAAATAGGCAATGGCGAAGGAGCAAATTTCGTCATCCCGAGAAATGCCTCTGGAACCATCCAAAATTTCTCCCTCCCCCTGGCATTGAGTATCTTTCACTCCCTGCTCCGACATGATTACGGCACCTATTGGAAATTTCTGTTTTACGACAAAACACGATGTTTTATCGGATCTACTCCCGAGAGGCACCTTCTGGTCGAAGGAGGCCGGGTCAAAATGAATCCGATAAGTGGAACCTTTCGCAAAGATCCTGCCAGATACCGCCGCAATGAACTCAAAAAGGATCTCCTTGCCTTTCTCAACAACCCGAAAGAAATCAATGAACTCTTTATGGTCGTCGATGAGGAATTGAAGATGATGGCCAAAATGTGCACGCAAGGAGGCTTTATTGTCGGTCCCCTCTTGAAAGAAATGTCACGCCTGATCCATTCCGAATACCTCCTCTCCGGAGAAAGCGACAAGGATATCTTTGATCTCTTTATCGACTCCATGTTTGCCGCAACCGTGGTCGGCAGCCCACTGGAAAATGCCTGTCGTATTATCAAGAAATATTCCACTGCCTCCAGACGATATTACGGCAGCGCCATGATGCTGATTGGACGCGACGAACATGGTCGGGACTTCCTCGACTCCCCTATTACAATCCGGACCGCTGAGATTGCCACGGACGGCACCCTGCATTTAAGCGTCGGAGCCACCCTGGTCAAAGATTCCATCCCTGAACAGGAGGTAATGGAAACCAAGACCAAGGCGGAAGCAGTATTGGCCTCCATCCTTGGTGACGAATCACCGATCTGCGAACCGCTTCTTCAAAAGATTGTAAACGATGACGACATCGCCGAGGTTATGGCTAGAAGAAACAGAGACTTATCAAAATTCTGGTTTTTCAAACAGCATCATTCGGTGCAGAAAAAAGATGAAACAATGCGGATTACCCTTATAGACAACGGGGACGATTTCATCCATATGCTCAGTCATATCTTCACAACCCTGGGTCTTACGACCACCGTCACTTCGTATCATAAATATATACTTGGACAAGACCATGGAGATATTACCCTGGTAGGGCCCGGCCCGGGGAACCCCAACGACACCAAAAGCCGGAAGATACGAAAAAATCTGCAAATCACCGAACATTTGCTTACGCACAATCGGCCGTCTCTTTTTATCTGTCTCGGCCACCAGATACTGTGTCGGTGTCTTGGTTTTAAAGTAAACAGAAAAATCGCTCCGTTACAGGGATCTCAGGTCAAAATTGATCTTTTCGGCCAGGAAGAGATGGTCGGTTTCTACAACACCTTTGCTCCCCTGGCAGGTTCTGCAACCGGTAGGTTTGAGATCTCAACCATCCCGAAATTACAAGAGGTCGTTGCCATCCGCAGCGAGCACTTTGCAGGATTTCAATTCCATCCAGAATCTATCTTGTCCGCCAACGGCGTACATATCTTGCAAGATTCGATAGACCGACTGCTAAAAGTACGTTGCTAATTCAAACCCGGCATGGACAATATACATTCTGATTACCACTACTATTCAGTTACTGATTCTGGGTGTGAGCTGTTCGTTTCTCAGGACGCTATAAACCCAATCCTGGGGGCTTCTCTGCAGTCGTCCAGACTGCAGAGAACCTGGAATCAATCACCCCCTTCAATCCCGAGAGGCTGAGTTTCAGGGGTAATCAGAACATACATTATGGAGGTATTTACCTATTATCAATGCGAATTGGGTTGCATCCCCAACAGGGACTCCCTACAATATGACAAAGAATCGGTAACCGTTGAAGCTTAAAAGGTGAAAGCGTGGGCTCGAACCACTTATTGAAAAAGACGGTGAAGCTAAAAAATTTTTCTGCAATACCTGCAAAAAATGCACTGCCGATTATCGTCATACTGATGACCATCCTCGCTGTCACATCCGCACGGTCACAACCGGTTCTTCCTCTATCATTCCCTCTTAAAATCAATATACATCCCACCTGTCGCCCGCCATTTCCCGTTGCCGGTGGTTCTACTGCAACGGAACACCACTTCTCATACGGGAATCCGTCCTTTTTTACAGCCCAAACAACACGGCAAGCCCTTCCGTCGGATACTACATCTAGCGATTTTATCTTCCTCCTTACCAAAACTCTTATACGGCCTGAAATAGCGATGGCCGATGACAATCTACCAAATCGTGATCAGCCAACACTCCATGGGCAGGCGGATAGAGAAGCCCCACCCAAGACATCCGGCTCTTTTCCCTCCATCAGCTCCGGCATCGTCATCCTTTTCTTTCTTGGCCTGGTTTTGACACTTTTTATCCGAAAAAAATATAATCGGATGCGCAAGCAAACATTCCCCACCAATGAAGGCATGGAGCATTTTTCGACCTTTTTCGAGAAAGCCGGTGTTGCCACAGCCATGGTCGACTTGCATTCCCGAAAGTATCTCAGGGTGAACACCAAATATTGTGCTATCACAGAGTACACCTCTCATGACCTGCAAAACCTCACACTCATTGATATCACATTTCCTAAAGATCGGGATACTCTCGAAGACCACATCGAGCAGATCTCATTCGGTAAAGTCAGCGAAAGTACGCTTGAACACCGATGCATTAGAAAAGACAAGCAGGTGATCTGGGTCTCTGTTTCGCTTTCTCCTCTATTATCCTCAGCAGGAAAGCCGAGCTCCCTTCTTGTAGTAACCCATGACATTACCACCAGGAAACAGGCTGAAGAAAAACAGGTATTTTCTAGCAAGATCTTCGAAAATTCGATCGAGGGAATTGTCGTCACAGATCCTCAAGGGACCATTATACATGTGAACCCTGCATTCTCCATGATCACCGGCTATGGTCCGGAAGAAGTCATCGGCCGAAACCCTAGGATCCTCAAATCCCAAAAACATACTCCGGCCTTTTATGAAAAAATGTGGCGGAGGCTGACCGAGGAAGGGAAATGGGCCGGTCAAATCTGGAACCGTCGAAAGGATGGGGAGGCTTATCCCGAATGGATGACCATCAGCGCTGTAAAAAACCAGCAGGGGGAAACGATTAATTATGTGTCAATTTTTCATGACATTTCCGAGCTGAAAAGACAGCAGGATGCCCTGGAACACCAGGCCCAGCACGATGCCCTCACCGGTTTGCCCAACCGGATCCTGATCAATGACCGTCTGGAGATGGCCCTGGCCCGAATGAAGAGGAATAAGACCAAACTGGCACTTATTTTCCTGGATCTCGACAATTTCAAACACATCAATGATGCCTTCGGCCACAGGGCGGGCGACAATCTTCTTATTGATGTCGCAACCCGCCTCAACCATCTTCTGCGAACCGGAGATACCATGGCCAGACTGGGAGGTGATGAATTTCTTATCCTGCTCAGTGAGGTCGAAACCATTGATGACGTCAGTCTGATTGCCGTACGGCTGATCGAGAGTTTACAACAGCCTTTTTATCATGATCAGATTGAATATGTTATTTCCACCAGCATCGGCATTGCCGTTGCTCCGGAAGATAGCAGCGATCCAGGAAACCTGGTTAAATTTGCCGACAATGCTATGTACCGGGCAAAATCACTGGGCCGCAATAACTACCAGTTCTTTACACCTG